>Ga0157378_10003936_pt1 | contig 13143 bp, 11 predicted proteins | sample M65metaG_FD_115309 | JGI IMG/M metagenome (GOLD analysis project Ga0157378, IMG submission 115309) | Miscanthus rhizosphere microbial communities from Kellogg Biological Station, Michigan, USA - M6-5 metaG | ecosystem: Host-associated > Plants > Roots > Rhizosphere > Soil | place: USA: Michigan...
AAAAGACCGGAGCGCCGATGATGGACTGCAAGCATGCCCTGACCGAAGCCAAGGGTGATCTGGAGCAGGCGGTCGTCCTGCTGCGCAAGAAGGGCATCTCCGTGGCCGGCAAGAAGGCCAGCCGCGTGACCAAGGAAGGCGCCGTCGCCAGCTACATTCACGCTGGAGGCAAGATCGGCGTTCTCCTGGAAATCAATTGCGAGAGCGACTTCGTGGCCCGCACCGACGACTTCAAGGAACTGGTGCACGACATCGCCATGCACATTGCTGCCAGCGATCCGAAATTCGTGCGCAAGGAAGACGTCACGCCCGAAGCTTTCGAGCGCGAGAAGGACATCTATCGCTCGCAGGCCGCCGCTACCGGCAAGCCGCCTCAAGTGGTGGAAAAGATCGTTGAAGGCAAGATGAGCAAGTTCTATGAAGAAGTCTGCCTGCTCGAGCAGCCTTTTATTCGTGACCAGACCGTCAGCATCGGTCAGCTGGTTGCCACCAAGATCGGCAAGCTGGGCGAGAACATCGCAGTACGCCGTTTTGCCCGCTTCAAGGTGGGAGAAGCTGGCGAGACCATCGCCGTAACCAAACCAGAACAGAAAACCGAATAAAGCAGTTTCTGGTTTCCGGTTTCTAGTTTCCGGAAGGACGCGCGTGTACGATAGGCATCGGGCCAGTGACTAGAAACTGGCAACCAGAAACTGGAAAACCAACTGATGTCAGGTCCGGTATTCAAACGCATTCTGCTGAAACTCTCCGGCGAGGCCCTGGCGGCAAACCAGGGCTTCGGCGTCGATCCTCTCCGCATCCACGAAATTGCTGCCGAACTTGCCGATGTCCAAACCCTGGGCGTCAACATCGCCATTGTGGTTGGCGGCGGGAATTTCTTTCGCGGCGTGGCCCAGCAGGCCCGTGAGATGGATCGTGTCTCCGCCGACCACATGGGCATGCTGGCGACCGTAATCAATGCCCTGGCCCTGCAGGACGCTCTGGAGAAGCAAGGCGTTCACACTCGGGTACAGTCCGCCATCGAGATGAATCAGGTCGCCGAGCCTTTTATCCGCCGCCGCGCGATCCGCCACATGGAAAAGGGACGGATCGTGATCTTCGCCGGCGGCACCGGCAACCCGTATTTCTCGACCGACACAGCTGCCTCTTTGCGCGCCATGGAAATCAAGGCCGACGCGATTCTGAAAGCCACCAAAGTAGATGGTATCTACGACGCCGATCCCATGCTGGTAAAAGACGCCACCAAGTTCTCCGAGATCAGCTACATGGAAGTACTCAAGCGAGGACTCAAGGTGATGGATTCGACTGCCATCTCTCTCTGTAAAGACAACAACCTGCCTATCATCATTTTCAATCTGAATCACCGGGGAAACATCCGCAAAGTGGTTCTCGGCGAGAAAATCGGTTCGCTGGTAAGCGCGTAGAACCGCAGCCACGGATTTTCGCGGATTCTCACGGATAATTCTTAAGAGCTAAATCAGGTCTCGCGTAACGCCGCGACGCATTGTTTCCCTTAATTTTTCGGTGTGATCCGTGTTTATCCGTGAGATCCGTGGCCTGCGTTTGCTGTTTAAAGGTTTATAATTCAGCGTTTTGATTTTGAACAATCAACGGAGCTGACACATGGCTGATGCTGGCCCACTTAAAGACATTCGCGCCCAACTCAAGACGCGAATGGACAAAGCAGTGGAAGATTTTCGCAAGGCGATGGCCGCCACCCGCACCGGACGCGCCTCGGTGCACATGCTGGATGCCGTTAACGTCGAGTACTACGGCTCACAGATGCCCTTGAACCAGATCGCCCAGGTACACGCGCCGGAGCCGCAGCTGATTACCATCCAGCCTTTCGATCTAACCGCGCTGGCTGCGATCGAGAAGGGAATCCGTACCGCGGATCTGGGATTGAATCCCATGAATGACGGCAAGATCATTCGCGTGCCGGTTCCGCCGCTCACCGAAGAACGCCGCAAAGATATGGTCAAGCACCTGAATAAGATGCTGGAGGAGCACCGGACCGCGGTCCGCAACATCCGCCGCGACGGGAACGACGCCATCAAGAAAGCGGCCAAGGACAAAAAGATTGCTGAAGACGACGAAAAGCGCGCCATGGATGAAATCCAAAAACTGACCGACGGCGAAATCAAAAAGATGGAAGAGATGAGCAAGGCCAAGGAAAAAGAAGTGATGGAAATTTAGAAGCGGGCGTCAGACCTCGGACCTTGGCTCAACGTCCAAAGCCGCCAATCTACTCAGACGGAACGCCCCCGAGGTCGGAACTCTTTACAGAACCCGCGACAGAACCCGCGTCCACAGCTGGACTAAACCCGTCGCTTTTTTTCGAGGTTATAATCATCGCACCATGAAGAAGGTTGTCCATGCTGCGTGTCCGCATGATTGTCCGGACGCTTGCGGCGTTCTGATTACCGTCGAAGATGACCGCGCCACGCGGATCCAGGGTGATCCCGCGCATCCGGTAACTCGGGGATTTCTGTGTGCCAAGGTGGCTAAGTACCTCGACCGTGTCTATTCGCCCGACCGGGTGCTTTATCCCATGCGAAGAGCGCAGCCGAAGGGTTCGGTCGCGGGCGAGGGCGCTCGCGCCACGCAGGCATTCGAACGCATCAGCTGGGATGAAGCACTGGACGAAATTACTTCGCGATTCCGCTCAATCACGTCAGAGTTTGGCAGTGAAGCCATTTTGCCGTACTCCTACGGCGGCACGTTGGGTGCGCTCAATGGCGGCTCCATGGACCGGCGATTCTTTCATCGTCTGGGCGCTTCACAATTGGCGCGCAACATCTGTTCCGCGGCGGGAGAGGCGGGGCTGAAATCCGTCATCGGAATCAAACTGGGCACCGACCCGGAGCAGTTCACGCATTCGCGCTACATCATCGCCTGGGGCGCGAACATCCACGGCAACAATGTCCACCTGTGGCCCTTCATCGCGGAGGCGCGCCGCAAAGGCGCCAAGCTGGTCGTAATCGATCCTTACCGCACGCGGACCGCGGCTTGCGCGGACTGGTATCTTCCCATCAATCCCGGCACCGACACGGCTCTTGCTCTCGGGATGATGCACGTCATCATCAATGAGGGACTGCACGATGCCGGTTATGTAGAGCGCTACACCGTTGGCTTCGACGAGTTACGGGAAAAAGTGCAGGAGTATCCGCCGGAGCGGGTCGCACAGTGGACGGGCATTGCAGCCGCAGACATTGTCCAACTGGCGCGCGAGTACGCGACCACACGTCCTGCCGTAATTCGGATGAACTACGGCGTGCAGCGCTCCGAAGGCGGAGGTATGGCGGCGCGTACCATCACCATGCTGCCTTGCATTACCGGTTCATGGAAAGAAGTCGGCGGAGGGTTGCAGCTGTCCACCAGCGGCGCATTCGGATTAAACCGCGATACTCTGGACCGCACCGACCTCATGCAGAAGGCGCTGGGACGTCCGGCGCGCACCATCAACATGGTGGAACTGGGGACTGCACTCAACACGCTCGACGGCCCGCCCGTCAAAGCGCTTTTCGTCTACAACTCGAATCCGGCGGCGGTTTGCCCTGATCACAATGCTGTAATTCGAGGCCTGCAGCGTCCCGACTTGTTCACCGTAGTGCATGAACAGTTTTTTACTGATACCGTCGATTACGCCGACATTGTCCTTCCCGCCACCACGTTCTTCGAACACAAAGACCTGCAGGGCGCTTACGGGCACTATTATCTGCAGATGTCGGATGCCGCGATTACGCCTTTGGGCGAATGCCGTTCCAACGTTGAAGTGTTTCGTGCTTTGGCCGAGCGCATGGGATTCGATGACGACTGCTTCCGCGAGTCTGTGGATGAGATGATTGATGCCGCTTTGCATTCGGAAAATCCCCGCCTGCGCGGAATTGATCGTGAGAGGTTGCAGCGGGAAGGGCATGTGCGATTGAATTTTGAAAAGCAGTTATCAGATCATGGTTCTCAGCTGTCAGATTTCCTGCCGTTTGCCGAGGGTAATTTTGGGACGAAGAGTGGCAAGGCAGAACTCTATAGCGAGGATGTTAAAACGCAGGGTCTCGACCCGGTTGCGGCCTTTATACCGCCTGACGAGTCGCGGCACGGTTCTAAGGCCAGTTCGTTTCCTCTGGAGCTTCTGGCCCGCAAGGCGGACAATTTTCTGAATACTACGTTTTGCAATGTGCCAGTGGTGCAGCAGATGGAAGAGGCCGGATTGCTCGAGATCAGCGCGGATGACGCCCGGTCGCGTAAGATCGTGGATGGCGATGTCGTCCGGGTATTCAATCGCCGGGGCGATATTCAGTTGCGGGCGCGGGTGGATGGCGCTGTCCGGCCGGGCGTAGTTTCCGCCAACCTGCACTGGGCCAAATTAAGTGCAGGGAACCGCAACATAAATGTGCTTACTTCGGAAAAACTTACGGACCTAGGCAACTCCGCTACGTTTTATTCCGTCTTGGTTGAAGTAGAGCTTGTTAAACCGTCGCCCGGAGGTGGCGCTGGTTTGGACGCTCTCCACAGCTCTACCGTATAATTGCCACTTTCCTACTCCCAGGTTCCGAGGTCGTAACGATTCTTCGTTTTCATCAGGATAGCCCTGTAGTGACGAAGAACAGGTCGGGCCGTACGCCTCCTGTTCTGGCTCCGGCATCGCCTTCATCTTCTTCAATTATAAAGATTTGTAAACTGCGATGGCCTTTTGTGTGTCTATTGCTGATTTTTCTTGGGTCTGCGGGTTGGGGCCAGCAGGAAATCATTACCGAGATCGTGATCCACGGCAACCGGCGAATTCCGGCGGACACCGTCCGCGGCCGAATCTTCTCCCGGGCCGGTGACGTCTACGACGAAGCTGCCCTCGATCGGGACTTCAACTCTCTGTGGAATACCGGGTATTTCGAGGACATCCGGTTCGAGAAGGAGCAGACTCCCAAAGGCTGGCGCATCCACGTTTACGTCAAAGAGCGGCCGACCATCAGCGAAATTGAGTATCTCGGACTAAGCTCAGTTTCGAAAAGTGATGTGCTTGACCGGTTCAAGGAGCGAAAGGTCGGACTTTCGCCCGAAAGCCAGTACGATCCCACAAAAGTCAAAAAGGCCGAAGTCACGATCCGCGAGTTGCTGGCCGAACATGGCCGGCAATTTGCGACCGTGCGTACCGAGGTTCGTCCCATTCCTCCGGCCAAGGTCAGCGTCACCTTCGTGGTGAAGGAAGGACCCAAGGTCAACGTCGGCAAGATCACATTTATCGGCAACAAGCATGTGAACTCGCGTGTTCTTCGCGGCGCGATGAAGAACCTGAAGCCGATCGGCATTCCCCATTCCATCTTCCTCGAGAATATTTTTGCCAAGACTTACGACGCCAGCAAGCTGGACGAGGATACGGAACGAGTGCGGGCGGAATTCCAGAACCGTGGATATTTCAAAGTCGTCGTTCAGGACGCCAAAACAGAAATTCACGACACCGGTCACACCGGATTCCATATTCCGTTGCTGGTGAAAGGGCCGGGCAAGGCGGTCGACATCACGATCCCCATTGAGGAAGGTGATCAGTACAAGCTGGGCAGCATTACGTTTAATGGAAATAAGGAAGTGAGCAACGTCAAAGCCCTGCGCTCCCTATTCCCCATGAAGGATGGCGATATCTTCTCCCGAGAAAAAGTGGCCAAGGGGTTGGAAAACCTGCGGAATGCGTACCGCGAACTGGGTCACATCAATTTTACGTCGATTCCCAACACCACCTTCGACGAAGACAAGAAGCTGGTGAACCTCACGATTGACATTGATGAAGGCAAGAAGTTCTACGTACGGCGTATCGAATTCGCCGGCAACACCACGACCCGCGACAAGGTCATCCGCCGCGAAGTGGCGCTCGAAGAAGGGCAGGTCTACGACGAGCGGCTATGGAAGTTGAGCCTGCTTCGGCTCAATCAGCTGGGATACTTTGAGTCTTTGAAGCCTGACGATCCCAACGTTACAGAAACGCACCTGGATGAAAAGAACGGCACTGTCGACCTCACTCTGAAGGTCAAGGAGAAGGGCAAAAACGCGATTGGCCTGAACGGCGGCGTTAGCGGCCTGGCCGGTGCTTTCATCGGGATCAATTACAGCACCAACAACTTCCTTGGACTGGGCGAGACCCTGGCGGTCCAGACCAGCATTGGTAACGCACAGCGTATCCTGTCGTTCAGCTTCACGGAACCGTATCTCTTTGATCGTCCGATTCAGGGTGGTTTCTCGGTATTCACGCAAAAGTACAATTACAACCAGGCGCGGCAGGAGGCCATCCTTACCGGTCAGCAGGTGAACCTGCCGAATGCGTTCCTGAACAACTTGCAGAACTACACCCAGTCCAGCACGGGATTCACCGGCTCACTGAGCTACCAGTTGCACCATTCTTTTAAACGTATCGGAATCACCTATTCTTTCGACCGCTCATCGATTGTTGCGGTCAGCGACGCTTCCAAGATCCTGTTTACCGATCTGGCATTTCGCGGGATCAGCGGTCCGAACTCTCTGGAAGGGATCATTACCAGCAAAGTTCTGCCGAGCTTTTCTTTCAGTACGATCGACAGCCCTATCTCGCCGAAACGTGGAACCAGCGTGTTTCTTGGCGGGGAAATTGCGGGCCTAGGCGGGACAGTGCGCTCGGTGCGCCCGATTGTTCAGTACAAGCATTTCAAGCCGGTGCAAAAGGGCCGCAATACGATCGGCTTCAACGTGCAGGGTTCGTTCCTGGCGGGCTATGGTGGCGTGGTGGCGCCGCCGTTCGAGCGCTTCTATCTGGGCGGCGAGAATGACATACGCGGCTTCGACATACGCTCTGTATCGCCGGTAGCATTCCTCCCGGACAAAGGCAACATCGTCCTTCGCAATCCGGACGGCACTGCGGTCCCGAAGGATCCGGCGAATCCGTTGCGAGGCAGCTACACGATTCCCGTTCCGGTGGAGCGCATCGTATTTCCCGGAGGCGACGCCAGCCTGGTCACCAACCTCGAGTACCGGATCACCATTGCCGGCCCGGTGGCTTTGGCCCCATTTGTGGATCTGGGAATGAATCCCATCATCAGACGGTCGCAGCTTCGCATTAACGACGGACAACTAGCCGACATCAACGCCACGGTGTTCGGCTGTCCGACCCTGGATATTGCCCTGAACTGCGCTGGTGGGCACAAACAGACCCCCCAGTTTTCCGATGAGTTGCAGATTGTAGGTTCGACCAACTGGGTTCCCCGGATGTCCACTGGTTTAGAAGTGCAGGTCTTTCTGCCGATTATCAACGCTCCGTTCCGGGTCTATTGGGCTTACAACCCATTGCGTCTCGACAACCTTACGCGTGGTCCGGTGCCCATTACGCGAGACATGTTCCCAGCGGGAGCGGCCGGAGATTTCACCTTCGAACAAGCGGCCCGAAGCCTGTCGCCCCAGTTCCAGTTACGCGAGCCGCGAAAGACCTTCCGGTTCAGCGTGGCAACTACTTTTTAGTCGTCAGTCGTCGGTCGTCAGTCTTCAGCGCTGCTAAAAACTTTTCACTCTAGTTGATGACGGGTTTGACGACTGAAGACCGACGACTGACGACTGCAGTTTGACCTTGACCGGAGGCTATCCCTATAATGGCGTTATCCACGCCCTGATGAAAGGTAGCCAAACGGGGTGGTCACCACGCCGCTTCAGGTTCGGCGTGAGGCGCTGGGAACTCCGGCCCAGCCTCTTCCGTTGATACGCAACGGTCGGGTAATTGCTGAGACGCGGCCAGCATTGGCTTGTGTAAAAATCTAACCGATTTCCCGGGACAAATTTCCAAGGAGTTCAAAATCACACACATGACAAGCAAGCTCGCGCGATTTCTTATGTGCACGGTGTTCGCCCTATCCGTTGCCGCTCTGGCCCAAAATGCCCAGTTACCCGCGGCTCCAAGCGCTGCAGCGAACAATGCCGCCGCCCCCGTGACCAATGCCACAGGCACCAAGGTCGGAACCATCAATGTCGAGCAGGCCATTTTCGCCACCAATGAAGGCCAGCGCGACTTCGAGACCTTGAGCAAAAAGCTCGAGCCCAAGCAAACCGAGCTGAAAGGTCAGAATGATGAAGTCGAAGCCCTGAAGAAGCAACTCAATACCCAGGGTGAAAAGCTGAATGACGATAGCCGCGCCACGCTCGTAAAACAGATCGAACAGAAGCAAAAATCTCTGGAGCGCCAGGTGCAGGACGCGCGTGACGATGCCCAGAGCCAGCAGAACGAGATCGCGCAGCGCATCCTGCAGAAGATGGGACCGATGCTGGTGAAGTACGCAGCGGAGAACGGATACGGAGTGCTTATCGACACTTCCAATCCCTGGCCTAACGGTCCCGTGATGTGGTCTGGACCGGCGGTGGACATCACCAAGCCAGTGGTCGATCTGTACAACGCACAGTCTGGTGTCGCTGCTCCTGCTGCAAGGCCCGCCGCGCCCCGGCCAACCACGCCGTCCGCGACAAAGCCCGCACCCAAGGCTCCAGCCACCACTCAACCGAAATAGTTTTTCCGGCGAGACACTCAACGCCGTAAGGAAGTTCCCGCAGGCCGCGTGCAAACGCGGCCTTTTTTCTTTGCTGCATCATGCTCACTCGTGGGCCTGACGATGAAGCATCCGGTGTCCTTACAGATAGTCGCGCTGACTTTCTGAGGAGGACACCATGTTCGCTGATTTACTTTCTGAGTCCGAATGGTCCAACCACTCTCATCGCGGATGGACTACCCTGGTCTCGTTTGCCGTGCAGGCTCTTGGTCTGGGATGCCTGCTTGTACTGCCGCTGTTCTATACCGACGGATTGCCAAAGCTGGCACTGATTGGGCGGATACTAGCGCCTGCTCCGCCTCCGGCCGCTCCGCCCGCGCCACAGGGGCCCAGGTCGCACGTAACTCCGCAAAGTAATTTGATGGGAGACAGGCTTATTAGCCCTCAGCAAATTCCACCCAATGTGACAATGGTGACAGATGCCGAACCTCCACGGCCGATGGTGGATCCCTCTGCGATTGGCGTGAGCCACGGATTCGGCGATCCTCATAGCCACAGTTCTGTGATCGACGGCATCGGCGACTCCAACATAGCTTTACCCCCTCCTCTGCCCACTATTCATCACCTTCCCACTTCGCGCATGATGGAAGGGAATCTGATTTACCGGGTCCAACCCGAATATCCCGCGCTAGCGAGGCAGGTCCGAATTCAGGGGTTGGTAGTCCTTCGGGCGATAATCAGCCGCGACGGCACGATCGAGAATCTTCAGGCCCTGAGCGGCCATCCCTTGCTGGTCCCGGCAGCGCTCAATGCCGTGCGGCAATGGCGCTACCGGCCTTATGTTCTCAATGGCGAGCCCGTGGAAGTGGAAACTGAGGTCAAGGTGAACTTCATCCTGTCGGGCGGATAAGGGTCCAGGCCCACGCGGGAGTAGCACAGCCGTAACCTCGGGATGTCCATTGTGACCGCTATAATCGCTATCAGTGGCCACAGCTGAAATCCTGAAGCGTACGGCGACGCGACCGACGTGGGCACAGGTATCCCTGGAGAACCTGCGCTATAACTTCGGTGTAGTCCAGCGTCATATTGGTACTGGCGTCACCGTCTGTGCGGTGGTCAAGGCGGACGCCTACGGCCACGGCGCCACGGAGTGTGCCAAGGCGCTGGAGCAGGAGGGAGCGCGCTGGCTCGGCGTTACTTCGCTGGATGAAGCCATTCCCCTGCGTGATGCCGGTATTCGCACTCGCATCCTTTTGATGACCGGTTTCTGGCGCGGCGAAGAAGAGGAACTCATTCGCCTGCAACTGACTCCCACGGTCTGGGAGCCGGGACAGGTGGAGTTACTGGAGAAGGCCGCTGCTCGCCTGAGCGCGAAACTTCCCGTACATCTGAAGGTGGATACGGGTATGGGCCGGCTCGGAGTCGATCCCGAAGATTTGTACGAGATTACATCCGCGCTGAAGGCGTCACCGCACCTGGTTCTCGAAGGCCTATCGACTCATCTGGCGTCTTCCGAAATCCTTGATGCGCCGTCAGTCAACGAACAGTTGCAGAAATTCGAGCAGGTTCGCAACCTCATGCGCAACGAAGGATTCGATCCGCCGCTGATTCATGTGGCGAATACCGGTGCGCTCATTTCCCACCGCGAGTCCTGGAACTCCATGGTGCGGCCGGGAATTGCGCTGTATGGCTATCACCTGCCCTTTGAGCGCGCGGGAAGGGAAGTCAGCGGCAGCAAGCTGCGGCTCGATGTGAAGCCGGTACTCACCTGGAAGACAAAAATTCTCTCGCTGCGCGATGTGCGCGCCAACCAGGCCCTGGGATACGGCGGCACTTATGTCACTAAGGCACCGGCAAGGATTGCGGTTCTTCCCGTGGGATACGCTGACGGGTTGAACCGCGCACTGTCATCCCGCGGACGCGTCATCGTGCGCGAACACTACGCGCCGATCGTGGGCCGCATTTCGATGGATCTCACTCTTGCAGACGTGACCGGCCTGCCCGGCATTGCTGTCGGGGATGAAGTCGTCCTTCTCGGTGCGGTTGACGGCCTGAGCGTGGACGCTCGCGAGCACGCCGAGCTCGCCAGCACGAATGTGTACGAAATTCTCTGTGCGATTTCGAAGCGCGTGCCGCGGAAGTATAGCTAGGCGCTGGTCGTTGGCCGTTGGTCGTTGGCCAAATCCGATTCCACAAGCATTATCACAGGCCGGGTGGGGCCGAGCGCAGTTCGGCAGTAGTGCTATCTATCCGCCCCTGCCTTTGCGACTCTCCACATATTTCCGCAGGACCGCGTTGATCGTTGTCTGGTAGCCTCTGCCTGTCTTACGGAAAAAGGCCAGCACATCCGGATCGAGGCGCAAGGTAATTTGCTTCTTCGGTCCCGGCCAGAGAATCGCGTTTGCAAAGAAATCCGGACCCAGTTCGGGCGCGTCAGAAAGATCTATGTCTTCGTCTCGAAGCGCATCAACTCGCTTCCAGTCTGTTCTGGATCGCCTTTTCGTATTGTTTGCGTTCACGGCTAGTGGCCTTCCTCAATGAGATGATGCGAACGGTCTGAGAGTCTGGTTCTGTAAAGACAACGTGCATCGTACGATCACGAATCGCACCCATTCCAATCCATCGCTGCTCTCCGTAATCCTCTCGCAGGTCGGGTTCTACGACGAGCAGGCTGCGAAACAGTTCCACGGCATCTACGAAATCGAGGCCATGCTTCCGCACGTTAGCCCGGTTTTTGGCTCCGTCCCATTCCAGCTTCATTTCGATTGTAACTCCAAATGTAGTTACATACAAGAACGATCCCGAGGGCGCATCATAGGTTTCGTGCGCCGAAATAGTTTCTGACCGCCGTCACAAAGCGTTGTGGCATTCGCACGTTGAAACGGACAGGCCGATGTCAATAACCGCGCTTCACTGCACGCGCGCTGACCCGTTCCGTTTTCCTTTGTTATCCTGAGTTATCAATGCCTTCCCGCTATGAACAGTGGATGTATGACTGGGAGACCCGGCTCACGTCGGTGGACAACAACCGCGTGGTGCGTCCGCTGGAGTGGGGTGTCGAGTGGGCGCGGGACTGGCCATGCCGTAACGGCTTCGCTCCCGGATATCTTCCCGCGAACGGCGATGCCGAGAAATTCCTGCGCGAGTACAATCACCGCATCATAGCGTCGAGCGACGAGTTCTATTCCTACAAGGTGCCGTCGGATTTTCGTCTTGAACATCGCCCAGTACAGGTTTTCAGCACGCGGGAAGTGCCCGATCCGAAGCTGGAAGCGAAAGTTCGCGGTAGCCAAGCCGACTTCCTGCGCTTCACCTCACCGGTGCACTCGCCTTATCCGGAGAACAACCTGGTGAATGCCCGCTGGTTTCCGGCTCGTGGACGCCGCGCCCTGGTACTGCTGCCGCACTGGAATTCCGATGCGATCGCCTACACCGGACTCTGCCGCGCGCTCAACCTGCTGGGAATCTCAGTGCTGCGTCTGAGCATGCCATATCACGACATCCGCATGCCGGCGGACACGCATCGTGCCGACTACGCCGTCTCCGCCAATATTGGAAGGACACTCGACGCCTGCAGACAAGCCGTGGTCGACGTACGCTGCTGCCTGGACTGGCTGGAGCAGCAGGGCTACAACCAGCTCGGAATCGTGGGCACGAGCCTGGGATCTTGTTATTCGTTTCTTACCGCGGCGCACGATCCTCGCATCCGCGTAGCCGCTTTCAATCACGCCTCCACCAACGTCGCCGACGTGGTGTGGCATGGACAATCCACGCGCCACATTCGCCAGGGGCTTGAATCACAGATCGATCTTGACCGGTTGCGCGCCCTGTGGAGTGGCATTAGTCCTATTTCATATTTCGAGCAGTTCGCCCGCTGGCCCAAAAAGTCGCTCATCATTTACGCCAAATACGACCTGACTTTTTTGCCCGAACTCTCGCGCGACGCGGTGGCCGAATTTGAACGCTACAAACTGGATCACAAAGTTGTGGTGTTGCCCTGCGGCCACTACACTACCGGCGAAACGCCGTACAAATACATGGATGGATGGCAGTTGCTTTCATTTTTACGGACAGCGTTTGAAAGCGTGTGAGAGCTTCTAGCTACTGGCTTCTAGCTTCTGGCTTGTAGCCTAAGCTTCGCGTTCTTTGCGAATTCCTTTGCGCCCTTCGCGGTCTAAGATTATGTATCGTAGAGCATGCAGGAGTTTCACGAAGGCGAAAACGCCAGTTAGAATGGATCAAGCTAGAAGCCAGGAGCCAGCAGCCAGAAGCTGCGAACTACATCATGAAAATCAACCCAATGTCCCTCCCGCTCGCCGAATCCGATCCACAAGTCGCCGCTGCCATCGACCACGAAGTTCGCCGCCAGCACGAAGGCCTCGAGCTGATTGCCTCTGAGAACTTTGTCAGCGAAGCCGTGCTCGAAGCCATGGGTTCGGTGTTCACGAACAAATATGCCGAGGGATATCCGGGCAAGCGTTACTACGGCGGCTGCGAATTTGCCGATATTGTGGAAGACCTGGCGCGTGAGCGGGCGAAGAAGCTCTTTGGCGCCGAGCACGCCAATGTGCAGCCGCACGCCGGGTCTCAGGCCAACATGGAGGCTTTCGCGGCGGTTCTGCAGCCTGGCGACACCATCCTGGGCCTCAATCTG
>Ga0157378_10003937_pt1 | contig 13137 bp, 10 predicted proteins | sample M65metaG_FD_115309 | JGI IMG/M metagenome (GOLD analysis project Ga0157378, IMG submission 115309) | Miscanthus rhizosphere microbial communities from Kellogg Biological Station, Michigan, USA - M6-5 metaG | ecosystem: Host-associated > Plants > Roots > Rhizosphere > Soil | place: USA: Michigan...
CAAATCCGACATACTTAATCGCCTGATCTTTCATGGCAGCCGCCCCTTCCTTTCGTTCGGTCTTTGGCGATTCCGAACTTATAGGAAGGGGCGTGCTTTCAACATACGTCTGTGCCACATTGACCCTGCCACGGGCCGGAGACGCGCAAGTACCATCACCGATGTGGCACAGACACTCTTGTCTGTGCTCTTTTTGTTTACGCGCGCCACGTAAACTACCCGCCATGACCACTCGCAAACTCGGCTCCTTCGATGTCTTCCCGCTCGCCCTCGGATGCATGGGGATGTCCGGCATGTATGGCGCCGCGGATGAGGACGAGAGCATCGCCACCATCCATCAAGCGATCGATCGCGGTGTGAATCTGCTCGATACCGGCGACTTCTACGGGATGGGCCACAACGAGATGCTCGTCGGGAAAGCCATTCGCGGACGGCGCGACAAGGTGCTGCTCTCGGTGAAATTCGGCGCGCTGCGCGGGCCGGACGGCGCGTGGCTGGGAGCCGACGCCCGGCCGGCCGCGGTGAAGAATTTCCTCGGCTATACGCTCAAGCGCCTCGGCGTCGATCACATCGATATCTATCGTCCGGCCCGCCTCGATCCCGCGGTGCCGATCGAGGAGACGGTCGGTGCGATCGCGGAGCTGGTGAAGGGCGGCTATGTCCGGGCCATCGGATTGTCCGAAGTCGGCGCCGAGACCATCCGCCGCGCGCAGGCGGTTCATCCGATCACCGACCTGCAGATCGAGTATTCGCTGATCAGCCGCAGTCCCGAGCGGGCGATCTTCCCACTTCAGCGCGAGCTCGGCATCGGCGTCACCGCGTACGGCGTGCTCTCACGCGGACTGCTCAGCGGCTCGACACCTGGAAAGGGCGACTATCGCGCGTTTCTCCCGCGCTTCCGCGACGAGAATCTGGCTCGCAACCGTCCCCTCATCGACGCCCTCGGCGCAGCGGCCGCAGCGCGTGATGTGACGCCATCGCAGCTCGCCATCGCCTGGGTCCTGGCCCGCGGCGAAACGATCGTCCCGGTCATCGGCTCACGAACGAGAGCGCAACTCGACGAGGCGCTCGGCGCGTTGGCGATTCAACTGACGGACGACGAGATACAGCAGATCGAGCGCACTGTCCCGGCCGAGGCGGTGGCGGGGACGAGGTATGACGAGCACCAGATGAAGGTGCTCGATAGCGAGCGGGGCAGCGCCTGATCGCGCCGTCTGCGCAAGCTCCGCCCCCTCATCCGCCTATCGGCACCTTCTCCCCCGCTGAAAGGCGCGGGGGAGAAGGCTCTCGATGTTTAGGTTCGGTGTCAGCGTCGCAGCGCCAACGCGGTGAGCATCGCGGCGAGAATCAACAGCATCCATGCGGAGAGTGCCGGGATCGGGGCGATGGCGGAGGCGACGGCGGTGGTCGCCGTGCCGGTGTTGTTCGCGGTGTTCGGATCATTTTCCGAGGCGGTCACCGAGGCGGTGTTGACTACCGTGGCCGGGGCGCTGGGCATCTTGATGGTCAGGGTGATCGTTGCCGAGGCGGCGGTCGACAGCGAGCCGAGCGCGCAGGTGACGGTGGTCGTGCCGCTGCATGAACCTTGCGTCGTCGACGACGACACGAAGGTCGTGCCGGCGGGGAGAACGTCCGTCATCACCACATTCGTGGCGCCGGTGGGACCGTTGTTGGTCACCGTGATCGTGTAGGTCACGTTGGTGTTGGTCGATGCCGTCGTCGCACCGGTCTTCGTGATGACGAGATCGGCGCTGCCGACGACGTCGTCATTGGTAATCGTTCCGACGCCCTGCGGCTTGATGATCGTGCCGTTGACCGGTGTGTTCAGGTTGACGAAGAAGGTCTCGTTCGGCTCGAAGGTGGTGTCGCCATTGACGACGATGGCCACCGGCTGCGAGGTCTGGCCGGGCGTGAATGTGACCGTGCCGGTCTTGAAGACGTAATCGTTGTTCGCCGTGGTGGCGGAGTTGTCCGCGGTGGTGAAGTTGACGGTGATGGTCGACGCGGAGCTGGCGGTGAGCGAGACGGTGAAGTTTGCGTTGCTCGTTCCGGAGTTGCCCTCGGCGAGCGTGACGTTGCTGATGGAGATGCCAGGCGAAGCGAGGCCGTCGTCATTGATGATCGTGCCGACGCCCTGGCTGTCGGCGACGGTGGCGCCGGTCGTGGCGCCGAGGTTCACGAAGAAGGTCTCGTCTGGCTCGACGCTCACATCGCCATTGATGCCGATCGAAAGCTGGGCCGTGATGGCACCGGGGATGACTGTGAAGGAGCCGCTGTTGGTCTGGTAGTCAGACCCGACGTTGGCGCTGCCGTCAGCAAGGCTGAACGGGACGGAGATGGTCGACGACGACGGGTTCGACATGGTGATCGTAAAGACCATGTTGGTCGAGCCGGAGTTCCCTTCCACCACGCTCGGATCGTTGATGGTGATCGAGGGGTTGGCGTCGTCGTTGTTGATCGTCCCCAGTCCCTGGGCGTCGCTGATGGAGGCGTTGCCGGGGTTGAAGAGATTGACGAAGAAGTTCTCGTTCGGTTCGGTGGTGACGTCGCCAGTGACCAAAACGCTGACGGTTTTGCTGGTCTGTCCCGGAGTGAAGGTGAGGCTGCCGCTGGCCGGCTGGTAGTCGGAGCCGACGATGGCCGTGCCGTCGGCGCTTGCGAAGTTGACCGTCACCGGGAAGGCGGAGGCCGGCGTGAGCGTGACGGTGAAGTCGAAGCTGGTCGTGCCGGCGTTGCCTTCGCTGAGGGCGACGTCGTTGATGGTGAGCGCGGAGAGAGCGTCGTCGTTCCTGATCGTGCCGACGCCCTGGTTATCGAAGATGGTGGCGTTGGTCGGGCTGGTGAGATTGACCAGCACCGTTTCGTCGGCTTCCGGGGTGACATCGCCGGAGACGGCTACGCTGAACGGCCTGCTGGTCTCGCCGGGATTGAAGGTCACGGTGCTGCCGGCGGTTATGAAGTCCGATCCGGCCGTCGCCGTTCCGTTGGCGGTGTTCGCGCTCACGGTGACGGTCGAGGCTGACGCGGCGGAGAGGAGGACGTTGAAGATCATCACCGTCGTGCCGGCGTTCCCTTCGATCACCTGCGGGTCGCTGATGCTGATCGATGGCGAGGCCGGCGTGGTGATGGCGGCGCAGGCGGAGAACTCCGAGGTGTTGCCCTGCGAGTCAGTGGCGGTTGCCGTGGCGAAGCCGCCGGCGACGCCGGGGAAGGTGGCGTTGAAGGTCCCGAGGCCGGAGGCGTCGGTGTTGATGGTCACCTCGCCGAGGAAAGTCTGTCCTTCGCCCGAGCCGGAAGGATCGCAAGCGGGGTTCTGGAAGAACTGCACGACGAAGGTGCTGGAGGGGAGGCTGTTGAGCGTGCCGGCAATGGTGATCGTGCCGGCACCGAACTGGGCGGTGCGATCACCGGAAAGTTCTGCAGGTCGTTGAAGAGGCCGACGTCACCGTCGCCCGCGTCATTCGGCGTGATGCCGTCGTCGCCGAGGTCGATGCCGAGCGCGCCGTTGCTGAAGATGGAGTTGTAGCGGATGGCGTTCTGGCGCGAGACCTTCGAGAGTCCCGCCCGCAGCACCACGCCGGACTTGGTGTTGAAGGCGATGATGTTCGGCTCGGCCAGCGTGCCGATCGTGGTCAGGGTCGTGCCGCCGGAAAAGCCGTCCGACAGCATGATGCCGTTCGTATTGGGCAGGGCCGAGAGGCCGTCCGCCGTCGTGCCGATCTTGTTGCCGACCACGATGATGTTGCTGGCCAGGTTTTGGATGGTGATGCCCGTCGAGAACGTCGAGCCGGTGTTTCCCGAGATCACATTTCCTCGGATGGTGTCATTCACCGGGCTGTTGAAGTCGATACCGACCAGGTTGGGGATCGCGGCGGTACCGGCGGCATTGGTGCCGATGTAGTTGTTCTGGATGACGTTGTTCGACGTGCCGGTGTTGCCCAGACTGATGCCGTCCGAGGTGCTGCCGGAGATGAGGTTGCGAGCAGCGTTCGACGCCCCGCCGATAGTGTTGCCGGCGGCGCTGTTGAGAATGAAGAAGCCGTTGGTGTTCTTCGTCGACGAAGTGGCCGAGGTGCCGGCGGCGTTGGTGCCGAAGAAGTTGCCGTCGATGGTCATGTTCTGCGCGCCGTTGAGGAGAACGGCGTTGTTCCACTTCGTCAGCAACAGGCCTTTGACTTCGCCACCGTTGACGGTCCCGAGGAAGTTGAGGCCCGTGCCGTTGGAGACGTTGGTGCCGTTGATCTCGATGTTGATCACGGCGTTGTCGCCGAGCGCGAGGCTGTTCGCGCTCGATCCCGGCTGCGAGTAGCCGTCGATGATCACCGCTTCGGTGATGTTCGGGAGGGCGGTCAGGGGCGAGATCGTCTGCAGGCCGACGGCCGGGATGGTGAAGATGATCGTGTCGGTGCCGGCCGTGCCGTTGGCGTCGAGGATGGCCTGACGCAGCGATCCGGCGCCGGAGTCGAGGGTGTTGATGACGGCGAAGGTTGCAGCCTGGGTGCTTCCGGCGAGCAACAGCACGAGGACAAACAGATAACGACTGAACGACGCCTTCATTGATGCTCCTGTCTTTGGCCTCCCTGCGTGGCCGGGTGGGATGAGATGCGAGAAAACCGTGGAAGGGAACGACCGGGCGGCGAACATCGTACGCGAAAGCATTTTCGCGCGCGTGAGCCTGCTCACAACGAGGAGATCGAAATGCTGTTGATTACGCGGTCGCGCTCATCTCGGCCAGGGCCATCTCCAGCGCGGCGCTCTTGAGCTGCTCCTGCTCCGAGAGCTGTTCGATGGCGGCCTGGCGCGCGGCCGCGGCGGCCATCTCCCGCTGCCCGAAGATGCACGACCAGATCAGGCAGACGTCTTCGAAGGCCACCCATCCGGCGTGCTCGAGGAAGCGCCACCATTCGGGATTGCTGACGCCATAGACCGATTCCGGCCAGTAGATACCGCGCAGGAAATGATCGGCGGCGACGACTACCGTGGCGGTGAGGATGACCTGCCAGTCGAGATAGAAGGCCAGGAAGGCCAGCGAGCCGAAGACGTGGAAGTGGGTCTCGATGCGGCCGCCGGTGAGATGAATCAGGAGTGCGGAGGAGAGCATCTGCGAAGCGGCGATGACGTGTCGGGTCAGCGTCGTGCCGGGGCGGAGGAAGGCCAGCAGGACCGGCAGGATGGTGATGCCGGCACCGCCGAGAATGGCCACCCACACGTGCATGTGGAGGACACGTTCCTTCCCTTCCCACGCGTACGGCGAGACCACGATCGCCCCGATGATGGCGGCGATCCATTGCACGATCAGCAGCGCCGCGAACATCTTGTCCACCTTGGCGCGGCGAAGTTGGGTCTGTTCGTTGTGCAGTTCGGCGGCGCGTGCGGCGATGTCGTTCATCGTTTCTCTCCTCTGCTGACAATCGAACATCCGAAAACGGGATGCGTCCCCTTGGCAGCTTCTCCGTTGGCGAGGTGGATGACATCGGCGCGGCCGCTGTTCAGCCCCGCATGTCCGCGCAGCATGGTGATGCCGCCTTCGAATCGAAGGGCTCCCGCGGCGTCGTAAAGAAAGGTCTGACCCGAGGTGAAGGTGCCGAAGCGTTTCGCTTCGCGGCCGTCTTCGTCGACGACGACCTGCGTGCCGCGAAGGCGCGTGGCCGCGTCGTAGATGCCGGTCTTTTCCCAGCCGGGCTTCGCGCCGTGCGGGCGATAGACGACCACGTAGCTGCGCAGATTTCGCGGCGACTTCTCGATGACCGCCTGCAACTCCGAGAGGCTGGCACGCGTGCACGAGCATTGCGGATGGACGAGCATGACCAGCGTCGGGGCGTCGTGGTTGCGCGCGAGAGTGGTGTCCGAGGGCCAGCTCTTCGGTGCGACCGCCTCGCGGCCGGGCGTGGCCTCGAAGCGACGGATGGCGCGCACGGCCGCGCCGACGGTCCCGACCCAGATCGCGCCGGCGATGACGATCGATGCGGTGATGATGACGGAGCGCGTTCTCATTTCTTCCTGATGGCTTCCAGCGGCGAGATCGTTTTGTTGTCCTTCTCGAAACGGATCCGCCCCTTCGTGAGCAGCTCGATGCGCTCACCGAGAGGGATTCCATAGAACTCCGTCGGCTCTACTCTCGACACACGTCCGTCCGGGTAGCTGATCGTCGCCCAATCAAAATTCACAGTGCGGACCTCTCTCTGTACCGGGAGCCGGCATTGTAGGGCAAGTTGCTGTATTTCAAGGATTTAGGTAAGGACGGGTGGGATGAATGCATGGATAGGCTTTGCAGCGTTGTCGGTGGTTGGTGGGTGAGGAAGCCACCGGAGGTGGCTCGTACAATTCCGGTTCGACCCCGGCAGGGGTCACGTAGTGAATGTAAGGCGGCGCGAAGCTTCTCCGCGACCCCGCCGGGGTCGAGCAACACGCTGACAAATATCCGGTGGTCGGTTCGCTTCGCTCGCTCGACCACCGGCTACCGTACGAGTCGCCTCCGGCGACGAACTGGGTTGGACAGGGAAACGTCGTACCGGGGAGCTGATAAAACCGCAGCCTTACATCGCGGTGCCGATCAGAATCACAGTGACCGCTCCGAAGGCGATCTCGCGCATGCCGATGCGTTTCGGGGAATCGGGCCTGGTGTGGATCAGACAGCGTCCGAGGAGCATCGACATGGCCACGATCGCCGCCGCGGGCGCGAGCCGCTGATGCCAGAGAACGACGGAGATGACGACGGCGGCTACGTGAAGGGCGACGACGATCGAACGGCTTCCTTTCCCCAACGCTGCGCGCACGAAGACGATGGCGGGAGCCGATCGCAGCATCGTCAGAAGCCAGAGCGTCGAGGCAAGCGTCACCGATCGTCCGCCGGCGAGGGCGATGGCGGCGGCGGTTGCGCCCGCGGCAACGGCGCCGGCGATTTCGGGCGCGGCGGCATGTCCGCGATTGCGAATGTCGAATGCGAATTGCACCAGCGCGAGCGGCGCCGCAATCGCGAACGGAAGCAGAATCCGGGCGTCCGTGGCCGCGACGGCAATGATCGTCGCCACGATCGCCGGCGCGCCGTAGGCGAGAGCCAGCCGTTCACAGACGATGGTGCGCGGATAGCGGCGCCGGCGCATCCAGTCGCTTGCCGCCAGCCGGAGCGGATGGCGGGCCAGGAACGCCGCGATCACCGCCACGCCGATCATCAATCCTGACCACGACGGCGCCACCAGCAGCGCCAGGACCATTGGCTCGATGACAAATCCCCACCCGCCATGCTCCGCCGGCAGCGCCAGCGGACGAAGGATTACGCGAGGGACGGTGCTCTGCAGCGGGACAGACATGCACTTGCTGTTTTCCGCTTCCACGATCCGCCGGCGGGTGACGTTCGTCACGCAAGCGAGTGACCGCGCCTCGACGATTTGCGCGCGCAGATCCAATCGCTTTCAAGCCGCGGAGCGGCGTTATCTACGTAGCCCACAGCGTGAGCTGTGGGGTGGAGCTCCGAATATGTTCAGCCGCGGAGCGGCGGCATATCGAATGTCGTCTTGACCCTACATTCGAGATATCGCCGCTCCGCGGCTTGAGACTGACTGAACCTGACTCCCACAGCTCACGCTGTGGGCTACGTTGATGAAGCCGCTCCGCGGCTGGCTTTACCGAGTGAAGGTTGCGCTCTTTGTCACCGATCACGCGGCGCTCACACTCGCTCTGCGCCTCGGCAGCTATCATCAAGCCTTGCGGCTTTCACGATTCCTCGCGCTCGTCGCGTTCCTCGCTCCCGCGCTGCACGCGGCCGACTACGTCGCCGACACTGCCTGCGCAACGTGTCATCAGGCGAAATACGCCTCGTACCAAGCCGTCGGTATGGCCCAGTCGATGCGGAGGCCGCGTGCCGAGGTGCTGATCGAAGACTTCAAGAACGCGCACTTCGTTCATCAGCCGTCCAAGAGTCACTACGAGATGTCGTGGAAGGATGGGAAGCTGACCTTCCGGCGGTATCAGCTCGACGATCGCGGGCAGCGGATCAATTCAATCGCGCAACAGATCGATTGGATCGTCGGGTCGGGGCACCGGTCTCGCGTCTATCTCTATCGCACGCCGAGCGGCGAGATGTTTCAGCTGCCCATCGCCTGGTACACGCAGGAGAAAGCGTGGGGAATGGCTCCGGGGTACGACCGCGCCGACAACGACGGCATCACCCGGCCGGTCCGGCGCGAGTGCCTCTTCTGCCACAACGCGTATCCCGACGTTCCGCCTGTTAGCGATGCGCACTGGGCGCCGCAGCGCTATCCGGCGGCGCTCCCCGAGGGGACGGGATGCCAGCGATGCCACGGGCCGGGCGGCGATCACGTTCGCTTCGCCAGGAGCGGCGAGAGCAACGCCGCGGTGCGCGCGGCCATCGTCAATCCGGCGCGATTGTCTCCGGCGCTGCGCGATGCGGTCTGTTTTCAATGTCATCTGCAGCCGGCCGTTGCGTTGATCGGCTCGCGGCGATTCGACCGCGGCGATTACTCGTTTCGTCCCGGCGAGCCGCTGGGCGACTACCTGCTGCACGTCGACATCGACGAGCCGGGACGCCCGCGCGCGCAGCGCTTTGAGATCAATCATCACGCGTACCGGCTGCGGCAGAGTCTCTGCTACATCAAGGGCCGGATCAGCTGCATCTCCTGCCACGATCCGCATCAGCCGCTAGCCAAAGATCCCCGGCTCGCCAGCGTCGTCTCGATCTGCCTCGGCTGCCACAAGCGCCACACGGAATCGAATGATTGCGTGCGATGCCATATGCCGTCGCGCCGCACGCAGGACGTGGTGCACGTGGTGATGACCGATCACAAGATCCAGCGCCGCCCACCGCCGGGCAATCTCCTCGCGCCGCTGGCCGAGCATGAGTCGCAGATCGATGACGTGGAGTTTCTCGATCGCGCCGAAGTGCCCGATGGCGCCCTCGGCCAGGTGTATCGCGCGGTGACCGTGCTCCGAGCCATGCCGCGGAATGAGGCGGCGACCAGTTATCTCAGCAAGCATCTCGACGCCACTCCGTCAATCGTTCCCCGGCTCGATCTCATCGCCGCGCAGCTGCAGCAACGGCATTTCCAGATCGCGCTCGATCTGATCGCAGCGGCCGGCGACGCGGCGCTCCGCGATCCGCGGATTCGCGACTGGCGCGGCACCGCGGAAGTCGGCGTCGGGTCAACGGCCGAGGGACTCGCCGATCTGCGCGCGGCGATGGAAGCCGATCCCGAGATCCCGGAGTATCAGTTCAACCTCGGCGCGATCCTGCATCGCACCGGCCAGAACGCCGAGGCCCTTCCGCCGCTGACGAAGGCGATCGAACTGCGTCCCAACTTCGTCGCCGCGTGGATGATGCGGGCGGAGACCCTCACCGCCCTCGGGCGCCGCGATGAGGCGACTGCCGATCTTCGGCGGGCGCTGGCGATCGATCCGCGGAAATCTCGGGCACACCCGTAGAGCAGGCGTCCCGCCTGCTCCCGACGGGCGTCCTCGCCCGGCGGAACGTGCTCGCGCAGATCGCGGTACTTGCACGAAAACCACCGCCGGGCGAGGACGCCCGTCGGGAGCAGACAAGGATGTCTGCTCTACGAACTCTCTTGACGCATCGCCTCTCATCCCCCAAAGTATTGGCACCCACCAATTCATCCGCCGCAGTCACGCCAGCACCAAGGAGACATTCGATGCGCGTTCTTCGAATCCTGTCCGCCCCGGTGATCCTGCTTACGGCACTCTCTCTCCATGCGCAGTGCGGCGTCGAACGCTGGTCGATCAAGACCGGCACCGATGCCGGAGCTTCTTCCATCAACCTCGGCTCCTACGTTTCCACCACGATCTACAACATGCTGCAGTCGGCGCATCCGGCCTCGCTGCCGGCCAACAGCCGGATCTCGCCGCGGGAGACGACGCAATACCGTCTCAGCGGAACGCTCACGAAGTACGCCCGTGAAGGCGACTCCGACTACCACCTGGTGATCCAGGACGGCGCCGGACGGACGATGATCGTCGAGATCCCCGCTCCGAATTGCGTCGGCGCCGGCAGCCCGTTCGGTCCCGGCGTGACCAATGCCCGCCATCAGTTCGACGCCCGCTTCACTGCCACGACCAGCTTCAAGACCACGTCGACGCCGGTGACCGTCCGCGGCGTCGGCTTCTGGGACTTCCTGCACGGCCAGACCGGCGTTGCGCCGAACGGGATCGAGATCCACTCGGTGCTCGACATCACCTTCGGCGCGGCGGCGCTGGCCCCGGCAGTGCAGTCGCTGCCGCAGCCGGGAGAGACGCGCGATCCCGCTGAATACGTGAACTACCCGGCGGACACGATCCGCGATGAAGACGGTGGCCGCATCCGCGTCTATCGCGGCGGCGATTACCTCGGCGATGCGCTTTTCCACGGCGGCGCGGTGGTCGAGGATCCATCGATCAACGTGCTCTTCGTCGGCGACCACTGGGATGCCGCGCATCGCAAGCCGGTCCTCCAGGCGGTGCAGCAAATCAGTGCGAGCTCGAGCTTCCGCGATCTCGACAAGTACGGTGTGCGCACGTTCGGCCTGCGCGTCAATGCGCAGCAGATCGGCGGAACGGGGCAGGATCTGACCGATCTCGATGTGCAGCGACTGCTGTCGTCGTCGGTCGAGTCAGGCAAGATCCAGCATGTCGACGAGAACGCGATCTACCTGGTCATGCTCGATCCGGAGATGAACGCATCCGTGGCCTCGAACCGCGACTGGATGTCGTATCACTCCGAGTTCCACCCCACCGATCTGCCGATGCGCTACATCGTCGCGCGCGGCGGACTGGAAGGGTCGAAGCTGACCGACGCCATCAACGCCAGCGTCTATCGCGCGCTGGTGAATCCGGCCGGCAACGGCTGGTTCTGATCGAATCCCAATCCACCTCGCAGGAATCCCCGTCGCGATCCGGCGGGGATTTCCGTTTCAGGAGCCCAATCTTGCGTCTGATCGCTGTCCTGCTTCTCCTGATCACGATTCCCGCCTGCACCGTTTCCGTTCCGCGCTATGCCTTCGAACAGGCACTGCGCAATCAGCAAAATGTCGACAAGCTGCGCATCGGGCAAACCATGGCCGAGGTGCAACGGACCATGGGCAAGCCGCCGGAACGCCGCAACGCCCACGTCCGCTTCGACGGCATCTCCATCGAAGAGTGGAGCTACATCACCGACTACGTCCGCAAGATGGACACCACCATCACCTTCGTCGGCGGGAAGGTGGATGAGATCCGATCTGCCGCGTGGGAAGTGGATTAGGAGAGCAGGCGTCCCGCCTTGGCGTCCCGCCTGCTCCCGACGGGCATCCTTGCCCGGCGGTGCGTGCTTGCGCAGGCCGTGTTGTTTGCACGGAAACCCCCGACGGGCGAGGACGCCCGTCGGGAGCAGACAGGGATGTCTGCGCTACCGCAGATCCTGCGCGATCACCTGCTGGCGGTCGAAGCCGGTGACGTTTGTGACGTCATCGACGACGCCGATGGAGATCTTGTTCAGGCCGCGCTCGCACATCAGGTCGAGGGTGTACGTGTAGTACTTCCCCTTGGCCTTGGCGAAGTCGGCCACCGGAATCATGATCTGGTGCGACTTGCGGGCGACCTCGGACATGTCTCCGTCCTTGTTGCCGACGACGACGTAGATCGAGAAGCCTCCCATGTGCGCCTCGCCCTGCTGCAGAAGAGTGAGGTTGTCGAGCGGGATCTGCACTTCGACCGGGACCTTGAACAGATCGTCGGCCGGGATCGGCTGATTGACCTTGACGCGCACGCCGAGGTCGTTTGCCTTGGTCTTGTAGAGCAGGTTGGCGATGACGCGGTCGCTCATCTCCTGGAAGGTCGACTTCTCGACGAAGGTCTGGCGATTGCGGACGCGCAGAGCCTTGTTCTTCACGCGCACTTCCAGCGCACGCTGGCGATCGACGCGCTCCGTGCCGGCGCGGTAGCCGAGCGAGTAGTAGGAATCGAGATCGCGCACGATGTTCTTGAATGCGCCGGCGAAGTTGTTGCTGCGCGTCGTGGCCAGGCCGCCGGTGAGCTCGGCCAGCATCTGCAGCGACTCCGTGGTGTTCGAGAGCGCGGCCGAGGTGACGTTGTAGGAGATGGCCTGCTGATTGTCGGCGGTGGTTCCTTCGCTGCCCGCCGCCAGACCGCCGGCGTGGATGGCGTAGAGCGTGATGCCGTTCGCGTTCGCGGTCCGGGCGATCGATTCGATGAGCGTGCTGCCGTTGTAGCCCATCGCTTCGAGCATCGCGCTCGACTGCCAGTTCTTCTCGCGGGCCACTTCGTCGATCATGGTGAAGACTTCGCGGCCCGGCTGGATCTGGAATCCCTCCGTGGTGAGCACCAGGACTTTCTTTCCCTCGACGCCGGCCAGCGTAGTGAGCAGGCCGTTGATCGATTCGGTGCTCTGCCGCAGGTCGTGCTCGACCGATGCGGCGTAGGAGCGGGCACTGGCCAGCGCTTCGTCGTAGGAGGTCGCATCCTTGATGCGGGACATCACGTCCTTGGCCTCGCTGCGGTTGGCGATGCCCATGCCGGACTCGCCGGCGATCGAGTCGAACATCTGCTGGATCTGAACGATGTCGCGCGTAAACGGCACGCGGATTTTCAGACTGCGGTTGTAGGTGGCCACCATGGCCTCGTCGCCGGGGCGCATGACGTCCTTGCAGAAGTCTTTCATCTGCTTGAAGACCCGGTTGCGGTTGAACGGCGCCAGCGAGAGGTTGTCGACATAAAAAATGATGCGGCGCCGCAGCTGCTCGTTGATCTCTTCTTTCGGAACCGGCGGCGGCGCCTGAGCGCCCTCGGGCGGGACGACGACGGACTGCGCAACCGCCTTCCCCTCGATCTCGGAGAAGTTCGAGATCGGCTTCTCGACGCCGTTCTCGAAGATCTGGAAGTCGTCTTTGGTCAGTCCGGTGACGGCGTTCCCCTTCTTGTCGGTGACCACCACGTCGACGCCGATGACGCGGACGTCGATGCGCTCGGTGAGCGGCTGCATCTCCGGGGAAGGCGGGTTCTTCTGCTGCGCTACGAGAGGGCCGGCGGTGAGCGCGGCAATGAGGACCACCGAGGTAACGCGGCTGAGGCGAAGTCGTTTCACGGAGTCTCCGATGATTGTGAGATGTCGGACGGTGCCGATGAAGAAGGCCCTCG
>Ga0157378_10003938_pt1 | contig 13128 bp, 20 predicted proteins | sample M65metaG_FD_115309 | JGI IMG/M metagenome (GOLD analysis project Ga0157378, IMG submission 115309) | Miscanthus rhizosphere microbial communities from Kellogg Biological Station, Michigan, USA - M6-5 metaG | ecosystem: Host-associated > Plants > Roots > Rhizosphere > Soil | place: USA: Michigan...
AAGTTTCGCCGCGGTCAACAGAGCGCCCGCATTCATTCCATCGCGGTCCTGCCATTTGCGAATGCGGATGCGAACACGGAATATTTGAGTGACGGTATCACCACAGGGCTAATCCACACGCTATCCCGCGTGCCGCAGTTGCGGGTCATGTCGCGGGCTGCAGTAGTTCACTTCAAGGGGCGGCAGGCCGACCCCCGGAAGGCTGGACACGATTTGAACGTGGGGGCCATTCTTACCGGAACGGTCGCGCAACGAGGGGACAAGCTTCACATCGATACGGCCCTGGTAGACGTGCGCGATGGCTCGGAATTATGGGGAGAAGGTTACGATCGCAAACTCTCGGAGATTGGAAATCTGCAGCAGGAAATTGCTCGAGACATCTCCACTAGGCTGCAGCTGCGGTTTTCTTCCCAGGCGGACAGCGCTCAGGAGAAGGTTTCACCGCAGGATTCAGAAACCTATCTGCTCTACCTTCATGCCCGTTACTATCTGGACAAACAGACGACCAATGACGTTCGCACTGCCATCGACTACTTCCAGCGGGCAATCTCCAGAAATCCAAATTTTGGTCGCGCCCACGCCGGATTGGCGGACGCCTATATCAGCCTGGGTCAGCCTTGGATCGGTGGGCTTCCTCCCAAACAGGCTTTGCAAGAGGCGAAGACCGCGGCCGAAAATGCGATTAGGCTATCCAGTGACTTCAGCGAAGCGCACGTCTCCCTGGCCCACGTAGTTCTGCTCCACGATTGGGACTGGCGGCGCGCCGAACAAGAGTATCAGCGTGCCATTGAGCTAGACCCCAATTCCGCGCAGGCCCACAACCAGTATGCGGAGCTCCTGCAGGTTCAAGGCCGCACTGCGGAAGCGGTACGCGAGGCGGAAAAGGCCGCACAACTCGACCCGGTAAATCTACCCCGTCAGGTAGGGTATCCCTACTTCACTGCCCGCCAATACGATCAGGCAGAGAAGATATTCCGTCGTTACTCTGATCATGGCGGCCTGGCCTGGGTCTACACGGCTATGGGGCGTTACCCGCAGGCGATCTCCGAACTGAAAGCGGCGGTAGGGGACGGGGTGCCGTTAGATGAGGATCTGGCAAGCCTGGGCCAGGTTTACGCGCGGCAGGGCAAGAAACAGGAGGCGGAAAGGGTCTTGCATGAACTTGTGCAGAGATCGAAGAAGACGTATGTGTCTCCCGTTCACTTGGCCACCATATATTCACTGCTGGGCGATCGGGAACGTGCGCTCTCCGCGTTGGAGCAGGCCTACCAGGAACATGATCAATATATGATTTATGTGAAAGTTGATATCAACTTCGATACGCTTCGATCAGAACCGCGTTTTCAGGCCGTGCTGCGGGGCATGAACTTCCCGTAGTTGTAGCGCTTGCACATTTAGCCTGCGCTTCCCAGTCCGCCAGTGACACTGCACTTCTGGACCGGGCACATTAGTGGTAACTGTCGTAAACAGGAGGACGATTACACTCATTGACCCCGGTCGGAATACCGACCCTGATGCTCACATCAGGTCAACGAGTGTAATCGCGATTTTTCACCAGTTGAGACCCGAGGGTTCGAGCCAGATCCGGAAATGGGAGATTTTACGGGCAAGGCGTAACATATCCCTGCCATGAGAAGCATTGAACGCCGTAATTTTCTAAAAGTAGCAGCGACTTTGCCGTTTGCCTCGCCGCTGAGATCGTTACCTGAAACTGCGAGCCCATCGAGAAAGCCTGTGTTCGTTGGCACGGGCGCCGATGCGACTGGGATAGAGCATCATGGGCCGCGTACAGGCACGCACTTGGATTTCAAGGTCCTCACCAAGGATACCCTCGGCGGGTTCTTTCTACTGGAGCATCGCAATGTTCCGCAAGGCGGGCCGGTGCGCCATTTGCACTACGAGCAAGAAGAATGGTTCTACCTCATTGAGGGCAACAAGTTGGTGATCGAGGTAGGCGACGAGCGCTTCACGCTTCGCCCCGGCGATTCCATACTCGCGCCTCGGAATGTGCCCCATGTCTGGGCCTATGTCGGTGAGAAGCCAGGACGGATGCTGATGGGGTTCATTCCGGCTGGCCAGATGGAAGATTTCTTTACCCTCTCTAGCAAGCAGCCGGTGGATGCGAAGATCGCAGAGGAGCATGGCATGAAGTGGCTAGGTCCAGCGCTCGATGTGTCGAAACTCTAAACGGGGGAGAACTTCCCCGCAAAATGCTGGAGTGAAGGTCAATGAGTGATATGGCGATTTTACGTCAATTGTGGGGTTCCGCTCATGACCAGTCGCGCTCCCTCTCCACTCCGGTTAGAGATCTTGCCGCGACATGAAATCGCGCATGGAGGCGCTCCCGTTGGACCGGCGTTAGCTGCTCTAGAACGTCAGTCAATTCGGCAATGGCTAGCAAGCCTGTTGATACAAGGTGTGCCAAAGATGCTGGCAGATCCGGGGTGAGGCTTCTGATGTAGCCGTCCCACGTTGTCGTGGACCGTAAGCACATCTCCTCGAAATTCAACTCGTTAGCGAATGAGAACTTGCTACGAGAACGGCTGAGAACAGGCTTGATCTTCTGATCCAACTCCCCGTCTTCAAGCAGTTCGTCGTAAAGACTGCGGAATAACCAAGCTGTTTTTTCTAATTGGTCTCGCCCCGACTTGTTTGCTGCCAATTCGTCGACGCGGGTTGCAGCCGTCTCACCCAGTTTGCAGCTCCGAACCAGCAGGCGAAGGTCTTCCCGCGTTCGTTCAATACGATCATGTGAAAAGTCGATGAGGTAATAGTCTCCCGCATCTCCAACGACTCGTCGCACGATGTCCCGACAGCCTCTTTGAACGCACCGCTTCTCCTTATCGGCATCGATTCCAATCACTGACCAGTACGGCACAAACCAGTCCGTGCTGAGCAGCATTGCTGCTTTGTCCACCATTGTGTCGGGAGGAGTTTTCGTCATCACCGCATCATAAATCGGCAGTAGATGTTGTAACCAGGCGTTCTCGCAAATTCGCGCTCTTTGTTCGCCAAAATCGGGGTTGATAAGTGAAATCGCGATATTTCAACAGTTGAGACTTAACAGCAATTTTCCGTGTCACCGCGCGGGCCGTGGGGGTCGTCCCAGTACGAGGATCAATGAGAAATACGTTATGAACATCTCCGGCAAACCTAGCATCACGATAAGCAATGGGTTACCGCGCCAAGCCGGAGATAGAAAGACAAAAAAAAACACAAAATGCAGCAAAACCAGCGCGGATAGCGTGGCCCAAAATGTCGGACGGCGAGCGTATGGCCAGTAATTCCTTGCCGGAAATCCGAATACAAGTCCAGCCGTGATGATGGGCGTAACCCATCCCATCAATACGGACGTATCAATGTCAGCATGTACCGCTAGACCAATCCCCACGACAATAAGAAACCCAACGACGCCGTAGATCGACCAGTCTCGGACGGTAGCAGTGGAAACACCGCGCCGTGAAACTCTGTACACGCACCAGCCAATCATCGCGATCAGCCCGACAAGCAGTGCGAGCAAGACTGGGTTCATGATGCCTTATCCTGCTTGACTCGCGTAGAGCCTGTCAATCATGCACTGCCCGCCAACTGTCGCTAACAGGCGATTACACTCATTGACTACCCCCGGTGGGTAGGCCGCCTACCACAAATTCCGTCGGATCAAGCAATCAGCGTTCGGTTGTTCGGCTTTCGGAAAACAGAAAAGGTGCTACTCACCTGCTTTTATGTCAGGCGCAACAAGACCATGCCCGCTGCCAGCCACAGGCCAAATCCGGCCAGATTGATTCCGATCCGCCACTTCATACTGTCGATGATGTAGTTGTATTTTGCATCCATAACCCCACTCTCCTCGTTACCAAATTGGACGGCGAGTCCAGCGGAAGGTTAGCTCCCCTGCTTACGCCGTCATCACATGACCAAGATACGAAGCCGCAGCAAAAAAGGTTCCCGTCGTCCCCAACCCTAGAACTTAAATCCCAAAGAAAAACCGTCAGACCTGACGGAGAAAGAAAGTCGCAATGAATACTGTTCTGCCCGCAATCACCTACCCGTCGAAGTTTCGCCGCGTCCTCGACGGCATGACCCTAAATCCCGCCTGGATATACGGGAATGGGCTTTACGTTTTCTGCCTGACTCACTCCGTTTGGAACATGCACGGGTTTGTTACCAACGCCGTCTGCTCCGAACCTGATGGCAGTTCTTTCACCCTCGGCGAAACAGAACCGAACACCATAACTGGCCGTAGTCCGCATCACGAGCACGAGGGAGAGTTCTGGATCATCTGCATGGGTTACGCGCCCTTAGACCTCCGCAGCATTCTGTCCCGCTACCCACGCAGTAATGAAATACCTCCGCCTGCAAATTTGCTGATCGCGTCGGCTGATGCCGCCTCGGAAGTACTCAGCAGACTGGCAGCCGAGAGAAAAAGGGAACAAGACAAATGCCAGGACGAGGAGTAGCGACGACTACAAACCGTGAAATCCGTGACGCCGACGCGACCGAGACTGCGATGGAATCCGCGAAGCCAAGCGCGGCGTCTCGCCCAAAGTTCGCCCGTCTCTCCCGTGATCCGCAGCGGGCCATAAAACAGATGGCCGCGCGAATCAAATTTCTGATCGAGTTCTTCAGTGAAGACGGCGAAAGTATGAGGATGCAGGAAATAAAACGCGGACTCCATGCCTACAGATACCTGGAATTCGATGACGCCATGAAGTTCCTGGAGAAACGCAGACAGCTAGTCATCCGCCGTGCTCGCGGAAGTGTGTTCCGCGTAATTCTCAGACGAGATCACCGCACTAGACTGCCGGACCCGTTCGTATTTCATCGTAAAAAACGAAGCAAGCGCAACCGTCCGCCGACGGAGTGGTTTCTGGAGCGACGACACCTGATGGACTCGGGACAGCATTCGGGTTTCGCGGAGCGGGAACCCTGGCACGAAAGCGCGTTCTGGTACGAAAAAGAACAGGAAGAAATGAATCAGGACCAGTCAGCCGAATCAAACTAGGCACACCATTCGTTACGCTGCGGGCGGTCTTGCCAATGGTCACTGACCATGGTCCGTAACAACCAGACGACGCTGAAATCGCCACAGAATCTTAGGTTTCAGACTAACCATTACCGAACTCAAGCAGATCGCTTTCTTTGGGCGAGGGTGAACAGAGCGTAGAGCGCATCATTTAGTTGTTGACGCTCGCGAGTCTCGCCGGAATCTTCGATTTGCTCCAACCGCTGGCGAATCGACCGCTGGGCGGCTTCGATGCGGCCGTTCAATCTGATGGGATCGGGTTCAACCAGGGCGGCTCTGTATAACGCCTGCCAGGTGGGATCGGGCATGACACCTCCCAGATGGACCAGAGAAACCGAACAAGCGCGACACAATTATAACCCCCAAATCGCCCGTCCTGCTTGGATTTCAGCCGAGCGCTTCATTGGTCCACGCTGAAGTTCAGGACGGCATTCACGCACGGCGCATCTTCCTGACCGCCATGCGCTAACGAAAGAATTGACTTATTGTGCATAAATGTTGTGGCACTGATAGGCGAATCGCTAAGACGTTCGAGCCATTCATACGAGGCAACGAGCCCGGGTACTGTAATAGCGCCGCAGGTGGGACAACGGATGGTGAGTGCTTAACGGGCAAGTCGTTTTAGAATCCTCTGAATCCGCGTCGTATCGAATAACTTTCCATGCCGTGTCCTGATGCCTTCGCTGTTCAGTATTTTTGCGATGGCATAACTACTCATCGAAACACTCAACGCCTGGACACGAGCAACGACAGCACGCTCGGCATCGTATTCTCGTAGGGGATGTTCGCCGTAATGGTATTGTCCTTCCAGTCGCTTCTTTCCGCGCCAAAAAGCTTTGCCAGCGGCAAGACGCGCCACCGTCGCATCTCTATCCATCTCCGCCAGCATCCCGTTAACTCCGCCCATGACGCTTCCTGTGAGATCAGTGCCAGCAGCGTCCAGAACCGTGATGTTATTGTCGCGGCACATCCCGATAAATGACCAAAACGCAGGTTGCGTCCGTCCAATTCGTTTGGCGTCGTAAGCCAGGACTGTCTTCACGCTGTCGGCCAGGAGAGCAGCGATCAGCATCTTGCCCTGTGGTCGCGCGTGCATAGGCAGTTTTCCAGTGACCCCATCGTCGGCAAATTCCGCAATAATTTCGTAACCGGCACGAGCAGCAAACATGTTGCAGTCCGTTCGCTGTACAGGCAATCCGGCTTTATCTTTACCGTCGTCCCCACTCGTGCGCAAGTACAAGTAAGCTTTCATCGTTTTCTCTGGTTTGGATCGTTTGATTTCGTCGTTCGTTTTGCTCGTTCGTTTCGTTCGTTTTTGCTCGTTCAACTCTCGCTCGTTCGGCTCGTTTGCCCGTTCCGGTTGGACTGGTAGACTGAAAAATAGCTGACGGTCCTCCGGGCCGTTCAGTTAGGGCCGGTGCGGCGTTTGGCGACGTCCTCGGCCCGCTTAGTCTCATCAGTGCCCGCATTCACGGGCAGACGCGGGGATCGCCCCCGCGTTTCGACTTAGGCTGCCTTCAGTTCGGCCATCTTTTCGGCCAACTGCCACAGTGCTCGGTTCAGTCTTACGTCCTGATCGATTCCCTTGACCTGGCGTGTGGATACCCGGCGTAGCCTACGACCGTTTTCGTCGTGTGCCACGGCTGACAATCCCCCTCGAATGACGTTTTCCTGAACGCGGTTAAACGTCCGCCACAGATCAGTCCCGCTATCCTCGTGACGGCGGAGATGCAGCAATTGTGCCGCAGTGATCGGAGTATGCGTTTCCCCTTCGGAGTCGCCGAACCGTAATGTGTGGGCTGCCTCAGCGAAAGCCGACTGTTCTCCCGACGTTAGTTGCAGTCTTTGCCAATTTCCGACGTGCTCAAGTGTTTTCTGCGACTGGCCAGCGATTGCCAGCGAACCTTCGATCACCTGGCCGACGATGTCCCCGCTGTGGCGAATGTGAATACTGGCCAACGTCGAATCGCTGACCATCATTCCGTTGCCGCAGACGAACCGCCAGATGCCAGCCGTGAGCGAATACGCTGCTGTTCCGTCGTGAGCGTTGACTAACACGATCTCGGGAACTAATTCTCCAACGACGGCAGCCCGCCGGATATCGGACATCTGTCGGAAGCGAATCATGTGCTTTGTGTAGTCCCGTCGTTCAGCATCCCGGCATCGACTCTGGGTCGCGGCGAAGGGAAGGAATCCAGCCCGCTCCATTCCTGCGATCACTTCACTTGTGGGGATGTAGGTATACCGATCTGATCGGCTGCTGTGTTGACTTACTGCCATTGCAGATGGCGCGAACGCCGCGATTTCCGCGAGCGTTAAAGGATAGGCGTTACGTTGGAACATCATTTGGTTCCTCCGGAACCGATAAGCCGTTTGGCGACGGCTGCGAAATTAGATGCACAATAGAACTAATGTGACACTAGTCCGGCGAATATTTTCTAACTCTTTTGAATTCAGTAGACGTTGAAAACTTTTCCCACTTTTAGAATCTGCAAGGATTTGACACGGCCCGTTGACCGACTGGCAAGCGGATCAGCCGTGATCGATGCGGGGATATCCTTGACATTCTCTGTCCTGCTGCTGGTGTCGCGTGGCTGTTTCCGCCTGCCTGCTTTGGGTCCCCTTGGCATTTTGCCTTTGACCCCGGCCGGAAACCCCCTTCCGGGTTACACCACGCCCGTAGCGGCCAGGCACGAACCATCAATAAACAGGGTTTATACGTCCTTGGTGAGTTGAGAGATGCTGAGGCCGAATCCGTCTGCGATCCGCTGGATACGTGTGAGGCAAGGTTCCTTCTTGCCTGTCTCCAACTCGCTGAGATAGCTCACATCCATTCCAATTCGATAGGCGAATTCTTCCTGCGACCACTTCCGCTTCAACCGCAGGCCGCGAACCCGCTTCCCGAACCTATGCCAAACGGCATTGGACATCCTCCTAGCATTGGCGATAGCCTAATGCGGCACCATAGGCTATAGCCAATGACACGGTATCCTGACCCCCTGCTAATAACAGTCGTTTTGCTTTTCATTTCGTGGCCCGTTTTCTTTTTCTTGATCCGTCGTCATGCGAAAGCTAACCAAGCATGGGCCGGCTGGCGTCATCTCGCGTTTTGGCTCGGTCCGATCGGGGCATTGCTAATTTTTGTGGGCTTGAAGAGTGTCCCATCCGGAAAGGTGAACATTGAAGAGAAATCGGGGGCCATAACACCCAGTTCTCTCAGCAGGTCGGGGCACAGTGCGGGACCGATACTAAGGCAAAGCATGTTGTGGGTATTATGCATGCTTGTGATCGTCGCAGTCGCGGAAGCGATGCAGTCCCACATGTTTGACTCCCCACAAAGCCTGGACGGAGCTGACATGATGGTCAATGTGGTCAGGGAAGATTCAGGCCAGATAAACCGGTATACAGGTCAGAACGTCAGCGTGGCCATCCCAGACTTTGGAGATGTTCATTTTCCGGCCGGTACTGACATGAGAATGGCGAACGCGGCGTGCCGTGAACTGTACCTCCAAGGGCAGCAATACAAACATAGGTAGCAGCCTCGCCACGGTCCTAACAACCGTCTCTCCGGCAGGTTTCTAGCTTGCTGTGTTTGTGCGACGCCCGATTGCAATCCACCCAACCTTCAAGTTCTCAACCGCTGCCCTCGGGGGTCGCAAAAAACTTCTCTCCCTCTTCTCCCCTTACCCGAAAGGAACCTAGATGAGTTACTGGTTTGATTTGCCCCAATTGAGTGAAGGCGAGACGCGCCTACAGCACGACGCTGTTTTCGGCTTTCTGGACTATCCCACCGATCTTCACAAACGCGATGAATACCTTCGTGAGGGTTTTGTCTTGATCCGTACCGTGAAAGATCAGCCCGATAAAGTCAGGGCAGTAATCGCCAGCTACGTTCACTTCGCCACAGATTCCGCCCTCCGCTTAGAGCTGCAAACCTTTCTGCAATCATTGCCCACGGTTAGTGCGACCGAAGGAGGAACACGATGATCGAAGCCAACGATAGAACTTTTGTCCGATTGATCGCCGAACTGGCGAAACCCTCGGTACTCCCGAACGGTTGGGACGACTCCACCTCTGGCGACAGCGAAACGGTTTACCGAACCGCGATTCTCAAAGCGCTGGCGAGACTGGGGACGAGTGACGCGCGAAAATTCCTCGCGGTCGTAGCTGACGCTGCCCCCTCGAACGAGACTACTGGGGCGATGTTAGCCCGTGTAAATCGGACTGCACGAGACCTGCTTCCGGCCTTGCTCCGCGAATTTCAATCAAGACTGAACGCCGAAGCCGCAGAAACCAACCAGGAAAAGTTCGTCCGCAAGGAAAGCTATTCTGATCCCTTCCTCGGCCACGATACCCACCTAACCAGAGATGCGTTTTCGGGGAAGGCCGAGATTGAACCAGAGCGGCCAGCAAAAGTTGACCCATGGGGATATGTGACGTAAGGGTGGAGCAGAAACGGAAATGCGCGGAGCCAAGACCTTAATCAGTGCACCCACACTTAAACGGGCAATCGAATATTACGGAGTAATCATGAATCGGCAAGACCTCGAAACATTATCAACTAAAGAAATCAAAGCGTTGTGGAAGGCGACGACCGACAAGGCGCGTGGAATCCAGGCCAAGAAAGCGGAAGCAGCCGCCATCACAGATGTCACGGGCGATGACGGAGACGAATACTATCTCGACGGGTTTGGTAACGTGATCCCGGGCCGCCGACCGCCGACGAAGACAGTGCGCACGTATGTCGACGCCAGCGGGTATGTGCAGGAGTTGGCCGAAGGCGAAGAAGCGCCACAATTATCGGGCAGTGGTCTAGTGGATTGGCTAAATAACCAGGACATCTCTAGTGATCCAGAACTTCGAGAGGCATTGGGCGCAGACAATCTTTTTTTTGATGAACAAGTAAGAATCGGGGACGACGACGTTTCCCTGAACGGGAGACTGGAGTCGGATGGTTGGCATGTTGTTTCGCGGAGCGGTCAAAAGACACGCGATCTCAAATTCCGGCTGGGGCGTAACCTTACCCGCGAACAGGCAATCGAACAGGGTGCCGGGTATGTGGACATGAAATCCGGTCCACGGTTTAGGCAGTTAACAGACAACGAACGCCGGATGTGTGAACGCATGGCGGTAACGGATCGGGTCAGTGCGTTCGTGTTCTACATCCAGGCGCGATTACCTGAATATCTGGCCGACGAATTTCTTCAGCTTGGCGCTGCCGGAGACGAACTGGCCATCCAGAGGTTCGGGGCTGACGAAAAGATATCGGGGATCGCGGAAGAAGCCTGTGCACATGTGTTCTATTGGCATAACCCACGTGCAGACGAAAGCTTTTTCGACTACGCTCGCGCCAACGACACGGCGGACGAACCTGGACTTTCCCGCTTCTGGATAGTTTGTGGAATCAATATCACACCCGCTCCACGATAGATCGTCTCGACCAGAACGAACCAACCGCCGACGAAATCCTCGCTGACGCGGAGAACATGACGGACGAAGAACTGGCGGCGACGTTGACGGAGGTGCGGAGACTGAGAAGCAGCGGGAGAGGGCGGTGACTCTACGGAATAGGGTCCAGCAGCCGTAATGACTGCTACAATCGCGTGCCGAGGGGGGACTTACATGGCGGGCGTATCTTCAATTGTTAGACAGTTGAAAAAGGAACGTGATCTAGTAGCAAAACAGTTGTCGGGAATCGACGCTGCACTTACGGCATTCGCAAATGTTTACCGTATGCCCAGGCGTGAGCGTCATCGGATGAGTTTGGCTGGACGGAAGAAAATCGCCGCTGCGCAGAGAGCACGGTGGGCCAAGTTCAGAGCAAAGCAGAGGGGCTAGATATTGCTGTGCCGAGACCGGTTCGGGAAGTTGCAGACTGGCAAATGAAACGTGCACATTCAAACTAGAGAGCGCGCCTAAAGCTCGCAATACAGTATTCGCTGTATTCCCTTCGAGGGAAAAAGCGACGACTCCTGTTTGTGCTCTCGACCGCTTTGCATGATTTTCACAGGAAGGCGCAGTATGTATGTGAGCGCCTGGGTCTCCTTTCGTTTTTGCGCGAATTGCGATCCGATCGTGCTCAGGAAACGCACAAGCATCTTCTGTTGATTCAGGGCTCGCAAATCGGTTGACAAAACTAGATGGGACATTTCGCCGAGACCCGCGACTTCTTGACCCTCGATGCGGCCTAATCTTACGGTCACTCTGTAAATTTGGGATGAAGGGTTGCAAGCGTATCGAGAAGAACCGAGCAATACGCCTTGGCACTTTCCTCCGTCAATGCAGTCTCGTCTTCCACCCAGGGTCGCAAATGCTCAATAGCCTTAGCGCCAACCTCGAAATTCCGTTCGCTTCTCTCTACAGTACCGGACGTATTCCAGTTTGAGTTTGCAGCGATAATGCGGTCATGTTCCCATCGAAGCGTCGCGACGAGCTGCCGCAGGCCTTTGTAAATACCCGCCAGAAAAAACAAAGCAAAGCAGGCGAACAGTGCTGCACTGACGCTGTCCCACCAGAATCCGAATGCCGCAGCTCCTGCAAGCACCGCGGTGGGTGGAATCGTGTCGTGAATCCAATGCGCAGACCGATCAAAAACCATCGCCTTCTTGGCCTTCCTAACCAAAGAGGTAATCCATCGTTGCATCTTAGCCGCCAACCGGCGTACTTGACCTTGAATGTCGGTGGTTAATGAGCCAACCGACGGCTGTATCTCTGTGCCCGTGTGCATGTTCCACTCCATTCTATTGGCCTTCAGGCGCGTATCAATAGGTCGATTCTAGGGCAGCTCTTGTGGCACTCCGACGTAACGAAAGGACATCGGCAAGCTCCAACCGAGCACCTGCCTGTTACTGGTGCCTACGGGCGTGAACGTCCAGCGAACATGTTCCGCGAATTGGTACTCCGAATGGTTTGCGAATGTGGGACGATAAGTTTCTTGCCGAAGGTTCGGAACTTGACAACTTCCAGATCTCGTTTCGTCGTAGAGGTTACTTGCCAAAGACTCTCAGCTCGCTTCGTCTACGACCTGCTCGACCGGAAGCCCTGGTAGGCAAGGTATGTCGCGACGGCGAGCCCAATCCAGCTAATCCACAGTGGCACGGCAACGCTTTCTACCGTCACATGCCAGCCGAAGAGGAGACGAAGAGCATGCCCTATAGCTATCAGCAAGAACAACGCCGCGGTGATAAGGCAGAAGATTCTTGGTGTCATTCTCCACCTCTATCCAGTAAAGAATTGCACACGCTCAGGCAGTTACCTTCCCTGCCCCGCTCTAGCGAGCTCTGATCGCCTCGATCTTGGGCACAACCTCTGCCTTATATATCGCGCCTGCCACAGCACCCTCGATCGCATGCGCAATTATCTGGAAACCGGATTCCGCCATTGTCAAACCGATCGACATGTACGTGACGCTGAAGTACTGGTAGAGACCTCCAATGACCGGCGACAAAACAGCGACTAAGAGGCCGAGTTTCACCCCCGCCATTCGTCCCCCGCCAAGCGCGGCTCCGACTTTGACGAAAAGATAGGTAAAGACGAGCGCAAAAATCAAATCAGTCAAAATCAAGCCGGGCACGACTTCACGGAAAAGCCCGGGGTGAGCGGCGGCGATCTGCTGCGACTGCTGGCCTATGACACGGGTATAGAACGCCCAGTTAAGCGCTACACGAACCAGCCAAACGGCAGCCGCGCATGCGAGAAACCGAGTTAGGTTCATAATTCTGCTCCGTCTCTACGAGTGCCGGGGAGGCTTTTCCTGTTTTGATGTGCTTAATTGGGTTCGCTCAGGAACCGGCCGCCCGTCGCCTCAGGGGGTGTTGCGCTTCCGAACGGTTGGAAACGGCTCTTCGGAGAGGCAATTCGGGCAAAGTGTGCGCCGAGAAGGGGCGGGAGTCAACATAAATATAGAAAGCCCCGATCTGGCATCGGGGCTTTTGGGTACTTCGGATGTCTTACTGGCGCCTGGCGCCATTTCGATTCACCGGTCGGGGCTGGAAGCTGCGTTCTCTAAGCCACTCGATGATTGGGGCGGTCGTTCTATATATAGAGGGGGCGAATCGGACGTCTTTGAAGTTCTCTAAGGCGAAAGCGCGAGCCACTGATTG
>Ga0157378_10003939_pt1 | contig 13123 bp, 13 predicted proteins | sample M65metaG_FD_115309 | JGI IMG/M metagenome (GOLD analysis project Ga0157378, IMG submission 115309) | Miscanthus rhizosphere microbial communities from Kellogg Biological Station, Michigan, USA - M6-5 metaG | ecosystem: Host-associated > Plants > Roots > Rhizosphere > Soil | place: USA: Michigan...
GACGAGATCGGCGAAATCGCCCGCACCATCGGCATCTTCAAGAACAACGTCGCCGAACGCCGCCGTCTGCGCGACGAACAGACCGCAGCGGCGGTGGCTTCCGCCGAACAGCGCAAGTCCGAATTGCGCGGCTTCGTCGACGAGTTTGAAGCCGGCGTCGGCGGCATCATCGATAAGGTGATGACCTCATCAGGCGAGTTCGAGCGCGTGGCGCGGCAACTGACCGAGACCGCGCGCACGACCGCCGGCCTGTCCGGCCAGTCGGCCGGCGCTTCCGAGACCGCATCCGAGCATGTCCGCTCGGCAGCGTCGGCGTCCGACGAGCTTTCCAGCTCGATCGCCGAAATCACCCGCCGCGTCCAGGAATCCAACGGCATCGCCGCCGAGGCGGTGAAGCAGGCCGCAGCCACCGACCAACGTATCAACCAGTTGTCGGAGGCGGGCGCGCGGATCGGGGACGTCGTCAAGCTGATCACCTCGATTGCGGAGCAGACCAACCTGCTGGCGCTCAATGCGACCATCGAAGCGGCGCGCGCCGGCGACGCCGGCCGCGGCTTTGCGGTGGTGGCGCAGGAGGTCAAGAGCCTCGCCGGCCAGACCGCGAAGGCGACCGAGGAGATTTCCAGCCAGATCGGCAACATGCAGTTGGCCACCGAAGAGTCGGTCGGCGCCATCAAGGCGATCGGTCAGACCATCGAGCGCATCAGCGACATCGCGACCTCGATCTCGGCCGCAGTCGAGCAGCAGCGCGGCGCCACGCAGAACATCGCGCAGAGCGTCCGCGCCGCGGCGAGCGGTACCGCCGATGTCGCCGTCAACATCCGCAACGCCGCCCAGGGCGCCAACGAGACCGGCGAAACCTCGAGCCGCATGCTGGACTCGGCGCAGGCGCTGTCGGGCGAGAGCCTGCACCTGAAGGCTGAAGTCGAGAAATTCCTCGACCGCGTTCGCGCGGCTTGATTAGCCAAGCTCATCGTTCCGGGTTCGCTTCGCGCCCCGGAATGACAGCCGCTTCGTTATTTCGGCTGCGGCACGATCCGCAGATACGGCTTCGGTGATTTCCAGCCCGCGGGATAGATCGTCTTGGCTTCGTCGTCGCTGACGGAGCCCGCGATGATGACGTCTTCGCCCTGTTTCCAGTCGGCCGGCGTCGCGACGCGGTGCTTGGCGGTCATCTGTAGCGAGTCGATCACGCGCAGGATTTCCTGGAAGTTGCGGCCGGTGGTCATCGGGTAGACCAGCACCAGCTTGATCTTCTTGTCGGGGCCGATGATGAAGACGTTGCGGACCGTCATGTTGTCGGCGGCAGTGCGGGTCGCCGGATCGCCGGAGGTCGAGGCGGGGAGCATGTCGTACAGCTTCGACACGTTGAAATCGGTATCGCCGATCATCGGATAGTTCGGCGCGGCGCCCTGCGTCTCCTTGATGTCCTCCGACCATTTTGCGTGCTTGTCGACGGGATCGACGCTCAGGCCCATCAGCTTGACGCCGCGTTTGTCGAATTCGCCCTTCAACTTCGCGAGAGCGCCGAGTTCGGTGGTGCAGACCGGGGTGAAATCCTTCGGATGCGAGAACAGCAACGCCCAGCTATTGCCGATCCAGTCGTGGAATTTGATTTTGCCCTCGGTGGTCTGGGCTTCGAAATCGGGGGCGGTGGCGCCAATCTGGAGTGCCATGATGTGACCTCATCTCATTCAGTTTACAAGGAAATTTGTCATCGAGGGTGTCCCCGAAAATATACGGGGTTGGAGGGCTTAAGTGAACCCGTTCACGTAAAAGGTGAGATCCTTCTCCGCGGGTGGGAACTCCTAGCATCTTCTTGCCGCCCGCGCGCCTGCGACGAAAACAACACTTCGGGAATAAAAACGGTCTCTGCCCAGATATTGCCTTTTATGGCCCCCATCACGGCCGGCCCGTTGCCGGATCGAACCGTGACAGTGCTCACAGCGACCAATTGGCAACCATCTAAAAATCTCGGAATGCGAGTTTCGAATCATTAACCACTCGTTTACGCCCGCATGGAAATGCTGGGATCAGAGAAGAAATTGAGAAGTACAAACCGATGTCCGCCCCTAGTACCAAGTTCGCCGAAACGTCCAGTGCGCTTCAACCGTCCTGCCGCAAGACCGCTGCCCACGCCTTGACCGTCGTGCGCGATGGCGTGATCACCGGCGAAGGCCCCACCACCAAGGGCCGCATCCATTTCTCCCGCACGCTCGATGCTGACGACGCCGCCTGGTGCGCGCGCATCTTGACCGTGACCGCAGTCGAAAATCAGCCGGTGAGCCGCGCCGAGATCGAGGCGCTGTTGGAAATCTCCGACGCTGCCGCCGAGCGCAGCGACCAGGGCCGGTTCGACGACCTGCTTGCCAAGGCGGTCGCCCATCACACCGCCTCCGAGTCCGGTCTGCCGGTGCCACCGCGCACGGTGGCGCTGTCGCCCGATACCGACATCAAGAGCTGGGCGCCCGCCCAGAGCAACAAGATCGACACCAAGGTGCTGGAATGGCTCGCCGGCCAGATGCGCGGCAAGCGCCGCTCCAACCACACGCTGGCCGCGATGGTCGCCACCGTCGTCGGCGCCGCCGCACTGCCGCTGGCGCAGTTGCCAAGCGTGATGGATCTGGGATTGATGTAAGTCGGTTCTACCGATTTACGGATTTGAAAACGGCGGGCATTGCCCGCCGTTTTTGTTTCGATCCATCCTGCGACTCGCCATGACGAAGCGACTATTTCCCCGCCGTCTTCTTGTTCTCTTCTTCCAGCCCGAGCGTGCGGCCGGGGAAGCCGGCGGTATCGAAATAGCGCTGGGTGCCGACGCGCTGGAAGTTCAACACGGTACGCAGGCCGTTGGCGGCGGGTTTTGACTTCACGCTGCCGGTATAGGCCTGTGGCGTCGCACCGTTCGGCATCGCTTCGGTCATGATGCGGCCGACCAGCGGGCCCTTCGGCTTTTGCGTCAGGCCCATCACTTTCGCGGCGGTAGCGCCGACGTCGGCGTTGCTGACGGGGAGGGCGTCGACATAACCCGACTTGAAGTCGGGCCCGATTGCGGCGGTGAAGTTCAGCGTGTCGCCGCGGCTGAAGCTGCCATGCATGCCCTGGCCCTGGCGCAGAACGGTATCGGCGATCTGCACCGAGCAGTTGGTCGGCTCGTCGCAGCCCGACGACCACGAGCGGAAGTTGACCACGATCGACGGTTGCGGCGTCACCGCCTTGCCGATCAGGCCGAGTTGCGACATCGGCAGCGTGCCGGGGAAACGCCCGAGATCGTCGTTGACGAAAATGCCCGAGACGTAGTCCTGTTCCAGCAGCGCCTTGACGGTGCGCTCCACCAGCTTGCGGTCCCGGCCCGGAATGTAGACGAGATCCGAGCCGCCGTTGGTGGCGATCACGACTTCGGGCTTGGTCGGATCCTTGCCGAGCACGCCGTTGCCGGCCTTGGGGTGTGCGTCGGCGGCCACCGCGGCGTTCTTGTCGTTGGGGTCGAACAGAGGCAGTTCCAGCGCCTTCGCCAGGTCGATGGCGAGGAAGCCCATGGGGAGGAAATCTTTCGGCGTATCGGCATAGGAAATCTTCGCCGACGGGCTGGTCTTGCTTTCCTTGGAGATGGTCGAGAACCCGTGATCGGACGAGATCATGATGTTGGTCGACGCCGTCAGGCCGAGTTCGTCGAGCGCCTTGCGCAATTGCGCGAGGTTGTCGTCGGCGTTCTTGATACCGGCCATCGAGGTCGGGCCGTTGATCCCGGGCGTGATGGTGTTGAGGCTGTCGCCGGTATTGTGCTGGCTGCCGTCGGGATCGCGCGACCAGAACACCAGCACGAACGGCTTGTTGCGCGCCTTGAACATCGGCAACACCACCTTGGCCGCGACATTGGCCATATAGGCCTGCTGCGCGACATTGGCTGACGTGGTGCCCGGGGTCTTGGCGTCGCCGGCCTTGCCGTTGTCGCCGCGTGACGGCGTCGCCAGCGGCAGGTTGGCCTTGGTCAGCGCGTCCTTCATTTCATCTGATAGCGGCACGCCGGCTTTGCCGCCGGTGGAGTCGTCGATCACGATCGTGGTCTTGCCGCGGTCGGCGTGGTCGAACTGGAGGGTGGGGCCGAGCTTGCCGATGGCCGCCGTGGAGAAGCCCTGAGCGCGGGCCATCTTCAGCAGCGTTTCCTCGTTGAGATAGTCGCCGTTGAAATGCTCATCGATGTCACCGAGCACGGCATCGTTCTCGATGAAGGGGACGACGGTATCGCCGGCCGGCACCGAGGTGTAGCCGGTGAAGATGGTGTTGGAGAACACGCCGGTGTCGCCGAGGTAATGGCCGGTCGACATCGCCGAGCCATTGGCCATGGTGAAGGTCGGGAACAGCGAGTGCGAATTCTTGAAGTTGACGCCCTTGTCGCGGACGTCGGCCATTGCAGGCGCCGTCTGCGGCGTCACGATGCGGCCGCGCAGGCCATCCGGCACGAACAGGATCAGGTTGCGCGGCGTGGCGTTTTGCGCCGATGCGGCGGTTGCGGTGAGCGCGATCAGGCTGGCGGACAGCAGCACGGTGGTGCGGCGCATGGAATTCTCCCCATCAGAGGCCATTCGGCGATTTGCCGTTGCCTCCGTTTAGTTTTGCTCTGCGACAGATTTGTTACATGGCGCCCAAACCGTCTCAAGGGGGCGTGGAAAGCTGTCAGTAGGTTCGGGAAAGGGCGCTTTTGATCGGTTTTGAGGGAAACATCGGTGGTCGAACCCGTTCTTCCCTGAATGGAGGCCATCATGAGCAAATTCCACGACAGGGCCGAAGCCCAGGCCAAGCAAATCATCGGGCAAATGGTCGGAGACGAACTGCTGGTCCGGGAGGGCCGGGAGCAACTCGAGCATGCGACAAACGAGCATGCGACAGAGAAGGCCCAGCCTTCGGGGAACAGCGATCAGGGCATCGTTCGCGATGAGCGCGGGCAGGAGCAGCCTCGGGACAAGCAACGTGCCCAGCAGGTAAGTCGCGTGGATCGCGGTGGCGATCCGCCCGGCCACAAGCGCTGAACGAAAAAAAGGAAGGCGGCCTGAGGCCGCCTTCCACCGGTGCTACGCTTACTTCGTACGCGAGCTGGCTCTTACACTACTGACAGACGTGGCGTCGGCCGTCGTCGCCCCTGAACATGGTTCCGGGTTCGCAGACGAAACCGTTGTTGACGCCGCGATACATGCGGTGCCCGTAATAGCCATCGTTATAGGCATAACGGTCATCTCGGAACGGTGCGGTCGCGATCGCGCCCGCCGTGCCGATGGCTCCGCCGACCACACCGGCGGCTACGTCACCGGGCCAGAAGCCGCTGCCGCGCTGATGGTAGACTCGCGTCTGGTCCTGCTGCTGACGAACCACCTGCGCTCTTGCCGCAGGATCCTGCGCCAGTGCGGGCGCTGCGATCATCGTGGAAACCACTGCGGCCGCCGTTAGGAACTTCAAGTTCATTCGCTATCTCCGTTCTGTTAGCGACGCTGGGCCAACAAACGGCGGTCGCGGCCGTTCCGAATTTGTGATCGGTTCGCTTCAAACGGATGTGAGGTTTCAGTTCCCTGCACAGTTCCGTTTCCGATGCAGCAGAGCGCGCCGACGCCCGGCCTTGAGCGCGGGGTGAGTGCGGCCAGCCGCCGATGCGGACATGTCGCGGCGGGTAGTGCGGCGAAGATAGGAACGGATGTTCCTTTTCGCTGTTGTCGATTCATCATCAATGGAGAGCGTTATGGCCGACAAGGATCTCAACGAACTGTTTCTCGATACGCTGAAGGACATCTATTACGCCGAAAAGCAAATCCTGAAGGCCTTGCCCAAGATGGCCAAGGCGGCGAATTCGGACAAGCTTCGCGCCGCCTTCGACAAGCATCACGACGAAACCGAAGGGCAGGTCGAGCGCCTCGAGCAGATCTTCGAGTTGCTGGGTAAGGCCGCGCGCGGCAAGAAATGCGATGCCATCGAGGGCATCCTCGACGAAGGCAAGGAGATCATGGACGAGTACGCCGATACGGCCGCGCTCGATGCCGGCCTGCTGGCGGCCGCGCAAGCGGTCGAGCACTACGAGATCTCGCGCTACGGCACCCTGAAGGCATGGGCGACCAAGCTCGGGATGACGCAGGCCGTGAAACTGCTGGACGCCACCCTGGCGGAGGAGAAGAAAACCGACGATACGCTGAGCAAGATTGCGGAGACGGCTGTCAACTACGAGGCCGCCGCCTGATCGGGCCTGGGTTTGTCCAGGCGGGCATTCTCCCGCGCGTTCGAACGCCGTGGCCGCATTGCCGGCCGCGGCGCTTTATTTGGGGGCCTGCAATCCCGGGCTCGTCAGCCAATCGTTCAAACGCGCCGTCGTTTCGGCTTCGCGGGCCTTGCGCAGCAGTTCCCGTTGTGCCGGGCCGGGCGGCAGGGTGCCGGCTTCAGCGCGGGCCCGGGCGGCCGATTCCATCAGCCGTTCGGTCGTGGAAGTCGCGTTCTTGCGGCGATTGCGTTTGACCGGCTTGAATGTGGTTTGCATCGCAAAACTCCTCATTGTCCCGGAACTATGCCGCGTCCTCAGGGCTTGGGTTTTATCATTTGATCAAGTCCGGAGCCCGCTGTGACGAGCCCAAACGAGGTGCTGGCGAGCAAACTGAAGGAGCATTCCCGTCTCGGCGCCGAAGATCTGGCGGAGATTTCGCGCTTCAGCCATCAGCGGCGGCAACTTGCTGCCGGCGAGGATTTGATCCGTCAGGGCGACCGGCCCGACGTGGCCGCGCTGGTGATGTCGGGCATGGTCGCGCGCTATCACCTGCTGAAGAACGGCGGCCGCCAGTACCTGTCGTTTCATATCCGCGGCGACCTGCCTGACGCGCAATCGCTGTTCCTCGAGCGGATGGACCACGCCGTCTGCGCGATCGGCGAGGCAGAGATGGTGCTGATCCCGCATGCGCAAATCCGAAAGACGTTCGAGCGGCGCCCGATGGTCGGCTTCGCGGTCTGGCGCGAAACCCTGATCGACGCCGCGATCTTTCGCGAAGCCATTACCAACAATAGCGGTCGGTCGATGCGGGCGCGGATGGCGCATCTGTTTTGCGAGATATTCTACCGCGCGCGGAATAACGGACTGATCGACGGCAACACCTGCGACTTCCCGTTGAGCCAGACCCAGATTGGCGAAACCCTGGGCATGGCAATCGCCACCGTCAACCGAACGCTGCAAGCTTTGCGGCGCGCGCGGCTGATCGAATTCAAGGGCGGACGGCTGACGGTGAAGGACTGGCCACGCCTGGCGGCGAACGGCGATTTCGATCCGCACTATCTCCATCTCAAGCGCGCCGTGCGGATTTGATCTGGAACGATTGTAGATTCGCCGGCCGCGATTTTCCTTGCCGCCAAATACCGGATCGCTTACCAGACGGTTGCCGCTAGCAAGCGCCGTAAGCGTCTCACGTAAGGCAACGCATCAACCCGTCATGGTCGGGATAGATGCGTAATGTCCGAAGTCGCGTGATCGACCGACCTGAATTTTCCAAAGAGATCGATATGTCCTGTGTTCGAAGGCTGCCGCCGCATTATTCGGCGGTGGTGATGCCGTTTATCCTGTCCATCCTGATGACGTTCGTGGTGTCTGCCATCTCGACTTTGAAAAGCCTCGGGCCGACGCCGGCGTTCCTCGGGACCTGGCCGGCCGCCTGGGCCTTGTCGTGGGTGGTGGCGTTTCCGACCCTGCTCGCGGTGTTGCCGCTGGTGCGGTGGATCGTGGCGCTGGTGGTCGAGCCGCCGGCGCGGGCGAAGTGAACCTGCAACGGCAGCCGGAAACGGCTGTCGTTGTTGCCGGCAAGCCGGCTTATTTCCTACAATGACGTGCTGCCGAAACGAGCGAGAATCAGGAATGAGAAACGTGTTCAACGGAATTTCGATCGCCGGCCTGGTCGTGCTTGTACTGATGTGCGGCGCATCCGCGCAGGAACGGACGATCACCGTGGCGTCGACGACATCGACGGAGCAATCCGGCCTGTTCGGCTATCTGCTCCCGCGCTTCACCTCGGCGAGCGGCATCGGCATCAAGGTCGTTGCCGTCGGCACCGGGCAAGCGCTCGACATCGCCCGCCGCGGCGATGCCGACGTGGTGTTCGTGCATGACAAGGTGGCCGAGCAGAAATTCCTCACGGAGGGGTTCGGCGTTAAGCGCTATGAGGTGATGTACAATGATTTCGTCGTGATCGGGCCGACGGCCGATCCCGCGCGCATTGCCGGCGACAAGGATGTCGCCGATGCGTTGCGGAAGATCGCCGCGGCGAAGGCCACGTTCGTCTCGCGTGGCGACCGTTCGGGCACCCATGAAGCAGAGTTGCGACTGTGGAAGGAAGCCGGCGTCGATCTCGCCGCCGTCAAGGGCGACTGGTATCGCGAGATCGGGCAGGGCATGGGCGCAGCCCTCAACATGGCGTCATCGTCGAACGCCTATCTGCTGGCCGACCGCGGCACCTGGCTGTCGTTCAAGAACCGAGGCGAGCTCGCGGTGTTGACCGAAGGCGACCGGCGGCTGTTCAACCAGTATGGCGTCATGCTGGTCAATCCGGCGAAACATGCCGGCGTCAAGGCCACGGACGGTCAGGCCTTCATCGACTGGCTGGTCTCCGCCGAGGGACAAAAAACCATCGCCGACTACAAGGTCGGCGGCGAGCAGCTATTTTTCCCCAACGCGTCCCAGTAGCAGGTACGCCACCGTACTGACGGTCACGCTCAACGACACCAGGACCAGACCAAGCCCGAGCGCCAGCGACAATTCGCCCTTGCTGGTTTCCAGCGCGATCGCCGTCGTCATGGTGCGGGTATAGCCGCGAATATTGCCGCCGACGATCAGGATGGCGCCGACCTCGGCGATTGCGCGGCCGAAGGCGGCGAGAAAGGCCGTGAGCAGCGAAATCCGCCCGAGCGATATCATCAGCGCGATGCTGCGAAGCGTCGACAGGCCGTCGGTGCGGGCGAGGTCGGCATACTCGGCCCACAGCAGCGACACCGGACGGTGCACCAGTGAGATCACGATCGGCGTCGCCAGCATCACCTGCGCCACGATCATGGCCGTTGGCGTGAACAGCAACCCGGCGGAGCCGAGCGCGCCCGAGCGCGACAGCAAGAGATAGAGCACGAGGCCGGCCACGACCGGCGGCAGGCCGAGCAGGGCGTTGGCCAGCACGATCAGGACCTGCCGGCCGCGAAACCTCGAGATTGCCAGCAAAACGCCGAGCGGCGCGCCGATCACGAGCGCGATCAGGCTGGCGGAAAGGCTGACGCGCAGCGACAGCCAGACGATGGCGACCAGTTCGGAATCGAGGCGGCCGATCAGCGAGAGCGCCGCGGCGACGGATTGGGTGAAATCATTCATCCGGCGCAATGAAGCAGAAATCTTGTCCCGATGCGTGAGCTATTTGTGCCCGGGTTATTTGCCGGCGTCCGCTTCCAGGCATTGCAGCAGAAAGGCGGTGCGGTCGCGCGCGATCACCTTCTCGGTGTCCGCCTTGTGCGCGCATTCCTGCTGCTTGACCTGCTCGGCGCGGCGCTTCTCCGCGGCTTCCCGGAATTCGGGAGCGACCTTGGTCGGATCGACCAGTCTCTGTGCCAACACGGGCGAGGCGATGGCGATCGAGAGCAGCGCTGCTGCAAGAATATGTTTCATGGAAATGCTCCAGCAATGGAATACGGAAATACTTCACGGATGAAAGCACGAACCATACCAAAAACCCGGCCGTCCCGATACCGCACCGGCCCGGTTTGGGCCGCCGCCCTGGCTGTTACACCTCAGGATGTGGCCGGCGAGGAAATGTCGCGCAGGTCGTAAATGGCGCCGGTCCGCATAAATACGGGCTCGTTGGGTGGCGACGTAAGCAAACGTTTAGGGCCGGTCTCTAAAATAGCGTTTGGTCACTTCCCGCATTAACCTCTGGTTAGTCATGCGCTTGCTGCCGATGAAAGAGCCGGACAAGGCCTGGCGCTCGATCAAGAGCCAGTGGAAGAAGGACGCCGAAGCCGTCGGCGAGGACTATTCCACGCTGGTGACCGGCAGCTACGCCGTGATCGACAACCTGATCAAGGACGACCGCAACCCGAGCCTGTTCTGCCTTTCCGAAGGCGACAAGTCGCATGCGGTCTGCCAGGTCAGCCGTATCATGATGAGCAAATACCCGGCGCCGACGTTGCGCGCGCGCTTCACCACGCTGTCGCCGGTCTATGAACTCGGGATCGCCGACCTTGCCCAATATGCCCAGATCATGGTGGCGCTGTTCTCCGGCATCGTCTGGCTGTCCCGCGATACGCTGTCGGGCAGCCACATCCGCTTCTTCCTGAAGAGCCCGGGCGACGCCCAGTTTTTCACGGCGCTACGGGTCGAAACCCCGCTGTCGCCGTTCTCGAAATTCACCATCGACGGCTCGCTGATCGAGTGCAGCATGAGGGAAGACGAGACCGCCGCCGACGACGAGATGGCCAAGGCGATGGCCTGATTTCCTGCTGCTGTTGTCTTGAACGCGTCTTCATCAGACGAACGGCTTCGCTCGAAAACGCCGTGGCCCTTTAACCTCGCGATAACTCACTTTGCTAACGCCCCCTTCGGTAGAGTTCCCCTACAACAAGCACCTGTGGGGGCAGCGAGAATGCTGGATAGTTCATCTCAGGGTGTCGTGACGGGAAGCCCGCGCGGGTCGGTCGGCGGGATGCTGTCTCGCGTCCGGTTTGGCGCGATCCAATGGCTTGTCCTGTGCGGCGCGACCCTCGTGATTGCGATTGCGCTCGGCACCGCCTACTTCGCCACGGAATTTCGCCAGCGCGCGCTCGAGGTCGCCGAGCGCGAACAGAACAACACGGCGTTGCTGCTGTCGCGCCATTTCGACCAGCAACTCATGGATCTCCAGCACGTCCACAACGAAGTCATCGCCTATATGCAGGCGAGTGCCGGCGAGACCGCCGAAGAATTCGAACGCACGATGTCGACGTCGTCGGCGCACGAGATGCTGCGCGTCAAGCTCGAGGCGCTGCCGAAGCCGGGCGGCCTGCATCTCTACAACGCCGCGGGAAAGCTGATCAACGCGACGGAGGTCTGGCCGGTGCCCGACGTCTCGATCGCGGACCGCCTCTACTACAAGGACTTCATGTCGGGCAAGCCGACGCCGGAGGTGATCGTCGAGCCGGTGACCAGCAAGGTGACGGGGCTGTGGACCACGGTGTTCGCGCGCAAGATCGTCAACCGTCGCGGCGAGATCGTAGGCTTCGCCAGCCGGGCGCTGCGGCCCGAGCATTTCGAAGAATTCGTCGCATCGCTGGCGCTGGGGCCCGACACCGGAATTTCCATCATCCATCACGACGGCACCATCATCGCGCGCTATCCTCAGAACGACAAATATGTCGGCCGCAACGTCTCGGGCATGACGCAGTTTCAGCGCGCCATGGAACTCGGCGGCAACATTTCGGGACGGTTCCGGAGCAGCCAGGGCGAAGACCTGATCGGCTCGGTCAGGCCGCTGATGCACTATCCGATCGTCGTCGTTGCGGCAGCCGATACGTCGGCCGCGCTGGCCGATTGGCGGGCACAGACCAAGCTGCAGTCGTTCGCCGCGGTCCTGGCCGTCGTCGTCGTCGTGTTGATGATCTGCCTGGTCGTGCGCCAGATGCAGCGCCAGCATGCCGCCGCCCAGCACAAGCTGACGGAGAAGAGCCAGCATCTCGACATCGCCATCAACAACATGGCGCAGGGTTTGCTGCTGTTCGACAACACCGGGCGGCTGGTGATCTGCAACCAGCAATATATCGATATGTTCGGCCTCTCGCCGGAGATCGTCAAACCGGGCTGCCATCTGCGCGATCTCATCTTGCACCGCCAGCAGCAGGGCACCTTCGTCGGCGACGTCGACGCCTATTGCGCCAAGTTCCTCGACCCCAAGGGCGGCATCAACGAAACCGTGACCTCGACACCCGACGGCCGCACGTACCGCCTGATCTACAAGCGCTCGCCGGACGGCGGCTGGGCCACGACGCTGGAAGACGTCACCGAAGTCAGGCGCGTCCAGGCCCGGATCGAGCATCTCGCCCATTACGATCCCCTGACCAACCTGCCGAACCGGACGCTGTTCCAGCGCCACGCGGAGGGCTTGCTGCAGGAGACCGGGAGCGCCCAGTTCGCAATCCTCTATATCGACATCGACGAGTTCAAGGCGATCAACGATTCACTGGGACATCTGATCGGCGACGAATTTCTCAAGGGCGTTGCGGAGCGGCTGCGCCAGTCGGTGGGGCCGGCCGACTTCATCGCCCGTCTTGGCGGCGACGAGTTCGCGATCCTTCAGCAGGACGTCGAGAACGAGGCCGACGTCACTGCGCTGGTCGATCGGATCTACCAGGCGCTGCGGACGCCGTTCGACTGCAACGGTCACCAGCTTGCCAGCGACGCCTCGATCGGCATCGCCATTGCTCCGCGCCACGGCAACGACCTGTTCGGTCTGTTGAAATGTGCCGATCTTGCCATGTATGCGGCGAAGGCGGCCGGCCGCAGGACCTATCGCTTCTTCGATCCGGCGATGGAAGCCGAAGCCAATCGTCGTCGCGAGATCGAGCGCGATCTGCGCAAGGCGCTGGTGGAAGAGGAATTCGAAATTCATTATCAGCCGCTGGTCGATCTGAAGACCGACGAGGTCACCGGCTGCGAGGCGCTGCTGCGCTGGCGACATCCGCTGCGTGGCATGGTTTCGCCCGCCGACTTCATCCCGGTCGCCGAGGAAACCGGCCTGATCGAGGAGATCGGGCAGTGGGTGTTGCGCACGGCCTGTGCGGAAGCCGCGCGCTGGCCGGCTTATGTCCGGATCGCCGTCAACGTTTCGCCGGTCCAGTTTCGGTCGGAAACGCTGTCGCTGAAAGTCGCCGCCGCGCTCGCCGAGAGCGGGCTCGATCCGCGCCGGCTCGAGCTCGAGATCACCGAAGCGGTGCTGATCGCCGACGACGACGCGGCGCTGGCGACGTTGAACCAGCTCCGTGCGCTCGGGGTCAAGATCGCGCTCGACGATTTCGGAACCGGCTATTCCTCGCTGCAGTATCTGCAGCGCTTCCCGTTCGACAAGATCAAGATCGACCGCTCCTTCGTCAAGGAAGTGAC
>Ga0157378_10003943_pt1 | contig 13113 bp, 10 predicted proteins | sample M65metaG_FD_115309 | JGI IMG/M metagenome (GOLD analysis project Ga0157378, IMG submission 115309) | Miscanthus rhizosphere microbial communities from Kellogg Biological Station, Michigan, USA - M6-5 metaG | ecosystem: Host-associated > Plants > Roots > Rhizosphere > Soil | place: USA: Michigan...
ATCAGTTACGCGGGTTTTGTCTTTATCTCGTGCGTATTGTTTCACCATATCGTTCCAGGTTGCCGGGGTAAGCCCCAGCGAGTCGGCGGTAAGGTTAGCACCGGTAGCTGCAAACTTGATCACTTTCTCGGGAGGGCGCATTGCCATCAGGATCGCATTGATACCGCCGTCGCTCCAACCGATTACATACGCCGAATCAATATGCATCTTATCCAGCAGGGCGGCAAAATCGTCTGCCATCATTTCAAAGCTGAGGGAATCCTTTTTGTCAACAGATTTTCCATGCGCACGGCTATCAACTGCTATCACCTTATATTTTTTTGAGAAATAAGGAATGGTCTTCGAAAAAGCTTTGATGCTGCCGCCATTACCGTGAATGAGCAACAAAGGCTTACCCTGTCCGTAGGTTTCGGCATATAGTTTTACACCACGCACATCGTAATATTTTCCGGCGGCGGCATTATCACCATAGCGGGTTTGCTGGCTACAGGCAACTTGACACATTGCAAGGGCAAATAGAAGGCATAATAAGGCTTTGTTCATATCGGCTTTGATTATAAGGTGTCTAAATATAGGAAGAAGTTTGCGGTTGGTACAAGCGATAAAATTATAGCTGCTTTATCCATAAAACGCTACCTTTAAACGGCCAAAAAGCACCGCGTGAACGGCAACACCCAATTATTTATACCAATGGATTCAACAAATAACAAAGCCCCTGAAATTCAAGCCTCCTATGATGCGATCGTAATCGGCTCAGGCATCAGTGGCGGATGGGCCGCGAAAGAACTGTGCGAGAGGGGACTGAAAACTTTAGTTCTGGAGCGTGGCCGGAATGTGGAACACATAAAAGATTATCCTACCGCCACCACACCACCGTGGCAGTTTAAGCACCGGCTCAGGATGACGACCGATTTCCTGAAAGAAAACCCGCTGATCAGTAAAGCGGCTGGTTATGGTGAAGATAACGCGCATTTTTTTGTAAAGGATAAAGACCACCCTTATATACAGGAAAAACCGTTCGATTGGATACGGGGCTACCAGGTTGGTGGTAAATCGCTTACTTGGGGGCGTGCATGTCAACGCTGGAGCAAATACGAATTTGAAAATCCCGAAAAATTCGGTTATGGAATTGCCTGGCCTATCAGTTATGATGATGTAGCGCCGTGGTATTCTCATGTCGAGAAATTCATTGGCGTTTGCGGCAATAAGGATGGCATTGAGTCAATACCTGATGGTGAGTTTTTACCACCGTTCGAGATGAACTGCGTGCAGGAAGTGATCAGCAAAAAAATCAGCGAAAACTATAAAGACCGTCACCTGGTACATGCCCGTTGGGCACATTTGACCAAACCCAATCAGATCCATATCGACCAGGGCCGTGTGAAGTGCCAGGCGCGGAATATGTGTATGCGCGGCTGTCCGTTTGGAGGATACTTCAGTTCGAACAGCTGTACCCTGCCCTGGGCGAAAAAAACGGGTAATCTAACTATCAGGCCGTTCTCGGTAGTACACTCTATTATTTATGATGAACAATCGGGCAAAGCATTGGGAGTGAGAGTGATCGACACTAACACAAAAGAGTTGATGCAGTTCAAAGCGAAGGTAATCTTCATGAATGCATCCGCCCTAAATACAAACCTTGTCCTGCTAAATTCTACTTCTAAACGTTTCCCTAACGGTTTGGGAAATGACAATGGGCTACTTGGAAAATATGTTGCTTTCCAAAACTATCGCGCGTCGGTAACTGCGGATATGGATGGCTTCCTGGACAAATATTATTTCGGACGAAATCCTACCGAACTGATCCTTGCTAATTATAAAAATCTGCATAACCAGGAAACCGATTATCATGGTGGTTACACCACGTTCATGGGTGCATTCAGGGAGCCAAGGCCGGATACCGAACAAGGTACGATCGGACCTGACTATAAAGACTCGCTTACAGAACCGGGACCGTGGAAAGTATATATGTACCTGCAAGGCGAAACTGTGCCAAAGATAACCAACCATGTTCGTTTAAGCACTGAGCATAAAGACCAATGGGGCATACCGTTGCTCGTCACCTCAGTTGAATATGACGATAATGATGAGCGCATGATCCGGGATTTCCTGAAAGAAACCAAAGAGATGATGGAGAAAGCAGGTTGCAAAAATGTGCAAACCCACGAAAATAAGCAGGCTCCCGGACTGGATATTCACGAAATGGGCGGATGTCGCATGGGTAGGGATCCAGGAACATCATTATTGAATAAGTGGAATCAAATGCATCTATGCAAAAATGTATTCGTTACCGATGGCGCCTGTATGACCAGTACCGGCAATCAAAGTCCGTCTATTTTATACATGGCCCTGACTGCGCGCGCGGCAAATTATGCAGCTGACGAGATCGGAAAAGGGAATTTATAGATATGCAAATGCGTGGATGTGCAAATGTGCAAATGCAATAATGATTATAACCAATAAAATTCAAACAATGAAGATCAGCCTGAAACTCCTCTGTCTGGCGCTTGTGCTATGCCTTATAGCGAACCACTTATTCGCCCAAAAAGAAACTATTGATCAAAAGGTGGAAGCCTTGCTGGCTAAAATGACGCTGGATGAAAAGATCGGTCAGCTTAACCAATACAATGGGGATTGGGAAGCCACCGGTCCGGTTACCAAAGATGTGGGCAATAAATTGGACGAGATTAAGCAGGGACGTGTTGGGGCAGTATTGAATATAATGGGTACCGGCCATTGCCGTACTTTCCAGGATGCAGCGATGAAATCGCGCTTGAAAATTCCGCTACTCTTCGGGCAGGATGTTATCCATGGTTATAGCATTACATTCCCAATCCCCTTGGCCGAGGCAGCCAGCTGGGATATGACAGCAATAGAAAAAGCGGAGCGAATTGCAGCTACAGAAGCCTCCGCTTCGGGTATCAACTGGACGTTTGCGCCAATGGTGGATATTGCCCGCGACCCACGCTGGGGCCGAGTGATGGAGGGCGCCGGGGAAGACCCTTATCTCGGCTCACAGATCGCTACGGCAAGGGTAAAAGGCTTCCAGGGGAATGGAATAGGAAGTCCGGATGCAGTGATGGCTACTGCCAAGCACTTTGCGGCTTATGGCGCTGCTATCGGTGGCAGAGATTATAATAGCGTGGATATAAGCCTGCGCACGCTTTGGGAAATTTATTTACCCCCGTTTAAGGCCGCCGCTGATGCCGGTGTGGGCACTTTCATGAATTCGTTAATGACTTGAACGGCACACCGGCTACCGGCAATAGTTACTTACAACGAGAGATATTAAAAAGCGCATGGAAATTCAAAGGTTTTGTAGTAAGCGACTGGGGTTCTATCGGTGAAATGATCAATCATGGTTATGCAAAGGATGGCTACGAAGCTGCACAGGAGGCAATTACTGCAGGCAGCGATATGGATATGGAAAGCCGCAGCTATATCAGTAATCTTGCAAAACTGGTGGCAGATAAGAAAGTATCTGTAAGCCTGATCGATGATGCGGTGCGCCGGATTTTAAGAAAGAAATTTGAGCTCGGACTGTTTGATGATCCTTACAAGTTTATAAATCCTGGCAGGGAAAAAACGGCATTGAACCGTCCTGAAAACCTGGAGGCTGCAAGGGATATGGCACGCAAAAGCATGGTGTTGCTGAAGAATGATAACAACTTGTTACCGCTGTCTAAAAACCTAAAGACTGTTGCGCTAATTGGCCCACTGGTAAAAGCTGAAAAGGAATTAAAAGGTTTCTGGTCGCTGGATGTAGATCAAAATAAAGGCATCGTTTCGCTAATGGAAGGGATGAAAAATCATGCTCCGGATACCAAATTTTTTTACGCGGAAGGCTGCACCATCACCGGGGAATCGCACGATGGCTTTGCTGATGCCGTAGCTGCAGCTAAAAAAGCAAATGTGGTGATAATGGCTATGGGCGAGGCTCCGGATATGACAGGCGAGGCAAAAAGCAGATCGAATATTCACTTGCCCGGCGAACAGGAAGAACTGATTAGAGCTATAAAATCTACCGGGAAACCTGTTATAGTATTATTAATGGCAGGCCGGCCAATGGTATTTAACTGGACAGCGGATAATGTTCCCTCGATCGTATATGCATGGTGGTTAGGTACCCAAGGTGGTAATGCCATGGCTGATATATTGTATGGTGATTATAACCCATCAGGCAAATTACCTATCACTTTCCCGCGTTCGGAAGGGCAAATTCCTATTTATTATAATCACTACAATACGGGTCGCCCTGCAAAAAGTGATACTGATTTATTTTACGTTTCTGCTTATAATGACCTTCGTAATTCTCCCCAGTATGCGTTCGGTCACGGGTTAAGCTTCACAACATTCGAGTACCAAAATATGGAGCTAGGCAAGTTTAAACCATCCGTAAAAGGACTTAAGCCTATTCAGGTTTCATTTATGGTAAAGAACACCGGCAACCGTGCCGGCGAAGAAGTGGTACAGTTGTATATCCGTGATATGGTTTCGCAACCGGTTCGTCCAATAAAAGAGCTGAAAGATTTTAAAAAGATTATGCTCCAGCCCGGTGAGATCAGGCGTGTAACTTTTACAATTAAACGGGACGAGCTTGCATTTTATAACGATAAACTGGAGCGTGTTACCCAACCAGGCACCTTCCAGATCATGATTGGCAGTGCATCTGATGATATCCGGCTGCAAAAGTCATTTGAATTAAGTAATTAATGTTGCATATTAGTTAGCCAAGCTCAATAACTGTAAATCTGGATGAACTTTAAATATATTGGCAGTTATATTGCCGCGTTCGTTATTTTAAGTGTATTGCTTACAATTAAGAACGCTAAAGCTTTTCAAAAAAGTCCCATTCACAAATACTATGTAAGCAATGAGGGTAATGATGAAAATGCAGGTACCAAAACCAAGCCTTTCAAGTCCATCGATAAGGTAAATACACTTCATTTACAAGCTGGCGATACGGTCTATTTTAAATCGGGTCAAACTTTTCAGGGTAGCCTCATTCTTAACTCTGCGATGAAAGGCACCAAATTCAGGCCGGTGGTCATTACAGCGTATGGAATAGACAACGCAATGATTGATTCGAAAGATAGTTCGGCTATAAGAGCTTATAAAAACGATTATATTAAATTTGAACAACTTTCTCTACGTGGCAGCGGTCGCAAAACAGGCAATGTAAAAGATGGGCTCGCCCTTATTAACTGCGAGCATATCAGGTTGAAAAATATAGATATTTCAGGATTCCAAAAATCAGGCTTGCTGATCTATTCATCTCAAAATGTGATTGCTGATAATGTTTTTGTTCATGACAATGGCTCGGCTGGCATTACGGTAGAAGCCCCCTATCAAACCCGTCAAAGCCGGGACATCAAAATAATCAACTGCCGCGCTGAAAACAATCCCGGGGACCCAACCAATCTGAATAACCACAGTGGAAACGGCATTGTTGTTGGTGATTGCCGTAACGTGCTGATCGATCATTGCACCGCTACAAACAATGGTTGGGATATGCCACGTGCCGGTAACGGTCCGGTAGGTATATGGGCATATGAAGCTGATAGTGTGATCATTCAACATTGCCTGTCTTATAAAAACAAGACTTCGAAGGGCGGCGCTGATGGCGGGGGTTTTGACTTTGATGGCGGGGTTACGAATTCTGTTATTCAATACTGCATGTCATACGATAACTGGGGCAGTGGCTATTGCATTTTTCAATATTGGGGTGCCAGTCCTTGGTATAATAATATCTACCGGTATAATATCAGCGAAAACGATGGCACTGTTTCCGATTCCCAGGCTGGATTGTACATATGGAATAGCTCGGATGACGAAAAGCAGTTTCACGATTGCGAGGTATATGGCAATATCATTTACAATTCAAAAGTGGCGGCCATCAGTTTCTCGGAAAAGAGTGAGAGTAAAGGCATCCGAATGTATAATAATGTGTTTGTTGGCAGGGACACGCTTGTCCGGGGAAAAGACAAGATCGGTGATGTAAAATACTGGGGTAACGATTGGTGGAGTATTGAAAACAAATTCAATATAGACGGCATTAAAGAGTTAAAAACCTGGGCCGTAAAATCCGGTAAGGAGCAAAAAGATGGAAAGATAATTGGCTTGAACATCAAACCGGATTTCACTTGTCCGGGCAATACAAGAATCAGGTCTGCATCTCAGCTAAACAGTTTTAATAATTATCAACTAGTTAAGACATCATTTTTGAGAGGCAAACCAGTTTACAGATCACAATACGGTATAAGTAAAATAAAATTGTAAGGAATTGATATGCTAAAGATTTTAAAATCAATATTTTTCACTGCAGTATTACTCTCACTATTATTTAATGCTTCCGCACAAGCACCAAATGACAAATGGTTGGACACTGACGGGCATTTTATCAATGCGCATGGCGCAGGCGTAATGCATTACAACGGTACTTATTACCTTTTCGGTGAGATCAAAAAAGGTAAAACATGGTTGGTTCCTAATCAAAATTGGGAGGATTATCGTGTGCCTGCAGGTGGAATATCGTGCTATTCATCTAAAGACCTGAAACACTGGAAGTATGAAGGTGTAGCCTTAGCTCCGGTAAAGGGTCAGCCTGAAAATGATCTGGATACGGGCCGCGTTATCGAACGCCCAAAAGTGATCTACAACGGCAAAACCAGGCAATTTGTGATGTGGATGCATATTGATAAAAAGGACTATTCCTACTCACAATCAGGCGTGGCCGTGAGCAATACGCCAGCAGGACCATATTGTTATTTGCACAGTGTAAAACCTAACGGACAAATGGCGCGCGATATGACGGTTTTTCAGGATAATGACGGCAAGGCTTACCTCATCTATTCGTCAGAAAATAACGACACTATGCAGGTCTGCCTATTGAGTGATGATTACCTGAGCCCTACGAAAACCTATAGTCGCATCTTAATAAATAAAAGACGTGAAGCTCCTGCCATATTTAAAAATAACGGAAAATATTATCTCATCACGTCGTTGTGCACGGGCTGGTCGCCCAATGCAGCGATGTATGCAGTGGCAAACAATCCGCTTGGCCCTTATAAAGAGGCTGGCAATCCATGTTCAGGAAAGGGTGCTGAAACAACGTTCGAAGCGCAAAGTGCTTACGTGTTGCCTGTAAATGGAAAATACCTTTTTATGGCTGATCGTTGGAATAAATCAGACCTGGAAAGATCAGCTTATTTGTGGCTACCGTTAACTGTATCCAATGGAAAAGTGGAGATTAAATAAAAGAAGCCTGATTTCATTTTGATAAAATTATTTAACTTTTATTTTATTTCACACAACTTTTAGCCCAACACCGCGTTTAAAGCTAAGAGAAAATTGTTTTTTTAATAGTATTTTTTACATTTAAATTACATATCTTTATAAAAAACGCGACCAATTAAACTACTCTTAGCATTTAGGCATTGCCAGCTTTATTATATGGTAATATTTAGGCTATTACCATGTTTGACCGGCTATGAAAAGTACAAATAAAATAAACAGTTTGCTCCTATCTATCCTGGCTTTCCGCGTCGAATTCAATTTTAACAAAGCGCTAATTATTTAAACTAAACATAAACGATGGCATTTTTAGACCGCGTATTGCAGATACCCTCTTATGGGTGGATGGACACAGATGGGGAATTGATTAAACCAACAGCCCGGCAGAGTTTCAGAGAATTTTTTTCGAGGCTAAACATATTTAGGGACAAAAGAAACTGGCTGCCTTTTTTTAGCTGGTTCAAAGTTTTATGCCTTGCTCCCTTTTTTACACTATTCCTTGTTCAGTATTTTAGTATTTACACATTTTTGATCGCATTTTTATACAGCATGATCATAATGGGCACACACGGTACCATATGGCATCATCGCTATTGCACACACGGCGCTTATAAATTCAGAAATCATTTTTGGCGGTTCTTTACTCAAAACCTTACGCTGAATGTTATTCCTGAAGAGATATATGTGATCTCGCATCATGTCCATCATTCCAAATCTGACAAACCGGGCGATCCTTATAATGCATTCGGAGGATTTTTATATTGTTTCCTGGCCGATGTAAACCATCAGCCTATTGCAAAAAACCTAAGTGAACACGATTATAACCGAATTAAATTATTGATGCTGCATACCGGTGTTAAGGCCAACAACTATGAGCAATATAAACGCTGGGGTTCATACGTGCATCCTGGCCGTGCCATATTATCATGGGTGCTTAACTGGGCATTTTGGGGCACAGTTTTTTACCTTTTAGGCGGTTCCGCTCTACTTTGTACCTTGTTTGGGGCAGCCGGCTTTTGGGCCGTTGGTGTGCGGACTTTTAATTACGAAGGACACGGCAAAGGCTCCGGTGTTCAGCGTGAAGGAATAGATTTTAATAAAAAAGACAAATCTGTAAATCAAATATGGCCCGGCTTTGTAGCGGGCGAATGGCACAACAACCATCACTTATTCCCTAAAAGTGCGCGCAGCGGTTTTAAACCGATGCAGCTTGATTTGGCCTGGGTATATATTCGCACCATGAATTTTTTGGGAGCAGTAAGCAGTTATAAGGATAACAAAAAGCAATTTAACGAAATATATTACCTGCCAGAACTTGCACGTAAAAAGCAATTGAATATGGAAAAAATTGCACTCAGCAAAAGTTTGAAAGAACAGAATCAAGTTTAACGGTCTCTTCGCTTTACCTCCGGATAGAGTAGTTGTAAACCTAAAATTTCTTTATACCTTTAAAACAAGGGCGTTGTGTAGTTCACCACGCCTTTGTTTCATTTATTGCACCTGTATGAGAAATTTCCTGGTCCTAATCATTGCTATTCTTATTAGCGCTTCCACTGTTTCAGCCCAAAACAAGACCTCGTCAAAGCAGATCACTTTTACCAGGGAACAACTGAAGGACAAGATCATGGGCGGCTGGGCCGGGCAAACCATTGCAGTGACCTTTGGCGGCCCTTATGAATTCCGCTTCGACGGCACATTTATACAAGATTATCAGCCACTGGTTTGGTATGATGGTTACCTAAAGAAGACAATGATCGCAGACCCTGGATTATATGACGACCTGTACATGGACCTCACTTTTGTAGATGTGTTTGAGAAATATGGCCTCAATGCTCCGGTCGATTCATTCGCCAATGCTTTTGCGCACGCAGGTTACATGCTATGGCATGCCAACCAGGCAGCTCGATATAATTTATTGAATGGGATTAAAGCACCGCAGTCCGGCTACTGGATTAACAATCCGCATGCGGATGATATCGATTACCAGATCGAATCAGACTTTGCAGGGCTGATGAGTCCTGGCATGCCGAATACCGCTTCAAAAATAAGTGATAAGATCGGGCACATTATGAATTATGGCGATGGCTGGTATGGTGGTGTATTTGTCGGCGCGATGTATACGCAGGCATTTATATCCAATGACGTTCAGCATATCGTAAACGAAGCTTTAAAGACTATCCCTGCAAAAAGCACTTATTATCAGTGCATTCATGATGTGGTCAACTGGCACAAGCAATATCCAAACGACTGGCACCAGACCTGGTTTGAGTTGCAAAAGAAATGGTCGTCTGAGAATAGCTGTCCGGATGGGGTGTTCAACGCATTTGATATCGATGCGAAATTAAACTCAGCTTATGTAGTACTGGCGCTGCTTTATGGCAACGGCGATTATACCAAAACTTTGAAGATAGCGACACGCTGCGGACAGGATGCAGATTGTAATCCATCTACAGTTGGCGGTGTTTTAGGTGCGATGCTTGGCTATAAAAAAATTCCGGCTTACTGGAAAATGGGGTTGAAAGAAGCGGAGTCCATCGACTTTAAATACACCACAATGTCACTGAATAAAGTTTATGAGATCGGGTTTAAACATGCTTTAGAGAATATCAAACGAAATGCAGGCAAGGTTGATGGCGATAAAATTATTATCCTAGCCCAGGAACCAAAAACCGTAAAGCTTGAACAAGGTTTTATCAACATGAAACCACTGCAAAAGACTGACTTTGATCATGATATTACCACCGGCGAGTTAAGCTTTGATTTTACCGGGACAGGCTTTGTATTGAAAGGTAAAGCTGGCAAGAAAAAAGAGGGCCTACAGGATTATATTTTTGACCTGGAAGTAACGATAGACGGAGAAAAAACAGAAACCGCAAAATTACCTACTAACTTTACTACCCGCCGACAGGAAATATGCTGGAAATACCGATTGCCTAATAAAAAGCATTCTGTAAAAGTTAAAATACTGAACCCCAACAAAGATTACCTTCTAAACTCGTCTGAATACCTGGTTTATGGAGATATACAGAGCAGTGCTAAGAAGCAGTGAGCCCAATTTTCATTTTCCAAATAATTACTACCCATCTTTTTAATTTTTACAATTCGGGCACACGAAATGTCATTTATTTTAAAACATCATTAAAATCAATTGTTTTTCTATAATGATATAGATAATACTTATAGTTCATAGATTGTTTATATTAAGTGTCTGCTCCGAAAGCGGTATATTTGCAATAAATTAATCTACAAAACAATAATATGATAACTATAGGTCAGAAATTTCCTGAATTTTCTAAAACAGCAGTTGTAAGTATTGAAAAAGGTAAAGAGTTTGAAACTATCACATCAGAATATCTTGCTAATGAAGATAACGTGTGGACAGTTATGTTCTGGTGGCCAAAAGATTTCACTTTCGTATGCCCTACTGAGATTGCTGAGTTTAACAACAACTACAGCGAGTTCCGCGACCGCGATACACGTTTGATCGGTGCTTCTACTGATACTGAGTTTGTTCACGCAGCATGGAGAAGAAACCACGATGACCTGCGCGATCTGAAATTCCCGATGCTGGCTGATACTTCAAAATCATTGGCTGAAGAATTAGGGATACTGGAACCAAATGAAAAAATTGCTTACCGCGCTACATTCATCATCGATCCTACCGGCATCATCCGTTGGGTATCTGTAAATGACCTGAGCGTAGGTCGTAACGTGAAAGAAGTTATACGCGTGCTGGATGCTTTGCAAACAGACGAGCTTTGCCCTTGCAACTGGGTTAAAGGCGAAGAGACGTTAACTGTCTAATTAATTTAACTAACTAGTCCCCGCATCATCTTTTGCGGGGATTTTTTGTTCCTTCTATTCTCAAAACCATGAGCGAAACAACAGAAATAACCAATGAAATATTGGAATCTTTAGGTATCGATAACGACTACCGTACCGAAAGCCTTGCGTTGCTTGAAAAAGGCGAATCACGCTACTTGCGTGACCTGAAACTGAACCTGACCAGCACACTTACCTCAGAGCACCTGAATGCCAAAGAATGTGCTTTGATTGGGCTTTCGGCGGCTATTAACAATAACAACAGGGCGTTAACTCAATTCTTCATCCGTTATGCTGAAGAGCAAGGGGCGACTGCTGCTGAAACTGCAGAAGCAGCGGGATGTGCTTCCTTACTGGCATCTAATAATATATTTTACCGCTTCCGTCACTTTACACAAAAAGAAAAATACAGCCAGATACCCGCACGTATCCGTATGCAGATCATGATGAAGCCGGTAACCGGAAAAGAGTTTTTTGAATTGATGAGCCTGGCCATCTCAGCCATCAACGGCTGCGAAATGTGTGTAAATGCGCATGAAGACTCTTTAATAAAAATGGGGACTACCGAAGAACGTGTCTTTGACGCTGTAAGGATCGCATCATTGGTTACTTCAGCAGGTAAAATAATATTCTAATTTTATACCTTCCTATAAGTAGAAAGAGCCGCCTCAGTGCTGAGGCGGCTCTTTTTATCTCAAACCTTTTTCTTCCAAATACATGATCAAAGCCGCCGGGTGATCTGTTTGCAGCCCCCTAAAACCTAAAGCGATAGCTGCATCCCAATTCTGATCCTCGTCTTTACTTTGAATATCGGGCCATACAGGAATGTTCTGCTCATTAGCAAACTGTACCATCTCTTTTGTGTACTCTTTCCATCCGCCGTCCAGGATATCAGGTTTTACCTGGTTGATGAAGGTTTTCATACCCTCCGCATCTTTTACACTATTTGGCATACTGAACATTAACGGTATATCAGGAGCAACATGCCGCCAATCGATAAATTGTTGTACGCCGTTGATATAAACCAGAACTTGTTTTTCCATCCCGTACTTTTTAAGCATGGCATATGTGGCAGCAGCCGATGCACTTTTGAAATCGATATAGATATATATCTTATCCTTGCATAGCTTCAATATTTCCTCAAAAGTGGGTACATGATAAATCGTTTTATCCAAGCTGTCGGGGCTTTTAACCTGCAACTGTTCTATATCTGCCAGTGTAATATCCTTAACTGCTCCTTTGGTATTTGTCATACGATTTATGGTCGCATCGTGCATGCTTACTAAGGCGCTGTCTTTTGTAGTACGCAGATCAATCTCTACATAATCTGCCCCATTCTTAATTGCTTCGGCGTAAGCAGCGAGCGTATTTTCGGGATACTTTACATGATCGCCGCGGTGACAGATCACGATAAACTTATGGCGCGCCTTTGGAGCAGAATTAGGTTGAGCGCTTACATTAATCCAAACAATGCAAGCAGCTAATACTATTAAAAATCTTCTCATCTAATTATTTACCCAGCCCAGGTTTGTCTTTTATCATCACAGACGAAATAGCGTCACCTACTTCATGATTTGCTGAGCCTTTGAAATCGCAGCCTAACAACTGTGCAATTGTTTGGGCCAGCTGCTTATGGTAAGTAGTAGTTTGTGTTTTAATAATACCATCATGCGGCGTGTCCGGACCGATCACTGCAAACCAGGTCTGTTCAGAATTTTTCACTCCCGTGCCATGGCTTCTCCATGCATCCGGCGTTGCGTCCCCTCTGCCATGATCGCAGGTAACGATTAGCGTAGTTTTATTTTTATAGGTGGGGTCGCTTTGAATGTATTCCCACAATTCTTTCAGATAAGCATCTTCCTGGTGAGCCTGGGTCAGGTACATTTTATAATTTCCGGCGTGTGCCATGTCATCGGTTTCATCAAAAGCCAGATACAACACCCGGGGCTTATATTCCTTTAAATACTCTTTACCAAATTCATAAGTCATAAAGTCGAT
>Ga0157378_10003947_pt1 | contig 13104 bp, 8 predicted proteins | sample M65metaG_FD_115309 | JGI IMG/M metagenome (GOLD analysis project Ga0157378, IMG submission 115309) | Miscanthus rhizosphere microbial communities from Kellogg Biological Station, Michigan, USA - M6-5 metaG | ecosystem: Host-associated > Plants > Roots > Rhizosphere > Soil | place: USA: Michigan...
AAGGATAAAACTGTTGGCATTGCAGGATCGGACATGCGACTCACAATTTGTTGCATTGCCACAATGATATTCGCTGAGATCACTACCGGGTCAATGTTCTGGTGCGGTTGTGCACCATGTCCACCTTTGCCGCGGACCTCGACAAAGATCTCGTCCATTGAGGCCATGAATTTTCCTTTTCGAATTCCGATTTTCCCTTGTTCAATGTTTGGCGACACATGTTGCCCGATCACTGCTATGGGCTTTGGTTTCAAAACACCTTCCTTGAGCATAATACTTGCTCCGCCGGGAAGTTTTTCTTCACCAGGTTGAAAAATAAGTTTTACTGTTCCCGCAAATTTGTTTTTGATAGATTGGAGAATATGAGCAGTTCCCAGCAATGATGCAGTGTGTGCGTCATGTCCACACGCATGCATCACACAATCATTTTTGGAAGTATAATCTAATTTGTTTGCTTCTTTAATGGGAAGTGCATCCATGTCGGCACGCAAGGCAATCAATTTATCCGATGGTTTATCGCCTTTAACCAAAGCGGTAACTCCCGTTCCTGCAACTTCTTTCCAGGGAATGCCCAAATCATCGAGGCGAGTTTTTACAAAAGCCGATGTTTCATATTCTTTAAATGATAATTCAGGATTTGCGTGCAAATGACGGCGGTACTGAAGTACGGTATCAAAAATTTTGTTTGCCTCTTCCCTGATCTCATTTATGAGCATAAGACCGTTGCACTTTTTTTTCTTGCTGGAGAAATTGTTTCACGAATTCATCATCCGTATTATGCGGATACATTTTATAAAGACGATCGATTTCTTCCAATTGGCCGGGAGAAACGTCTTCGTTCGGATCCAGACACCATCTGCCTTCCAGCAATCCCTGTCTTCTCAATACTTCATGAATCCCCGCTATACAACCATGGAAGGCATTTCTTGCGTCGAAGATCACTTCGTTCATATCAGTCACTTCAATCCCCTTCGCCAATAAATCTTCTATGCCTTCATAATTATTGCTAACGCATTTCTTGATTTCATTCAAAAGCTCAACCGCTTTCTTAGTCCATGCCGCCCAATGTCCCAGTAATCCGCCAACAAATTTTTTTTCAATTGTTTTACCATTTATAGAGAATCGATAAGGTGTAAGCAAGTCTGCAACAATATTATCATCATTGCCTGTATATAGAGCAATTTCGTTATGCCTTTCAGAACTGCAAAGCGCTCTCACTACGTCCAATGTTTGGTAGCGATTGAAAGCTGCAATCTTTATTGCATGTACGTTTGGAATTTCGACGAACTGTCTCCAAAAATTATAACTGAGGACTCTGCCACCAACGGCAGGTTGGAGATAAAAGCCAAATACCGGAATCATTTCTGCAATGGCGGAGATGTGCTTTATTAAATCCTTTTCCGAATAATCCTTCAACCCACCCGGACTTACTAATCCCAGGTGGTAGCCATATTTAGCAGCTAATTCAGCTTCTTTAATCGCTTTTTTGGTAGGCCCTACAATCCCTGCCACTTTTACGAATGGTTTTCCCGCTGCATGCTCATTGATCTCCTCTGCTGCTAATCGAAGCACGGGACCTAGGAGATCAATGCCCTCTGTCCTGATTTCGAATTGTGTTGTGTGCACACCCACTGCAACACCGCCCGCGCCTGAAGAAATATAATAACGAGTCAGTCTTCTCTGCCTTTCTTCATCCAGCTTACGATCCTTATCCAATGCCAAAGGATGTGCGGGGATCACTGTTCCCTCATGAAGAAAATTTTTTATCGATTCATTTAATTGAAGGTTGCTCATACAAAGTCTAAAATTGGCCGGCTCGTTCCTGGAAGTGTGTTGGCTTGTTGATAGTCTTCCCTCCTTCCTTGATCCAATCAGCAATTAATTCGATCATGTTTTTAAGAGAAACTTTGGGATACCCAAAAAGACGAAATGACTCAGCAGCATTGTTCAGCAGCGCTGTATCCTGTTCATCATTCACAAATTTTACATCTTCGCCAAACAATTTTCCAAATTCGCTTGCAAGCCATCTTACGGAAACTGTTTCGGGTCCAGCGATATTTAATATTTTCGATGGCACTGCACAGTGATGAAGTGACCTTAAGGCAAATTCATTTGCATCGCCCTGCCATATTACATTTACGTGTCCCATACGCAAATCAATAGCACGTTTTTCTTTGACAGACTTTGCTATTTCCAACAACACGCCATATGTAACATCATTCGCGTAGTTGAGGCGATAGATAAGTATCGGAGTTTTATTCTTACCAGAATAATATTGAAAAAGTCTCTCTCTTCCCAAACAAGATTGCGCATATTCGCCGATAGGCTGTGGCGACACAGTTTCGTCGGCTCCTCCCATTTTCACGGGTGTGAGCGGATACACATTTCCAGTTGAAAACGCTACGATTCGAGAATCCTTAAAATGTTGAGCAACGCGTCCCGGTAGGTAAGCGTTCATTGCCCAGGTGAATGATTCCTTTCCAGTGGTTCCAAATTTTGTTCCTGCCAAATACAAAATATTATTTATGGAAGGGAGTGCGTTCAGGTTATCGTCTTCGAGGAGGTCTGCACGAATGGTTTTAATCCCATCGTGATTCAACTCTTCTTCGAGACCTTTTTCAGAAAAGCGTGCAACGCCAATTACCATTTTCTTGACTCCCGCTTTATCGATAGCCCGCTTGGCCAGCCTTGCAAGAGAAGGTCCCATTTTTCCGCCAACTCCAAGGATCATAATGTCACCTTCGAGGTTGACAATATCCGAAATCAACTGTTCGGAAGGCTCCAACAATTCCTGGTATCGCTTTTCAAGTGAGGTCATGATCTAGGTCATTAGAGTGTGAATATGATTCATTTCAAGAATTAATTTGCTGGCACCGCTGAATTTATTTCCGGTAACGTTATCGCTTTTAAGGTCACAAAGTTTTCATTTGTTCTTGAAATTACATCGTTTTTTGATGCAATTCGGGGGTCACAAAGAGCACAATGGACCACTAAGCGCACGAAGAGTTTTTGATTGCAGAAATGGAGAACTTAATTAATTCGAAATTGACTGATTAGGGGAAGAGAGAAGAGCACAACGTGCCCATCGCAGATGGGCGGAAGGTCACAAAGTGCACGATGGACCACTAAGCGCACGAAGAATTTTTGATTGCAGAAATGGGAGAGCTTAATTAATTCGAAATTGCGCCGTCTTCCCTCTAAACTTTGTGCACGTTGTGGTCCATTGTGCCCTTCGTGACCTACTATGCCCTATTGAACACCCTCCAATTCGTCAATCAAAAACGATTTTCTTATATTCATCAACATGGAACTCTTAAACAACCAACAATCGCGGAGAACATTTATAAGGAATTCCCTTATCACAGGTTCCTTATTTCCGCTCGCCAATAATTTCCCGCTCCAACCGGCAGCCAAAACAGAGAGCCGTTTGAAAATCTATATTTTTTCAAAGCACTTGCAGTTCCTGGACTATAAGAATATGGCGGAAGCGGCGGCGGAGATGGGCTTCGATGGGGTGGACCTAACCGTTAGACCCAAGGGCCATGTGTTACCTGAAAAAGTAGAAAGCGATTTGCCAAAGGCAGTTGAGGCCATGCGTAAGGTTGGTTTTTCTCCATTCATTATGACTACTGCGGTACAGGATGCCAACGACCCCACTGACCAAAACGTATTGAGCACTGCTTCAAAGTTGGGATTTCAATACTATAGGATGAACTGGTTGAATTACCTGGAAGGCAAAAGCATTCCAGATTCCATTCAACATTTTCAGGGCGTGATGAAAAGTTTAAGTGAACTCAATAAGAAAGTAGGAATGATTGGTTGCTATCAAAATCATGCGGGAGATGGAATGGGTGCGTCCATCTGGGAGTTATGGGAATTATTGAGGACAGCTGATCAGAAATATATCGGCGCAGAATACGACATCAGGCATGCCATGGTGGAAGGCGCACAGTCGTGGAAAAGCGGGTTGAGGCTGATCGCTCCCCATATCAAGGTCATTACGCTGAAGGATTTCAAATGGGTGAACAATAACGGTGTGTCTTCTATTGAACAAACACCTTTGGGAGAAGGAATGGTTGACTTCAAAAGCTATTTTAGTTTATTGAAACAATATAAGGTGGACGTGCCTGTTACGCTTCATATGGAATACCCCTTGGGCGGAGCAAATGATGGAGCAACTACACTCACGGTAGATAAGAAGGTTGTGTTTGATGCGATGAAAAGGGACCTTAACAAAGCACGCGAACTTCTAAGATCACTAGAATGACCAGGATGGCCGGGAAAACCAGGATGGGTGGGGCTATTAAGTTATTCTGTTATACCGTTATTCTGTTATTCTGTTATTCTGTTATGCTGTTATCCTTTAATCCTGGTTATACTAGTAAATCTTACGCATATTTGAAAACCTATGGTTAGGAAACTGCTTACTACTTACTTCCTCTTTTTCGCAATTCCATTCGCGATTAGTGCGCAGTCCGGAAGCGGCGTCACCATTATCGATTCAAGACATTATAGTAACACATTTGGCGAAGTAAGAAACTATCGCATCTTTCTTCCCCCGGGTTATTATGATAAATCAGAAAAGAGATACCCCGTGATTTATTTCTTTCATGGTTGGTCGCAGCGGTCCTTTGGTGATGGAGGATATCGCTATGCGGAATTTGATAAAGGAAACGACAATAATGGCGACAATATCGCAAAGTTTGTATCCACGCATGAGGTAATAGTGGTGAAGTGGGATGGCTTCAATCGTGACGTCGATGAAAAATATTATTTCCGTCCGTATAATGTTGATCCGGTGGAAACGCACCGACAGTTTCCGATTTATTTTCCCGAGCTGGTGAATCATATCGATGCTCAATACCGCACAATTGCCGATCGCGAGCACCGCGGTGTATCAGGTCTATCGATGGGCGGATTCATGACGTTTTGGATCGCGGGAAAATATCCTGATATGCTGTGTGCAGCGGGAAGTTTTTGCGGATCTCCAGAATTTATTGTTGGTCCGAAGACAATGCCGGTAGAATATCGTCACTTAGATATGTATAAAAATTATGGTGGTGTGAACCTGCGACTTCATTATGGCGACAAAGATTTCATCAGGTCATATCACCAGGATATGGACAGAATCTGGCCACGCATTATGGATAACTACCACAGCAAAGTTTTCGACGCAGAACATTCTACTTGTGGACTTGGCGAAATGTTTGACTTCATCCTGAATTCTATGAATCATCCCTTAGCAAGGCCCGGGAGGTGGGATCATATTGATGCGTTTCCTGAGTTTTCTATTTGGGGGTGGCAAATCAGTTCTGATCGAATCGTGCCGGGTTTTACCATTCTTGAAAAAGTGGATGGGGGTGGCTTTCGTTCTGCAGTACGAGAATTCGTTCCGGATGGCGAACTACTTTCCTTCGTGAACTTAACAATAACATCCGCTCCTATATTCGAAAAAAATCAATTCTATATTATTAATGATATCGATTTAAGAACAGCTAAAACCACCCAACGAACAATCAAAAGTGATGGAAGAGGGCGACTGCAATTTCATATCGATGGAAGTCTACACGAAATAGGCATCAATAGGAAAGGTGGAAAAGCAAATCTCTCAATAGCGGCAGTGGAAGTGAACAACATGTCTTGGGCAAAGAATAGAAAGGTGGTAGAATGTTCCATTCGACTAGTGAATAAAGGAATGTCAACAGCTAAAAATGTAAGGGCACAAATATTTGCAACAACGAGCGAGGTGAAAGTGGTGAATCATGTATCCGAATATGGCAACATTGGAATTAACGAACAGAAGACGGGAAACGGTGTTGTTTCATTCCAGGTGCGGGCTGATACGGTTGAAATAGAAAGGTTTTCTTTGATCATCCAGGACGAAAACAACTTTACGTGGACTGGATCTTTTGTACTTCCATTGAAAAAGGATGTTGCGGAGATAAAAGAATTCGAAATAGCCGATGGAAAGATATTTACTGTGGTAAAATCCGGCATTTTTCTGGATACACTTATGTTGGGAACCGGAAACGGAGACGGGATTGCTAACCCCGGAGAATCGGTTGTCATTCTCGTAAAAGATCATGACAAGTACTGGAGAACCAACCTGACCTTTTCAGATAAATACGTAAATCCATTTGGATTCAACAAAAGAATGTCAGATGACTGGACTGAATTTGACCATGTTGGTGCGTCTGCTAAATATAACACCCCGGTGATTTCCTCTGATTGCCCGGAAGATCATCCTATCAATTTCTTTGCGGAATACTGGACTCCTGAATATCCATTTCATATCATCAAACAAGGTGTCATCAATATCAGAGTGAAAGGAAAAGATCAAACACCTCCAATAGTGGATTGGGCTAAAATTCCAGGAGACAATGTTCTACAAGTGAAAATACGCGACGGATCAAAAATCAATCTGGTAAAAGCAAGACTTGTATTAAAGGAGGATACAACAAAAACCTTTGAAGTAGAATTGCGAGACGAGGCAATCGATGGTGATCGCGCCGCAGGGGATAATGTATTTAGCAAGAAGATTCCTGATCGTGGATTTGGAATTTATAGGCTGATTATCGAGGCCACTGATGCGTTCAATAATAAAGCAACTGTGGAAGTGGAAAGCGATTTTGTATTGCATTGATTACTGTTTATCGTTTACAGTTTACAGTTTACAGTTTACGGTTCACTGTTCACTGTTCACTATTCACTATTCACAAACACTATTCACCAATCCTATTCACCAATCACTGATCACCAACCACTGTACACTGATCACTGATCACCCGTCAACGAATAAAATTAAAATGATGAAGTTGATTTCTTTACTCAAGCATCACCTGCGGTTCTCAAACGTGTTAATGATCTTCTTCATTTTACTCTCAGGATGTTCGGATAAACACGAAGTTCATGCGGGTGGGGTGGAACCAAAAGATGCTCTTCAAACGTTTCAGATTGCGCCCGAATTCAAAATAGAATTGATTGCATCAGAACCCTTAATTGCTGATCCGGTTGCAATGGATGTTGACGAATATGGTAATATTTATGTAGTGGAATTACACGGCTACCCTTTGGATACCGCTGGTTTGGGCAAAATAAAATTATTGACGGACACTGATGGCGATGGCGCGCCCGATAAGAGTACGCTCTTCGCCGATCATCTTCGAATGCCCACGGGCATCATGCGATGGAAGAATGGAGTGATTGTAGTGGATGTGCCGGAAGTTTTATACCTGGAAGATTCTGACCATGATGGTAAAGCCGATATAAAAAGAACAATGATCACAGGCATTGCGTTGACCAATCCTCAGCATATTGCCAACACTCCTGTTTTTGGATTAGACAATTGGATTTATTTGGCACACATGGGAACGGTGACGCCCAGAGTGTCAATGGAATTTAGTGATAGCGGTAGTCTTGTCCGTTACGCCGATAATCCTACGGCAAAACAATTACCCCGCAATGCAGATGGTAGAAACATCCGCTTTAAGCCAGATACGCATGAAATCGAAATGCTTTCAGGTTATTCTCAATATGGGCAAACATTTGACAACTGGGGGCACCATCTCTGCACCGACAATTCGCATCATTTATTTCATGAAGTAATTCAAGCAAAATATTTACAACGCAATCCTAGTCTGCTAGTGGAAGATGCGTCGGAATATATTCCTGATCATGGCAATAACTGTGAAGTTTATCCAATCACGGTCAACCCGGAGAACCAACTACTCACCGGGAGAGGTATTGTTACTTCATCCTGCGGCGTCACGTGGTACCAGGGAGGTCTGTTTCCTGATAGTTTTAATAATATTACGTTTATCGCAGAACCTGTGAGCAACATCGTACATGCAGACCGCATTAATGAAAAAGGAGCAACCTTCTCTGCGTCGAGGGTTTACCAACAAAAAGAATTTCTTGCATCGAAAGATGGATGGTTTCGTCCTGTACAATTTTATATTGGACCCGACGGCGCGTTGTATGTGATCGATTACTATAGACAGATCATTGAACATCCTGAGTGGATGAGTGAAGAAGTGAACAAGTCGGGCGCATTGTATAACGGTGCCGATAAAGGACGAATTTACCGTGTAACACCTGAAGCAACAACAAAAATGAATTGGTCCGGTAAAATCAATCTCGGCAAGGCTTCAACCGAAGAATTGGTGAGAACATTAACCAGCAATAATATTTGGTGGAGAAGGAATGCACAGCGTTTATTAATGGATAGAAAGGATAACAAGACTATCGAGCTGGTGCGACATTTACTTGATACTACTAGTTCGTCCACTGCAACGGTTCATGCATTATGGATACTTGAAGGCTTTCACTCTATAGATCAGGCTACGCTTACCAAGGCATTACACCACAGTGAAGCGGGTGTTCGTGAAAATGCAATTCAGCTGGCAGAGTTACACCTTGATATTTTTCCACAACTTCAAACTGAATTATTCGGTTTACAAAATGATCCTTCACCAAAGGTGAGATACCAACTACTATGTACGTTAGGCAATGTGCATAATAACGCAAGCGAGACGATACGGCAGCAATTACTTGTGAAAGATATTGAAGACAAGTGGGCGCAGGTGGCTGCGCTTAGTTCATCAAAGGGAAGTGAGTTGGCTTTACTCGAAAAAAGTATTGAAACATTGTCATCGCCGTCTGAAGGAAAGGCTCTATTCTTTTCCAATTGCGCCGAATTGATAGGTCTTTCGCAACGAACTGATGATATCAAAAAAGTTATTCAGTTAGCGGTAACTAACAACTCGCCAAAGTCGGACTGGTGGCAATCTGCTTGCTTGAAAGGGCTAGCCTCATCAATTTCTGCAAAGCGCGCCGCACCAGGAAATATGGAGGGAGAAAAATTATTATTGCTCTCGAAATTTTCCTCCACCACTCCACCATTAGTTCGCAGAGCATCCATCGATCTTTTGTCCAGGCTTGGTGTCACTGAAAATGATAAGTGGAAAATGATGCTGGTAAAGGCCAAATCAGCCGCTGCGAATACAAAAGAAGATGAAGCATACCGCAGTGATGCGGTCACATTCCTTTCTTTAGACAAAAATGGCCGCTACGATTCAGTGCTTGAAAAAATATTGACTTCCGATGAACCGGTAAATCTGCAGAAAACTTCCTTAAAAGCTTACAATCGGCTTTCGTCAAAGGATGCGTGCGATTTTATCGTGCGCAATTGGAAAAACTTTTCCAACGATTTACGGGAGGTTTGCATGAATATATTTCTTTCATCCACTGCCAACAGTAACGCGCTGCTTGACGCAGTGCAACGCGGAACTATACAATCCACTTCAATAAATTGGTCGGCCAAGGAAGAATTAGCGAATAGCGACGATTCAAGTGTTCGCACTCGTTCGCGGCAACTAATAGTGTCAGATATCGAAAGCAGAGAACAAGTATATACAAACTATTTGCCCGCACTTGATTTGAAAGGCGATAGCATTAAAGGGCGCGAAGTATTCACGAGTGTTTGCGGAACATGTCACCAATACCAGAGTAAATTTGGAAAAGCATTTGGGCCCGACCTCGGCTCGATTCAAAATCGGGAGAAAGCCTCAATTATGGCAGACATACTCAATCCAAATCGTTCTATCGCAGTAGGCTACGACCTATGGACTGTAATCAAAAAGAACGAGGAAAAACTCACAGGTATTATGTCGTCACAAACATCCTCTTCTATCACATTGACCCAATTGGGCGGACAGACCATCACGGTTTCAAGAGCGGATATTAAGACAATGCAAACCACAGAAGCATCGGCAATGCCCGTGGGTCTCGAAGCTTCGATTTCAAAGGAGCAAATGGCGAATCTGCTAGCGTTCTTGCAACAACGCTGATGTTAAGGGTTAGTATTTCGTTCGAGTAAGAATTTTAAATGATAAAATGCGTATATGAAAAATAATATTTCTCGACTGTTACTTTTATCATCCTGCATTATTTTGTTAAATAACGCTGTCCATGCACAACAAGATTCCACAGTTTTTTCGTGGCCTCAGGGCAAGCGCGCTGCGGTGAGTCTGACCTTTGATGATGCCCGCGAAAGCCAGGTTATAGTAGGTACGCAGGTACTTGACCAGTATGGGATAAAAGCAACTTTTTTTGTTGTTCCCTCCTCCGTTCAAAAACAACTTGAGGGTTGGAAGAAAGCAGTGGCCAGCGGCCATGAAATTGGAAATCACACGTTGACCCATCCGTGCACGCACAATTTTTCGTGGTCGAGACAGAATGGATTGGAAGAATACACAATTGATAGAATGCAAAAGGAGATGCTCGAATGCAATAAAATGATTCAGGATCTACTGCATGTAAAAGCAGAAGTTTTTGCTTATCCCTGCGGTCAAAAATTTGTAGGGAGCGGAGTGAATACAAAGAGCTACGTGCCACTTGTAGCGCAATATTTTATTGCCGGCAGAGGATGGATGGATGAAGGACCGAATGACCCGGTGTATTGCAATTTTGCTCAACTCACCGGAGTGGAAATGGATGGAAAAGAATTTGATCAGATTCTACCACTCCTGGAGGAAGCAAAAAAGACAGGACAATGGCTGGTGCTAGCCGGCCATGAAATAGGTGAATCGGGTGTTCAAACAACACGAGTTGCAATGCTGAAAAAGCTTATTGAGTATGCACAAAATCCTGCTAATGGAATATATCTTCAACCGGTTGGAACTGTTGCAAAATATCTTCAGCAGCATAAAAAGCAATAGAGGCAATCATGCATCAACTTCAAAAATTTATATTTCTCGTTTCAATATTCTATTGCGCAGCATGTAGTGATAAAAAATCCGCGACAATTCAAAGGCCCATCGATCCGTGGGCATTCCGTTCTGTTTTGGATATGAAACCAAGAATGCTAACGCTGGCATTGGATACGGAATGTTACGTTGCCTATGATCTTGCTAATTGCAAACTATACAAAGCATGGAAAGGTGGCGTACTGATGGAAGGTGCCCCATATACAAATAAGAAAAACGTACAACCTGAAAGTTGGGGAACCGCTTACGTTTCCGATACTACGCAGCAATCAGGTTGGGTTGTTGAATTGAATGGTAAGAAGGATTCATCGTACATCATCAGCAAAGGCTACCTTTTTAGAAAAAATGAAATTTATCTCAAATACAATTTGATTCTTTCATCGCGGGATACAATCCATGTGGAAGAACGGCCTGAGTTCTTCAGGAATGAATCAGGAACTCCAGGGCTGGCGAGATCCTTTATATTATCAGGAGTGCCCGAAGGTGTACGTGTTTTTTTGAATTGGGCAAAGACCAAGTTCCCATTAGTATCGAATTCGTCATCCCGCATTGCCAATTATTTTGAAACACTTCCTGCGCAACATCCGCCACAACTGGAAGAAGGATATGATCATCGCGGCAAGTATTTTATGGAGAAGAGCGACTGCTTTACTTGTCATGAGATAGACAAGAAAACAGTCGGTCCGTCCTTGCATCAAATTGCGCAACGATATCATGTTACTAAAAACATTAAGGATTCACTGGTCGCCAAGGTGCAATCCGGTGGAACCGGTGTATGGGGAACCGCTGCAATGAATGCACATCCACGCTTGACAGCAGGCGAGATAGGAACGATGCTTGATTATATTTTCACCTTGAAAGTAAGCGAAGAAAAAGAAGCAGATCCTGAGCCAAAAAAAGCGGAAGTAAAAATTCAAAAACGGGTGAAGCCCGGATTTGACGCACCGTTGGAAGGATTACATCCCAGTTACGACGTCACAACAATTCATAAGAACGATTTTCGACCGAGAGTAGGCGGATTAGCTTTCCTACCCGATGGACGTTTACTGGTTACCACCTGGGATGTTGTTGGTGGCGTTTATTTGGTAAGTGGAGTAGCAACTGGAGATACCAATAAAATAACAGTAAAGAGAATCGCTTCCGGCTTAGCAGAGCCCTTGGGAATTACGACTGTAGGAAAGGACATTTATGTTTTGCAAAAGCATGAGTTGACGCAATTGATCGATCTTGATGATGATGAAATTATTGATGAATATCGAACGATCTGCAATAGTTATGGCGTGTCCAGCGACTTTCATGAATTCGCATATGGACTCGTGTACAAGGATGGATATTTTTATGTTTCCCTTGGTATGGCGATGCGGTTAATGTCGAATGAAAAGCAAAAACCTGATCGCGGCAGAACAATCAAAATTGCCAGCGATGGCAGTTACGAATGGGTGAACTACGGTTTACGTCAGCCGAATGGAATTGGTATTGGTGTTGACAACGAGTTATTCGAGTGCGAAAATCAGGGCGAATGGATTCCTGGAAATAAATTGATCCATATTAGAAAAGGAGATTACAATGGAATGCCATGGGGACTTGCTGATCCCTCGTCGCAACCCCCTATCACTCCACCCGCAATTTGGTTGCCCGAAGATGAAATTGCAAATTCTCCGAGTCAGCCTGTTCTCATGCAAGATGGACCATATAAGGGCCAAATGCTACATGGGGATGTAACATATGGTGGAATACAGCGCGACTTCCTCGAAAAAATAAATGGCGCATACCAGGGCGCGGTGTTTCAATTCACGCAGGGACTGGAAGCAGGTGTTAACCGGCTCCTATGGGGTCCCGATGGTGCCTTGTATGTTGGTGGAATTGGAATGGTTGGAGGCTGGAGTTGGAAGGAACATCAATTCGGTCTTCAACGATTAAAGTATAATGGTAAATCAACTTTTGAAATGCTCGCAGTGAGGGCCAAGCCTCATGGATTCGAAATAGAATTTACGGAGCCCTTGATGAAAGGAAAAGAACTTAATGCAAATGATTTTTTAATTCAGCAATGGTGGTATCTTCCAACACCAGCTTACGGTGGGCCAAAAAAAGATCTGGAGACAATGAAAATTACAAAGCTGGTTTTATCTGAAGATCGAAAGAAAATCTATTTAGAAATACCGAAGTTGAAAAAAGAGCATGTTGTCTATGTCCGTTTGCCCGAAGATTTGAAAAACTCGAGTGGTCAATTGCTTTGGTCGGGACAGGCGTGGTATACGTTGAATAGTATTCCTGAGTGATAAGTACATTTCACAACTGATCACTTGCAAAGAATTTCTATCTTAAACCCTAATTACCT
>Ga0157378_10003948_pt1 | contig 13102 bp, 9 predicted proteins | sample M65metaG_FD_115309 | JGI IMG/M metagenome (GOLD analysis project Ga0157378, IMG submission 115309) | Miscanthus rhizosphere microbial communities from Kellogg Biological Station, Michigan, USA - M6-5 metaG | ecosystem: Host-associated > Plants > Roots > Rhizosphere > Soil | place: USA: Michigan...
AGTATCAATCCTGTTTTTTTACTGCCGAATAAATTAAGAGAAGACGCTGCAGGTGTTGCAGCACAATATGCCGGTTCAATTACCCTGGGCGTTGGACAATTCTGCACTAACCCTGGTTTAATCATTGGCGTGGCGGGTTCCGATCTGGATACATTTATCGAGAAGCTTTCTGCAGAAATGAAAAAAGTGCAGCCTGCAACAATGCTTCATAAGGGCATATCAAAAAATTATCATGAACGAAGAACTGCGGCATTGTCGCAGTCGGGTGTGGATACACTTGTGGTGGCGGAACAGAAGGCAACAGATGAACAGGGCGAGGCAACACTTGCTTCTGCAAGTGCTGGAGCTTACTTAAATAATCCTGTGTTGCACCAGGAGGTATTTGGCCCTTATTCTATAGTAGTACGCTGTAAGGATGTAAATGAAATGACGCAGGTTGCCCGGCAAACCGAAGGACAATTAACTTGTACATTAATGGCAACTAAAGAAGACATACAGCAAAACGCGGAGCTTGCTGATGCAGTAAAAAATATTTGCGGCCGATTCATTTTGAACGGTGTACCAACGGGCGTTGAAGTTTGCATGAGCATGCAACATGGAGGTCCATATCCTTCAACAACGGATAGCAGATTTACATCAGTGGGAGGTGACGGGATAAAAAGATTTGCGCTGCCGATATCCTATCAGAATTGGCCGAACGAGCTACTGCCAGATGAATTGAAAGATGAAAACCCCCTTGGCGTTTGGCGGATGATGGATAATGAAATGAAACGGTAAGAGGTCTTATATTTTCCAGGTTCAAAATGAAAGTTGATTATGCAAAAATTAATTTCTTTTTTCTTTCTCTGTATGGTTCAAAGTGCAATCGTGATGGGGCAATTAAATGGCGAGGCACCACGAGTTAAAATAGCAAATGGAGAATTGGAAGGAGTGAATGAGTCGGGGATAAAAACGTTCAAAGGACTTCCTTTCGCTGCTCCTCCGGTTGGAAACCTTCGGTGGCGTGAACCGCAACCGGCTGTCAATTGGAATGGTGTGCGCAAAGCAGATAAGTTTGGACCGCGTGCAATGCAACTCCCGGTGTTTGGAGATATGAATTTTCGTTCCAACGGAATGAGTGAAGATTGTTTGTATTTGAATGTTTGGACACCTTCAAAAAACGGAAATGAAAAGCTTCCTGTGCTTGTATATTTCTATGGAGGCGGTTTCATAGCTGGTGATGGTTCTGAACCACGGTATGATGGTGAAAGTCTTGCACGTCGCGGCATTGTAACAGTAACTGTGAATTACCGGTTAGGGATATTCGGATTTTTTTGTCATCCCGAGCTAACAAAAGAATCAATACATCATGCGTCGGGCAACTATGGATTACTTGATCAAAGTGCTGCGTTGGTATGGGTGCAAAAGAATATTGCTGCGTTTGGCGGTGACCCCAAGAAAGTAACGATAGCCGGGGAGTCTGCCGGCTCTTTTTCCGTAAGCGCGCAGATGGCTTCTCCCTTATCAAAGAATATTATTGCAGGTGCAATTGGCGAAAGCGGTTCGTTGCTTGGTCTTAATCCAACTGCCTCTTTGAAGGATGCAGAAAAATATGGGACTGATTTCGCAGCAAACATAAAAGCAAATTCACTTGCGGACCTTAGGGCTGTACCTGCAGAAGATTTGTTGAAAGCCACTGCAAAGGGAGGAAGATTCCCCGTTTGTGTGGATGGATACTTCTTTCCAAAATCACCTTTAGAAATATTTCAGTCGGGTCAACAAGCGCATGTCCCTTTACTAGTGGGATGGAACTCGCAGGAGAATTCGTATCAGTCTATAATCGGAGACAGCAAACCTACAATAGAGAATTATAAAAAAGGAGTTGAGAAAATGTACGGCGATAAATCAACGGATGTACTGCGCGTATATAATGCTTCAACTGATGAAGAAGTGGAACAGATAGCAACTGCTTTGGCGGGTGACCGTTTCATTGGCTATAGCACGTGGAAATGGAGCGATGTGCAAAGTAAGACTGGCCAACGACCAGTGTATCGTTATTTATATGCGCGCCCCCGACCACAAATGCGCAGTGAGATGGGGAACGCCACTGCCGGTTTAGCAGGTGGTGTTATAAGAGATACCTCTTCTAATAAGAAGCCAACACCGCCGCCGGCAAAAGGCGCGGTGCATTCCGCTGAAATAGAATATGCACTCGGAAATTTATCGACCAACCGCGTTTATGATTGGCAGCCGGAAGACTATGCTGTATCAGAAATCATGCAAACCTTCTTTGTCAACTTTATCAAAACGGGGAACCCGAATGGTTTGGGCGTTCCTGAATGGAAGGCGGTTGACAATAAATCAGTGCACGTGATGCATATTGACGTGAACACAAGATTGGTTGAAGATAAAAATGGTGAACGCTATCTTTTGCTGGAGCAAACAGCGAAAAAATAGAAATGGATGAGTCACCTTTATTAGCTCATCCAATATTTACGCATGCCGCATAAACAAACTTTCACCTGTATTGATGCACACACTTGCGGTAATCCTGTGCGACTCGTTAAAGAAGGCGGACCTCCACTTGTCGGGAATACCATGGATGAAAAGAGGCAGCACTTTCTTCGTGATTACGACTGGATTCGGAAAGGCCTGATGTTTGAACCGCGCGGCCACGACATGATGAGCGGAAGCATCCTTTATCCCCCGCACGATCCAAAGAATGATGTGGCCGTGTTATTCATTGAAACGAGTGGTTGTTTGCCGATGTGTGGACATGGTACCATCGGTACAATTACCATTGCAATTGAACACGAACTGATTCATCCAAAGGTTCCCGGACAAGTGCGCATGGAAACGCCTGCAGGGCTCGTGAACGTGAAATACGTTTCAAAGACAAATGGTAATTCCATTAAAGTAGAATCAGTACGACTTACAAATGTTCCTTCTTTCCTGGAAGCCGAGAATTTGCTGGTGAATTGCCCGGATCTTGGTCACTTGCATATTGATGTTGCCTATGGCGGAAATTTCTACGCGATTGTTGACATACAAGAGAACTTTCAAGGACTACAAAACTATTCTGCAGATCAGCTTATTTCATGGGCTAGAGAACTCCGAAAAAGAATCAATGCTGTGAGATCATTCGTGCATCCCGCAAATCCAAATATTAAGGGATGCTCACATATTCTGTGGGCTGGCGCAACCATCGATAAGTTATCTACCGCGCGGAATGCAGTGTTTTATGGAGATAGAGCCATCGACCGTTCGCCTTGTGGTACCGGAACTTCAGCACGAATGGCCCAATGGTTTGCTAAAGGAAAATTGAAGGAAGGTCAGGAATTTATTCATGAAAGTATTATCGGAAGTAAATTCATTGGTCGAATTGAGGAAGTAATACCGAACGCGTTTGGCGATGGAAGAACTGCGATCAGGCCGAGCATAGAAGGATGGGCAAAAGTGTTTGGTCAAAACACCATCACTATTGATTCGGAAGATGATCCTTACGCTGGTGGATTTCAGGTTATTTAGAGGAACCGGGGAAAGATCCAAGATCCAAGATCAGAGATCCAAGATCCAAGAAACAAGATGCAAGATACAGGATGCCGCATGCAAGATAGCACAGATGAAAATCGGTGTACTTAACTCACTGTCAACCGTCAACTGTCATCTGTCAACTGCGATCCGCCGTCCAGATAGCACAACTTAACTAATCAATAAATCCAGTTTCTCTTTACATTTATCCTTCAACTCGTTTAAAAGTCTCAACGCAATGAAAAAATTATTTTACCTGGTGGCTTCTTTAGCAATTCTTATTAGCTGTAACAACGCTCCAAAAGAAACTACCAAGGAAACAAATGAAACAAAAAGCGCTTCTATGCAAAAAGTTTTTTTTGGCACCGTTGGTAACGATTCAATTTATCAGTTCAAATTGCAAAACGCAAAGGGCACTGAAGTTTTTATCATGAATTATGGTGGCACCATAACCAACTTATTGGTTGCTGATAAGAATGGTCAGAAGGGCGATGTTGTGCTGGGATTTGATTCGCTTTCCGGATTTCTGCAGAAAGGCAATCCGTATTTCGGAGCGCTGATCGGAAGATACGGTAACCGCATTGCTAATGGGAAATTTACATTGGATGGGAAAACATATGCGCTAGCAACAAACAATAACGGCAATCATTTGCATGGAGGAATAAAGGGGTTCGATAAAGTTGTTTGGAATGTTGACGCGGCCAGCGATTCTTCATTGAACCTCAGTTATAATAGCAAAGACGGTGAAGAAGGCTATCCCGGCAATTTACAGGTGAAAGTTGTTTATTCGTTGGACAATGATAATGCACTTAAGATTGATTACACGGCTACCATTGACAAAGCTTGCCCTATCAACCTAACCAATCATACATATTTCAATTTATCCGCTGGTAAAGATTCCACGATACTTGATCATGAGTTAATGATAGATGCCGATCGGTATACTGCGGTTAATGACAAATTGATTCCTACCGGACAGTTGCCTTCCGTAAAAAATACGCCAATGGATTTTACAAAAGCAAAGCGGATAGGAAACGATATTGACAAAGTGAAAGGAGGATTTGACCATAATTGGGTCTTGAATAAAAAAGATGCCTCGCTTTCATTGATTGCCACTCTTTATCACCCGGCATCCGGCAGGTTTATGGAAGTGTCCACTACTCAACCTGGTGTGCAGTTTTATACGGGAAATTTTTTAGATGGGACTTTAACCGGAGGAAAAAATGGAGCAAAATATGTTCAACACGCGGGATTGTGTTTAGAAACACAACACTTTCCTGATTCACCGAATCAACCTTCATTTCCCAGCACGGTATTAAAACCAGGTGAAACTTATCACCAGGTTACTGTATACAAATTCTCAACAAAATAGTAAGCTCTCCATAAAACGTTTTTAAACTAAGATTATCCACTTCTATGCTTTCATGCTATTATAATGCACGAGCGGGTTTCCGCGTGATAAGAAAGATTTTTACCGCGTCATTGTTTCTAATCTGTTGCGAGACTGCTTCCGCGCAGGTTAGCAAGGCGCCGGCTTACCCATTGATTACGCACGATCCATATTTCAGCGTGTGGTCCGTCACCGATAAATTGAACGAAAGCACTACGAGGCATTGGACGGGAAAGGACAATTCTATTCTGGGATTGATAAGTGTAGATGGCAAGACATATAAGTTTCTTGGAGAGCCTCCACGCGAACTTCAGGCTATTCTTCCTCACGGCGAGGACCAGGTATACGCGTCGAAGGTTACTGAGACGGCGCCGGCAGAAGGATGGATGGATGTTTCATTTAACGACGCAAATTGGTATCGGGGAAAGGGGATGATGGGTTCAAAAGAAGCTGGCGGCCAAACTATTTGGACAAGCCGTGAGGTTTGGATCCGGCGCGTTTTCGAAATACGCGAAAATAAATTCAATGAGCTTGTTCTATTAGTAAAATATGATGACAACGCAGAGGTGTATCTGAATGGTGAAAAAATTTTTTCTACAGGCTGTTGCTCATCTGGCTTCAAGGAAATTCCAATCTCAAAAGCCACCCAGCGCCAATTGAGATCAGGAAAAAATGTGTTGGCCATGCATTGTGTCAATACGGGCGGACCAGGATTTATCGATGCAGGAATTTATGATAAGTTGCCTGCGGCGCCCATCCAAAACGCGGTGCAACAATCAGTGAACATTACCGCCACGCAAACCACTTATCAATTTCAATGTGGTCCCCTGCAATTGCAATTGAATTTTTTATCGCCTTTACTTGCAACTGATATCGATCTGCTTTCCCGGCCGGTGTCGTTTGTAAATTTTACTGTTTCAGCAACTGATAAGAGACAACACAAGGCAGATATTCTTCTATCTACATCAAGCACGCTTGCAACAAATAGTCGCAACCAACAAGTACTTGTGCAATCACATGATGAGATTGAGCCAAGGTATATTGCCGTGGGAACAAAAGACCAGGGAGTACTGGAAAGAAAAGGTGATGATGTAAGAATTGATTGGGGCTATTTATATATCAAAGCTGCAGATACCAGTGCGAATGGAAAAATACAGGTGGCAACTGACAATGATATTGCACAATTGACTTCCCTACTTGAAAATGGCACGGGACGGATAAAAAAATCAATGAAGAATGGAAAGGATCTTCTCCTGAATACCTATGTCAGTTTCAATCCCGTGAACACATCGAAGCAAGAACGGCAAGTGATCCTGGCATATGATGATATTAATGCTGTTCAATACTTCAAACAAAACCTGCAGGCCTGGTGGAAAAAGAATTTTAGTTCCATGGAAGACCTCTTATTGAAGTCAGCTGCAGAATATCCATCCATCAAATCTAAATGCGACGCCTTCGATAAACAATTATATGATGATGCCGTGAAAGCCGGCGGAGAAACTTACGCAAAGCTGTGTGTACTAGCCTACCGGCAATCATTAGCTGCCCACAAACTTGTTCGTGGACCCAACGACGAGATCCTTTTTCCACAGAAAGAAAATTTTAGCAATGGTTCGATATGGACAGTTGACGTAACCTACCCATCAGCCCCTTTGACTTTAATTTACAATCCCGATTTGTTGAAAGGAATGACCGATCCTTTGTTTTACTATAGCGAAAGTGGAAAATGGACAAAACCGTTTCCGGCGCATGATTTGGGAACCTATCCAATTGCCAATGGTCAAACGTATCCGGAGGATATGCCCGTTGAAGAAGCAGGCAACATGATCATTCTTTCTGCCGCAATTTGCAGGGCAGAAAAAAAAGGCGACTATGCAAAGAGGCATTGGCCGATGTTGAGTCAGTGGGTTGAATTTTTAGTGAAGGATGGATTTGATCCCGCAAATCAATTGTGCACCGATGATTTTGCAGGTCACCTGGCGCGTAATGCAAATCTTTCCTTGAAAGCCATTGTTGGTATTGCCTCCTATGCGATGATGGCCGATATGCTTGGCGAGAAAACTATTTCGTCCAAGTATAGATCGATTGCTGAGGACTATGCGCGGCGTTGGATACAAATGGCCGCAGACGGAGACCACTATTCACTAACGTTTGATAAAAAAGGTACCTGGAGTCAGAAATATAACCTGGTTTGGGATAAACTTTTCGGATTAAAACTATTTCCGGACTCAGTATATGAAAAGGAGATTAAGTATTATCTCACGAAGCAAAATCAATTTGGTCTGCCACTGGACAGTAGGAGAACCTATACAAAATCCGACTGGATCATGTGGACGGCCACACTTGCAAGTGATCAAAAAGATTTTTCTGCACTTATTCAGCCTATATATACTTATGTCACGCAAACGCCAACAAGAGTTCCGCTTTGCGACTGGCATGAAACAACTAACGGAAAGCAAGTCGGCTTCCAGGCAAGAAGTGTTGTGGGAGGATATTTTATCAAGATGTTGGAGATGAAATGGAAGCAATAGATTACCGTTTACAGTTTACAGTTTACAGTTTACAGTTTTCAGTTTGAGGTTTGAAGTGTCAGGTATATCGTTCAAAGATCTTTTCGGTTGCATCATGAGCAAAGCAATTATAATTGGTGGAGGAATCATCGGGTTGAGCTGCGCGTATTATTTAAACGATGCAGGGTGGGAAGTTGAAGTGCTGGATAAAGGTGATTTCCAGGATAACTGTAGCTATGGAAATGCCGGTTATATTTCCCCCAGTCATTTTATTCCATTGGCAACGCCTGGTATCGTAAAGCAAGCGTTTAAATGGATGCTGGATTCAACCAGTCCATTTTATGTAAAGCCTCGATTGAACTGGCCACTCATGCAATGGGGCTGGCAATTCATGCGCGTAGCCACGGAAAAGCATGTATCGGAGTCTGCAGTGCCGCTTCGCGACCTGGGTTTGCTCAGCATGAATTTGTATGAATCATGGAAACAGCGTCCTGAATTTGATTTTTTTTATGAGCATAAGGGAATTGTAGAACTCTTTCAAACTGACGAAAAGGCTCATCACGCCGAGCATACCTGGAAAGCCGCGAAAGAGTTAGGATTAGATGCGGAACTCCTGGATAAAAAAGGTGCTGAAGCACTTGAGCCAGGCACTAAAATGAATGTATTGGGCGGATTGCATTTTAGATGCGATGCACATTGTTACCCCAATGACCTGATGAAGAATCTGCTCGCATATCTTCAAAGGAAAAATGTTCGTCTCACCGCAAATCAACAAGTAAAAGGATTTGAAAAAACGAATAGTAGAATTAGTAAGGTGGTCACCGATAATATGGAATACGATGCGGACCTCGTAGTTGTAGCAACTGGAGCGTGGAGCCGGGAACTGGCCTCTATGTTAGACGCTACAATTCCACTAATGCCTGGTCGCGGTTACTCCGTAACGATGACTGATGCCAGGTTGAAATTAAATTTCCCATCAATCTTGATGGAAGGGCGAGTGGCGCTCACGCCCATGAATGGGAGGTTGCGATTAGGCGGAACAATGGAGATCACGCCAATCAATACGCCGCCACGCATGAACAGGGTAAAGGGAATTTTGCATGCAGTAAAGCAATTCTTTCCAGCTTTTGATGAGCCCATGCCATCATCCGATAGTGTTTGGTATGGATATAGGCCTTGCTCTGCGGACGGTTTGCCGTATATAGGGCGATTGAAAAAATATAACAATGTGATTATTGCGACCGGCCATGCTATGGTGGGGTTAAGCTTTGGTGCCGGAACTGGGAAACTGGTAACTGAACTTGCTGAAGGCAAACAAACGAGCATGGATATTTCACATTTTACTCCCGAACGATTCAGTTAAAATTTTTTGAAGATCGTTTTTCAAGCAACGGGCTGTTTATATTTACACCGCCTATGGATTGTACTGTTACTCATTTACCTTACAAAGACACTAACCATTTTTCAAAGATCGTGACTGATTATCTCGATCGGAGTTCCCCGCTTCGTGCATTTTACGAGCACGATGTAAGCATCCAGGGCATTCAAAGTGCCATTAGCGCAAGAGAAAAATTTCCAACGAATAGAACGGTGCTCGTTGCAGAACTTGAAAAGCAATACGCGTCCACAATTACACCCGAGCGGGTAAAAAACAATATTCAACTTCTTCGGAAGGAGAATACTTTTTCCATTTGCACAGCCCATCAGCCAAATATATTCACAGGACATCTCTATTTCATTTACAAGATCCTTCATGCCATCAGGTTGGCGGATCATTTGACAGAAAGCATTCCCGGAAAACAATTCGTGCCCGTTTTTTATATGGGTAGTGAAGATGCCGACATTGAGGAATTGGGTAATATTTGGTTGAACGGTGAAAAGTTAACCTGGGAAACGCAACAATCCGGTGCAGTGGGCAGAATGGGCACCACCGGCCTCGAGAAGATTATCGAGCGGATAGAAGGTGAATTGTCAGTACAACCATTCGGAAAGCAGTTGGTGGATATTTTGAGACGGTGTTATTTGAATACGCAGAACATCCAGGAAGCAACTTTCCAACTCATCAACGAATTGTTTGGAGAGTTCGGCCTTGTTGTACTCATTGCAGATAACCATCACCTGAAACGCCAGATGGTTCCGGTTTTTAAGCAGGATATTCTGGAACAAAAGCCATCTGAATTGGTTGGTGCATCCATTGACCAATTGCAGCAGGTTGGAGTAAAAGTGCAGGCAAATCCGCGCGCAATTAATTTATTCTATCTGCAGGATAATTTACGGGAACGACTTAAGCAAAATGGAGATGGTCTGCATGTTCACAATACTAACCTCGCATTTTCTACTGATGAAATCTTAAAGGAGCTGGAAGATCATCCGGAGCATTTCAGCCCTAACGTTATACTTCGTGGCTTATACCAGGAAACAATTCTTCCTGATGTGGCTTTTATTGGTGGCGGAGGCGAATTAGCTTATTGGCTCGAGCTAAAATCTTTGTTTCACCATTACAAAGTTCCATTTCCTGTGTTAGTGCTTCGTAATTCATTTCTGATAATCGAGAATCATTGGAAAGAAAAAATTGAAAAGCTGGGATTGACTGAAAAAGATATTTTCAAATCTGAGTGGGAGCTTCTCGACAAATTGGTGAAGGAGAAATCCGGACACCAGTTGTCACTTTCGAAAGAAAAGGAGGATCTTAAGGAATTTTATCGGAAACAACAGGAACTCGTTAGCCAGGTTGATAAAGGATTGAAGCAACACATAGCCGCGCTGGAAGCAAAGGCACTTAAAAAGCTTGACGCGCTTGAGAAAAAAATGGTTCGTGCAGAGAAAAGAAAATTTGCGGAAGAGCAAAGGCAGTTGCATGAGTTAAAGCAGTCTTTATTTCCAAATGGAGATTTGCAAGAACGCGTTGAAAATTTTATGCCTTATTATGCGAGATTCGGTAGGGAATTTCTGCAAATGATATTGGATAATTCGCTAACGCTCGAACAAGAATTTACCATACTAGAATTGTCGGCGAAATGATTTTCACATCTGGATTTCAAAACAGTCTGCCCCGTATTTGCCCATTTTCTAATTTTATTGAATTACCGTTTCCATCATAGAGCATGCAATTAAACCTGGCTTTGAATTGGGTGTAGACATCTTCTACCCAAATTTGTGTTATGGCAAATGAGTTTCCATCTTGGGGTCCATATTGGCTACCCCACAACTTTCCACTATTGTCAGCATAGGTAATGGAAACCGCGTCATTGGCGGTTGAACCGGCAACATAATATTTCATAAATCCTAATTTCCACATCAATTTGCGTTCTGGAAGCTGAGGCAGATGATCAAATTTTTTTACGATTGCGATAGTAATTTGCTCGCTCGGAACAACTACACTTTCTTTAAAAGTAGTTCCCTCATAGTGAGTGAAGTTAGGGGTGAATCCTTCATCATAAGAGACAGGGAAACATTCAAACGGGCCGAAGGTTCTTACGTCGGCCTCAAACTTAACAGGTGCATTATTAATGCTGGCTACAAAATAATATGAAAATGCTGATGGAGGTGTCTCCTTATTGCAGGAAGAAAAAACATTAATGATTAACGCAAAGAGAATATAGACACTCATTCTCATAACCAGTAAGGATTTGAATTTCTCAATTCCAATCGGGAATTTTGTACAATACTATTTTCCAAGATTCTTAACCTTTAGGAGTACTTCATTCTCCAGGCCGTTCTTGAATTCTTGCAACGCTGAGCCCACCCGCACATCGAAGGCGCCGATAATAGTTGCCGCAAGTATCCCCGCGTTTTTTGCAGCATTTAAGGCGACAGTCGCAACAGGAATGCCATTAGGCATTTGAAGTATTGATAATACAGAGTCCCAGCCATCGATGGAATTGGAAGATTTAATTGGAACGCCAATTACCGGAAGGGTAGTGATTGATGCCACCATTCCCGGAAGATGTGCTGCCCCACCTGCTCCAGCAATTATCACCTTCAATCCTCTTTCTTTAGCAGAGCTTGCATATTCGAACATGCGCTTTGGTGTGCGGTGCGCTGAAACAATCGTCAATTCAAATGGTATTTGAAATTGTTTCAGCATATCGGCTGCAGCCTGCATTACGGGCAGGTCACTGTCGCTTCCCATAATGATGCCCACTTCCGCTGATTGTTGAATTTGCTTTTCCGGTTTTGAAGATTTTGCTTTCGCCATCAGGCTCTGGAGTTGTGTTTGATTTTGCTGTTGGTTAACTTGAAACTTTTAAAGTTCGTTTGATGAGGTGTGCCTTGTAAATGAGATCCTGCTTCTCTTTGCTGAGTATGGTAATATGGCCCATTTTCCTTCCTGGTTTCGTGTGCGATTTGCCATATATGTGAACGAATACATTGTCCATTTCCAGCACTTCGTCCAATCCTTCATATTTCACCGGACCCGAAAATCCTTCGGCCCCCAGCAAATTCACAATGGCAGCAGGAAGAATATGCTTTGTATTTCCCAATGGATAACCCAGAATGACTCTCCATAACATATCGAACTGTGAACTATAGTTGCCTTCGATAGTATGATGTCCACTGTTATGCACTCGTGGCGCCGTTTCATTTACGTACACCTCATTCTTTTTGTCTACAAACAATTCAACTGCGAATATTCCAGGACTTTTTAATTCTTTCACGAGCTTCATGGATACCGCCTCAATTTTCCACAACACCTCCTGAGGAAGATCTGCTGGACTTACCTGATAGTCCAGGACGTTCAGGTCCTGATCAAAGACCATATCCACTGGCGGATAAATTGCGGTACTGCCCTTGTCCGAAACCGCAATGATGAGTGCAATTTCTTTTTTAATATTAATCATTTTCTCCAGCACCGCCGGCGAGTCAAATCCCTTATCAATATCATCCTTGGATTTCAGCACCTGCACCCCTCTGCCGTCATATCCTCCTTGACCAATCTTATGTACGGCAGGTAAAAACTCATGTCTGCTTTGTAGCGCTTCTCTGTTATTGGTGACATGAAAAGCCGCCGTTGGAATACTGTGAGCTGAATAGAATTCTTTTTGAAGAATTTTGTTCTTGATGGTTCGAAGCGCTGAAGGTTTCGGATATACTTTTACACCCTCTGACTCCAGTTTCTCAAGCGCATCCTCATTTACAGATTCGATTTCAATAGTGATGGCGTCCAATCCCTTGCCGAATTTGTATACATCCTCAAACTTTTTGATATCACCTTTTGTGAAATGATGACAAAGATGAGCGGCGGGACAGTGCTCATCATTTTCCATTAAAAATGTTTCAACCGGATAGTTAGCAGCAGCCTGCAGTAACATTCTTCCCAGTTGACCACCTCCGAGAATTCCGACCTTACGCATGCGGCGAAGATAATCAAACTAGCTTGAGGTCCCGACGCGACTTTTAGTCGGTGGGGACAGTAAACTTTAGTATTTTTGTTCATGCGACCAGACCATCCGCATAAACTATTCGGCGATAAGAGAAAGAATTACTTTCTGCTTGTTGAGACACTCGCTATGGACGCATAGCCTGATGAAACATCCCCTGATTGAATCCTTCTAAACGAAAGCATTAGAAACAATTTACCTGCATGCGTAAATTTTAAAATCAATTCTATGTCAATCACGAATGACACCGGTGCCATAAAAAAAACTGAAGTACCCCAAACCAATAACGATTTCCTACCATTACTGGGTAC
>Ga0157378_10003949_pt1 | contig 13101 bp, 13 predicted proteins | sample M65metaG_FD_115309 | JGI IMG/M metagenome (GOLD analysis project Ga0157378, IMG submission 115309) | Miscanthus rhizosphere microbial communities from Kellogg Biological Station, Michigan, USA - M6-5 metaG | ecosystem: Host-associated > Plants > Roots > Rhizosphere > Soil | place: USA: Michigan...
ACGTTCGCAAGATTGTCGTTACTGAAGTCGGCTTTATTCAGGAAAGCTGAGTTAAATCGAGCACCGCTAAGGGTGGCGCCCTTGAAGTCACTTCCAGTTAGTGTTGCCGACTGGAAATTGACGTTACTGAAGTTTAAATTATGGAGATCCCAATTGGCCATATTCGCGTTGCTGAAATCGGCGCCGACGAGATTTTGTTTGAGGGGACTGTGCTGGTACCAGTTGAGACCGGTTTCATTAGCGTTGCAGGTGGCGCTGGCGCTGTCGATGATGCGCACCGAGCCGGCAGGGATGAGGCCGCCGGTATTTCGGTAGCAGCCGTGAATGATGCCGTCGGCATCGGGGATGGCTGCCAGGACGGTGGCGGTGGTGGCGCCCCCGATGATGGCCGCAATAGCGACAGCCGCAAGGAGCTTGGCTTTCGTGTGTGCCCACGTCAGTAGGTGGGTTAGATGTTGGTTCATGATGCGGTCCCTCCGTTATGTGGGAGGAATTTTAACAGTTTGCTAAGCGATTTCATACGGTGTAATTAGATGCGCTTTGGCCTTTGTCTGAGTGGCAGCGTAAGCGTGATAAAATAACGGGTATGAATGTGTGGTGGCAGGCGGTTGGGCTAAGGATGCAACGGTTTTGGCGTGAGCCGCTGTTTTGGGTATTGGCAGGATGTGTGGCGCTGGGATTGGTTATTGCCGGTCTTCTTTATGCGTTTCGGCCGCATTTGCCAATCCCGGACGCGATGTTGAAAAAGCTTAATTTTTCGGTGTTTTATCCTGGCAAGGATAACGCTTTTAGCATTGACTCCAAGTCGGTAAACTACGACGAATCATCGCGAGTTTTGCTTTTTCATGTCAGGAACGATAGCAACGATATTACGATAACGCAGCAAGCGACGCCGGATCCGATTAACGATATTCCGGAGTATTATCCAAAATTGCTCGAGAAACTCGGTGATTACAAGGATTTTGATAGCGCAAACGGGAAAGTTGGCCTCACGCATCCTCATGAGCTTAATGGTGCTCAGTCGGCCATCTTTAATGGTAAGGGTACTTTGATGTTTGCTCATCCTGAGCACGACATGAGCAATGACGCGTGGCAGAGATTCTTCAACGCTTTGGCATTGTGGACGCCGAAGTAATCTCGGATGTACGGACCTGTTGTTTTAGGTTAAAATAAGCTTAAGAATTATGAATCGTTTGAGGTGAGACAGCGTAAATTTTATATAGCATTCGTTATCGCGGCATTGCTCATGACTTTGATGCCGACGGCGCCAGTGCATGCGCAGTTGGATTCGTGTACCACGGGAGTCTCGCCCAATAGCGCGGCTCGTGGGAGTGACACCAGCTTTGGTTTTGGCATTTTTAACTCCAACGACAACCCGATAGCCTGGTTGCAAGTCACTCGGCCGTCGGGTTCATATGTCACCCTGGAGTCGGCGAGTGCTTCGGGTTGGCAAGGTGATATAACATCGCCAGATACGGCCACTTTCACACTCGGCAATTTGCCTAAGAACTATAGTCAAAGCTTTGGTGTGCAAGCCATGACGCAAAATGCCGATGGGGGTCCGGTGAACTGGACGGTGCAAGTGTCGGATGATCCGAGTGGAACGAATCCGATTACGTGCGATGGTGATACGAGCCTCATGATTGCGACGCAGCCTAGTGTTATTAATATCTCAAATGTGCGAGTAACTGAGGTGGGGGTTGACCGCGTAAGGGTGCTTTGGGACACGGATGTAGTATCGACATCCAAGGTGGATTACGGATTGGATACAGATTATGGGCAATCGACATCGACAGATACCGCGCTTGTAACGAGCCATAGTGTTTTGGTAACGGGCCTTACTGCAAGTACGGGGTATCATTTTATGGTGACGAGTACTACGCCGGCTGATGGCGGGACGGTGGTATCGGGTGATAACACGTTTTTGACAGCGGATGTGGCGGCGATTAGTGCCGGCGGGGGCGTGCCGGGTGCAAAAGTGCCGACTGGCGGGACGTCTGTCGGGGGTGGGCAGGTGACGACCCCTACCGGTGTGCCGACGGAATCGACGCCTCCCACGATTGCGATTACCACCCAGCTTGCCGGCACTTATAAGGCGCCGCCGACGATAGTGGGGCATGCTGAGGATAACGATAAAATTGCAAAAATTGAGTACTCGATAGATGGCGGCAAAAACTGGTTGCCGGCAGATTCGGTGGTGCAGGGGGCGACTACGACCGGTACTGGTAAGAAGAAGAAAACGGTTGCAAATGCGGGCAGCGTGACGTTTTCGTTTACGCCGGTGATCGTGGATGAAGGTAATTTTGTGGTGCTGGCGCGGGCGACCGATCCTTCCGGCAATCAGGCGACGACGGACGGGATAGTGCTCGTGATTGACCGGTTGCCCCCGCGGTTTGGGACGAGTGTTGTAACGATCGGTCCGCAAATGATTGAGCCGGTGACCGACGGCACGCTTGAGCTACCGGCTGGGATTGATTATAAGGTGAGCGTGAGCTTGGTAGGCGGACCGGTGACGGTGGGAATCCGGGCGCAGATTGGTGCGGAATCGGGAAAGATTTTTAGCCTCACGAAGTCGGGCGAGGCAAACTTGTGGACGGGGATTTTGAGCTTTGAGACGGCTGGTCGGTATCGTCTGACGGGTGAGGCGACCGATGGCGCCGGAAACTCGGCTAAGCGATTGCTGGCAACCGTAGTCGTTGTGCCGCCGGTGCAAGTGTCGGGCAATGCCAGGGACTTGAAATCGGTTCGGGCTACGGTATATAACCTGAGTCCCGAAACCCACTCGTGGAGTGTTTGGGATGGTTCGCCATATGGCCAGCATAATCCGCAGTCGCTTGATGATAAAAACAAGTTTAGTTTGCTTTTGCCGGCTGGTGAGTATTACCTGAAATTGGCAGTGAGGGGGAGTCCGGACACGATCACGCGGAGTTTCAAAGTAGACCGGCCGACGCCACTGACGGGGCCGATGGCGCTTTCCAAGCCGTTTGGTCTGCGTTTGGGGCCATTGTCGCTGGTATGGCCGTGGTCGTCGCTGGTGGCGCCGCCGGTGGGCAAGGGGACTTCTGGTACAAAATCGATCAACACGCCGGTGGGTTCGCGGCTGCCGCTGGTGGGCCTAGCGACGACTGCCGGAAATCAGGTGTCGCCGGTGGATTGGTACGGCAAGCCAACGGTGCTCGTGTCGATTGCGACCTGGGCGCCGTCGACGGCAGAGCAGCTCTCGGCGTTATCTAATTTGTCTGGCAATTCCGATGTAAATGTGGTGCTGGTAGCTGGTCAGCAGCGAGCTGAAACCGTGGAAGCATATTTGCAAGTGGCCGGCAGTAAGCTCGAGGTGGCCTGCGATCCGGATGGTCTTCTGAGCGACACTTTGACGATTCCGGGGACGCCGGCGCTGTACTTCATAGACCGACACGGTATAATTAAAAAGGTTATGGTTGGTACGAGGTCGGCGGACGATATTTTGACAGAGCTTGGGCATCTTTAATGAGCGTGAGTACTTAGATGTTACCCCTTGAATTTATTCTAACGGATGCTCATTTTGCCATTGGCATGTTGGCAGCTTTGGCGTGTTTTGCCACGTGCTGGTTGTATTTGGATGCTTGGGTGGGGCTGCGCAATTGGAAGGATTTCTTCAAATGGGTGGGGTATGCAGTATTGGCCCTCGGTTTAATGCTGACGGCGGCCGAAGTGGAACCCGTGTTTTTGGGCCGGACGACACTGAGTGATTTCCAATGGGTGAGTTTGCTGCTACGCAGTATTGGCTACGCCGTGTTAGCAATTGGGCTGGCGCTTGATCCCCTGCAGCCTGTGCCGGTGCATACTCCAGAGGAGCTGGCTCAGGCCGGGGTGCTGCCGGGAACGGGCGATATGCTGGCGGAAAAGCAGAAGAAAAAAAGTTTTTTTGCCGTGTTCCTGCGTCGTAAGCAAAAGCCGGCTGGTAAAAAAGAGGATAAGACGCAGTCGGCTTCGGGTCTGGCTGTGGGGTTTGGTATTACCCGGGTAGCAATGCCGCTATTGGCCGGGTCGGTGTTGTTTTTGTACTGGCGACGGGCAAATGAAGGATTGGAGCGGCATCTAAAGCCGGTGATGTGGGCATTTGTGTGGTTTACCGCATTTGAATTGGTGGATCTGGCAGCGCTCGGTCGTGGTACCGATGATCCGCGGGTGTATGCGATTGTGGCGCCGTTTGGGCCGTTCTGGATTTTGGCGCATGGGCTTCTAGCGGTGGGTGCGGTAGTGTTGGGCGTGTGGGTGTGGCAGTACCTCACGAAGCGTCTGCAAACGCAACTTTTCATCGTGCTGACTACGGCATGTCTCGTGATTTTCCTCGTGACGACGGTGAGCTTTACCTTCCTTTTGATGGCGCGGGTGCAGGATCAGGCGTTTGGCTCGCTGAAGACCACGGCCAAAGTGCTTGATACAGCGATTGCCGGGCAGGAGGCGCAAACCGATGCGGCGGCGCAGATCGTGGCCGGCGATTCGGCGGTGGCTGCGGCGGTGGCGGCTCACGATCACGCCAAGCTGGTGCAGCTTGAAAGTGACTTCCTGACAACCAAACACCAGACTTCGCTCGTGATCACGAGCGATTCGGCGCAGGTTTTGTTGCGGGCGGAGGATCCGGCGAGCTGGGGTGATTCGGTATCGAGCGACTCGCTGGTGGCGCGGGCTCTGGTGGGCAAGGCCCAGCATGGGCTGGCCTCGGCCGACGGTGCGCTGGCGCAGCGTCTTACGATGCGCTCGGCCGCGCCAATCCGTAACTCGGCTGGCCTTATCGTGGGTACCGTTACTGTGGGCTTTACGGTGGATAGCGCGTTCGTGGACGGTTTGCGCAAGAGCACGGGGCTGTCGGCCTCTATCTATAGCGGTTCGGTGCGAGTGGCGACGACGCTGGTGGCTGCGGACGGGCGGTCGCGGTCGGTGGGCGTGAAGGAGACGAATACGTCGATTACCGACATGGTGCTGACGCACAACAAAACATGGAACGGTTTGATATCCTCTGGCGGCCAGTCGTACCTGGCGGTGTATGCGCCACTGCGAGATGCGGACAATTCGCCGGTCGGTATGTTGTTTATCGGTGAGCCGCAGGTGCTGCTTTTACAGGCGGCGGGGCGGTCGATTGAGCTAACGTTCTTGATTGCAGTTGGCCTCTTGGTGCTATCGATTTGGCCGGTGCATCTTATTTCGAAGTCGCTAGCGTCGCAGTTGCATTAGGGTGGGATTGTTCGCTCCGCGCCACGTGCGCGAATGCAGCCCGGGGCATTCGCGATGGGAAGTGGAAACCGGCGCAGCGGGCGCCTGACATGACAACGCTAACGTATTACATGGCGGTCCATGTTCGTCCGCAAGCCGGGAGACGCTTCCAAAGCGAATGAAGTTGGCTTGTATGAAGGGTAAGCGTAATTTGGTATACTGGGAGAAGTTAGAAAAGGGTGCAAAGGCCATTTATGGCTAAGGTTATTGCGATAGCGAACCAAAAAGGTGGGGTTGGTAAGACCACGACCACAATTAATCTCGGAGCATATTTGGCTTCGGGAAAGAAAAAAGTGCTTATTGTGGATTTGGATCCGCAGGGCAATACTACCAGCGGGCTTGGGATCGGGACCGATAAACTGTCTGGGGATTTGTACGACGTGCTCATGGATGGCGTGGCGGCTCAGGCGGTGGCTCGGCCGACGGCGGTGGATGGCCTGCATGTCTTGCCGGCGAGTCCGGTGCTAGCGGCGGCCGAAGTGGAGTTGGTGGCGGTAGCGCAGCGTGAGTTTAAGCTGCGCAAAGCGCTCGAAGAGCTTGATTATGATTTTATTTTGATCGATTGTCCGCCGAGCTTGGGCATTTTGACGGTGAATGGGCTCGTGGCAGCGCATGAACTGATTATCCCGGTGCAAGCGGAGTTTTATGCCATGGAGGGGCTTGGTCAGCTGGTGCAGACGGTACAGCGGGTGCGCAAGGGTCTTAATCCGAATCTGGGACTCATGGGCGTGCTGGTGACGATGCACAATGGCCGCACGTCGTTGAGCGCTCAGGTGCACGAGGAAGTGAAGCGGCATTTCCCGGACAAGGTTTTTGAGACCGTGATTCCGCGCAATGTGCGGCTGGCGGAGGCACCGAGTTTTGGCAAATCGATTATGCATTATGATGGTTGGAGCAAGGGGGCTAGGAGTTATAAAGCGCTAGCGAAGGAAGTAGAACAACGAGCAGGAGCCAAGAAGAAGAAATGAGTGACGAGCAAAAAGTAGCACGCAAACGGGGGCTTGGCCGGGGCTTCGATTCGTTGATTCCCACGCAGATCGCGGAGGATGAGTTTGATACGACGGCGCTTGCTGGCGAAGGCGGTGAGCGGGCGAGTGGCGACTTGGTGCGCGAAGTCGATCCGATGCTCGTGGACCCAAACCCGCATCAGCCTCGCACTAACTTTGAGCCGGAGGCGCTCGAGGCTTTGGCGGCTAGCATTCGAGTGCACGGCATTTTGCAGCCGCTGGTGGTCACGAAGACGGGCTCGCGGTACGAGCTGATCGCGGGTGAGCGGCGGTTGCGGGCAGCAAAGCTGGCAAAGCTTGACGCGGTACCGGTAATTATTCGGAGCTTTGATGAGCAGGAAAAACTGGAGCTTGCGCTCATTGAGAACTTGCAGCGCGAAGAGCTCAATCCGATCGAAACGGCTACGGCCTATCGTAAATTGCTCGATGAGTTTAATCTGCGGCTTGAGGATCTGGCTAAGCGAATTGGACGCGATATTTCGACCATTTCGAACACTACGCGGCTTTTAAACTTGCCTCATGAGGCTAAACGGGCGTTGATTGAGGCGCGTATTAGTGAAGGGCATGCTCGCGTGCTGCTTTCGATTGTGGGTACCGACAAGGCCGAGGAGGAGGCGAAACGGCTCGAGCTTTTGGCCTTCATCGAGCGCAATCACTGGACGGTGCGGCAGACGGAGGAGTTTGCTCGTGGGTTTAAGGGCAAGACCGGCACGAAAGAGAAAGCGGCGGCGCGCATTGCGGCTGTGAACCAGCTGACTATGGATTTGGGTGACTATCTTGGGGCCAAAGTGACGCAGCAGCGCACGGCCAAAGGCGGTCGATTGGTGATTGAGTATTATTCTGAGGAAGAGCTCGAGCGGATTTATAAGGCGATTCGGCGCGAGGAGTAGTGAATAGCCAAAAGGCCCTACCTGACGGTAGGGCCGATTATTGCACCTCCGTCCCTGGTGTATGGTCATTTGGTTTGAGGTCTGAAGGGAGATTTTCCCTCAGCATTTTTAAGGCATACCAGATCCGACTGCTAGCCGTTCCTCTTTTTATGCCCAGAGCTTTCGCCGCATCCTCAACCGAATAATCATATACATAGCACATCACGATTATCTCGAGATGCTTCGTCGACAGCACGCGCTGGGCGGTCTCGAGGATTTTGAGCTGAGTGAGGTATCGAATCCGAGTGTCTTCGATGCTCTCCCCGGTTGTCTCTAATTCGAGAAAGAAGTAGTCTCCCTCGGTGTCTATGATTTGAGGGCGAGCACGTTTTCTGTCGTACTCATCGATTGCTAAACGCTTCGCGATTGTAATGAGCCATGTGCGGAGGCTTGCTCCTTTTGGGTTGTATGTTCCGATTTTCTTGTAAGCCCGCAGGAACGTTTCGGCGGCGAGGTCTTCGGCGTCCTGGTGGTTTGTCGTGCGTTTGAGTAGAAAACCTATAACCGAATTGTAGTGCAGTTTGTACAATGCCTCGAAAGCATAGGCATTGCCGGCTTGGGCGTCCGCGATTAGCTCCAGAAGGGCCGTCTTGCCTGAAGCGCTCGCGAGACTGTCTTTGCGGATTTGGCGACTGGCCATGGTGGGCTCCAACTCGTCGGACTTTATTCAGATTTGGGTGGTGCAATGCAGGGTATTTTACTTGGGGAACTTTGACCTAGTCAAGAAAGGCGGATTTTGGATAGCCAAAAGGCCCTACCTGACGGTGGGGCCTTCATTGCGACCATTCCATGAGCTCCTGCCCGGCTCATCATTTGAAGCTGCTTGGAGGCCTTCTTCTGAGCGCTTTGATGGCGTAATACAACCGTGACTTGGCCGTTGCAAGAGGTAGGTCAAGGTTTTCTGCTACTTCCACTAATGTTCGCTCTCTCCAGTAGATCTCGAAAAGGATCTCCCGATGGATTTTGGAGAGAGCGCGGAAGGCAGGTATCAGGGTCATCCGCTGTAGAAACGCGTCGTGGGTTTCATCCGCCATTTGGGTTGCGGAGGCAATGTCGAAGATCGAGTCGGAACTCAAGTCGGCGACCACCCGGGGGTGGGCTTGCCTTTTGCGATGTTCGTCGATGGCCAGATTCCGGGCGATCGTCAAGAGATAGGCTACGAAACCGGAGTCGCCCGTTTTGAAGGAGCGAATGCGACTGAAGGCTCGGCCGTAGGTTTCGGAAACGATGTCCTCGGCGTCGTGGTAATTGCCGTTGCATTGTTTGAGAGTGTAGAGGGTGAGCGACTTGAAATGGCGGGCGAACAGCTCCCTGAAAGCGGTGTCGTCGCCGGACTGGGCGCGGACAACGAGAGCATCGTCGGTGGCAGTGCTTTCAGTGGTATCGGAGGTTTCGTAGCTGCCCATGACGGCTCCATCGGTTGTCTGTGGATTTTGGGTGGTGCAATGTGGGCGTATTTTACGTACATTAGCCTGATTGGTCAAGGGAAGTGCCTAGGGTTCGAGCCGGCCCCTCGTGGCATTGTAATGCTGGATGTAGGGGATGGCGGCGGCGGCCATGATGCAGGCGGCGCCGAGAAGCGTGATGATGTCGGGGTTTTCGTGGAAGATGATAATGCCAAATATGATGCCGAATACGACTTCGAGTAATCCAAGAATCCCGGCGGCTCCGGCTTCAATGAGCTTGACACCTTTGATGACGAGCGATGAGGCGATGAGAGAGGTGGCGGCGAAGCACAATAGATAGAGCCAATGGTAATCAGACAAGTCGGGCAACCGTACTTCGTGGAAAGCGAAAATGAAAGGGATGTTGATGAAGATGCTTCCAGTCCAAGTGATGATGGCGCATTGGAGTGGACTGTAGGGTAGGTGCTTGGAAGTAGCGACGTTTAACCCAGCGGCGAGACCGCTCACAAAGGCGGCGGTAAGGGCAAAAAGGCCGGCGGTTTGCAAGTTGGGCGTGAAGACCAAGAAAAGGCCGGCAATTCCGAGCAGCGTAGAGAAAAATTTGCGGCTGGTAAAGCGCTCGCGACCGAAGAGCCAGCCGAAGGCGAACATACCGAGAATGGTGCCGATGTAGGCGAGGGTGATGGCTACGCCGATGCCGGTTTTTTGGGTGGCGTAGTAGAGCGGTGCGGAAACGAATACCGAAGACAGCACTGAGAACGCGAGCCATTTGGCGTCGCGGCGCCACTGCAGGCGGGAAAGCTGTCGCCGCCATGTGGCAATGGGCAGCAGGCACAATACCACGAGGATTGAGCGCAGCATGGCTTGAGTGAAGCTGCCAAATGCTGGACCCATGAGTAATATCCATATGCCGTAGCTGCCGTAGAATATGGAGGAAATGATAACCAGGGTAGCGCCGAGTGGGGCAGTACCTTGAATTTTGCTATTCATTAATTAGAGGATTTTGACTTGGTCTAGCGGCAGGAGACGCAAGACGGCGTTGCCGATAATGTAGCTTGAGGGCAGTTCGCCCCATTCGCGCGAGTCATATGAGCCATTGGGCGTGCGATTGTCGCCCATCACGAAGACGTTGCCGGCTTGTACGACTTCATCGGTGTCGATGAGGGTGGTGGTGTCTTTGCTTTCGTAGTTGGCATCGGGGTTGAAGCCTTCGGGGTGCTGCGAGTTGTAGATGGTGACGGTGCCGTTTTTGACGACAACACGGTCACCAGGCAGGCCAACCACGCGTTTTACGAACACGCGCGAGGTATCTTTGGGGAAACGGAAAACGATAATTTGGCCGCGTGGCGGAATGTATTTTTTGTCTTGGCCAAACGTGCGCTCGATAAGGCTTTGAGTGTAGCCAAGCTTTGAGATTATCAGATAGTCGGTGTCGTGAAGTGTGCTGACCATGCTGGTGCCGACGACGTGGTAGGCCTGGAAGACGAAATTGTGAAGGATGAGGACGATGGCGATGGGAAAAATAATCCAGGAAAAGATAGCGCTAAAGATGGTGGAAAAACCGCTGGCAATCGATGATATGGCGGATCCAACACCTTCTTTGCTGCCATTATCTGGGCCAGAATCGGGTCCACCAATGGGGTTCTGGGCGATGGGTGGTTGCGGTGGTGTCTGGGGTGTATTCACTCCAGGTGTCGGGTTGATCGGGGTTTGGTTTTGGTTATCCATTGCCTATGAGTATAACCACCCGTTGCTAGTTGGCACAAGTCTGGATGGGTGTGCGGTATGTGTTCGCGGTTGTGCCACTCTCGCGATACTGGTTATACTTGGACGCGATGAGTACGTCAAACCCGGGTGGCCGGCGCTCGATGGATGGTCCAGTGCGCCGCCCCCATTCTAGTTTAAAAGCAGAACCGGACAAGCCGGCAACACCTGTTGCAGTGAATCCGCTTGAGCAAAAGCCGCTTGAACCGGTTTTTGAGCCTTCGGCTGCTTCGGCAGCTCCAACTGAGCCTGTTTTTGTATATAGGAAGCCGAAGAAAATTCACGGTGGTGTCTTCAAGGCCATGCGATGGACTGCGCTTGGCGCGTTGGTGCTGGTGCTGGGAGTGGGCGGTTGGTTTGGCTTCAAGGCTTTGAGTGCGGCTCGGAATATTATTGCCAAGTCCAACGGTGTGGCTCCGGCGCTGGCGGGTACGCTTGATGTGACCAAGCTCAAGGGCGAGGGCGATGGCCGGGTGAACATTCTGGTGTTGGGCATTGGCGGTCAAGGTCACGAGGCGCCGAACCTTAGCGACACCATTATGGTGATAAGCATTGACCCGAAAACCAAGGATGCGGCTATGTTGTCGATCCCGCGTGACTTGTATGTGAAGATTCCGGCGACCGATCATACTGGCACACAGTACGGCAAGATAAACGCGGCAAATGTGTATGGCGGTCCGGAGCTGGCGGCCCGCGTGGTGTCGAATGTGATTGGCGTGCCGATTCATTACTACGTGCTGCTTGATTTTTCGGGCTTCCGGCAGGCGATCGACGCCGTGGGAGGCGTGGATATAAATGTGCCGACGGCGATTTACGACCCAACGTATCCGTGTGATGACGAGCGTGGCGGGTACTGCCCGTTTTCGATCAAAGCGGGACCCCAGCATATGAACGGTACGCTTGCGCTGCGGTATTCACGCTCGCGGCATACTACGAGTGATTTTGACCGGGCAGCCCGGCAGCAGCTTGTGATCGCGGCATTGCGGCAGAAGGCTCTGCAGCTGTCGACGCTCACCAACCCGGTGAAACTGACGCAACTGATTGACGCAGTGGGGAGTCATCTTAAAACCGATATTCAGCCCAAGGAGATTACGAAGCTGGCGAGTTTGGCAAAAGATATCGATGCCGCTAAAATGCCGCAAAAGGTACTTGATACATCGGGGACCGCACCGCTTTTGATCGGTGGTATAAATATTATTCCGGCGGCGGGGTATATTGAGGTTCCCGTGGCGGGCAACTTTAATTATACGGATATACAGGATTTGGTGAAAAATATTTTCACTGATCATTACATTACCGATGAGAATGCCTTAGTAGAGGTGCAGAATGGCTCCGGATTGGCCGGGGTGGCCGGGGCTGTAGTGAAGAGCTTACAGGCGGCGCATTATAATGTAGGGAGTCCGGTGAATGCGGACACGCACTATACAACTACGGTGATATATGATTATACTGGCGGGAAGAAGCCGTATACCATTAATTATCTCGAGCAACGGTTTAAGGTGAAGGCACAGAAGATGACGGCTCCAACGCCCACTGTAGATGCGAATGGGGCGCCAGTGCCGGTGCCCCAGATAAGGATTATTCTTGGCAGTGATTACAAATCAGCTAGCACGTCTGGGTAATGTTGTTGCCAACGACTGGCTAGTATTTGGACTTTCGATTTTTGAAGCGGCGATAGCGTTTGGGCTCGGCCGCGTGTCGGGTATGTGGTGGCTGGCTGCGGTGATAGTGGCTGCGATTGAGCTGCGCGCCCTCTGGTTTGACGCGCGGGCCAAGTCCGACAAGCGCGTGGGTGTGATCTGGGAGCAGTTGCCGGGACTCATTATGGGCCTCAGTGTAATTTTGATAATCGCGTTGGTCCCGCGAGCGATAACGCAGGTGGTCGTGGGGCTGCTATACGCGGTGTGGTTGGTGTGGAGACGCCGGGTGCCAGCTGAATTTTCGAAGAGTCTCGTGCAACTTTTGATAATCCAAGGGACGATGTTTGAGGCGATATTTTTGATGGCAGCGACCCCGACGTGGCCAGTGCCGGTATGGCTGACGCTTGCGATGGTATGGGCGGGGTCCTATGTGGGGGTGTATGCAACTCTGAAGCGTCGTGATGATCGGTCGGCTGGTGTAATGGCTGCTACTTGGGGTGTGATTGCAACCGAGGTAGCATGGGTTTTGATGCTCTGGCTCATCACCTATACGATGCGCGGCGGTTATGTACTGGTGCCGCAGCCGGCGCTCATTCTTACGGCGCTTTCTTACGTGTTTGGAAGTGTTTTAGCCTCGTCGCGGCAGGGTAATTTGAGCCGGGCGCGATTGGCTGAATATATGTTGATCGCTTTGGTGCTGGTGGTTATCGTCGTGATCGGCACTTCTTGGCGCGGGAACGTCTAACGGGCATACGCGGCACAGCCCGGCGTCCAGGCTGTGCTCCGCGTTCTTCGTACATCTAAGTACGATTCACTTGCGGTGCTCGTCTGTCCTTGGGCTGCATCCACGTATGCCCGTTAGAACCTCGGCGGTTGTATGGGGGGATTTCGGCGTTAGATCTTGTACTTTGCATACTTCAGGATCTTCTCAGCAGTGGGCTTCAAAATTAATATGAAATATAATATATCCAAACCACACGAGGGAGATTTTATGGAAAAAGGCGATCAGGAATTAGTTGTACCAGCCCCGCCGAGGCAGGCGATGTGGCGGCCGAAATTCCGGGTTGGACTCGTTTCGATGCTGCTGGTAGGGATTTTGGGC
>Ga0157378_10003951_pt1 | contig 13100 bp, 14 predicted proteins | sample M65metaG_FD_115309 | JGI IMG/M metagenome (GOLD analysis project Ga0157378, IMG submission 115309) | Miscanthus rhizosphere microbial communities from Kellogg Biological Station, Michigan, USA - M6-5 metaG | ecosystem: Host-associated > Plants > Roots > Rhizosphere > Soil | place: USA: Michigan...
CGTCTCGCGTGTGGTAATCCCGGCCTCGGAATACGAAATTTCCCCGGGCAAGCGCGATACGTCCTGGGGTTTCCAGTAGCGGCCTCCCGTTGCGGCGGAAAGTTTCTCAAGCAAGTCGCGATTCTGCTCGGTGTGGAAATTTTCAGCCACGCCGTCCATGCGCCCGAAGTTCAAAACGTCGCGGCCGACTTCATCCTTGTCGCGCGTGGCAACCACTTCGGTGAGATAGGATCCCGGCTGGCCCGCCGTCCACTCGGCGTGGAATGTGCCGGGCGCGTTCGGATCAGGCGTCATTTCGATTTGCGCCGCCGAGCCGCCCGGCCCCAGTATGTGCGCCTCAACGTGCGCATCCGGCGCGGGCACATAATTTTTGTCGCGAACGTCGGCGGTAAATTGCACGCGGCCGTCATCGAGCAGCATCTGGCTTGGGACAGAAGCCACGACGTGCCCCGGCGTATCCATCACCAGCCAGCGCAGCAGTTGCTGCCAGAATTCCTCGTGGGTCTGATCCTCGAGCGGCTGGCTCATCTGCCAGCGCCAGGTTCCGCCGGTGGCCAGAACCGCGGTGCGGCCGCGGCCATAATTTTCCGTAATTAGCAGCGGCATTTTTCTGCCTGCGGCGGTCATTTCCGCCAGCACCACCGCGCCTGGTTTGGGCGCGCCCACTTCCTGATAGTCCATCAAATAGGGCAGCTTTTTCCAGCGCTCCACATTCCCGGACGGATCCTCTACCAGCCTAGTGATGATGTTGTCCGTTCCGGCTGCGGTCAAAGAAGCCGTTGCCGGATCGCGGTGGAACGTACCTTTTTTATTGGGAAGCGTGACCGGCAGAAGATCGGCCAGGCCTGAGCCCGCCCAGCCCCCGTCGCCGAGCGACGCACGCCCTCCAAGAAACAACAATCCTCCTCCGCGGCGATCCACAAACTGCTGGATCAGCTCCTTCTGCGCCGCCGTGAAATAATTCGCCTCCACGGAACCGATGATGATTGCCTGATACGCAAACAAATCCTCCGCGCGCGACGGGAAACCATCAGCCAGCTCTTTCGGATCCGCGATCCCCTGACGATAAATTTTATTTTCGCTAGTCCGCAGCATGGAAACGATGCTCAGCAGACGGTCATCTTGCTCCGCCCGGCGGATGAACTTGTATTCCCAGCGCGGCTCGCCCTCCACGTACAGCACGCGGCGCTTGGCGGATTCGACGTTCACAAGGCGCGAGACGGAATTGTTATCGCGATTTTCCTCGCTCGGAAGCGGGTCGACGGAAAACTGGAGTGTCTTCGCGCCTGCGTCTCCCGGATTGAACAAGAGCGTCTCGTTCTGCGTCGCCCCATCGCCGGCGAGCGTGATTTGCCGTCCCGCGAGAACCTTGCCGCCGTTGCGCACCGTCAGCATTGCCTTTTGTCCCGCATAGCCGCGCTGGTGCAAAGTTATCTTGGCGGCGAGGCGCGAATCGGCCAGCGCGCGCGGCGCCACCACGGCGTCACTGATCTCCACATCGTGCGCAACTTGCTCAGCGCCGAAACCGACCGTGTGCACCGGAATTTTGCGGCTGCGAAACGTGGAAATCGTTTCCAGATCGATCCCGCCGGAATTGTCCGCGCCGTCGCTCAGCAGCACCACCGCGCCGATCGGCAAGTCCGCGGCTTCGCCGGCCAATTGTTTCAACCCGTCGCCGATGCGCGTCGACGCGGCGGGAGGCGCCGTTTTCAAATCTTCCAGTTTGGGAACGCGCGAGATTTGCCGGTCCAGCCGGTAAACGCGTATCTGAAATTTCTTTTGCAGCTGGTCGAGTACGCCGCCTTCCAGTGCTTTGATCGCCTGCGCTTCGCGAGTCGGGCCGCCGTTGTCGGCGATGGACATGCTCCGCGAATCATCCAGCAGCACGGCGATAATGTTCTGCTGTGGCCGCAGCTCAGCCACCAGGATGGCCGGTTGCCACAGCAAGAGCAGAACGAGCGCCGCCAGCGCAAACTGCAGCAACCAGACGACTCCTGCCCTCCAGTTTTTCACCTGAGTGGATGCTCCCGGCAGTTTCGAACGAATCAGCCAGCCGAGCCCCGCGCCCGCCGCGAGCACCAGAAGGACAAACACCCACCACGGCCAGGCCCCCAGCAGCACCAGGGTGCCCTTCGCAAACACAGCCCGCGGATATTTGAACAGAAGTTCGAACATGTCTTTAAGTAGCACAGACTTCAGTCTGTGGGTTTTGATTGTCGCAGGGTCGACCGTGCTCCAGCCAACCCCCACAGACTGAAGTCTGTGCTACGAGTCCGTCCAAACGCGGCGGGCTCTTCCGGATGACCAGCTTTACGCAAATTCTCCAAATGTTAGGATGCAAGAATCGCGGCCCGAAGTTCGCCGTCAGTGCGTCATTCCATACATCACGTAATTGATCCCCAAACGAAACGCCAGCGACGCGAACTTCTCCGGATAGCGAGGATCGTCGGCCCATTCCCAGGCGTCCCCCAGGTGCATGTTGTGGCAGATCGCGACCATCACGCGGCCCCGCTCGTCCTTGATGCCGCGCCATTCCGCGACGTAGCCGTCCTTCTCATAGGTCCGGCCTGTCCAAACATACTGCTCGCCGGGCACCTGGAAACGGTCGGTCAGATCGTAGAGCACATGAAAAATTTCGTCTTTGTCGGTCAGGTCTTCGATGGGTTTATCCGGGAAAATCATGAGCATCCCGTTCATGAAGTGTTCCCAGTCGGTCGCGCCATGGAAATCGTCCACCATCAGGAACCCGCCTTTCAGCAGGTACTCGCGCAGCCGTTTGGCTTCCGGCTCAGTGAACGTCCACGTCTGCACCTGTACAGCGTACACCCAAGGAAAATTCTCGATGCTCTCGGGTCCTTCGCTGTCCAGATCCACCACCTGTTCGACCGGACGCGCGTTGATGCGCGTCAGCCTCTTGAGCGCGATCAGGAATTGGCGGTCGGCTTTCGGATAATCGCGCGACCAGGTGGCCCACCGCCCGTATCCGCCCCCTGCGGTTCCCGCCATCGAATAGCGCAGGCGCGACCACGAATATTCATTTTTTCCATTATCGATGCCGGAGGAAGAAAACGCTTCTCGAGCGCCGTACTCGTCATACTGCTGGCTTTGTTGATTACCGCCCCGCTGCATAGCCAGCAGGCCGGAGCCAAGGCTCGCCAGAGCGAGAACCGCCAAAATAGGTGCAAGGAGCCTCATAAAGGTAGCTCCTAACTAGACGGCCCGCCAGCCGCCGCAGTTACAACCACGCCAGCCCGGGCCGCACGTCTGATTCCGGCAATGCTACAGCCAATGGGAGCGGCCACGCAAGGTGGAGGAAGGCAACTCGATGATGGTGGCCCATCCCCGACATTACTTTTCGGTTCTGTCTTGAGAAGCGTGCCAAACAGCTAGAATAGCGACTCGACCGCGGTGAACCTGTCTGGAACGATTTAGGGCGAGCCAGCTACGATACGTTCGCTCGTGTCCGGCTAGCGGCCGGGACGGCCTAGATTGGGTTATTGGAAGAGACGTTCCTCGGATACGAGAATATGTTGCGCGATGCGGCTTGCGGCAGCGGGTTGATCGTGTTCGATGTATTCGCGAATTTCCTCGAGGTTGGGCGCGTACTCGGACGCTACTTCGATCCATAAGTGGTGCGAGCCTTCAGCAGCCGCACAAATTCCGAAAGATCCTGCGTGCTTACGTCGGAAACGGCCCAGAACTGGAAACCTTCTCCGGACCAACGCATCAAGTTATATCCTTGGCGCGATTCCGGAACTTGAATGGAGTTCGAGGCATTCCCGTCAGGCCACACGAACACGTTGATGAAATGTTTTCGGCGCTGGTAGATCAGCGCTGCAACTTGCCGCCCTCCGAGATAATCGAGACGTCCGCCAACCAAGGGAAAATCGTCGCTGGCCAAGTCTTCGACGGGCGGCGAAAAATCGAGCTTTCCGTCAAACCACGGTTTCACGGTGTGTTGATCCGTGGAGACCACGTCCATCAGGTGCGTGGCTTCGAGCGAGCGGACGTGGCTGTCGAGAACTTCCGCCGTCAATTGCTCGATACCCGCAGGTCCGCGCAGACCGGGCACTAATTGCCAGGCCACCACGGCGCAAAGGGCGAGCACCGCAAACGCGCTGGACCAGCGCAAAAATTGAAACGGCCGCCAAACACTCGCGGGTTCAGGCTTTGCTTCGGGAGTCGCAGCATGCAGCGACGATTGAATCCGGGCGCGCAAAGCATCCGGCGCGGCATACGCCAGGGAACTCCGCTGCAGCGTCCCGCGCAAGGCTTTCTGCTTGGCGAGCTCCCGCGCGCAGTCTTCGCAAGCCAGCAGATGCGTTTCCATCTCGATGGTGCGCGACAGATCGAGCTCGCCATCGAGATAGCCGGGGACAAAACGTTCTGTCAGCTTGCAGCTCACGTTAGGACTCCTTGCCCATAGCGGCGCCCAGCGATTCCCGCAACCGCGTGCGCGCCCGTGCCAGGCGCGACATCACTGTGCCGATCGATACCGAGGTGACGTCGGCAATCTCCTTGTAGGACATTCCTTCCATCTCGCGCAGCACTAAAGCCTCGCGAAATATTTCCGGCAGCTCGGCCAGCGCGCGCTGCACGGTGTCCTTGTCAGCGCTTGCCAGGACCTGAAGTTCAGGGTCCGCGCCGCCGGACGATTCTTCGCTGTGAATTTCCTCATCAAATTCCACAGCGGCTTCCGGCGGGCGGTTCTGATGCATCCACGTGTAACAAGTGTTCCGCACGATCGTGAGCAGCCACGCCCGCATATTGCCGCCCTGGTAGCCGTCGAAAAATCGAAAGGCGCGAAGAAAAGCTTCCTGGGTGACGTCCTGCGCGTCGTGATCGTTTCGCGTCAGCCAGCGGGCGAGGTTGTACGCCGCGTCCAGATGAGGCAGGACAGCTTGCTCAAAGCGTTCGCGTGTCGCTGCGCCTGGCACTCCTGTGTGTCTCGTTTTTCTCTTCCCGTGGCGCAGGCTTCAGCCTGTGGGTTTGGTCGGGCCACGATCACGCGTTGCCGTCACCGAAATCCACAGGCTTCAGCCTGCGCCACTAGTATGACTGCTGTGGAAGCTATTTTATTCCCGGCGCATTTTCCGGGAATAAGCGCCGCGCGGCCAAGTCTTATATCCCGAAGGCCGCGTGTGGCAAGCATTCTACAGCCCGCGCCCGCCGAAGGAGAAAGAACAATGGCTGATTTTATTCGCGACAACATCAACAAGGACGGCATCGACCGCCGTGGATTTCTGCAGTGCATGGCCTGGGCCGGAACGGGAGTGCTTTACTCGCTCCACGGCGGCATTCTGAAATCGCTGCCGCTGCTTCCCGGCGGACAACACGGTAAGGACGCGGCAAAACTGGCCGGCGCTGATTTCAGCTTCATCCAGATCAGCGATTCGCACATCGGCTTCAGCAAAGAAGCCAATCCCGACGTCACCGCGACACTGCAAATCGCCATCGACCGCATCAACAGCTCTGCGACACAACCCGATTTCCTGTTGCACACGGGGGATATCTCGCAGCTTTCCAAGCCGTCTGAATTCGACACGGCCGAGCAGGTCCTGAAAGGCGCAAAAGCCGGACGGATTTTTTACGTCCCCGGCGAGCACGATGTGCTCACCGATGACGGCCAGCAATATCTGGATCGTTTCGGCAAGGACACCAAAGGAAAAGGCTGGTACAGCTTTGACCACAAGGGCGCGCACTTCATCGGCCTTGTCAATGTGGTGGACCTGAAAGCGGGAGGCCTCGGCTCGCTCGGCGCGGATCAACTCAAATGGCTGCAGGACGACGTGCGCGATCTGAAAAGCAGTACGCCGGTGATTGTGTTCGCACACATTCCGCTCTGGGCGGTCTATCCGGAGTGGGGCTGGGGCACGGACGACAGCGAGCAGGCCCTCGGCTACTTGAAGCGTTTCGGTTCGGTGTCCGTGCTCAACGGCCACATCCACCAAATCATGCAAAAGGTGGAGGGCAACGTCACGTTTCACACCGCGCTGTCCACTGCATTTCCGCAGCCCGCGCCGGGCACTGCGCCATCGCCCGGCCCCATGAAAGTTCCCGCTGATCAATTGCGCAGCGTGCTGGGAATTTCTCATGTGAATTTTGTGCAAGGCAACCACTCGCTGGCGCTTGTGGATTCCACTCTCGCGTGATCCGGCTGAAGTCCGAATACTCAATCTAAATTCTAAAAGGAGAATGGAAATGAAAAGAATCAAATTGATGTTGGGAACGGCAATACTTCTGGCGACCGCGCTGGCGTTAAGCGCGGTAGCTAGCTCCATGGTGGAGGCTCCGTCCGGCGACAAACCCGCGGGCGTCGCCACGATCAAGATTGACAACTTCAGTTTTGGTCCGGCAACCATAACCATTTCCGCCGGGGGCACCGTCACGTGGACGAACAACGACGACGTCCCTCATGTTGTCAGCAGCGACGACAACAAATTGTTCAAATCGAAAGCTCTCGACACGGACGACCATTTCTCATTCACGTTCGCAAAGCCGGGAACGTACAACTACTACTGTGCGATCCACCCGAAAATGACCGCACGGATCGTGGTGCAGTGATGCAGGGAGACTCAGATGAATCCATTTGATCTGAAGGCCGTGATTCTTGCAAAACATGCGCAGCACGTGGCACTCGTCCATTTTCCAATCGCCCTGATTTTTGTCACCGTTGCATTCGATCTGCTGTCATTGCGGAAGCAGAATCTTGTTCTCCTTCGAGCGGCCTATTACACGGTGGTCGCGGCGGCGATTGCCGCCGTGCCCACCGTAGCAACGGGCATCCTCGCGTGGCAGCTTCAGTTCGAAGGTAAAGTGCCGCGAGGAAATCTGAAGCTGCACATATTCCTGGCCCTGTGGTCGAGCGTGCTGATCTGGATCGTGTGCTGGCTGCACATTCGAGATCAGCGCGAAACGAAAGTCAGTCTGTCCGGTTTTCGTTTGACGGTTGAGATTGTGGCAGTGGCTTTAACCCTGCTCACCGCGCACGTGGGCGGGTTTGTCAGCGGGGTGAATGGTCCGGGGTAGGCGCTTAGTCGAGTGGGTTGCCGGCACCGCTTTGAGTGCCGGAGGATTTGAAATTCATCCAACTTCGGGTCATCCGGCCCTTCCACCCACTGCGCAGATTTTCCTCACCGAGGGCAAAAAATACCGTAGTTCCAGTAGTGCTTTTTGGGACAATCCTGTATAGCCCTTGGTTTTCAATCTATTAATGTCCTGATGTTTGGTCCCGCATTTGCCTCTAAAGGTTGCCTCCCTCGACCCCCGTCGTCCCCGAGGCTCGTGTTCGCAGGCGTTCTAAGAGCGAAACGCAAACGCGGTACTTAGGTGCTTCGTCACCGAAGTTCGGGCAAACAAGCTCTTTGCCAGGGTTTCGCTTGCGGCTGATCTGCCAGCTCGGGGAATGAACTGGAAGCCGGCAACCCAGATTTATCGGGAGCGAAAATATGCCGGCATCTGAAAATGATGCTTGTCACCAGCTCACGCCGGTTATGGACGGTCCGGCAATCTGGATCAGTCTAACTTGCAAGGTGCAGAGGCCGACGATGTGTGGGGAGCGCGGCCGACGCGATGGGAGGCGCTTACGAGGATTCAATCGATGTTGCAGCTCAAATCATACATTGATGAGCAAGCCGCAGCCGTGGTCCTTTTGCTGGCGCGCACAATTGAAGCGCGCGACAGCTATACGCGGGACCACAGTGAACGGTTGGCGACGTCGGCTGTGGCATTAGGAGTTGCCGTAGGATTGTCTGATGAACAGGTCGGGGCGCTTCGCGTCGCCGGCATCGTTCACGACGTCGGCAAAGTAGTCGTGCCGGATGCGATTTTGTTAAAGCCAGGGCCGCTCACTCCCGAGGAAGCGGCGATCATGAGAAAGCATCCCGCCGAAGGCGAGCGCATTTGTTCGCCCTTGAAATCGTTCCGCCGGGTGCTCCCGATTATTCGACACCATCACGAGCGGATGGACGGAAGCGGCTATCCGGACGGGCTGCGAGGAAATGCGATTCCGCTATCCGCGCGGATCCTTCAAATTGTGGATATCTATGACGCCCTCACTACGGACCGGCCGTACCGGCTGGCATTTACGCCTAGCCAGGCGCTCGCTACTCTTTACAGCGAAGCCGACCGCGGCTGGTTGGATATTGAATTAGTTCGAATTTTCGCCCCGGTTGCCGCAGTGCCAAAATCCACGCATAACAGCCAGGTTCCAGCGAAAACCGAAAAATTGCGAAGCGTTGTCTGAGAATGTTTTGAACCGGAATTCATTCGGTTCAAATTTATCCTCCGGCGATAGCGCCAACGATCAGGAACGGTTCCTTGCCCGAAGTGATTTCATCCGGCAAGGGTTTGCCCGGCGCTTCGTGGGACCAATCCTCTGCGCACACGAAGAATCGCAAAAACGCCCGGCGCTGGAGCGTTCCATGGTCGCGGATGGTGCCACGCAGCATCGGGTAAGCTTGCTCGAGGGCATCCAGGACCGAGCCCAACGTCGCTTGCCCGTTGACTTCAACCGTCACCTCGCCGCTGACGCGCGCGAGCGTTCGCAAGTGTTGCGGCAATTCCACGCGAATCATGGCAGCGTTTGAACCTCGACGGACAGAACCGCCGGCAGATCGCGGACGATCGGCGCCCAATTGTCCCCGGCGTCGGCTGAAGCGTAGACCTGCCCTCCGGTGGTGCCGAAGTAGACGCCGCAGGAATCCAGCGAATCGACGGCCATCGCGTCGCGCAAGACGTTGACGTAGCAATCGCTCTGCGGCAATCCTTTGGTCAGCGGTTCCCACTCATTGCCCCCGGTGCGGCTCCGGTAAACGCGCAGCTTTCCCTCCAGAGGAAAGTGTTCGGAGTCGCTCTTGATCGGAACCACATAGATGGTCTCGGGTTCGTGCGCATGCACGTCAATCACGAAACCGAAATCGGTGGGCAGATTTCCGCTGATCTCATGCCAGTTATCGCCGGCATCGTCGCTGCGCATCACGTCCCAGTGTTTCTGCATGAAGAGCACGCCGGGGCGTTTCGGGTGCATGGCGATGTGGTGAACGCAGTGTCCTACTTCGGCGTTCGGATCGGGAATGTATTGCGATCTCAAGCCCTGGTTGATCGGCTTCCAGGATTTACCGCCATCGTCCGTGCGAAACGCGCCGGCCGCGGAGATGGCGATGAACATGCGTTTCGAATTGCTCGGATCAAGGACGATCGAGTGCAGGCACATTCCGCCGGCACCCGGTTGCCAGCGCGGTCCGGTGTCGCTGCCGCGCAGGCCGGGCAATTCATGCCATGCCTGACCGCCATCGTTCGAACGGAACAACGCCGCGTCTTCAATTCCAGCATAGACCGTGTTCGGGTCGGTGAGCGATGGCTCCAGGTGCCAGACGCGCTTGAATTCCCACGGATGTTGCGTGCCGTCATACCACTGGTGCGTCGTCAGCGGTTTTCCGGACTGCTCGGAAGTGTCGTAGACAAACTTATTGCTCACGCCCGACGCTGGGCCTCCGCCCGGAGCCGGAGCCTGTTCGGTGGGCGACCCCGGCTGGTGCCAGGTTTTGCCGCCGTCGTCGGAACGCTGAATGATCTGACCAAACCACCCGGAAGTTTGCGACGTGTAGATCCGGTTCGGATCAACGGGCGATCCTTTCATGTGATAAATTTCCCAGCCGGCAAAATGCGGGCCGCTGACGTCCCATTTCTCGCGCTTGCCGTCGGAGGACAGAATAAAAGCGCCTTTCTTTGTTCCAACCAGAACACGAACTTTGCTCATCGCTTGAGCTCCTTTTTTGAGTCCCGCTATTATCCATCAATTTCTATTTCACAGAACAGCGCAACACACTGCCGGTGACAATTCAGCTCCGGCAGGGAATCAGCCCGCGAACTTCGCGGCCCAGCCCCGTGATTCTCGCTCCGGCGCTTATTTTTGCAACACGCCATCCGGAAAGAGTTCGTGACGCCGTTCTTAATCGGCTCGCTCCGCGGCCTGCACACAATTAATCATCCACGGCATGCCAAACCGGTCGACCAGCATCCCGAATCGCAGCCGGCCCGCTCGGGCTTCGCTTGGACTTCCGAATGGACATTCCCAAATCGACAGCTTCACCGTCCTTGTTCTTTCGATTTCGCGAGTTCTTCACCCAAGTTCCTGGCGTCGTCGATCGCCGGGCTCGGAGCAAAATCTTCCAGCTCGAAGAACTGGCGAACTTCGATCTCGCCTTCTTGTCCCTCACCCATCGGATTGGGGACGCGCTTGGCCCAATCCAGTGCTTCGGCCTTTGATTTCACGTTGATGATCCAATAGCCGGCGATTAGTTCCTTGGTTTCGGGGAACGGCCCGTCGATGACCGTTTGTTTGTTTCCCGTAAACTTGACGCGAAAACCCTTCGCGCTGGACTGCAATCCCGAAAGATCAACCAGCACGCCGGCCTTCATCAACTGTTCGTTGTACTTTCCCATGGCGGCGATCAGTTCTTCGCTGGGCATCTTGCCCGCCTCTGAGTCCTTGCTTGCCTTGACGATCATCATGAATCGCATTGAAATTTCTCCTCGTTTTTAGTGTTGGGCGTGAATTAACAGACTGCGGAAAAACTCAAACCGCTGTCATTGTGAGCGAAGCGAAGAATCTCTCTTGGTTTTTTCTCTTATACTTAAATCGAAGAGAGATTCTTCGCTTCGCTCAGAATGACAGAACAAGACATTTTTTCCGCAGCCTGTTAACCCGCTTTCTACCAGTTAGTCGAACCAGCAAGCAGAAAATCGACAACGCCGCACGCGAAAGTTGATCCCCGCTGTTAACTTTTCGTCCCGCGATACGCCTGTTCCAGCCCCTGGATATCGATTTTTATCATTTGCATCAGCGCCTGCATCACACGACTGGTTTTTTGCGGGTCGGGATCGCTCATCAACTTGCCGAGCGCGGTTGGAACAATCTGCCACGAGATGCCAAACTTGTCCTGCAGCCAGCCGCACTGCTGGATCGTCCCGCCGTCGGAAAGTTTTTCCCAGAAATGATCCACTTCCGCCTGCGTCTCGCAGTTGACGACGAAAGAAATGGCCGGAGAAAATTTGAACTGCGGCCCGCCATTGAGAGCGATGAAATCCTGCCCATCGATCTGAAACGTGGCGATCATCACGCTGCCCTTCGGCCCCGGACCGTGATCGCCGTAACGATTGACCCTGCCGATCTTGGAGTTCTTGAAGATAGAAACGTAAAAATTGGCCGCTTCTTCCGCCTGGCCGTCGAACCACAGGAATGGCGTAATTTTCTGCACGGGACTTATCTCCCGCCGCTTTGCGCGAGTTGCCCGGCCTCATAGAGCTGGCGAAGCTCGCATTCACCATCGCCCGCGACGCCGAGGAAGTGCTGAACCAGCTCGATGGCGTGTTGTTTGGAGTCCGCTTTGATGATGGCAAGGCCGCCGATCTGTTCTTTGGTTTCCGCGAACGGCCCGTCGGTAACGGTAACCTTGCCGTTGGACAAACGCACGCGCGCGCCGGAAGCGGTGGGCAGGCAGCCGTCGACAGCGAGGAGATAGCCTGACTTGAATCCCTCTTCGATGAGCTTGCCCATTCGGTCCATCTCCTCCTGAGTTGGAGGAACGCCCTTTTCCACAGTCTTGTATACGCTTAGAAATCGCATCATTGATTCTCCTTCTTGATTTTTGTACTTGCCGTTGGTTCAGAAGCCTGGCAAGCGACGATTACCGCCGCTCTACTCTTAAGTCGAATACAAGGAGGCGAAATCGACACCCTCTCGCGGTGCCGCCGCAGTTTTTGCGAAGTTTGTTGCGGGAACGAAATCCTCCATCTCCAGGAACTGACGGACTTCAATCTCACCCTCCAAGCCCTCGACGGCGGGAAAGGGTACGCGCTTGGCCCAGGCAATGGCCTCTTCCTTGGATTTCACTTGAATGATCCAATAGCCGCCGATCAGCTCCTTGGTTTCGGCGAATGGGCCATCGGTCACCGACGCGTTCCCGCCGGAGAATTTGACGCGTGCGCCTTTCGAACTCGGATGGAGCCTCGAGAGCTCCACGAGTACGCCGGCCCTTCTCATTTCATCGTTAAATTTTGCGATCTCTGGTGGAAGTTGTTGTGTCCGCTGCTTGCCCGATTCACGATCCTTGCAGGCTTTCACGATCATCATGAACCACATTTTCGTCCCTCCTGATTCGTTTATTGACTGGGTCTTCGTTTCTGAGATGCAGGCGCTACGCAGCCGGCAACCCCGATATTTCCATCACCGGCCGAATTTCCACGGTTCCCCAACGCCCCGCAGGGATCCGTTCCGCGATCCCGATGGCTTCGTCGAGGTCGGTAGCGTTGATCAGGAAATAGCCGCCAAGCTGTTCGCGCGTCTCGGCGAACGGCCCGTCCGTTACGAGCCGCTTATTGTCTCGAACCCGAACGCTCGTCGCTGTGGAGGTAGGATGGAGCGGCCCTGCACCCAGATACTGCCCGCTCTTACTCAGTTGAACCGCGAACTCTGCGGACTCCTGGTAGCATTTGGCGTAATCGGACTCGCTCAGGCCGTTTTCGTCCAGATAGATCAACAGCATGTATTTCATCCCTGCCTCCCTTCATATATAGATCGAACGGCGCGAGCTGGAATCGACATGCTAGCCAAAAAATACATACAATCGGTCATGCCTGCAAACGTAAATGCAGCTTCCGCCGTCGAAGAGGTCTACCGCTCGGATTGGGGCCGGATCGTCGCTACTCTGATCCGGCTTTTCGGCGACTTCGACCTCGCGGAGGAGTGCGCGCAGGAAGCCTTTGCAGCGGCCGTCGACCAGTGGCGCGAGTCGGGTGTCCCGGAAATTCCTCGCGCGTGGATCATCCAGACGGCCCGCCACAAGGCGATTGATCGCATCCGCCGCAAGATCAGTTACACGGAAAAGCTGGAATCGTATGCAGTTTCGGGTATGGTTCGAGCCGCGGAAGAACCTGTCTACGACGGCGGCGAAATCCCCGACGACCGGCTTCGCCTGATCCCCGGCGAGCGTGTGGAGCGGCCGTTACAGACCTGCCTGGTCTACGAAGACGTCCTCCTGGCCGAGCCGACCGACATCGTCTGCGCCGGTATCGGCGAGAACGGGCACCTGGCGTTC
>Ga0157378_10003952_pt1 | contig 13093 bp, 10 predicted proteins | sample M65metaG_FD_115309 | JGI IMG/M metagenome (GOLD analysis project Ga0157378, IMG submission 115309) | Miscanthus rhizosphere microbial communities from Kellogg Biological Station, Michigan, USA - M6-5 metaG | ecosystem: Host-associated > Plants > Roots > Rhizosphere > Soil | place: USA: Michigan...
GATATCCGGCGTTGGAATGTTATAGCCTTCGATAGTTCGCGCTACCTCTGGGATTCCGGTGACCGCCGTGATTTCAGGCGCGCTGATAGGCTGCACGAGGAACGTATAAAAAAAGTTACTGGCAAACCCCTCGGTGCCCTGCTTAAACTGGACCTCGAATATTGACTCCGCATTATTTTTTTTCGCCGGATCAAAGACATCGGCATAATTTGGCAATAATGAATAGCCTGTTACTTTTTTAAGAACGTTTTCGGCATCTGCCCATTTCTTCTGTACTATGTAAACGTTTCCCAAGAGTGTGTTCGCAGATCCCGAAGTTGCCCTCCCTGGTTCCTGAGACGCTTTATCAGGAAGTAAAGATGCTGCCTGCTGCGCATCGGAAATGATCTGCGTATAAACCTGATCAACACTGCTCAGGGGTAAAGCTGTTTCACTAAGCTTGGTAGCAGCTTTCAGATGTAATGGAACCTTACCGAAGTATTGCACAAGGTCTAAATAGGCGAATGCTCTCAGAAAATAGGCCTGGCCTTTGATGTTATTTTTAGCCGTAGCGTCGAAAGCCACCGGATCTATCAAATCGAGGATCTGGTTTGCGCGCGCAATAATAACATAATCGACATAATACTTATTGGCCGTTACAGGATTACTGCTGTCATCCGTAAAATCCTTGATAAATTCCGGATTGATAGTACCACGATCGTTTGGGTTGTATTTATAGGTGGTGTTATCTGACCGCATTTCTCCCATTGCCCAAGCACCTGCACTGCCGCTGTAAAGTGCTCGTAGGGGTTCATACGCACCGTTGATAGCCTGTTGAAAGTCACCTTGAGTCTTAAAAAAAACCGAAGTACTCAACGCAGTCTTGGATGGTATTTCCAGAAAGTTCTTTTTACAGCCTCCCAAAAGCAATGCCAGGGATGCTGCTGCAAATATTTTTATTTTCATCGTCGTCATCATTAATTCAGGTTACTTTAAGTTTACATTAAGGCCGAAAGAAAATGTTCTTGGCACCGGATAGGCCGAATAATCGAGGCCCTGAGCAAGTGAACTTGCAGGGTTACCGTTTGTATCGGTGCTCACCTCTGGATTCGCACCTTTGTATTTAGTAAATACAAAAGCCTGCTGTACGCTGCTATACAACCGGATACTCTTGATCATATCAATTTTTTTGAGTACGAGAGAGTAACCGACAGTAATATTTTTTATCGTCAAAAAACTACCATTTTCAATAAACCGGCTATGAAACTGGTCACGCTCATCGCCGGTTGAAGAAGTTGTTTTACCATATTTACCCAAACCCGGATTTGAAGGAGAACGCCAGCGGTCTTTTACATCTTTGAGCACGTTGAACACACCATCAAGATTCGATGTGCCCTGATCAGTCATCCTTGCAATATCATTTCCGAATGAGCCTGCTGCAATAATAGAGAGGTCAAAGTTCCGGTAAGAAAAGGAGTTGGTGAAGCCGAAAGTGAATTTAGGGAAAGGATTTCCAATGATCGTTTTGTCGCCATCGGTATCCCCGTATTTGATAACCCCGTCCCCATTAAGATCGCGAAACTTAATTGTACCAACCTGGGAGTTGATATTTTTTGGCGAGTTGTTAAAATCGGTCTGATTTTTATATACTCCCTCCTGAACCAGGCCATAGAACTGACCGATTCTTCCGCCAACTTTTGTGATCGTTTCGGCGCTGCCGGTATAAACAATAAGCTGATCAGAGACGGCAGACAAAGCCAGTACTTTATTGTCTGTAAAGGCAATATTGAAATTGGTATTCCATTTGAATTTTCCGATCAGGTTATTGGTGTTTAATCCGATCTCATGTCCCCAGAATTTAATTTTTCCGACATTACCGGTAAAAGAGGAGAAACCTGACTCGCGCGGCACAGGAAGTGAGTAAAGCAGATTTGATGTAACTTTATTATAATAATCGTAGGTCAGATAAATGCGGTTTCCAAATAATCCGAGATCAAAACCCAGGTCAAGTTCACGAGTTTTTTCCCATCCGAGCTGACTGTTACCCAGATTAGTTACAGCTACCCCACTCGTTGAGTTGTTGTTGAAAGGTGCGTTAATGGAACTGGCAACTGTTGCATATTGAGTATAGTTGCCAATATTATTATTGCCCACCAAACCGTAGCTGCCGCGAATTTTCAGAAATGTCAGGAAATTAATGTCCTTCAAAAAACTTTCTTCGCTGGCTACCCAAGCCGCAGAGGCAGCAGGGAAATTACCCCATTTATTATCAGCGCCAAAACGGGAAGACCCATCGCGGCGGATACTTCCGCTTAAAAGGTATTTACCCTTATAGTTATAGTTCAAGCGCGTGAGGTAAGAAATCATGCTCCATTCCTGTGTGTCCATAAAAGGATTGTTTTTCACCAGTGCTGCATTGATCGTCTGGATTCGATCGTCAGGAAAATTATAACCACTGATGCTCGAATAATCACTATGGTAACGTTGCACGGTATAACCACCAAGCACATCAAAATTATGACCTCCAAATTGCCTGCTGTAGCTCGCGGTGTTTTCAGACAGCCAGGAATAGTAACGGAAATTATTTTGAACTAAGTTGGCATTGAGTGCGCTTGGCGCAGCGGCGAATGCACGTCCCGCTGTTGAAGGCTGGAAATAATCGTATGCCGATTGTCCAAGATCAGCATTGATGCTGGACTTTAAAATCAATTTCTTAATTGGTTCGATTTCCACATAAGTATTGGACAACAAGCGGCTAACATGGTCGTTGCTTTTAATATCCTGTATAGACCTTACCCAGTTGGGGGTCGGAAATGTGGTAATTCCAGGCGTTGTAACTGCCGGAGGATAAGAGCCGTCCGCATTCTGATAAGGCACTATAGGAGGTGTCAATAATGCGTTGTACAATAAGCCGCCCGAACCAAAAAACTGTCCGTCAGAAGAGGGCGTGTTGTCATAGCTATAAGTCGGCGCTATATTCATTCCCACCCTTACCTTGTCGTTAACTTTAAACAACGAATTTGCCCTCAGCGAAAATCGCTTGTAATAAGAATTACGCAGCACACCATCCTGGCTAAAAAAACCTGCAGTTACCGCTGTGCTGAACTTATCTTTATTGCTACTGATAGATAAACTATAATCGCTGATCGGGGCAGTCCTCAGCATGGCATTATACCAGTTATACCCTTCGCCGTATTGTGCAGGATTTTGAAAGACCGCTGGCACAGGTTGTCCAAGATCCTCGTAATATTCCTTCTTAAATTCTGCCCATTCTGCACCATTCATCATATCAGGGCGGCCTTTTTGAGGCACACTCTGGACACCATTGTAAGCATTAACACTGATATTGGTCTGTCCGGCCCTGGCATTTTTGGTGGTAACAAGTACCACGCCAAACGCTGCCCTTGAGCCATAGAGGGCTGTTGATGCCGCGTCTTTTAACACAGTGATACTTTCTACCTCATCAGGATTGATATTACTGATATCGCCGACAATCGGAAAACCGTCGACCACATATAGCGGAGAAGATGCGGTGGAAATAGAGGCTGATCCGCGTACCGTGACTTGCATTCCTTGTCCTGGTCTGCCGGTAGTTTGGTTAATTTGGACGCCGGCCAGTTTGCCTTGCAGTTTTTGGGTGAACTGGGCAGCCGGAATATCCTGAAGTTCTTTGGAATTAACCGTTTGCAATGCGCCAGTTGATGAACGTTGCGTTGTTTGACCGTAAGCAACTACTACCACCTCATCCAGATTTTTAGAGTCCTGTAACAGGGTAATGTTAACCGACGATCTTCCTGCTACCGGAACTTCCCGAGGAACATAGCCGATAAATTTGAAAACAAGCATGGCGTTATCGTCGGCTACGGTGATCTGGTAATCACCATTGCTGTCGGTAACTGTTCCGGTTGTTGTACCTTTAATTTGAATGCTGACCCCGGGAAGAGGCTGACCTTTGCTGTCAGTGACCTTTCCGGTTACGGACTTTGCCTGGACCTCCGCTTTTATATTCGAATTTGTCGTTTGGCGGCTCAGGACAATATAATCATTAAAATAAAAGTATTTGATTTTGAGTGCACCAAGCAGCCTGTCGAGCACGATAGAGAGCTTCTCATTGTTTGCACTAACAGTAACTTTGCGGGCCGACTGAATCAATTCAGGACTATAACTGAACCTGGCACCTGATAATTCGGCGATTCTGGTTAGGGTAGTCTTCAGATTCTGATCTTTAAGATTAATGCTAATTTGTTTATTGTAAACATCCTGACCGGCCGATTTTTCAGCAAAGGCGCAAAATGAACACATAAAAATAAGCATGGGTACTACTGAAATTTTCATTATAGCAAGAGCTAATGAAAAAGGCAATCCTTTTTTCATATTTTTACTTTGGTTTTGTTCGGTTTATAAATGGTTCAAAACTATCCGCAGACTTTTAGAAGAAGGGCGCGGATTCACATAAGGCAGTTGGTGTTGGTGCATCAACTGCTTTTGTCTCAAATGTCAATTTATCTCATTGTACTCCTTTCTCAATGTTTAATATCATTTGGTGCTTCGCCGCAGCCTTCGCCCTCAATATAGACGTCCCCATCTTGTACATGATATTTAAAATCAAGGGTATGGCAAACCAGTTCCAGTTTATCAAAAAAACTTTCTCGCCCCATTTTTACCGAAAGGGAACATTTGCGGAATTTCTCCGGATCATAAATAATGTGGATGCCGTATGCCGTTTCCATGCGGCTAAGAACAACAGCGACTGGTGTATTATCAAATTCGAAACCCGGTGGCTGCCTATCGGCTATAATTGCGGGCTGAGGTGAAAGCCCTTTTTGAAACCTGTCTGTATTTGTTAGTGATGCGGTGTGATTCGGTGTAATTAATATGCCCCCAAGCAGATTAGCCGCTTCATTAGCGGGTTTGAAATCTTCCCGCCTAAAAACAGCTACCCGTCCGGTCATGACCGTCACACTTGCCATCTTTGAAGTGCCATAACTGTTGACTTCAAAACTGGTACCGAGTACTTTAGTCACCAGCCGGTCAGTATACACAATGAATGGTTTAGCATGATTCTTCGTCACCTGAAAGAAACCTTTACCTTTCAGGTAAACCGACCTTTTACCTCCCGAAAACGATTTATCATAAACAATACTGCTCCCGCTGCTCAAGTCCACATAACTGCTGTCAGAAAAAACAACCCGTTCTTTTGCTGGATGACGATTGACATAGGTAACCCGAACGTCTGAATTGGAGTTTCCTAAAAAGTTAAATTCATTATCAACTGTTCGTCTGGAGGCGAAATAATAGATCGTCATACCTGCTACCAGTAATAAAGAGGCAGCAATACCGGTTATTTTTTGATATGAAATGAATATTCGCCTAATTGGCTTTGAATCTGGCAACCGGCGAAACCCCTTTTCATGCATTAATGCTAAGGTTAGTCGCTGAACCAATTTATCTTCCAGTTCATCAAGTGCTTTCAGTTCATCAATGCTAAAGGAGGACTTGTCTTCCATTTGCCGATAAACCTCCAGTAGCAGATCATTTTCATATGCCGAAGTTTTACCGGCCAGATACCGATCCAAAAGATCGAGAAATTCTTGTTTGGTCACAACTGTCTTTTTGTGTTAAGAGTAAAAGACAGGGGCGATGTCCTAGTGGTTTGATATTTTTTTGAAAATTTTTTGTCAAAAGTAACGTGGCTTGGATTCGCAATTTACTTTACAATTTTAACGAGGCAGAAAACTTGCTATAATAAGGATCATTGCCATGATTTCTATCCTTAATTGACGAAGTGCACGGGTTAAATGGTTCCGCACGGTGTTGGTGGAAATTGACAATTTTTCTGAGATTTCCTTATGGCTTAAATGCTGTTCCCGACTCATGATGTAAACTTCGCGGCATTTTTCCGGCAAATGCTCTACAACATTTGCTATTTCCTGCAGGCGCTCTTTATACTCAATCGCGCTGGAAGCGGACAATTCACTATACAAACCAGCCATGTCTTCTGCAATGGGCCCAAACTTCTTTAATTCGCGTGCTTTACGAAATACCTCATACCTTACGGCTGCTGAAAGATAGGCCTCAAAGGAAGTGTTGATTTGCAGATCGTACCGTCTATTCCATATCTGTACAAAAACATCCTGGATAATATCCTCAGAAGCCTGTTGATCTCACAACACTTTATAGGCAGACACGTAAAGGAATCTCCAATAACTCCGGTAGAGATGCACAAATGCCTCTTGATCGGCATCTTTCATAGCACGCGCAAAACATTCAGGCTTCATTTTTAATCAACTGAGCAAACTTTAGGAAATAGTATTACAACTTCAAAAGACCGGAAACTTTCATTGCGGGCCTCCCTTATAACTGGTTACATCAAATGTACCAAAAATCAACAAAGCAACTGTCCTCAACTGTCTGCGTGAGGCTTATCAGATCAAGAGCGGCTATTTTCCGCACGCAGAAGCAGAAACGCAAAGTATGTTTAAAGATCAATTACAAAAATCTGTGTGCAGTGCGATAGGTCTTTCCGTTACTGCCACAACCTGTATTTCAAAAATCAGCTTTGCTTAACAGAAACGTAAAAATTATTTAAGCAACGCGTCCCGTTGAATCAATCAGTTTATTTTTTTCATCCATATATTTTTTACCGAAACCTTAGTTGTGGGCTCAATCTCTATTCCGATCTCGCCAGATTGATTAGTCTTAAACGGTATTTCTTTGGGTATAGCGTTTATTTTCCTTTCGAACTGGTTAAGCTGTTTATCGAAGCGATGGTTTTGATGTATCCTTTTAAAAGGAACACCGATTGGACTAAAAAATAGCTATCAAATCCCATCAAAACAAGTCAAAATAAACCAATCAACTAATTTACTATCAATATATTACAATTATTTTGACGACCCAAACGTAATAAATTAAAATGGGTAACCGGATAGGTCTCATTTTCTTTGATTTTACTTGAATAACTTGGGTTGAAATAAAATAAAAACCCCCTTAAATCATACAATTTAAGGGGGTTTACCGACTTTTAGTGGGCTAATTGTCGGGGTGGCAGGATTCGAACCTGCGGCCTCCACATCCCAAATGTGGCGCGATACCGGGCTACGCTACACCCCGTCGGGGCTGCAAAAGTAAGATTTTAAAACGTTGATACAAATCTTTTTTTAAAAAGATATGATGTCCGGCAATCCTTTTACTATTTCTTACCAATACGATAGAGTTTACCCCCATCCGTTATGGCATAAAGTGCGCCGTCTTTACCTTGTGTTAGTGCCCTGAAACGTTCCTGCTTGTCGGCCAGCAGGCGCTCCTCTCCTACTATCTTATGCCCGTTGAGTACGAGCCGGCAAATATGCTGCCCGCTCAATGCGCCGAGGAACAGGTTACCCTTCCACTCGCTTATCACATCGCTATTGTAAAAGGCAATTCCCGAAGGCGAGATAACTGGGTCCCAATAATAAAGCGGCTGCTCCATCCCCTCTTTTTGCTGTATGCCGTCGCCAACTTTCTCCCCGCTGTATTCAATACCATAGGTTATCACCGGCCAGCCATAATTTTTTCCGGGTTGTATCCAATTAATCTCGTCGCCACCCTTAGGCCCGAATTCGGCCTCCCACAATTCATTGGCCTGCGGGTTCCAGGCCATGCCTTCCGGGTTCCGAAAACCATACGCATAAATTTCGGACAGGCTATTGGGCTTACCGGCAAACGGACCGCCCGGCACCGGCTGCCCTTCTTTCGTAAGATGAAGCACTTTACCAATGGCAGCATTCAAATCCTGGGCCTTTACCCTTATATCGGCAGCGCCGCGTTCGCCGGTACTTACAAACAAATTGCCTTGCTGGTCGAAAACAATGCGCGAACCATATTGCAAGGTGCCATTATAGGGCGGGTTTGCCCGATAGATGACCTGGATGTTTTCCAGTTTGGTTTCGTCAGCAGATAATTTTCCTTTGGCTACTGCCAGCAAATACCCGCCTGAAACCTGTTCGGCATAATCCCAGTATATCATCCTGGTGGTGCCAAATTCGGGCTCGATATTTACATCAAGCAAACCGCCTTGCCCCTGGTTCACAACGGCCGGCAAACCTGTTATAGTTTTAGCCAGGCTGCCGTTGGTATTCAATATTAACAGGTTACCACCCTTTTGGCTTACGAGAAAACGTCCGTCGGGCAGACTGCATATCGCCCAGGGCTGATTCAGCGAACTGTTTATCACATCCACCGACAGGGTCGTTTTGGTATGCACGCCTGGTGCGCGGGTTTGCCCGGCAAAAGCCGGTTTATAATTACTGTTAGGAGCCTTGGTTTCAACCGGCGCCGTTGAACTTGTATCAGGCGTGCCCGCCGGTTGTGAAACTTCGCCTTTGTTGCTGTGGCAATTGGTCAGCAACATAACTACCGTTGTGCCCGCAAGCAGCATTTTATGATGTAACCATTTCATTTTGTGGTGTTTTTATTAATTACCGTTAAAGACGAATTATGTTTTATAATTCAAATGGCATGGGATCGTGAAATGAGGAAGATGTATTAATGTTATTCTATTTCTTCGTAAACCGCATCACAGGTTTTTGCTGTATGTTCAGCTTTTGCATCGGGCACATAACAGCCCTGCGGACAACAACAGCCGACACCCGCCAGTGCTGTATAAATAAAGAAAGCGCTAAATATACCCATGGCCCAGTCTTTTGATTGTATGGCCATAACCAGTACCCATATACCCAATCCCAACCTTATCACGCGCATCAAATGCCAGTTGGTAAACAGCCTTTGTTTTAGTGTATCCATTATTCGTATTTTTTTAGATTATGCCAGCTGCCGCCATTGTAAGCCTCAAAACCGTTAGATTTCAATACCGACTTTGCTGTACTGCTACGCATGCCTGAAGCGCAGCAGGTAATAACTGCCTTATCCTTTTTAAGTTTGGGCAAGCGTGACTGCAAGGTACTTAGCGGAATATTCATTGCCTTTTTCAAATGACCTGAAGCATATTCAGCGGGTGTGCGCACATCAATGATCACCGCACCGTTCGAGATCAGTTCACCAAGGTCGGCCTTTGGCCCTATTCCTAATAATTTCTTTATCGTATCGAACATGATTGCGGTTTGTCAGTGATTAAGTCTTTCAAATTCAGCCATGATCCGCCGTCGTGGCACACTATACCGTACCGACTTAAAATAGCCATTGCGTTACTGCTCCGGATGCCCGAGGCACAGCATACGACAATTTCTTTGTCCTTTTTAAGCTCATCCAACCGGCCTGGTATTTCATTTAAGGGAATATTAATACTGCCATCAAAATGGCCCTCTGCATACTCGCCGGGGGTACGCACATCTACTACAATAGCTCCGGATGCTAATAATTCTGAAATGTCATTCATCTTATGTTCGTTTTATTTACACAAAAGTGCATTCATGCCAATTGGCGGAAGGGAACATTTGTTGGATAACACGAAGTTTTTTGCATAATACCGGGGATATGACTTTACGATGGCTACCCTGCTTCCTTCAGGCCGGCAATAGCTCGATGGTATTACGCCCGAGTTTCACCATTTTCTTTTGCTCCATGGTGCGCAATAACCGGCTTACGGCTTCGCGATGGGTATGCAACTCGTCGGCTATCTGCTGATGGGTTATTTGTATCGATTTTGAATTGGCGGCTTTGGCGCGTTCCTGCAAATAATGCAGTACCTGTTTATCCATATTGCTGAACGCTATCAGGTCTATCACCTGCATTAGTTCGGCAAACCTGCTGCTGTAAGTGCTGTTGATAAAAGCTTTCCATTTGGGGTATTTAAACCAGTCTTCAACCAGGTTAACCGGTATCTGTAATACTTCGGCATCGTCTTCGGCAATCACTTTTATCATGCTTTCCTTATGCGTTTGGCAACAATTGATAACCAGGGCACAGGTTTGGCCCGGGTACAGGTGATACAAAAATATCTCCTTTCCGTCATCGCCCTGCCGCACTATCCTTAATACCCCCTTTTGCACAATGGGCACAAAAAGTATCTTATCACCGGGAGCGATCAGAACACCGTCTTTTTTTATCTTCCTGGTTCGGGTAAACTTTTGTACTTCGGCAGATAATTGGGGATCGGTAAACACGGGGGTATTCATAGCAGACTTATTACAGGGAATTTAAGACCCTAAAGGTACGATTATCCGGCTATGCAGTAAGCCTTTTCAGCTCTTCCCTGGCTTTCGACAACCAAACGCGGTTATTCCTTCTTTCCATACTGCTCAGGTGCGGGCCCTCTTCCACCATCTGCTCAAAAATATCATAGGCTTCTTCTATCCTGTCAGCCCTGATCAAAAACTGGCCGTATTCGTACCGCTGCTCAAAGTTGGAGTAGCGGCCCTTCATCAATTTAAACTCAATTTCTGCTGCTTCAGGATTACCGGTGTATTCCAACGCCCTGGCATATAATATATGGGCCTGTGAGCGAGCAAACTGATGGGTTTTGTATATTTTCTTCAAGGTACTTACCACGTCTTCGTACCGTTGTTGCTGAAAGTAAGCAGCGGCAAGCTGCACCAGACCATGCTCATTTTCGGCAAAAGCTCCAGCCAGGCTTTTTTCGTAAAGCTCCACAGCTTTGTCAGTGTAGCCTGCCGCGAGGTAAGCATCGGCTAATTTGATTTTGTTGTCGAACGTATCGGTAAACCTGAGGTTATCTTCCAGTTTTTTGATCTTTCCGCCGGGATTGATAACTGCGCCAATATTTATCTGCGGTGTTCTTATGTTTCTGCCAGGCCTCATTTCCGAAAAAATATAGATAATACAGCCTACGAGGGGCAAAAATATGATGATCCACAGCCATTTGTTTTGGTTACCCCGGCGCATACAATGAAGCGCACAGATAACCTGCAGGCATATTTCGATATAATAGATATAACTGTTAGCGAACGGAAGCATGATACGGTTTGTGATAACGTTATTCAAAAATAGAAAATCGGCACACATTTCATAGCAATGAACTAATAACGAAAATTTTTTTTGCCAGCTTAGTCGAATTACTATATTTGCAGTCCCCAAAAATGGGGTTGTATTTAATAATAAAGGTGAGGTGCCTGAGAGGCCGAAAGGATCAGTTTGCTAAACTGACGTACGGGAAACTGTACCGAGGGTTCGAATCCCTCCCTCACCGCAGATTGAATAGCCAAAAAACACCAAAAGCCTGTAAATCATACATTTACAGGCTTTTTTGTTGCCGTGAGTTGACCAAAACATACACGAATTCGCAAAGAAAATGAGCGACATTCGTGGCGTCTTTTTTTGACGAAAAAAAGACGCCACGAAAACAGTGTAATAAACTGATTTACAACCTGTTCAATCATTAAACATCTTGACTTTTTACCGCTGCATTTCGATATTTATTCATTTAAAAATCTATCGCTATGTTAGAAAAGAGTTTAGGTTTAATGTTTTTTTTAAAACAACCACAAAATCACGAAGGTGGAGAGATGTATATCTACCTCAAAGTTACTGTAGACGGTGTTACCAAAGACCTTTCGGTAAAACGTTCCTGGCTTCCTTCCAGATGGAACTCAAAAGGGAACCGTGCCATCGGCAATAAAGAAGATGCAAAAGCACTTAACGAGTTCCTTGATGTTATGCAAAATAAAGCATACGATGCCAGGAAGCATTTGATCGACCGAGGTAAAGTGGTAACAGCTTTAGCAATAATAGAATTGTTGCCCGGGATTAATGAGCGAAAATGGATGTTGCTTTCTTTGTTCGAAGGGCATAACAAAGACTTAGAGAAAATGATTGGTAAAGGTGTCGCTAAAGGGACTTATACCAATTTTAACACATCCTATAAACACACCCGCAAATTTATTAGGGACATCTATAAAATTGATGATATTAATATCCGCTCACTGGACTTGGAATTTATTAAGAAACTATATAACTGGTATCGTACAGATTTAGAACTTAATCATAATTCAGCATTGAAAAATATTGCCAACATGAAAAAAATAGTATTGGATTGTGTTGATAACGGATGGCTGGTAGGTGACCCATTCGCCAAATTTGAGATGACAAGAGAAGATGTTGATACGATATACCTGGACAAAGAAGAAATTCAGCGTATTACATCAAAAAGTATCCAAAATGAACGACTGTCACGGGTAAGGGACTTGTTCGTTTTTGTTGTTTTACCGGTCTTTCTTTCATTGATGTAAAGCAGTTAAAACGGTCGGAAGTAACCTTGGCTCATAACAGTGAACTAAGAATTTATAAGAACAGGCAAAAAACAGGAACACCGGCAGCGATACCGCTGTTACCGATAGCATTGCTGATTTTAAAGAAATATCAACATGATGAGATGTGTTTGGCAAAAGATATGCTATTACCGGTACTTAGTAATCAAAAGTATAATTCCTATTTAAAAGAAATTGCCGATACCTGTAAAGTCAATAAGGAACTCACCTCGAAAATGGCCAGGAACTCTTTCGCGACAACAGTGACTTTAGCAAACAATGTTCCAATTGAAACGATCAGTAAAATGATGGGACACAAGAGCCTAAAACAAACACAGCATTATGCCAAAGTACTAGCGATCAAGGTTAACGAAGATATGGTTACGCTGAAGAAAACGTTAGCAAAAAAGAACTTTATCCCTGAGCAACAGATTATGTTAGATTAGTTAATATTGTCCCGTCGCCTATTAATTAAAGTTTGAATTATAGAAGATAACAATGAAAAAATTACGGTTCCTAATGATGTCGTTTTCAACAAAATCTATTTATCAAAGGTGAAAAATTTTGTTTGACGAAGATCTCACACGGCTCAGGTGTAATTTCTGGATGAAAAAGTAGATTGTTGACTATGTTAATTCTTTCTCGCTACTCAAAACCGACACTAATTAGTGTTATTTTTTGTTTAATATAGCTGTGAATGAGTTTTTGTTGATCCCACATTACACTGGATTTAAGCGCTCGTTGGAACAATCAAGCCTTTTAATGGCGATAAACCTCAACGTCAGGGAGGTGCAAAAAAAGCTTTGCCCGCATTCAAAACCTGGGCAGTGTTGGGGGGCGGTAGTAAGATAGCATTAAGAAGGACTCAAAATCAATTGGCAAAACATGAAACCTATTAAATTAAAAAGTAA
>Ga0157378_10003953_pt1 | contig 13093 bp, 11 predicted proteins | sample M65metaG_FD_115309 | JGI IMG/M metagenome (GOLD analysis project Ga0157378, IMG submission 115309) | Miscanthus rhizosphere microbial communities from Kellogg Biological Station, Michigan, USA - M6-5 metaG | ecosystem: Host-associated > Plants > Roots > Rhizosphere > Soil | place: USA: Michigan...
CATCGCAACCTCACAGCGCGGGTTTATCAAATGACATGCCGTTAGGCCCACCTTTGGGAATGATCGCCGGAAACGGACGCTTCCCTGTGCTCGCGCTCGAAGCGGCACGCCAGGCGGGCATGGAAGTGGTCGCCATCAGTATCAAAGAGGAGGCGTCGCCCGAAATCGAAACTCTGGCCGCCCGCTGCCACTGGATTTCCCTCGGTGCGCTCAGCAAACTGATCGATATCTGTAAAAAAGAGGGCATCCATCAGGTGATGATGTGCGGGCAAGTTAAGCACGTCAAGATTTTTTCTTCGATTGTGCCGGACTGGCGATTAGTCAAGCTGCTGGCGTCGCTGGATGCAAAGAACACGGATGCGCTGATCGGCGGAGTCGCGAAGATCCTGGCGGACGAGGGCATCACACTTACCGATTCAACGCTGCTGTTGAAGGATCTGCTGGCCGCCGAAGGAGTCCTGACGCGACGCAAGCCGTCCTCGGATGAGGAGCGCGATATCTCCTACGGGCGCCGCATCGCATCGGCGCTTTCCGAGCACGATATCGGACAGAGCGTGGCCATCGCCGAGCGCGCCTGCGTCGCAGTGGAAGCCATGGAGGGTACGGATGCCATGCTGCGCCGCGCCGCTTCACTGGTGGAAGGAAAACCACTGCGGTTGGTGAAAGGGTCGCGACGCAGGCAGCACCTGCTGTTCGATGTTCCGGTGGTGGGACCGCAGACCATCGACGTCATGCAGGAAACCGGCACAACGGCTCTGGCGATCGATGCCGGGCGCACTCTGTTGCTCGATCGTACCGAGCTGCTCTCGCGTGCGAATGCCGCGGGGATTACCGTGGTCGCGGAATAACCGGGCTAGGCCTTATCGATCCAGCCATCGGTAATCTGGATCACGCGTTTCCCGTAGGCAGCGTTACTCTCCGAATGCGTCACCTGAATGATGGTGACCCCGGATTCATTGAGTTTCTTGAACATCTCCATGATCTCTTTGGCCTGGCTGGAGTGGAGATTGCCCGTCGGCTCGTCCGCCAGAATCACCTTGGGGTTCGCGATAATCGCGCGTGCGACGCCCACCATCTGTTGCTGTCCGCCGGATAGCTGGTTCGGGAACAGATCCTTCTTGCCCACCATCTGAAACCGGTCCAGTACGTCGCACACCACCGCGTCGCGCTCCGACTTTCGGATGTTGCGATAGGAAAGCGGAATCTCCAGATTCTCGTACACCGTCAGGGAATCCAGCAGATGATAGCTCTGGAATACGAATCCGAAATGCTTCTTATACAGCTCGTCGCGATCCTTCTTCTTCATCGCGTGGATCGGATAGTCCAGAAAGTGGTACTCGCCGGTCCAATTGCTATCGTGCATACCGATCAGATGCAGCAGCGTAGACTTGCCCGCTCCGGAGGGACCCATAATGGAGACGAAGTCGCCTTCCTGGATATCCACATCGATGCGCCGCAGCACGAACGTCTTCGTTGCGCCGTTCTGAAAGAACTTCTCTACATTGCGGAGCCGAATCATGTAAGAGGTTACAGTTTCTCTTTGAGCAATTTGGTGACAGACGCCGGATCCGCCTGACCCCGGCTGGACTTCATCACCTGGCCCAGGAAGAAGTTGAGGACAGTGGTTTTTCCGCTGCGATACTGTTCGAGCTGCTTGGGATTGGCGGCCAGCACGTCCTCGATGATTTTCACCAGGGCGCCTTCATCGCTGATCTGCGTCAATCCTTCGCGCTCCATGATGGTCTCGGGCGATTCGCCTGAGGCGAACATCCTGGGCAAAATGTCTTTCGCCAGTTTGCCGCTGATAGTTCCTTGTGCGATCAACGCCACTAGGCGGCCCAGGTTTTCCGCGCTCACGGGCGATTCTTCTATTTCTTTGTTCTCGGCCTTGAGCAGACCGGCCAAATCACCCATCACCCAATTCGCTGCGGCCCGTGGATCTCCCGACGCCGCGGCCACTTTTTCGAAGTAATCGCTCATGGCCCGCGTGGCCGTCAACACCTGCGCGTCATATTCCCGCAAACCGAAAGACTCGATAAAACGCGCGCGCCGCGCCGCAGGAAGTTCCGGCATGGCCTTACGAACATCGGCCAGCCAGGTTTCGCTGATCCGCAGAGGCACCAGATCTGGCTCGGGAAAATAACGGTAATCGTGCGCGTGCTCCTTGCTGCGCATGCCCACGGTCTCACCGGTCTCCGGGTTGAACAGGCGTGTTTCCTGCATCACCCGTCCGCCGCTCTCGATGATTCCGATCTGCCGCTCGATTTCCTGGTCAATGGCCAGTTTCAAAAACCGGAATGAGTTTAGATTCTTGACCTCGGCCTTGGTGCCGAACTTCTCGGCTCCCTTCAGGCGGACGCTGACGTTCGCGTCGCAGCGCAGGTGGCCTTTTTCCATGTCGCAACTGGATACCTGCACGTATTGGAGGATTTGCTTGATTTCGGTCAGATAGGCGTGGGCTTCCTCGGCGCTGCGGATATCCGGATCGCTCACGATCTCAATCAGCGGCGTCCCGCTGCGATTCAGATCCACATAGGTGTAGCGTTCCGAATCCTTAAAGCCCTCGTGAATGCTCTTGCCGGCGTCGTCCTCCATATGGACGCGCGTGATACCGATGCGCTTCGGCGTGCCTCCCACTTCGATATCCACCCAGCCGTGCTCGGCCAGCGGTTGATCGTACTGCGAGATCTGGTATCCCTTGGGCAGGTCCGGATAGAAATAATTCTTGCGGGCGAAAATCGAGCGCCGATTGACGCGGCAGTTTAGCGCCAGCGAGGCTTCTATCGCCAGTTCCACGGCGTGGCGGCTCAGTACCGGAAGCGCTCCCGGCAATCCGAGGCACACGGGGCAGACATTGGTATTCGGCGGAGCGCCGAAACTGGTCGGGCAGCCGCAAAAAATCTTGGTCCGCGTGGCCAGTTGAACGTGCACTTCCAGTCCGATCACGGGCTCGTACCGGGCGATCACGTCGGAGGAAACGGCGGTTGTCATGCTCGACGCCATGGCACCCATTATACCGGCAGGGTTGGCCAGAAGGCCTGTGCGCATGAGTGAAGCTCCTGATAAATCTGGCGTTCAGGCTTTGCCTTTAGTACTTGGCTCGTTGCCACTTAATCTTTCTTATTTTGCCCGGAATAACGTACTGTATTTCCCTAATGTGGCCGCTCTTTTTGACCGATCATCCTAAGGAGCAAAACGGAAGAAACCTGAGAGCCTGTTCATCATCATGCTGAAGCGGTGCCGGAATCCGTTCACAAGTTTTGCAAGCCTTGCGCTGGTGGCCATGGTGGTCCTGCTGGCGTCGCCGTCGCATCTGTTCGGATACGCCGATCCGGGAACAGGCGCGTTTCTATACCAAGCCGTCTACGCCGCGTGCCTCGGCGGTGTTTTTTACTTTCGAAAGTTCTTGGGCCGCATCTTCCGCAAGCGCCAGTAAGGCCACGCGGATCGTCTCTGGATCAATTCCAATGGTCGCCACACCCGACGCGAAGACGCCCAGTTCGTTTCGCGATCCTGCCGGTTCACTCATTCGTTCTAAAGATCACATTCCCGAGCAAGCCGCCTACATCCTGCGCAATCCGCTGAACGGCTGCAAAAAACAATTGGTCGCCGCGGGACCGCTCGCCGGTGGTGAGTCCAACTGGAGTGAATACCTTCTGGAAGCGGGGGCGAACGAAGGCCACATCAGCCTGCTGGCTCTGGCAGAAATCTCTCGCGAATACCTTTTAATCGAATTTGAGGCGCCTCAGGATCCTATGTTTCAACGGATCGTCCACGGGCGCGCAGCTCTTTATTCCCATCTGACGCCGGAACGTTTTGAGGACGCAGCCAGGCCAAATTGGCAGCTGGTGCGATCCAAGCAGATTACAGGACTCCATTGATGGCTCTATCTTTATCGCCGGCGACTCGCGAAACCCTGAAAGATATCCTGGTCTGCTTCTCGCTGGGCAATTTATGTTTTGTCCGGCGCTGGTATGACCTGGAGATCCTGCAGGAAACCAGTCTGGACTATCTCCGGCCCGGTCCCGCCAGCCCCGAGCTCTTGATTTCGACACTCTTCGCGGGGCTTCTGCTGGCCCTGGTGTTCTGGCTGGGATTGCAGTGGGCGCGCCCGCGCGGACCCGTCTGGATGAAGTTCGCGCATGGCTGTTTCCTGATGACGCTGATCTTTCCTCTGGAATCCGTGCGCCGTTACTGGAACGCGCAAACGGATCATGTCGATTTGGCGTCCAATGTCGCGCTGCTCAGCATTGAGGGTCTCCTCTTCGTCGGCGTGGTGATGGCCATGTGGGGAAATCCACGCGTCGTCCGCCCGGCCCGGCACGTCGCATTGGTGATGACTTTCATGTTTCCGGCTCTTCTGATCGACTTCATCAGCAGCAGCCTTTTGGCTGAACCGGACTCCGCATTTCTGCTCAAACCCCCGGCGGCGGCTCTTCCGGCTGCTGCCGATGGCCAACGCTTCATCTGGATCATTTTCGACGAGATGGACCAGCGCATCGCCGTGAATGAGCGCCCCGTGTCCCTGGATCTGCCGGAATTGGACCGGCTCCGGGGCGAGTCTTTGGAGGCCCGCCACGCTACCCAGACGGCCGGTTTCACGGGACTAGCGATGCCCATCCTGATTTCCGGACGCTCCTACCGGCAATCCGAGATCAAGGGCGCCTCCCGACTCGACGTGATGCCCGAGGATTCGGCGGAGAGGCTGGACTGGGCCCACGAGCATACGGTGTTTAGCCGCGTTCGGGAAATGCATCTCAATGCCGCGATCGTAGGCTGGTATCACCCCTACTGCCGGCTTTTCAGCAGTCTGCTGGTAGATTGTTTTGCGAACGCGACCAGCCATGCCGGCCGGGCTCTGCTGCGCGAACAACACGCCTCGCAGGAAGGTGTTCTTTCCATGACCGGGCTCCTGTTCCGCTTGCAGCTGGAAAACATAAAGGATATGTATCGCTTCGACGGTCTTTCGGGATCGGACATGCTGAAGGATGCCTATCTGCAGGGCCAGCAACAACGGGAATACTTTCAGATTCGGGAGCACGCTTTCACGGACGCTCTGGATCCACGCATCAGTTTTCTGATGCTGCATTTCCCAACTCCGCACATGTACGCCATCTACAATCGCTGGCGGAAGGACTTCACCCTGGATTCGACCATCGACTATCTGGATAACCTGGCGCTGGTCGATCGCACCATAGGTGAGTTGCGGGCAGAGCTCGAGCAAGCCGGATTATGGGATCGAACCAACCTGTTGATTACTGCCGATCACGGATTCCGTCCGGACATGTGGCGCGGCCGTTACGGCTGGACGCAAAACATGGAGATGATTTCCGCGAAGGGAACCAGCCAGCTGGTACCTTTCATTCTCAAGCTGGCAGGAAAGCAGGACCATGTCGTAGTGGAACGCCCGTTTTCGAATATCGTCTCCACAGACCTCGCAATCTCCGTGCTAAGCGGCCAAGTCTCCTCGGCCTCGCAGGCAGCCGAGTGGATCGATCGGCGCGCAGGCAATGCAGAGACCAGCGCCGCGCATCACGCGGCACCGGGGCCGTCCGGAGCTCGCTAAACCTGCGCTCGGCCTTGCGACATTTCTGGAACATTCCAGGCGCCGAGGGCGTATGGGAGAGACAGGGGGGTGCCCATGACCAATCGCCTGATTTTATCCGTCCTCATCGCCGCTCTGGCTGGCTGTTCCGATGGTATTCGCGTCGGCGAACCCGTCCATGAAACCAAGGTTTTGGAGCTGGATAAATCTGAGTTGACCCGTGTGGAGCTCAAAATGGGCGCCGGCGAACTGCGCGTCACCGGGAATTCGCGCAAGCTCATGGAAGCCGATTTCGACTTCAACTCGCCGGGTTGGAAACCTGAAGTGGACTACCATTCGACCGGAGTTCGAGGCGATATTCAGATCTCCAACTCCGCCAGCGCCGCCCCTCACGGCGAGAGCAAATGGAATCTTCGGTTCAACGATTCGGTATTGATGGATCTGGTGGTGAAAATGGGCGCCGGGGAAGCGCATCTGAACCTGGGCAGCCTGAATCTGCGCAGTGTGGCTTTCAACCTGGGGGCCGGGGAAGTAGACGTGGACCTGCGCGGCAATCCCAAGCGCAGCTATGACGTGCAGATCAACGGGGGCGTCGGACAGGCAACCGTTCATGTGCCCACCACCGTGGGAATTTCGGCTACCGCCGCCGGCGGCATCGGCGAGGTGAACGTTCGCGGCCTGGAGAAACGCAACGGCCGGTGGATCAATCCGCTGCATGAGAATGCTCCCGTGACTATTCGCTTGGATGTGAAGGGCGGGGTGGGTCAGATCGACTTGGTGGCGGAGTAGCAATTCGCGCTACCCTAACAGGAAAGTGAGCGCCAGCGCCGCAGAAACGATCCGGATTTCCATTCCCAAGTGTGACCCTGGCATCGGCCAGGTGATTCGCACGGCGGATTCCATGGATCTGATTGACGGGGTCGTACTGCGCCCCTATGATTTGTGGCCAGACGATCGCGGCTACTTCCTCGAAGTGGCACGCATCGGCCAGGGCCTGGCGGCGAGCTTTCCCCCGGAAAGCACCCAGGTGTCGACCGCCCTGAGCTATCCCGGAATTATCAAGGCGTTTCACTACCACCTGCATCAGACCGATCTGTGGGTTCCGGCAGCCGGGATGTTTCAGGTGACTCTGGTTGATCTTCGGCCGGAATCCCGCACCTTCGGCCGCAAGAATACGATGTACGCGGGCGCGCTGAAGCCCTGGCAGCTGTTGATTCCGCCGGGCGTCGGTCACGGTTATAAAGTCATCGGCGAGCAGCCCGCCGTTCTGGTCTATGTTACCAATCGCTTGTACAATCCCAAGGATGAAGGTCGCATTCCTCACGATGAGCCATCCATCGCCTACGACTGGGAGCTGCAGCACAAATAGATGAAGTTCCTGGTTACCGGAGGCGCTGGGTTCATCGGAAGCGCATTCATCCGTCTGCTGCTCGAAAACAAAGAGAATCGCCACGCCGTGGTGAACCTTGACAAACTGACCTACGCGGGGAATCTGGAGAATCTGGCGTCGGTTGCGGATAGCGCGCATTACCGATTCGTCCACGGCGATATCTGCGATGCCGCGCTGGTGAACTCGCTGGTGGCCGAAGAAAAGCCTGACGTGATCGTGAACTTCGCGGCGGAATCTCACGTGGATCGCAGCATACTTTCGCCGGCGCCGGTATTTGAAACCAACCTGCGCGGAACCTTCACCATGCTGGAGGCCGCGCGAACGCATAACACTCCCCGGTACGTTCAAATTTCGACCGACGAAGTCTACGGCAGCATCCATCCACCGCACGACGCCGATGAGGACTATCCGCTCCGCGCCAGCAGTCCTTATTCCGCATCGAAAGCCGGCGCGGATATGCTGGCTCTGTCCTACTTCGTCACCTACAAAATGCCGGTGACTGTGACCCGGGCGTCGAACAATTACGGTCCCTATCAATTTCCTGAAAAATTGATTCCGCTGATGATCTCGAATGCCCTCGAAGGCCAGCCTCTACCGATTTATGGGGACGGCCAGCAGATTCGCGACTGGCTGTATGTAGACGATCACGCGCGGGCGATTCTGGCAGTTATCGAGCACGGACGCTTCGGCGAAATCTATAACATTGGCGGCAGCCGCGCGCTGCCGAATCTGGACGTGGTCCGAAAGATTCTGGCCGCTGTCGGAAAACCGGAAAGCCTGATGCAGACCGTGAAGGATCGTCCCGGACACGATCGGCGATATGCCCTTTCGAGCGAGAAACTGATGCGCGAGACCAACTGGAAGGCCATCGTTCCCTTCGAGGAAGGCCTGCGCGCAACTATCGACTGGTACCGGTCCAATACCGCCTGGACGGCTCGCATCAAAAGCGGCGAGTATCAGAATTACTACCAGAGCAACTACGGCGGCCGAGCCGTTTAGCGGTCCCTTAATCTCGAAAACTATTCGTAATATCATGATTTAGGGAGGAATCCGCATGCGCTGGTTCCCATTTGCCCTTGTCTTTTGCGTGTCCCTCGCGAGCGCGCAGGCTCCTATACGCGTTGCCCCCGCGCCACCGCCCGCCAGTACGCCATCCACAACTACCGCCGCGGACGGCGCGAAAAAGGCCCGTCTAGAAGGTATCGTTCTCAGCCTCAATGGTGAAGCGGTTCGCAAAGCTACGGTGCGACTGCAAGGCAGCGCTCTGCAGCCCGGGCAGCCTCCCTCGACGTATAGCGAGACTACCGACAATGAGGGCAAATTCGTTTTTGAAGATGTTCCCGCCGGCCGTTACACGCTGAGTTCCGAGAAACCCGGCTTTGTTACCACCCGCTATGGCGCTCGATCGAATACATCGCCCGGCACCCAACTCACCCTTGCCGAAGGAACGGAGATGAAGAATCTCTCCATCAAAATGACGCCTCAGGGCGTGATCGCAGGAAAAGTGCTGGATCAGGATGGTGATCCGGTCGCCACGGCTCAGATCCAGGTAATGCGCTCCGCGTATCTCCGCGGCCGCAAGCAGCTTCAGCAAGCCGGGGGTGCTAGCACCAACGATCTGGGTGAATACCGTGTCGGCAACCTGTCGCCAGGACGCTACTATCTCAGCGCCAGCGACCGGCGAGGGGCGCTGATCGTCACCCCGGATCGGCCGGGCCGACCCAACACTTCACAGGAAGGTAACATCACCACGTTTTATCCGAATGGAACGGATGCCGCCAGCGGGGTGCCCGTGGACGTGGCTGCCGGCGGCGAAATGCGCGGCGTCGATATCCGGCTGAGAAAAGCGAAGGTGTATACGGTTCGCGGTAAAGCGGTGGATGCATCCGGCGTGCCGTCGCAAGCGTTGGTGGCTTTCACCAAGAAGGACGAAAGCGGCGGCCTGGCAGGAGTTTTGAACGGAGGCGGCGGCCTTACCCAGCTCCGCCCGGACGGGACGTTCGAGTTTCGCGGGATCGTTCCGGGGCCGTACGTGCTCCAGGTTTTGCAAGGAGCCAGCGTGAACGGCAATCCTCCGGCCAGCTTAACCGGGCGCGTGGAAGTGACCGTTGCCGATGCGAATATCGATAATCTGATCCTGCCCATGGGTCCTGGTCCGGAGATCACCGGAACTGTGACTCTGGAGGGCGGCGATATCGCCACGCTGCTGAAACCAGCGCAGAACGCAACGGGTAACATTGCCTCTGCCGGGAATGTTCCCATCCCCTTCCCTCCTCGCTTCATGTTGAATCTGATCGACACTGTAGGCGGAGCCTCCATAAGCACGCCCAACGCGCAGGTGAAGGACGACGGCACCTTCCGCTTCAACGCCGTCGGAACCAGTAAATATCTCCTGAACGCGGTTATTCTTCCGCAAGGTACGTATTTGAAGTCGGCCCGCTACGGCGGACAAGATGTGACCCATGCGCCGATGGACACCACCGCCGGTTCCGGCGGAACACTCGAACTGGTGCTTTCTTCGAAAGCTGCCGACCTTGCGGGGTCGGTTCAGAATGAAAAGGGCGAATCGCTGGCGGGCGTAATCGTAACGATGTGGCCGAAAACTCCGGACGGGACTCCGACCGGCGGCGCCAGGCAAGCCAGTACGGATCAGAATGGCGGGTACAAGTTTCAGGGGCTCGCACCAGGGGACTACTACGTGGCCGCCTGGGAAGAGCTGGAGCCCGGGCTAGCCACCAGCACGGATTTCCTGGTCAACTTCAGCGGCGACGCCAGCGCGATCAAGCTTTCCGAAGGCGGTCATGAAAGCCGGGACATCAAGCCTGTTCCGAGCGACAAGATCGCAGCGGAGATGGCCAAACTTCCCTAGTGGCGGCAATTCCGCGCCGGTGTGATACCGTGCGGATGTGGGGACCGCCCAGGCCACCGAACGCCGCGAGTCGCACCGGCGCGTCTTCACCAACGCGGCCGTGGTCGGCGTGCTGGCCGCTGCCGCTAAGCTAGCGGGCGCCGGCAAAGTCATGGTGACCGCGCGCTATTTTGGCGCGGGCGACCAACTGGATGCCTTCGTAATCGCTTTTCTGCTTCCGGCTTTCTTCACCGACATCGTAGCTGGGTCCTTCGGCGCGAGTTTCGTCCCCGCGTTCATTCGAGTACGTGCGGATCAAGGCGAGGATTCGGCGCGCATGTTTGCCCGCACGGGGCTGGCGCTGGTTCTGGGAGCGATGGTGGCGGTGACGATCCTGCTGGCGGCGGGCGGCCGGTGGATTCTGCCGTTATTAGGCTCCAGTTTTTCGAACGCCAAATTGAGCTTCACCATCGGTCTGTTTCTGATCTTGATACTTTGGATGCCCATGAGCGCATGCATCGCTGTATGGCGATCGATATTGAATGCCCATGATTCGTTCGCACTGGTGGCGGCCGTTCCGTTGACCACGCCGCTGGCGACCATTGCCTTGCTGTATGCTTTCACGGCTCGCTGGGGAATTTATGTTCTGTGCTGGGGCACGCTGGCCGGAGTCGCTGTCGAGACCGTGATTCTAGGCGTGGCGGTGCGACGCCTGGGAATCCCGATCCTGCCGGCCTGGCGCGGCTGGACTCCGGAGATGTCCGCCATCCGCGGGCAGTATATTCCGCTGCTGGCGGGTTCGATGCTGACGGCCGTGTCCCCGCTCATCGATCAAGCCGTTGCCGGATCGCTCGGTTCCGGAACAGTGTCGGCGTTGGCGTACGGAACCAAGCTGGCCTCGGTGCTGGCTGCACTGGGCGCAACCGCCATCGCCACTGCGATTCTGCCGGAATTCTCGCGGCTGGCCGCGGCGCACAACTGGAACCATTTGCGCCACACGATCCGGGTCCACTTTGCCGTCATCGCCCTGGTTTCCTTGCCGATCGTTGCGGGGGCGGCGTGGCTTTCCGGCCCTATTGTTCGCACATTCTATGAAGGCGGGGCGTTTGACGCTTCCGCTACACGGGTTGTCACCAGCGTGCAGCAATGGGCTCTTCTGCAGGTGCCTTTCGCGATTCTTTTCGTGGTTGCAGGACGACTGGCTGTCGCGGTGTCGGAGACCACCGTCCTGATTCGGGCAGCGCTGATTACGGTCATCGCGACGCTTGCAGGCGACCTACTGCTGGCACGCTGGCTGGGGATCGCCGGAATTCCGATGGCCGGTGTTCTGGCCCACGCGCTGGCTCTCGCAGGCCTCATTTACGGTCTCTATCGCCGCGAACCTCGCCTGTTCCGCTAGGATGCAAGGCAGGGGTTCGGTTTGTCCAACGCGGGATCCATATCACCTTCGGGGTCAGGATCGGCCAAAAAGCCCAAGGAGTCGCGGCGCTGGCTGAAGCCGCGCGTTCCCAAGGAACAGCTGTATCGCCTGTCTCCGCGACGTCCGAAACCCCAGCGGCTGGGACGCATGGAACGCTGGGATTGGATCCGCCGGGTGATCCGGACCTGGTGGCTGTGGCTGGCGATCGCCATCGCGGCACACCTTCTGGGGCACTGGATATGGACCCTGATCGCGGCCATCACGTCTTTCTTTTTCTATCAGACGACCCCCGAAACGCATCCGGCGGTCTATGCGCTGGAAACCGACCTGAACGTGGAGTCTCCCGAGTTTCCCATCACCATGGCGGGGATGACCGGAATGCCATTAGTCCCCGGCAACGACGTCGTTCTTTTCAACAATGGCGATGAGTTCTTTCCGGCCATGCTGGAAGCGATCGAAGCGGCTGAGCATTCGATCACGATGGAACAGTACATTTTCTGGGACGGCCAAATCGGCCGGCGCTTCGCCGAAGCCTTCGCCGAGAAGGCCCGCGCCGGTATCCCCGTGAAGCTGCTGCTGGACGCGGTAGGCTCTTCCACGCTGGGCGAGCCCATCGTCAAGATTCTGGAGGCAGGCGGATGCCAGCTCGCCTGGTATCGCCCGATCCATTGGTACACGCTCATTCGAGCGAACCATCGGACGCACCGCAAGTCGCTGATGGTGGATGGCCGCATCGCATTCACAGGGGGCGCCGGCCTGGCCGACCACTGGTTGGGAAGAGCCAGGGACCCGCGTTCCTGGCGCGACGTAATGATTCGCGTGGAAGGACCGGGCGCTCGCGAGCAACAAAGCGGTTTCGCCCTGAGCTGGCTGCAATCCACAGGCGAGATTCTCACGGGCCACGATTATTTCCCGCTGCCGGAACCCGCCGGAAACATCAACGTGCAGACGATTCTCAGCTCGCCGTTTGAAGGGACGGGGGCCGCGGGTACCATGCATCTGATCGCCGTGCAGTGCGCGCGCCGTCATCTGTATATCGCCAACCCGTACTTCATTCCGGATGCCCGCATGATCGACATGCTGCACAATGCGTGCAGGCGCGGTGTAGCCGTCAAGCTGATGGTGGCCGGCAGACACAACGATACCTGGTGGGCGCGCCAGAATAGCGTGCGATTATACGGCAAGCTGCTGGCAGCCGGCGTGGAGATTTTCGAATTTCTTCCCACCATGCTGCATCAAAAAGTGGTGATAGTGGACGATGCCTGGGCCTCCGTAGGCACGGCAAATTTCGATAATCGCTCCTTATCGCTGAATGAAGAGACCAGTGTCTGCTTCCATGAGCGGTCGCTCGTCGACCAGTTGCACAAAATGTTTCTCTCCGACCTGGAACGCTGCCAGAAGGTGACTCTGGCCCGCTGGAAAAAACGCGGCTTCTGGCAGCGCGCCGGGGAACAGTTCGCGTCTCTCATGGAAGATCAAATGTGAGGCGAGATCTGATTTAACGTGATGCATCGATTCCGAATCGCAACGTACAACATTCATAAGTGCCGTGGCGTGGACGGGCGCACTCACCCGGAACGCATCGCCCGCGTGCTGGAGGAAATAAATGCGGACATCATTTCTTTGCAGGAAGTGGTCAGCCGCGAGGGCGCTGCCAGCTCGGATCACCAGGCCGACTATCTGGCCAGCCGGGTAGGATTCTTCGGCGCGATGGGAGAAACACGCAGGCATCGCGGCGGGGCTTACGGAAACGTCACGCTGAGCCGCTGGGACTTCAAACTGGTCCGTCCGATTGACGTTACGGTGGCCGGCCGCGAACAACGCGCCGCGCTGCGAACCGATATCCGCATCGGCTCGCACATCCTGCACGTATTTAATGTGCACCTGGGA
>Ga0157378_10003954_pt1 | contig 13093 bp, 10 predicted proteins | sample M65metaG_FD_115309 | JGI IMG/M metagenome (GOLD analysis project Ga0157378, IMG submission 115309) | Miscanthus rhizosphere microbial communities from Kellogg Biological Station, Michigan, USA - M6-5 metaG | ecosystem: Host-associated > Plants > Roots > Rhizosphere > Soil | place: USA: Michigan...
GGCCAGGCGCTCCAGGGCGCCCGACACCAGCCCGGCGAAGCCGTTGCGCACGCCGAACACTTCCCAGCTCTTGGCCAGCGCGGCGCGGGTCACCGCGCGCACCGCCGCATTCATTCCGGGAGCGTCGCCGCCGCTCGTCAGGACTGCGATTTTTTTCAAGCTGGACATTTTAAAGCTTGATGGCCAAATCCCTGAAGCAACTGCGCGACGAGGCGCGTCCGATGTAGTTTGCATGTGACAGGGACACCCCTGCCGCAAACGACGGACCCGTCCCGGCAGAAAATTGCGCGTAGCGGCGATCTAATTCACGCCTGTGAAGGACTTCATCCGCTGCTTCCACCGCGACTCTGCTGGACATTGGACGTGCATAGAACCCTGCGAGATTGACCTTCCCGGCGGGCGGATTCAGGTCGCCACTGGAACGCGGTTCACCGCAGGGACGCGGTTCATGGACGTGGACATCGCCGTTCTGGATGGCAGCTACGACGCGGGCGGGCACCCCGGGTAGTTCGACCCTAAGCAGGCCAGAGCATGGCGGCGCCGCGCACGCCGCTCGCATCGCCGAATTTCGCGGGCACGATCGGCGTCTCGACGACCGGTGAGTACACATAACGCGGCAGGACCTGCGGCACGCTCGCGTAGAGCCGCTGCTCGCGCGAGACGCCGCCGCCCAGGACGATGACTTCCGGGTCGAGGAAGTTGATCACCAGCGAAAGCGCGCGCGCGAGGCGGTCGGCGTAAACCGCGAGCGCCTGGTCCTCGCCGCGCGCACCCTTCTCGCGCGCGAGCGCGGGCCCGGAGCACCACTGCTCGATGCAGCCGCGGCGACCGCAATTGCACATCGGCCCGGGATGCTCCTCGCGCGTCATCCACGGCAGCGGCGTATGACCCCATTCCCCGCCGATGCCGTGATGGCCGTTCAGCACTGCTCCACTCACCACGATGCCGCCGCCCACCCCGGTGCCCAGGATGGCGCCGAACACCACGCCGCGTCCCGCGGCCGCGCCGTCGAGCGCCTCGGAAAGCGCGAAACAGTTGGCATCGTTCGCGAAGCGCACTTCCCTTTCAAGCCGCTCCTCGAGATCGTGCTTGAGGCGCCTGCCGTTGAACGGCGTGTTGTAGGCGTTGATCACGCGGCCGCTGCGCGGGTGAATCGTGCCCGGCATGCCGATGCCCACGTTGCAGGGCGCGCCGGCGGCGCGCTCCGCGTCCAGGATCAGGCTGGAGAATTCCTCGAGCGCCGCGTCGTACCCGGCATGCGGCGTAAAAGCGCGCCGCCGCAGCACCTCGCGGCCGGCCGCGTCGAACAGCGCGATCTCGATCTTGGTGCCACCCAGGTCTACCCCAAGGCGCAGGGCCATGCTTTGGTTCCGATCCTTTCACGCCCCGGCAGTTCAATGCTGCGTGGGGCCGATTGTGAACTGTTGGCTAACGCACCGGCTTCATCCTCGAGCAAAGTACCCCGGATGTGCCCTTTGTCGCGGGAGAGTTTCATGGTTACGGCTCGATCGATCCTCGCCGGGCTCGCCGTGGTCGTGGCTGGTGCCGCGTCGGCTGGAGAACGCTGCAGTGCATTCGACGGCACCACGCTGCAGTGCGGCCGGGAGCGGGTGCGCGTCGACGACTTGCGTGCGCCGACCCTGAACGAGCCGGGAGGTGCGGAAGCGCGAGCGCGCCTGCAACGGCGCATCCGTCAGGGCGAGCTCGTGATCGAGCGAGGGGAGCGGGACCGGTTCGGCCGCACCCACGCGCGCATCTACGTCAACGGCAAGCGGATCACCCAGCTCGAACTCGAACAGAAACCGGGACGCCGCAGCGGGCGCAGCTAGCCCGCCCGCGCGCAGGCGACGGCGTTCATCCACGCGCCGAGCCAGGACTTCGCCGCGGCCGGGTCGCCCAGGCGCCAGCGCGCCGCGGTTTCGCCCTCGCCGATCTTCACCGAGTGACCGCCTAGGCCGTTCACCACCCGAAACCCGGATTCGTCGGTGACGTCGTCGCCGAGGAATACCGGGATGCGGCCCGCGAAGGGCGCCTCTGCCATGAACTCGCCGATGGCGCTGCCCTTGTCGACGCCCGAGGGCTTGAGCTCGTACACCATCTTGCCGGTCTGAATTTCGAGCGCGCCCCCGGAGCTCTTCGCGGCCTCCTCGACCACTGCCCGCGCCGCCGCCTGGAGCTGCGGAGCGAGCCGGTAGTGCAGCGCCACGCTCGCGCCCTTGTCCTCGAAGATGAGGCCCTCGTTGCGCGCGACGAACTTGCGCACCGGCGCGGCGGCACGGTGCAGCGCCTCCACCGGAAAACGGTGCCGGTGGCGCTTGCCGCGCGCGTCGCGGCGCTCGGCCCCGTGCTGGCCGGCGATCGGCAGCTTGAGGGGGTGGAACAGCGCGTCGATCCCCGCGAGCGGTCGCCCGCTCACCAGCGCCAGCGCGCCGCCGGTGACGCGATGCAGTCCCGCCACGAGCTCGGCCTCCGGCCGCTCGATGCGCACGTCGTCGGGATGGCCCTCGATGTCGAGCAGCGTGCCGTCGATGTCGAGGAAGAAGGCCCAGTTGGCGGCAAAGGGCGGCATGCCCTAGCCCGTGCCGGCGCGCCGCCGCGCGGCGCGCGCGCGCGACAGGACGCGGCGGCGGTGGCGCATGCGCGCCGCGTCGAGAAGCATGCGGCCCGCCCAGCGGAACACGTTGAACTCCTGCACCAGCGTGCGCATGCTGCGCATGCGCGCGCGCTGCTCGTCGGGTGACATGGTGAGCGCGAGGTGCATCGCCGCGGCGCTCTGCTCTAGGTCATACGGGTTCACGATCAGCGATTCCGACAGCTCGCGCGCCGCGCCGGTGAACTGCGACAGGATGAGCACGCCCTGCTCGTCGTCGCGCGCGGCGACGAACTCCTTCGCCACGAGGTTCATTCCGTCGTGCAGGCTCGACACGTAGCAGAGCTCGGCGGCGCGGTACAGCTCGTACACCTGCACCGCGTCGTGGTGCTCGATCTTGAGGATGATCGGCTCGTAGCCCGGGCGCCCGAAGCGCTCGTTGATGCGCGCGGCCATTGCACGCACCCTGGCTTCGAGGTTCTGGTACTCGTCGATCGAAGAGCGCGACGGCGCCGCGACCTGGATGAACGCGAACTGCCCGACCCAGCGCGGCTCGAGCTCGAGCAGCCGCTCGATCGCCATGAAGCGCTCCAGGATTCCCTTTGTGTAGTCGAGGCGGTCCACGCCGACGCCGAGCTTCAGGTCCTGGGCGAGGCCGAGCCGTTCCCGCACCAGCTTGCGGCACTCCGGCACCGGCGCCTGGAGCTGCAGCGCCGCCGGCGGCCATTCGATCGAGATGGGATAGCGGCGCACCTCGGTGGGATTGCCGCCGTAGGAAATGGTGAACGTTTCGCGGTCTACGCGCGCCTCGAGGAAGCGATCGACCGTGTCGAAGAAGTTGTTGCAGTGGAACTGGGTGTGGAAGCCGAGAATCGAGGAGCCGAGCAGGCCCTCGAGGACCTCCTCGCGCCACGGCAGGATGCCGAAGGCCTCGGGATTGGGCCAGGGAATGTGCCAGAACGTGATGATCGTCGCACGCGGCAGGCGCTCGCGCACCATCCGCGGCAGCAGCGCGAAGTGATAGTCCTGCACCAGGATGATCGGGTCCTCGGTGCGCGCCTCGTCCGCGACGATGTCCGCGAAGCGCTGGTTTACGCTGCGGTAGTACTCCCAGTCCTGCGTGCGGAACGTCGGGCGCGTGTGGGCGATGTGGCATAGCGGCCACAGGCCCTCGTTGGCGAAGCCGAAGTAATAGCCCTGCTCCTCTTCCTTCGACAGCCACACGCGCCGGATCCGGTAGGCGGGATGCTCGGGCGGCACCATCACGTGGTCGTGCTTGTCGACCGTGTCGCGGTCGGCGTTGCCCGCGCCGTGCGCGATCCAGGTGCCCGAGGTGGCGCGCACGATCGGCTCGAGCGCCGTGACCAGGCCGCTCGCCGGCCGCTGGATCTCGATCACGTTGTCCTTGCGCCGCGTGTGGATGTAGGGCTCGCGGTTCGAGACGATGAGCACCTCGTCGCCCTTCAGGTCCTGGCGCAGGATGCGCCGCAGCGCGTCGGGGCCCCAGCTCGTCTGCGACTCGTCGCGCGTGCGCCGCTCCGACTCCAGGTCGAGCACCAGCGCGTGCAAGTCGCGCGCAATGGGACGCAATTCGGGGGAGGCCGATTTCCAGGCGACCGGCGAGCGGAGGAGGGTCTCGCCCTTCACCAGCGCCTTCATGCCCGCGACCCAGCCGCGCCAGCTGATCTCGGCGATGATGACGGTAATCAGCGCGACCACGGTGGCGATCGCGGCGAAGAGATACAGGACGTACTTCTTCGTGTCGCTGCTGCGCCGCTCCACGAAGCTCATGTCGTCCACCACGATCAGCTCGCCGTAGTTCACGCCGTCGGCGCCGATGATGCGGTTGGCCGAGACGTGCAGCGGCCCGTGCGCGAGCTGCAGCACCCAGTTCTTCTCCTCGTTCCCCTTCGAGGTGCTGCAGCGGATCTCTTTCGGAAACGCCGAGGTGGCGTACGCGATGCGCCCGGCCCGGTCGCAGTAGCCCAGCGCGTAGATGCGCTGGTCCTGGATGATGCGCTCGAAGTAGCGCAGCACCTTCCCTTTCGGGTCGCGGTTGTCGGCGATCAGCTCGGCGAGCGGTTCCTGGGCGGTCTTGGCGATGGCCGCCCCGCGCGTGTCGAGGTCGCGCACGAACCACTGGAAGGTAAGGCGATCCACCAGCGGAACGACTGCATAGGCGATGGCGGCGAGGGCAAGCGCGAGGGGTACGACAAAACGCAGCGAAAGCGGCATGGAGCTCCCGACAATCCCCATTGATATCAGCAAAGTTTAGGCCCGCTCGCTGAAATGCAATCGCGTTCGGACATGCTGTCGCCTGCCGGCGTCTAGGCCGATCGGACTACACGGGACTACTGATGGGGCGGCTTATTAGGCCTTTAGTTCCGGCACGACAATCATGACGAGCTGCCGGGTGCAAATTCCGTATAGCGACTGGCAATTTCAACCCTTACTGGGTGAACTAGACCTCGAATCGGATCAGTCCTTGGCGCTTCCGATATCAAGGATCTTCAGAGAGCGCGGCATCTTCTCCACCGGCTCCAACGGCTCAATCTCGACAGACGACGCGCCGGCGCCCAACTCTCGCAACTTTCTCGCGCTCACCAAGACTCGCGATTCCAGCGAGCCGACGGCGTTGTTGAATGCCTCCACGGTCCTTCCGAGATTCTTGCCGAGGTCGATCCAATGACCTCCCAGATCCGAGAGTCGCTTGTATAGCTCGCTTCCGAGTTCGCTGACTTCCTTCGCATTTTCGGTGATTGCCTCGTGCCGCCACCCATAGGCGACGGCGCGGAGCAGGCCGATGAGATTGACAGGCGTCGCGATCAGCACCTTCTGATCGACACCAAATTCGATCAGCGATGGATCCTGTTGGAGCGCTGCGCTGTAGTAATGATCGCCGGGCAGGAACATCACCACGAGCTCGGGAGACGAATCGAACTGGTCCCAATAGGCCTTTCGACCGAGCCTGGACACGTGGTCCCGTACGAGCTTCGCGAACCCCTGCAGCTTCACCTTGCGCTCGTTTTCGTCGTCGAGCGAAACCGCATCGATATAGCTCGTCACTGGAGCCTTTGCGTCGATGATGATGGTCTTGCCTGCGGGCAGCTTCACCACCACGTCCGGCCGCAGCATGCCGTCCTCAGACACCACCTTCTCCTGCTCGACGAAATCGCAGTAGTTGAGCATGCCCGCCATCTCGATGACTCGGCGCAACTGTATCTCGCCCCACTGCCCCCTCGTGACCGGAGCACGCAGCGCCTGCACTAGGTTGGAGGTCTCGGACCGAAGCTCCTTGCCGGTATCAAGTAGCTGGTTGACTTGCTGGACCAGGCCCTGGTACGCACCCTCGCGCGCCACCTCGAGCGCTTGAACCTTCGTTTCGAATCTCTGTAGCGCGTCCCGCACCGGAGACACCAACTGCACGATCGCCTGCTCGCGCATGGCGAGATCGCTCTTCGCACCTTCCTGGAATTTGCCCAGCGCGGCCTGGGCAAGCCTCAGAAATTCCTCCGAGTTGCTCTTGAGCGCGCCGGCGGACAGCGCCCGGAAGGCATCCGAAAGTGCGCTTTTCGCTTCGTCGAGCAAGCGCAGCTTCTCGTCGAAACCCCTTCTCTCGGCTTGCATGGTCGCGGCGAGCGACTCCTTCTCCCTCGTCGTCTCCAGAATCGTCTGCTGCTGGCGAACGAGAGTCTGCTCGCGATATTGGAGCGTCTGCTCCAGGTCGGGTACGCGCTGGGAAACGGCCTCGAACGAGGCACGGCGGCTGGATTCGACGCGCAAATCTTCCAGGGCGGCAACCCTCTCCTTGTCGACTTGCTGAAGGCGTGCTTGAGCATCCCGAAGGAGACTCTCCGCCTGTTCTGCCCGTTGCTCCATCAATGCAAGATCAGGCCCCGACTCCAATCGGGATATCTCGATTTCAGACCGCGCGCGTAATGAACGAAAAAACCACCCCGCGGCAGTACCTACCGCGAGTCCGAGCAGGAGGATCGCAGCAATTTCCATCAAACCGGGAGGACCTCGGTCATGCTGTATATTAATACAGCAACGCGGTGCGGTGCCATAGGGCTCAGCACCTTCTATGTGGATTCCCTGAGAGTCGCCGCGGGCGAGGCCCGCAGCAGCTTGCGCGAGGAAAGCCAGGCGTTGAGGGAAAGCAACGCGATGCCGGCGAGCGGGCCGGCGATCCACAGCGCCGCGCTCGGCGGCAGGTCGAGCTCGAACACGCGGCGCGCGAGGAGCTGCCCGATCGCGGCGGCGCCCAGCGCGGCCAGGATCCCCGCCACCGCCCCCATGGCGAGGAACTCGATGCGCTGCGCCCCGATGACCTGAGCACGCGACGCGCCGTAGACGCGCATCACCGCCGCCTCGCGCCGGCGCTCGTCCTCGGTGGCCACCAGCGCCGAGTAGAGCACCAGCATCCCCGCGCCCAGGGCGAAAAGAAAGATGAATTGCACCGCGGCGATGAGCTGGTCGATCACCTCCTGGGCCTGGCGCAACGCGGCGGCGACGTCCACCAGGGTGACGTTCGGGAAGCGCGCGGCGAGCTCGTTCAGCGCCTGCTCCTGTCCGGGCTCGACGCGGAACGCGCTGACGTAGCTCGTCGGAAAATCGGCTAGCAGCGCCGGCGGGGCGATGACGAAGAAATTGATCTTCATCGAGTCCCAGCGCAAGCGGCGCAGCGAGCTGATGCGCGCGGTGAAGGCGTCGCCGCCGACGCTGAACGTCAGCTCGTCGCCGAGCTTCCACCCCAGGCGCTCGGCGATGCCTTCCTCGACCGAAAGCTCCTTGCCGCGCGGATCGAGCCAGCGTCCGGCGGCGAGCGCGTTGTGGCCCGGCAGACGGTCCATGTACGACAGGTTGAACTCGCGCTCGACCAGCCGCTTCGCCCGCTCCTCGGAGAAATCGGCCTCGCTCACGGGTTTTCCGTTCACCGCGGTGAGCCGGCCACGGACCATCGGATACAGATCCGGCGCCGCGAGCTTGTGCGCGGCGAAGAACGCCTGGACGTCCTTCAGCTGATCGGGCTGCACGCCGAGAAGGAAGCGGTTCGGCGCGTCGGGCGGGGCGCTGCGGCGCCAGGCCTCGATGAGGTCGTTCCGCGTGACCGACAGCAGCAGCACCGCGGTGAGCCCGAGCGCGAGGCTTGCGACCTGGACCGCGTTGCCGCGCGCGTGGCGCCGCAGGTTGGTGAGGCCGTAGCGCAGGCGCTGGTCGAAGCGGCGCACCACCCTCGGACGAGTGAGCAGGTTGAGCACCGCCCAGGCGACGGCGAAGAAAACGAGCACGGCGGCGGCGAACCCGCCCGCCACATAACCGCCGAGCTTCGGATCGCCCGCCTGCCACACGAGGAGCCCGGCGAAGGCAGCCGCGCCGACGAGATACGAAAGATAGTAGTTGGTGCTCGGCGCGGTCTCTCGGCGCATCACCCGCAGCGCCGGCACGTTCTTCAGGCGCACGAGCGGCGGCAGGGCAAACCCGAGCAACAGGACCAGGCCGACCAGGAAGCCCTGCGCCGCAGGGAGCAGGCCCGGCGGCGGCAGCTCGGAGCGCAGCAGTCCGGCAAGCGCGGCGCCGATCGCGGTCTGGGCGAGATAGCCGAGGACGACTCCGGTCGCGCACGCCCCGGCAGCGAGCAACGCGAACTCGGTCCCATAGAGGCCGAGCAGCCTTCCCTGCGTCGCACCCAGGCAGCGCATGACCGCGCAGGCGTCGAGGTGGCGCTCGACGAAGCGGCGCGTGCCGAGCGCGATCGCGACGCCGGCGAGCACCGCGGCGAGGAGCGCCGTCAGCGCGAGAAACCGCCGCGCGCGCTCCACCGAGGCGCGAACCTCGGGCCGTCCGGTCTCGAGAGTGTCGACGCGCTGGCCGCGTTCCAACCGGGGTTTCGCAAAGGATTCAAACGCCGTGATCTGTTGAGGCGCACCGGCCGCATACAGGTAGTAGGACACGCGGCTCCCGGTCTGGATGAGGCCGGTGGCGGCGAGATCGTCCAGGCTCATCATGAGACGCGGTGCGATGTTGAAGAAGCTCGCGCTTCGCTCCGGTTCGAGCGTGAGGACCGCCGCCACCTCGAGCTCGGCGCGTCCAAGCCGGATGCGCGAGCCCACCGGCGCGTCGAGCGCGGAGACGAGCCGCTGCTCGAGCCACACCGTGCCCTTGCGCGGGCCGTGCTCGGCCGGCGCGTCGCGCGCCCCCGGCGCTGCGGCGACGCGCAACCGGCCGCGCAGCGGATAGTTCTGCGTCACCGCCTTGACCCCGGCGAGCTGGCTCTTGTCGCCGCCGAACGCCATGCTGATGAAATTGACCGCGGCGGCCGCTTCGAGGCCGCGGGCGCGGATGTCTTCTTCCATCTGTGCTTTCCACGGGTGGTCGGAAGCAAGCACCACGTCGGCGCCAAGAAGCTGGTGCGCGTCGCGCACCAGCGCCTGGCCGACGCGGTCGGCGAAGAACGCCACGCTCGTCACCGCCGCTACCGCGATCACGAGCGCCATGGCGAGTACGCGCAGCTCCCCGGCTCTCCAGTCCCGCGCCAGCATGCGCAAGGCCTGGCTCAGGGGGCGATCCTTCCTGCAACGAGCCGCAGCGAGCGCTGGCAGCGCGAAGCGAGCTGCTCGTCATGGGTGACGAGGACGAGGGTCGTGCCGTATTCCCGGTTCATCTCGAAAAGCAGCCGGATGACGGCGGCGCCCGACTCCGCGTCGAGGCTTCCAGTGGGCTCGTCGGCGAACAGGAGCTTCGGCCGCACCACGAAAGCGCGCGCGAGCGCCACCCGCTGCTGCTCGCCGCCGGAGAGGTGCTTCGGGTAGTGGTGCAGCCGCTCGCCGAGGCCCACCCGACGGAGCATTTCAACGGAAAGCTCTTCAGCCTGAGCATTTTTTGAAAGCTCTAGCGGCAACATGACGTTCTCGAGCGCGGTCAGCGCGGGCAGGAGCTGGAACGACTGGAACACGAATCCGACGCTGCGGCCGCGCAGCTCGGCGCGCTGGTCCTCGTCGAGCGCGAAAAGGTCGTGCCCGTCGATGTGAACCTCGCCAGCCGTCGGGGTGTCCAAGCCCGCCAGAATCGCGAGCAGCGTGGACTTGCCCGAGCCCGAGGCGCCGATCACGGCGAGCGCCTCGCCCGGGTCGACCGCAAGATCGATCTCGCGCAAAATCACGAGGTCCGAGTCGCCGCTCTTCACGGTCTTGCCTATGCCGCGCGCCTTGAGAACGTTGTCGTTCCTCATTCTGCTTGCTTCGAGCGCGGCGGGACTCTGCGCGGAAAAATCCATCCTGGTATTCGGGGACAGCCTGTCCGCGGCCTACGGCATCGCGCAGGCGCGCGGCTGGGTGGCGCTGCTCGCAGAGCGCCTCAAGCGCGAGCGCCTGGATTATAGCGTTGTCAACGCGAGCATCTCGGGCGAAACCTCCGCCGGCGGGGCCGCGCGCATTTCAAAGGCGCTCGCGCAGCACCGGCCGGCGATCTTGATTCTGGAGCTCGGCGCCAACGACGGCCTGCGCGGCCTGCCGCTGGCGCAGATGAGGCAGAACCTCGGCTCCATGATCGAGCAGGCGCAGAAGGCGGGCGCGCGCGTGGTGCTCGTCGGCATGAGGCTGCCGCCGAACTACGGCCCCCACTACACCGAGGACTTCGAATCCGCTTATCCCGAGGTGGCGAAGCGCTACCGCACCGCGCTGGTTCCGTTCCTGCTCGAGGATTTCTCCGAGAAGGAGGACTTCTTCCAGCCCGACCGCATCCATCCGACCGAAGAGGCGCAGCCGCTGATGATGGAGCAGGTGTGGAAGGCGCTTCAGCCTGAGCTCAAGTCTAAGTAACCGCGAGGCGCGGCGTTCCGGCGTAAACGCCTCCGATCACGCGGGCGTCGGCGAAACCTTTCTGCTGAAAAGCCTGCAGGACCGCCGGCACCGCCTCCGGGGCGCACGAGACCAGCAGCCCTCCGCTCGTCTGCGGATCGGTGAGGAGCTTGCGCTTCCACTCCGGAAAATCGCGCGGCAGCGCGACCTCTCGGCCGTAGCCATTCCAATTTCGCTCGGAAGCGCCGGTGGCGACGCCCTGCTTCACCCACTCGAGCGCTTCGGGAATCACCGGCAGCGCGTCGAAGCGGACTTCGCCGCCCAGCTTCGAGCCGCGCAGGATCTCGAGCAGGTGTCCGGCGAGGCCAAAGCCGGTGACGTCGGTGAGCGCATGCACTCCGGGAAGCTCGGCGAGCGCTTCGCCCGGCGTGTTGAGACGCGTGGTCCAGTCGAGCATCGCGCGGTAGCCGGCTTCCGAGAGCTTCCCCTTCTTGAGGACGGCAGAGAGAATTCCCACGCCTAGCGGCTTCCCAAGCACGAGAACGTCACCGGGCTTCGCGGTGCTGTTGCGCTTCACCTTCTCCGGATGCACCAGCCCGAGCGCGACCAGGCCGTAGATCGGTTCGAGCGTGTCGATCGAATGTCCGCCCGCGATCGGAATTCCGGCCTGCGCGCACACCGACTCGCCGCCCTCGAGGATCCTCTGGATCACCGCAACCGGGAGCTTCTCGAGTGGCATGCCCACGACGGCGAGCGCGAAGATCGGCCGCCCGCCCATCGCGTAGACATCGGAGATTGCGTTGGTGGCCGCGATGCGGCCGAAGTCGAACGGATCGTCGACGATCGGCGTGAAGAAATCGGTGGTGGCGACGAGCGCCTGCTCGTCGTTCAGTCGGTAGATCGCGGCGTCGTCGGCAGTCTCGGTTCCCACCAGGAGATCCTTCGGCAGGCCGCGGATTGGGGTGGAGGCGAGAATCTCGGACAACACTGCGGGCGCGATCTTGCAGCCGCAGCCGCCGCCGTGGCTGAACTCGGTCAGGCGGATGCGGTCGGGTGCGCGGTCGGGTGCGTTCATAAGCGTAAAATTCTATAGTGGATTTCGTCTCTTACGACACGGTGATCGACTGCCGCTCGCCCTCCGAGTTCGCCGAGGATCATATCCCCGGCGCGGTCTCGGCGCCGGTGCTCGACGACGCCGAGCGCGCTCACGTCGGCACGTTGTACAAGCAGGTGTCGCCCTTCGAGGCGAAGAAGCTTGGCGCGGCGCTGGTGGCGAAGAACGTCGCCCGGCACGTTGAGACGCTCTTCGCCGGGAAGGGCCGCGGCTGGCGGCCGCTCGTCTACTGCTGGCGCGGCGGCAAGCGCTCGGCGGCGATGGCGCACATCCTGCGCGAGATCGGCTGGGATGCGCAGACGCTCGCCGGCGGCTACCGCGGGTACCGCAGGTGGGTCCTCGCGCAGTTGGAGACCATCCCTCAGAAATTGCCGTTCAGGGTGGTTCATGGCCCTACGGGTAGCGGCAAGAGCCGCTTCCTCGGCGCCCTGCGCCGCGCCGGAGCCCAGGTGCTCGACCTGGAGGACCTTGCCGCTCATCGCGGCTCGGTGCTCGGCAATCTGCCGGACCGCCCGCAGCCCTCGCAGAAGTGGTTCGAGAGCCAGCTCCTGCACGAGCTCTCGTCGCTCGATGCGGCGCGGCTGGTGTTCGTCGAAGGCGAGTCGAAAAAGATCGGCCAGCTCCAGGTCCCGGAAGCGCTGATCGGCGCGATGCGCGCCTCGCCCTGCGTCGTGCTCGACACGACGATCGAGGTGCGCGTGAGCCTGCTGCTGGAAGAGTACCGGCATTTCGTGGACAGACCCGAGGCGCTCGAAGCGCAGCTCGACTGCCTCGTCGGCCTGCACGGCCGGGAGACTATTGCCGGATGGAAGTCGCTCGCGTCGCGCGGCGCCTGGCGCGACTTCGTGGCGCTGCTTCTCATGGAGCACTACGACCCCGCGTACCGGCGCTCGTCGCTGCACAATTTCGTGCATCTGCCTCACGCGGCGCGCGTCTCGATCGGTTCCGCCGAAGCTGCGGCGTTCGATGCCGCGGCGCGCACATTGATCGAAGACGCGGTGGCCGCCTGAAGCGCGCTACCTGGACGCTCCTTGCAGTTGCTGCTGTTTTCTCGGAAACCGCGTTCGGGCAGCTCCCTCCCAGCGAAGCCGAGCTGCAGCGTTACACCGGGCTGCACCGGGCGGCCGCCCGCGGCGAGGTCGCGCAAATCAAGCCGGGAAACGTCGACGTGCGCGACGGCCACGGGCGCACGCCGCTGCACGTCGCTGCGTTCCGCGCCCAGCACGAGGCGATGCGCGCGCTGGTCGCCGCTGGCGCCGACCCGAACGCGCTCGAGAACGACCGCTACGACATCGTGACCATCGCGGCGGTCGCGAACGACGTTCCGACGCTCAAGCTCGCGTTGCAACTCGGCGCGAGCGCAAAGAACGTCACCAGCCGCTATGACGGCACCGCGCTCATCGCCGCGGCGCACCTGGGGCACGCCGAAGTGGTCCGGATTCTGACCGCTGCGGGCGCGCCGCTCGACCACGTGAACAACCTCGGCTGGACGGCACTGATGGAATCGATCGTGCTGGGCGACGGCGGGTCGCGGCACACCGAGACCCTGAGGGTTCTGCTCGAGGCGGGCGCCGACCCCAACGTCCCGGA
>Ga0157378_10003956_pt1 | contig 13091 bp, 9 predicted proteins | sample M65metaG_FD_115309 | JGI IMG/M metagenome (GOLD analysis project Ga0157378, IMG submission 115309) | Miscanthus rhizosphere microbial communities from Kellogg Biological Station, Michigan, USA - M6-5 metaG | ecosystem: Host-associated > Plants > Roots > Rhizosphere > Soil | place: USA: Michigan...
CGCGCATGCTTCTTTTCTTCTCATCGACGATGTCACTTAGAGGCAACGCGAATTCGGTGCTCCGTCGTATTGATTGGAGCGGTTCGGAACACTCCAGGCATGCAGGACGGTTCCTCCCGTGGCGCGCTCTGCTCGCACGTGCTTTCTTTTCTGGTGACTCTTTTCTTTACACGAGTAAAGAAAAGAGTTACCCGCTCCTCCGCAGGAGGAGTGGAAGCCTTGGCTCTTGGTGACGATAAGAAAAAGACAATGTAACTGGATTCCCGCCTACGCGGGAATGACGAGCGAAGAAGAGAGCTGGATTCCAGCTTTCGCTGGAATGACGAGCAAGAGAACGATCCAAAGAAGGAACTGGATTCCCGCCTGCGCGGGAATGACGAGCAAGGAAAAGAACTGGATTACATGCGGCTCCTGCCGCGTGCCCTGCGAGCCATTCGCTGCGCGAATGTTCGCTTCGGCATCCTGCCTACGCAGTCCAGCTTGCGCTGGAATGACGAGCCTCGTTGGCGCCTCGCGCGAGGCAACGGAGCACTGCTGTTTGCCCTCGAACACGGCGTTGAACGTGTGACAAGCTAGTGCAGCGGAAGAAGCGCAGCGATAAAAGGCCAGCGCAGCGAAACAAGTCAGCGAGCGAACAAGTCAGCGCAGCGAACAAGTCAGCGCAGCGAACAAGTCAGCGCAGCGAACAAGTCAGCGCAGCGGAACAAGTCAGCGCAGCGAAACAAGCGAGCGCAGCGGAACAAGCGAGCGCAGCGAAAAAAGCGAGCGCAGCGTCCTTGTCACCATTTGCCGTGAAACAGCTCCCGCCCGATCAGCATGCGCCGGAGCTCGTTCGTGCCCGCGCCGATCTCGTACAGCTTCGCGTCGCGCAGGATGCGCCCGGTCGGGTATTCGTTGATGTAGCCGTTGCCGCCGAGGCACTGGATCGCTTCGAGTGCGACCTGCACCGCGCTGGTCGATGCATGCAGCAGGCACGAGGCCGGGTCGATGCGCGACTTGTGGCCGCGGTCGTAGTCGAGCGCGACCATGTAGGCGTAGGCGCGGGAGCTTTGCAGCGATGTATACATGTCGGCAATTTTCGCCTGCATGATGCCGAACGTGCCGATTGGCGCGTTGAACTGCTTGCGCTCGCGCACGTACGGCATCGACGCATCCAGTGCCGCCTGCATGAGGCCCAGCGGGCCGCCCGACAGCACCAGCCGCTCGGTGTCGAGACCGCTCATCAGCACGCGCACGCCTTCGTTCACTTCGCCGACGCGGTTCGCGTCGGGGATCTCGCAGTTCTCGAACACCAGTTCGCTGGTGTTCGAGCCGCGCATGCCGAGCTTGTCGAGCTTCTGCGCGGTGCGGAAGCCCTTCATGCCTTTCTCGACGATGAACGCGGTCATGCAACGCGAGCCGGCCGGGCGGTGCGCGGTGCGCATGTACACCAGCAGCACGTCCGCATCGGGGCCGTTCGTGATCCACATCTTGGAGCCGTTCGCCACCCACACGTCGCCATGCTGCTCGGCGCGGCAGGTCATCGAGCCGACCACGTCGGAGCCGGCGCCCGGTTCGCTCATCGCGAGCGCACCGACGAACTCGCCGCTGCACAGCTTCGGCAAGTACTTCTTCTTCTGCGCTTCCGACGCGTTGTGCGAGATGTTGTTGACGCACAGGTTCGAGTGCGCGCCGTAGGACAGGCCGATCGAACCGGAGGCACGCGAGATTTCCTCCATCGCCACGAGGTGCGCGAGGAAACCCATGCCGGAACCGCCGTAGTCCGGCGACACCGTGACGCCGAGCAGGCCCATCTCGCCGAGCTTGGACCACAGGTCGGACGGGAATACATTTTCGCGGTCTATCAGGTCCGCGCGCGGCGCGATTTCCTTTTCCGCAAAGCCGCGCACGGATTCGCGCAGCAAGTCGATTTCTTCACCGAGGGGAAACGGACGCATCGTGCGCTCAATCGAAAGGGACTAGGCGCTGATCATATACGCGCGGGCTGCGCATGCACCACCGGACCTGATCGGGTGCCGCGCGTCGCGCCATCGGTCGACCCCTCTGCCGCTGGCGGGAGAGGTCGAAGCCGCGACAGCGCCTGAGGGTGAGCGCAGGATGCGCGAACGGATGCGAAGCAGGACAGCGCAGCTGGCTGAGGGTGGCCTTCCCGATTGCTAGGACGAACGACGCACGCGGAGTGTACGTAGCCCGATCCCTCCGGCTATTGCTTGCGCTTGCGCAGCACCGAACCGATCAATCCGACCAAGCCTCCGATCAGCGCGCCGATCAGCGCGGTGCGCAGCACGCCGCCGCCAAAGAAACCGCGGCTGGCCTTCGCGCCGAGCGCGGGGTCGTTCGGATTTGCCGCGCGCGTGGCGTCGGCCCAGGACGATACCGCCTGTTCCACCCAGCGCCGATCGCTCTCGTCGTGGTACTGCGCGTACGCGTACATGAACAACAACTGGTAGTTGACCAGCACCAGCGCACCGCCGCAGGCGAGTGTCTGGTGGCTGCCATCGGCGGCGCTCACGCCACTGCGGATGGTGAAGAACAGGCCCCACGGTTCGCGCCGGAACGCGCCCAGGTATTCGGTGCCGTTGAGCGCGATCTTCGGATCGGTCGTGGTCATGCGCTTCATCTCGGCATTGCCCTGCTCGGTCAGCTTGTCGGCCAACTCCTTCGAGTTGCGCATGGTCTTTTCGAGTTCGCCTTCGATTTCCTTGCTCGCTTCACTGAACTCGGTTTCGGAGACGATCGTGCCTTCGGCGCGGCGCGGTGCCTGCAGTTGGAAGTAGCGCGTCAGCACGGCCGGGCGGCCCTGCTCCAACTCCTTGGCCTGATCGGGCGTTGCATAGGCTTCGACCAGGCGATTGGTGCTCGGCAGATACGCCTGTGCGGCGGAGATGTAGCGCGGCGCGACGCCCGACAGCGGCGCGTAGCCGTCCGGGTCCGGCACCTGCAGGCTGCGTGTGCCGAACTGCAACACGGCCGCCGAAGCGAGCGTGCACAGCAACGCCAGCGCTGCACCGAACAGCGCACCGAACATCTTGCGTGAAAGACGCTGGATCATTGCAATTTCTCCCTCCCGAGCATTGCAGCGGCGCGCGCACGCCGCGCGCGATTGTGACGCGGATTTCCCCAAGGCGCAGACAGGCCTGCGGGGATCATACACTTGCGAGAACGCGCCGCGGGTGCGGGAGCGGACACGTAGCGATGTGTTTGCTTTTACGCAGTGCGGGGACGACTGTCCGTGTCACGGATTTCTGCCGCGGCAATCGCAAACGCCACCCTCACCCGCGCTGCGCGCGGGTGCGCTGTCCCGCTTCGCATCGTTAGTGCATCCTGCGCTTACCCTCAGCCGCTGTCGCGGCTTCGAGCTCTCACGCCAGTGAGGCAGGGGCGAATCGTCCTCGCATGTCCGAGCGAGCAGGGGCGCGCAACTCCATGCCTCTGCCGCTGGCGGGAGAAGCCGGCGCGCGCAGCGCGACGGGTGAGGGTGGCGCCTGAAGTTGCCGCGGCGCATGCGCACGAGTTCCCGCTCGAGAGGTTCGATGGAACTACTCGCGTATCGTGAACTCCGCGTGCACCGAGCCGTAGTCGTCGACCGGCTCGCGCTCCAGCCGCGGCGTCACGAAGTGGTTGCGGATTGCCAGTTCCAGGCGCGTGATCGCGTCGCTGACCTTGCTGTTTTCGGCATTGCCCGTGGCACGCAGGATCAGGAACTGGATCGGCGGGTGCGGCGCATGCGGCGGATGCGGCGGGGTGTCCAGACGCGCGTCGAACGCGACATCGGTGTCGTCGATCCGCGTGAGCAAATGATCCCCGTTGCGGCGCCAGCCAGGCAATCTGCCCGCCCGCACCGCGCTTTGGATGCGCGCGAGCAGACTCGCCGCATCCGCGACCTCGACCCTGAGCTCCATTGGTCACCCCAGTTGACCGGAAACATCGGCCGATTTCAGGCCCTGATTCTATCCTCAAGCCCTGTTACGGCTGCGCGAAGCCGCGGAATGCGGCTTCGCGCAAACACTGGCGGACACCGTAGCGTCCGCGCGCGGCGATCAATGCCCGCGCATGCGTCCGAGGAAGCGCGGACCGTTGTTGCCCATGTGCGGCAGCTTGATCTTGCCGATCGCGGCGATGCGCTCTTCGGCCATGCGGTCGGCGGCCATGAAGGTCGGGATGTTGTCGCGCTTGGCGATCTGGAAGATACGGCCGACGTTGTGGTAGATGGTGCGCATCATGCGCATCGCGCGCTCGCGGTTGTAGCCGTCGATCTCGAGCGACACGTTCATCACGCCGCCGGCGTTGACCGCGTAGTCCGGCGCGTACAGCATGCCGCGCTTTTCCACTTCGGCGCCGATCACGTCGTTGGCGAGCTGGTTGTTCGCCGCGCCGCAGATGATCTTGCACTTCAGACGCGGCAGCGTCGTTTCGTTGACCGTGCCGCCGAGCGCGCACGGGCTGTACACGTCCGCGTCGGTGTCGTAGATCTCGTCGGTGCCGACCGCGGTGCAGCCGAACTCGTCGACCGCGCGCTGCACCAGCTCCTTGTTGATGTCGGTTACGTATACTTTTGCGCCTTGCTCGCGGATCAGCTTGATGAACTCCATGCCGACGTGGCCGGCGCCCTGTACCGCGTAGGTGTATTTGCCGACGTCCTCGTTGCCGTACTTGACCTGCAGCGCGGCCATCAAGCCCTGCAGCGTGCCGTACGCGGTGAACGGCGACGGATCGCCCGAGCCGCCATGCACCTGATGCACGCCGGTGACGAATTCGGTTTCGCGGAACACGTGCTCCATGTCGTTGACGTCGATGCCGACGTCCTCGGCCGTGATGTAGCGGCCGTTGAGCGAATTGACGAAGCGCCCGAACGCGCGGAACAGCGCCTCGGACTTGTCCTTGGCCGGATCGCCGATGATCACCGCCTTGCCGCCGCCGATGTTGAGTCCGGCAACCGCGTTCTTGTACGTCATGCCACGCGACAGACGCAGCACGTCGTTCACCGCTTCCTGTTCGTTCTTGTACGGCCACATGCGCAAGCCGCCGAGCGCCGGACCGAGCACGGTGTTGTGGATGGCGACGATGGCTTTGAGGCCCGCATCCTTGTTGTGGCAGAACACGACTTCTTCGTGGCCAGTCGTGGAGATGGTGTCGAAGATCATTGCGGGACTCCGGGAACGAGAAGGGAATGCGGTTTTTGGAAATGCGCCGGCGCCGGATTCAGGATGAAGATCGCGCCGCAATCATTTGCATTTCCTGAAAAATATTCGGCCGCTATCGAAGCGGCCGGGGGAATTGGGGCGCGTATTGTAATCGCGTTGGGGCGGCGGCGACAGTGTGGGGCTTTTCAGCTCTTCCGCTGGCGGGAGAGGTCGAAGCCGCGCCAGCGGCTGAGGGTGAGCGCAGGATGCGCGAACGGATGCGGAGCAGGGACAGCGTAGCCGGCGCGCGCAGCGCGACGGGTGAGCGCGGCGTTTCAGGTTGCGACATCATCAAGCGCCACCCTCACCCAATCCCTCTCCCGCCAGCGGGAGAGGGGTAATAGCGCTTCGGCGTTTCAGGAAGGAGAAGCGCCATTTCGTTCACCTCTCCCGCTGGCGGGAGAGGTCGCGCCGAAGGCGCGTGTGAGGGTGGCGCGTGAGGTTGCGACGGCATCCTCGCTCCTCAGCCCACGCACGCGATGCGCTTCAACCCATCGCGTGAGCGGGCGCGGCTTCGACCTCACCCAACACCCTCCCGCCAGCGGGAGAGGGTAATAGCGCTTCCGCGTTTCAGGAAGGAGAAGCGCCATTTCGTTCACCTCTCCCGCTGGCGGGAGAGGTCGCGCCGAAGGCGCGGGTGAGGGTGGCGCGTGAGGTTGCGACGGCATCCTCGCCTCCTCCTCAGCCCACGCACGCGATGCGCTTCAACCCATCGCGTGAGCGGGCGCGGCTTCGACCTCACCCAACACCCTCCCGCCAGCGGGAGAGGGGTAATACTGCTGCGGCATTTCAGGAAAGGGGAGCTGCCGATTTCACTTCTTCGCAATCTGGACGGAGAACTGGATTCCCGCTTTCGCGGGAATGACGAGCAGGTCGGGAGAAGACGGGCAGGTTTTCGCGGGCATGATGAGCAGGTTGCAATGCACTCGAGATGACGGGCAAGTCGCGGAATGACGAGCAGAGCCTCAAAACGCCGACGCATCCCCATCCACGTTCTTCAGCAGCCGCTTCGCATCCGCCACCGCAACGACGCTCCAGCCAAACGGCGCAACCTCGTCGTAGGCGATCACCACTTTTTCGCCGTGCAGCGTCGTTTCGAGGAAGCCGGTCTTCTTTTCCTTCACGTGCAGCACCAGCTCCGGCAGCGGGAACAGTTGCGTGACGGGCGTGTCCGGTGCGGGATGTTCGATCGGCACGGCGTCGCCGGTGCCGGCGAGGATGTGGCCTTGCGCGTCGAGCAGGTACATCGCGCGCACGGCGGCGTCGTCGTTCAACTTGAAGATCGTCTTGACCAGCAGGTGCGGCAGGAACGCGGCGCTGACCACGCCGACGAAATGCCCCGTGCCGTCGTACAGCGGGATGCTCAGCGGCAACTCGATCAGATGGGTGACGCCGTTTTCGTACGAGTCGCCCCACTGCGGCCCGCGCTTGCCGGACGCGAGCTTGTACCAAGGTCGCGCGCGCGCATCGTAGTCGGTGGGAAGGCGGTCCCAGCCGGGATAGCGCGCGGTCACGCCGTCGTCGAGTGCGACCAGGATTGCATTGAGCGGGCTGCTGTCCTCGGTCAACGCGACCTCGCGCCCGGAGTAGAAATCCACATTGTTGCTTTTTATCATCCGCGCCGCGCGCAGGTAGATGTCGCGCATGAACTGATGCAGCACGGTCAGCTTGCGCACCTGCAGCGTCGCCTGCTCCTGATCGGCATCGGCCGGGATCAGCCATACCGGCCAATGCAGGCTCACATTGCCTTCGTGCGTCGCGCTCGGCTGCATGTCGTCCGGCGCGCGCTTGGGATCGGCGAAATCGGCGGCGACGTAGTAGCGCTGCTCGGACGGCCGTCCGTGCACGAGGATCTGCGCGACCGAGTCGGCCAGATTCTCGACAGCGCCTTCGAGCTGCAGGAAGCGCATCTGCACGCTGTCGCTGATATCGGATGTTGCCGTGGTCAGCGCGAGCAGGCGTTGTTCGCGCAGGCGCTCGGCCTTGAACTGGCGCTGGTTCAGCCACAGCAGGCCGCCGATCGCGATCGCAGCAATCGCAATCAGCCCGAGGATGCCGGTCAGCACGCGCTGGCGGTTGCGCGCGATCGAGCGCTGCATGCGCTGCCACAGGTTGTCCGGCCGCGCGAGCACGGCATCGCCGCGCAGGTAACGGCGAATGTCGGCGGCGAGATCAGCGACGCTCGCGTAGCGGTCGGTCAGCGAGAACGATGTCGCGCGTTCGATGATCGCGATCAGGTCGCGCGGGATGCGCCGCTGGCCGAGGTACGCGTGCACGACCGGACGCCGCTTCGCCATTGCGGCGTTGGTCAGCACCTCGTACGCGGTGCGGCCTTCGAACGGCGGATTGAGCGTGACCATCTCGTACAAGATGAGTCCCAGCGCGCATTGATCGCTGCGCGCGTCGAGCTCGGCGTTCTTGCCCTGCGCCTGCTCCGGCGACATGTATTTCGGCGTGCCGACCACGTCGCCGATCTGCGTTTCCGACGCGCTGCCCGATGCATCGGGCGAAGACATCACGATCGACTTGTCCGGCGGCGTCTCGTCGGGCTGGCGCAGCACGCGGCACAGGCCCCAGTCCATCACGTAGACCTCGTTGTGCCGGCCGAGCATGAGGTTCGCCGGTTTCAGGTCGCGATGGATCACGCCCTTGTCGTGCGCGTACGCCATCGCGTCGCACACCTTCAGGAAATGTTCCAGTCGCGCGGCGAGCGAGCGCGCTTCGTCCGGCACCTTGCCGCTTTCGAAGAAATCGCGCGCCTCGTTGAGCAACTGATGAAACGTCGTGCCTTCGACGAACTTCATCGTGTACGCCGGCGTGCCGCCGGGTGCGACTTCCAGCGCATACACCGGCACGATGTTCGGATGATCCAGCTGCGCGGTGATCTGCACCTCGCGCAGGAAGCGCGCACGCGCGCCGGCGTTGCCCTCGGCTTCGGCGTTGAGCTGCTTGAGCGCGACGCGGCGCAGCAGCTCGGTGTCCTTGGCCACGTGCACGGTGCCCATGCCGCCCTTGCCGGCGGTGCCCATGATCACGTAGTGGAAATTCGCGGCCGAGGCGGCGAGGGCGTCGGTTGACGACGCCTGCGGCGTGTAGCTGCGTTCGCTCAGGACAGTCGGGGCGTCGCTGTCGGGACTCGCGCCGGATCGACTGTCGGCAGCGGCTTTGTCTGCTGGCGGCGGAGCGGCCTGCACCTGAAAACGCGCAGGCATCACCAGGCTGACTTCCACCGGCTGCTCTTTCGCGGCAACGCCGACACGCGTGCGATTCGGATCGAACGCCTGCGGAAAATTTTCGGCGAGCCAGTTCTCGAATGCGTCGTCGTCTTCCATGCCGCCCGCGCCGCGGTAGCGCCGCCACGCCGCATCGAGATCGACGGCCGCACGCTGCTCCGGCGTCATCGCGCTGCGGATGCGTTGCAGGTCCATCGAGACTCCCCGTTCGAGCGGCGGATAGAGCGTAGCAAAGAAATGGGGTCGGGTTCATTTTTACTGACGTCGTTCAAACGGAAACCGTCGACCCGACAAGCTCAGGACGAGCTGCGCGCCGCAGGCGCAAAGCCGAAGGGTTTGCGGACGTTTCGACTTCGCTCGCCGTGAAGGCGAGCTACGCTCAACGCGAACGGTATCGATTGCCATGCCAACGAAGATGCGCAACTTGCAGAGACGTTGCGACGAGACGATTTCGCTCCGCGACAGGCGGTGTGCAGGCGTGACCGATGGCACGGCTGCGGCAAACGCGCGCACTCGACACTATCGCCTTCAACCATCGAGGCTCGCGCATGCAACGTCGCTACATCGCTCCCTTCATCGTCCTCGCGCTGTCCGGCTGCGTGCCGGAACGCGAGGATGTCGCCAGCATCATCAAGCGCCAGTCGCAGGAGTTCTCCGACGCCTCCGCCAGCGGCGATGCCAAGGTACTGGCGAAATACCTGCACGACCGCGTGCTGTTCATGAACGAAGGTGGCGACATGCCATCGAAGCGCGAGATCGTCGATGGTGCGCAACCGGCGCCGGGTGGCGTGTCGAATACGCTCAAGCAGGAAGACTTCCGGATCGAAGTGCACGGCAACGTCGCGGTGACGTCGTTCACCGATGTTGCGACGGTGCAATTTCATGGTCAGACGTTGCACGCGAAATATCTGTCGACGGAAGTTTGGCTGCGCCTGCCCACGGGATGGAAAATGATTTCCAGCCAGACGATGGCGGCGCAGGACGATCCGCCCGCGGTGAAGCTGCCGCGCAATACACTGCAGGAATACGTCGGCGTGTACGCCGCCGGCGACGACTACACCTACCGCATCGACTGCGACGACGGCGAATTGACCGGCACGCCACGCGACGGAAAACCGTCAGCGCTGAAAGCGGAATTGCGCGACGTGCTGTTCACGCCCGGGCAGCCACGCACGCGCAAGATCTTTCAGCGTGACGAGGACGGCAAGGTGATTGGGTTCATCAGCCGGCGCGAGGGGCATGATCTGGTGCTGCGGCGCGTGGGGTATTTGCACTCCTGAGAGGTCGGCGCGCTCGCAGGGCGGGACCCTCTGCTCGTCATTCCCGCGCAGGCGGGAATCCAGTTCTGTCTCTGCGCGTCATTCGAGCGCAAGCTGGGATCCAGTTCTCCTCTTCTCGTCATTCCAGCGCAAGCTGGAATCCAGTTCTGGCTCTTGGACTGAGCGATGCCGCTCAAGTCGGCATAGCTCAAGAGCTGGATTCCAGCTTGCGCTGGAATGACGAGCAAAGAGGCTATGCCGCGACGGTCCACGGGCGGCACAGATCAAGAACTGGATTCCAGCTCGCGCTGGAATGACGAGCAAGGAGGCTATGCCGCGATGTTCCATGGGCGGCACAGATCAAGAACGGGATTCCCGCCTGCGCTGGAATGACGGGCAAAGAGGCTATGCCGCGATGTTCCACGGGCGGCACAAATCAAGAACTGGATTCCAGCTTGCGCTGGAATGACGAGCTATGAAATCCGGTCGCGCCCTTCAGCGCATCGCATCGTAAGTGCAGCTTCGCGCGCACGGTATGTTCAAATCGGCACTCGGCTGCTCCCATCGAACTGCGTCAGTCGCGCATTCGTCGGCTGCCACGCAATTCTCTCGGCCACATAGATCTCGACGCGCGGTGCAAACCGCTCCGGATGATCGAACGTCGCGGTCGTGATATCGATCTGGCCCGGGCGCTTGTCGGTGCGATACGTCAGCGCGGTGCCACACTCGGCGCAGAACCCACGCAGCGCCGGCGGTGAGGAGCGGAACTCGCGCATGGCACCGCGCACGAACTCGACTTGATCGGCGCGAAAGATTGCCCAGGCCAGCGTCGGGCCGCCGCAGGCGAGACGGCAGCTGCGGCAATGGCACAGGCTCGTCGACAGCGCCGCACCGCGAACGCGGTAACGGATGGCGCCGCAGAGGCAACCGCCTGGCTCAGCTTGCATGACCATGATGATGCTCCCTCAACGCGACGCACACTCGCAGGCCTCATCCGCGCGTACCCGCACCGGCTCGACGTCGCGAACGACGCGCCGCGGCAAACGCCACGTCCAACCCAGCGTCATGCCGGCCGCGGCAAGCAGGATCGCGATCGCACCGACCAGTTGCCACGCGTGCAGCCGATGGCCGAACGCGATCGCGTCGACCGCGATCGCGACGATCGGATAGATGAACGACAGCGCGCCGGTCAGCGTCGTCGGCAGTTTCTGGATCGCGCCGTACAGCAGGATGTACATGAGGCCCGTGTGCAGCACGCCGAGCGTCGCCAGCAGCGACCACGTCGACGCGTGCACCGGCAACGCGTTCCAGCGCACCAGCGGCGCGAGCAATACGCTGCCGACCGTCACCTGGATCAGCGCAATCAGATGCGGGCGCACGCCTTTGAGTTGTTTTGCGATCAGCGCCGCGACGGCGTACAGCAATGCCGCGCCGAGCGCGAGTGCAATGCCGCCGAAATAGTTCGTGCCGTCGCTGTCGCCGCTGGTCTGCGTGATCAGCAACATGCCGCCAAACGACAGCAACAACCAGCCGAGCTTCGCCGCGGTCAGGCGTTCGTGCAGAAACATCGCGCCGAGCGCGACGAGCATGAACGGCTGCGTGTTGTACACCGTGGTCGCGATCGAGATCGATGCGCGCGGATAGGCGGCGAACAGCAGCAGCCAGTTCGCGACAATAGCGACGCCGCCTAGAGCCGCCATTACCAACTGCCGTCGCGTAAGCGCATCGCGCTTGAACAGGCCCATCGCCAAGCACACGAGCGCAAGCGTCGCCGCACCAATCGCGCAACGCCAGAACACGACATCGATCACCGGCGCGCCGCTGACCACGACGAACCAGCCGATCGTGCCGGAGATGGTCATCGCGGCCGTCATTTGCAGGGTGCCGCGGGTGGTGTCGTTCATGGGGATTCTCCGGTTTTTGACGGAGAACAGAGTAGTAGTCTGCAATGGACTTCTACATGGGTGGTGTTAGGATAAAGGCCGCTCCAACCTTAGAATGCATAGCCAAGACGCTGTTATGGCCTAATCAACGCCCCGACGCCCAACTCGACTGCAGCCCCAACACACGTCATCCCCGCAAAAACGGGGATCCATCTTGATCTTCCACCACAAGCTCGGGGCGGATTCAAAATGGATTCCCGCTTGCGCGGGAATGACGGCTGGAAGATGGAGAGCAACGTGAACGCAACGTCCAAGTCATTCGTCCTCGACGACATCGACCGCCGCATCCTCGAAATCCTCGTCGTCGATGCGCGCATCTCGCTCAAGCAACTGGCGGACAAGATCAAGCTGTCATCGCCGAGCACATCCGAACGCCTGCGCCGCCTGGAGGAACGCGGCGCGATCCGCGCGTTCACCGTCGACGTCGATCCACGCGCGCTCGGCTACGAACTGCAGGCGATCGTGCGCATCCGGCCGATGCCGGGCAAGCTCGCGCAAGTGCAGAAGCTGGTCACCGAGATCGCGGAATTTTCCGAGTGCGACAAAGTCACCGGCGACGACTGCTTCATCGGCCGCCTGCACCTGCGCTCGATCGAGCAGCTCGATCAGATCCTCGACCGCATCGCGGACAAAGCGGAGACGAGTACGGCAATCGTGAAGTCGCAACCGATCCGGAGGAGATTGCCGCCGCTGCGGTGAACTGTGAATCAGAGGGCAGCAGTTCAACGCAAGTTGGTTCGCCTCTCCCGCTGGCGGGAGAGGTCGGCGCGTGAAGTTACGAACGACCGTGCAAATATTCGCCTCTCCCGCTGGCGGGAGAGGTCGAAGCCGCGCCAGCGACGGAGGGTGAGCGCAGGATGCGCGAACGGATGCGGAGCAGGGATAGCGCAGCCGGCGCGCGATAGCGCGACGGGTGAGGGTGGCGCATGAAGTTACGAACAGGTACGAAAATCGCGCGGCAACTGCGTTCTACAACAACCGATGCGGAAAGTGCATTGTGGCAACGCCTGCGCGCCCGCAGGCTCGCCAACGCAAAGTTTCGACGCCAGTTTCCGATCTCCGGTTACGTGGCCGATTTCGTCTGTCTGGAAGCGAGGTTGATCATCGAACTGGACGGCGGGCAGCATGCCGAGCGACAAGCGGAAGATGCACATCGCACCGCGGTACTGGCGAAGAGTGGTTTTCGTGTACTTCGGTTTTGGGATAACGATGTGCTCAAAGATTTGGAAGCTGTCTTGGAAGAAATTCTCCGCGCTGTAGAAGCGCCACCCTCACCCCAACCCTCTCCCGCCAGCGGGCGAGGGGGCCAACCGCCTCCGCTCTTTTCCGCCTCTCCCGCTGGCGGGAGAGGCCGGCGCGCGCAGCGCGACGGGTGAGGGTGGCGCGTGAAGTTGCGACGCCGCCTGAACATCAGCTCCTGAATTTCTGCGCGGCTTGTGCACTCATCTTGGTGACTGAGCAATCTGAAGCGCC
>Ga0157378_10003958_pt1 | contig 13088 bp, 7 predicted proteins | sample M65metaG_FD_115309 | JGI IMG/M metagenome (GOLD analysis project Ga0157378, IMG submission 115309) | Miscanthus rhizosphere microbial communities from Kellogg Biological Station, Michigan, USA - M6-5 metaG | ecosystem: Host-associated > Plants > Roots > Rhizosphere > Soil | place: USA: Michigan...
CCGATTCTGGATGTGTGGCAGGCCCTGCCGCCGCGCCGCTTCCCTAACTATCCGTCGGGCACATGGGGGCCGGCGGATTCCGATGACTTGCTGGCCCGCGACGGCCGGCGGTGGAGGACAATCGAACCATGATTCTCGCAGGCGACATCGGTGGAACTCGCACCCGGCTGGCAGCCTTCGAAACCGAAGGCAGCAAACTGAAGTGCGTGGTGGAGAAGACTTATCCCAGCCAAGAGCACGGCGGGCTGGCGGAACTGGTCGCGGACTTTATTAAGACCGAAGGCATTCCCGTACATAGCGCGTGTTTTGGCGTAGCGGGCCCGGTACGCGGCGGGAAGAGCAAGATTTCAAATCTTCCCTGGACCATCGACTCGCAAGAGCTGGCAACGCAGCTCAAGTTGAAGTCGGTAGGCCTGCTCAATGATCTTGAGGCCTATGCCTACGGCGTGGATGCGCTGGAGTCGAAGGATCTGGTGACGCTGCGTGAAGGCTCGGAGCATGCTGAAGGAAATCGCGCGGTCATCTCGGCGCGAACTGGGCTAGGCGTGGCAGGGCTTTATTGGGATGGTTTTCGGCATCATCCGTTTGCCTGTGAAGGTGGGCACACGGATTTTGCGCCGAGGAACGAAATCGAAGTCGAACTGCTCCGCTACATTCTGAAAAAGCATGGTCACGCGAGCAGCGAGCGGCTTCTTTCCGGTCCTGGAATCAAGAATATTTACGATTTCCTGCGTGACACCAAGAGGGCCGAGGAACCGGCCTGGCTGAAAGAGCAGATGGAGAAGACGCACGATGCTCCCGCGCTGATTTCGCAGATCGCCCATGAAAAGAAGGCTCCGATTTGTGAGCAGACTTTTTCGATATTCGTGGGATTGTACGGAGCCAAGACCGGGGACTGCGCTTTAACCTTCATGTCAACCGGAGGCATTTTCATTTGCGGTATCATCGCCGCGCGAAATCTGGCACTGATGCAGGACCCGGGGTTCATGGAAGCATTTCTCAGCAAGGGCCGCATGCGAGGATTGCTTGAGGACATGCCGGTGAAAGTCGTTCTGAATGACGACTGCGGGATCATGGGCGCGGCGCGGTATACGCTGATCCAAAAGGCATTTGGGAAGGCGAAGACTGGGCCTGCGTAAAGAAAGCACGCATGGGTGCATTGTTCATCACGAAACACAAGGTCCCTCCGCTCCGAAAGATCATCCGCTTTCGCGGATGATTTTTCTCCGGTCGGGATGACAGAGTTTTAGAGTTGCGAATTGGGGCGGAGTAGTTGTGCGATGCCGTCCAGGGGAATTCGGACCCAGGTTGGGCGGTTATTGAGTTCGTATCCGAGTTCGTAGATGGCTTTATCCAGCAGATAGACATCCAGGACGAGTGCCAGCTCTTCTTTTCCTTTTGGGATGAAAATCGCATTTCCCGCGATTTCCAGATACGTTTTCAGAAAAGTCGCTGACACCCACTTTTGCCAGTATTGAGCCCACGCTCCCAGAAGCTCCATTTCTTTGGGTGACGAACTCCTTCCCTCGTTCTGCAACAGCGGTGCGTATGCGGCGTAGTGAAATGACCGGAGCATTCCGGCGACGTCCTGGAGCGGCGACCGTTTCTTGCGGCGTTCTGCAAGAGACCGTGCCGGCTCACCCTCAAAATCAATGATGACGAAGTCGTTGCCGGTGAAGAGGACCTGGCCGAGATGATAATCGCCGTGGATGCGGGTCACCAAAGCGGAGCTCTTGAGTCCGGCGGAGAGTTGAAAGCGCCGGCGAGCAATCTCTTCCAGTTTGAGTATTCCTTCGGAGTCGCTCCGGGCATGCGCAGGCATTCCGTCTTTGAGACGGCGCAGCAGGTCGAAATTGTTGGTCAGGAGTTGTAGCGCTGAGTTCACGAAAACTTGCTGATCGGTTTCGGAGAATGGTTCGGGCGTGAAGTTGGGATCTTCCGTGGCAGACGCCAGCGCCAGATGAAGTTCAGCAGTCCTTCGGCCCAGCAGCGCCGCCGAGTTGAGATAGGTTCCGATTCGCTGTCTTGCTTCGTCAGGGATAGTTTCGTCGCACAGGCTCAGGAGTGGCGGGTAAGGCATCTCATTGGCGCGAAGCATTCTCCTCGATGCCTTCTCATAGTAATCCGCAAGCGCATTGAGAGTGAACTGCCAGGCATCGCCTTGATTCGCGACATAGCCCTGCAGTATGCCGAGCGATGTCCTGGCGCCCGCCTCATTCCAATATTCGAGATATCCCGCAAGCGGGGGCACGTTTCGAAATGATGTTTTTTCGGTGAGGAATGAACCAATCTCCAAGTCAGGATTGAGACCTTCCGCGACGCGGCGAAATAGTTTCAGCACCAGACGGTTTTCGTAGGCCACGGAGCTGTTACTTTGTTCGGCCCGCATGACTGAGGGCTTTAGCGGCCCCTGAGAGAGGTGGAAGAGCGATGGCAGAGCGGATGTTGAGACAGCGCGAATCTGGCCTCTGAGTCCCGGCAAGGTAACGTTTTTTGCGATCGCCTCAAGAAGCTGGGTGAGAAATTGTTCGTCAGTCAGCGCGTCCTTGAGGAAGATTTGTTCAGTGGAATCGTTCAGCTGGATTCTAAGGCAAAGAGGCGCGAATTCTTTTGACGCCCGCATCAACGGAATGGCATAGGTTTCGTCTGGGCCACTCGCGTAGTGGACCCTAGCAAGAATCAGGTGTGCGAGAGAGTCTAAAGGTACGATGTCCGAGATTTGGATGGATTCAATAGCACGTGCTTTGCCGCCGAACCAGCGTTGCTGCGCAAGAAACTCCAGTAGAACTGATGGAAGGTGGGTCCGCAGGGATTCTACGAAGGATTTGTCCGGTGATGAATAGATGGACATGATGATTGCGAGATCAGGAGAAATATCTGTCAGGCTTTGTCGGCGAGAGACAAAAGCAAACCTCAGGCGCTAAAGCGCGCGCCTCTCGACCCCGTGATGGCACGACTGAAGTCGTGCCCTTCCCAATGAACTGATGCCCTTCCCTTACCTAGGCGAAGCTAGCGAAGGTCTGGGTCTCTGTAATTTCAATTAGAGGGGAGAGAGTTCGTCCTCGCGGTCCTTTCCTTCCTGTTTCTCCTTGGCGAAGCGGGCTTCAAGAAATCTTCTGGCTAAGTCCTGGCCCCCCAGGCCGAAGGCGATGGCCAGGCCCAACATGACCGCACCTAGAACGATGGCAAAGGCCAGAAGCATGGTGGAGTCGGCCAGGCCGAGTTCTTCGAATACGGCTGATGCGGTGAAAACGGTGATCAGAACCCGGGCGGCTGAACTCAGGAGGCGCGGCGAGGGCATGTCGGTGTTGACAGCCCAGAGCAGAGCGGCGCGTGAGAAAAAGCTGGCGGCAAGCAATCCGATGAACAAGAAGATGAGAGCGACCAGCAGCCGAGGCAGGAAGACGAAGAACCGAGTCACGTATTCCTGCATGCCGAGAATACCGAGCGCGCTTACACCCAGGAGAACGAAACCCAGCCAGGCGGTCCAGAAGGCAAAACGGCTGACCAGTTCGGTGGAGGACGGCAGCGCCGCCTTGTTGAGCAATTGAGTGGCGCCGGCGCCCTCGGAAAGCTTGTCGAACTTGATGAGGCGCAAGAAACTGCGCAAGACCCATTTGACCAGGTACGCGATCAACCAGCCTACAAGCACAACGATCAGCATGACCAGCAGGCGCGGCAGGAAGCGCGCGAATTCGCGCACCAGTTCCTGGGTAGCCTGGGTCAGTTCATTCACGATCATGTCTCGCATGATGCCCTCACTTCCTTCCGTTCCACATTTCCAGCAGGGACGGCTTCAGACGTTCACATGTCAGGCAAAAGTTTTCGATGTTCTGTTCCACTTGTTCGGCTGAGGCCTCGCGATTCTGGACCAGAAACGTGAATGCCCTTCCGCGATAGAGCGGCGCCAGGGCCTGAACCACGTGGTCCCGGCTGATGACAGCTTTGTGATACGAAGCGGCGAATTCGTAGACAGTGCGAGCCCAGAGTTCGTCTCCATAAGTAAAATTGTCTTCGTCGAGAGCAGCGATGCCCTGCAATTCGCCCAACGTTACTGGAGAAAGAATCGATTCGAGCACGGGTTTCAGCTCGGCGACGCCGGAGCGAAACATATCGAAGAGCCGTTTGCGATTTATGCGAAGGGGTTCGAGCGTGACTTCCTGTCCCTCGCACAACGTGGGAATTGTCTGCGACTGGCCATTCGCGCTCCAGAGCGAGACATTGGATTCCAGGGACCAGAACATCGCGCCGACGGTCTGACGCATGGCATCGACCAGATCGGCAGAGCGGGCGTCCGCACGGGGCTTGTCGCCGAGAAAAGACTGCGCGAGGCGAAAGCCTCCGGTAACGGCGGAGATGGTGAGAGCGATTTCCGTGCCGATTTGACCGACCTCGTGAGTCCAAATTTCCTGGCCAAGAAAATGACTGGCCAGTTGTCCGGAGAAACTGAACTCCGCCGCATAGGGCTCGCGGACGCGCTTGCCGTAGAAAGCCCGAGTCATGGGATACACCAGGTTGCTCATCAGCAAGCCATCAAACTTGTGACGGCGGTAGAGCGGCGTGACAAAATCGTAGTTGCCTTTGTAGACAGGACGAAGCAGGCGCTCGATCCACTCCGGTTCGATGGTGGTGGATTCGGGCGAAACCACCGCACACGCCGAAACCCGCAGCAGTTCCGCCGAAGCTAAGATGGTGCGCAGAGCGGTGCCGGTTGCCGGGCCTCCCGCGTATTCGGCGCTGATACTGTGCAGGGTGCGCAGGGCGTTCAGATCGGTGGAGTGTTGCAGGTCGTTGATCGAGGCGCCACGAACCAGATCCGAGGTACTATCACGCGAGCCACCATCGGCATTGACGATTACGGCGCGCTCACGGGGAAAGTATTTCAACAGGCCGGCACGAATGGCTTGCACCACCTGACCGACGGTGGCGGCGTTGTTGTAGGTAGGCACACCTACAAGAACGTCCGCCTCGCCGACGTCAATCAGCTGGCGAAGAAACTCATCCGTAAGAATGCTTTCGTCGGCCAAATCGCCTCTCCGTAGACAGTTCGTCGCGCTTAGATCTTGCGCAAGCGAAACCAGTAAAACTGATACGGCCCCAGGGTCAGTAGATAAGGTAAGTCTCCGACCCGGGGGAAAATGTTTCTGCCGAACATCTCGATCGGAATATTTCCCTTGAAGCGGCTGAGATCGAGTTCGACCGCCTGCGCCGTGCTGGAAAGATTGTTCACCACTAGAATGGACTCTTTTTCCAGTTGGCGCATGTAGGCCAGAATCCGGTGGTTCGCGGGATAGAGAAATTCGATCGATCCCCGCCCAAAAACGGGGTTGGCTTTGCGCACCTTGAGGATACGTTTCATCCAGCAGAGCAGCGAGTGATCGAACCGCTTTTGTGACTCGACATTCACGGCCTGGTAGCCATAAACCGGATTGAGCACGAGAGGTGAATAAAGACTCTCGGGATCAGCCGTCGAAAATCCTGCGTTCCAGCCCCCGTTCCACTGCATGGGCGTGCGCACCCCATTGCGGTCGCCCAGATAGACGTTGTCGCCCATGCCGATTTCATCCCCGTAATAGACAATCGGCGTGCCGGGCAGCGACATGAGCATTCCGTTCATTAGTTCAATACGCCGGCGATCGTTGTCCAGAAGAGGCGCCAGGCGGCGGCGGATGCCGACATTGATGCGCATGTGTTTGTCGTAGGCATACTGGTCATACATGTAATCGCGTTCGACGTCGGTGACCATCTCGAGGGTCAGTTCATCATGATTGCGCAGGAACAGGCACCACTGACACGACGAGGGAATTTGCGGCGTCTGCTTAAGTATTTCGGTGATAGGCTTGCGATCCTCCAGCTTCAGGCCCATGAACATTCGAGGCATGAGCGGAAAGTGGAAGGCCATATGGAACTCGTCGCCCTCGCCGAAGTAAGCGCGCAGGTCGGCGGGCCACTGGTTGGCTTCAGCCAGCAGCATTTTGCCGGGATAGTTCTTATCCAGCCTGGCGCGCAGGTCCCTCATGACGGCGTGCGTTTCCGGCAGGTTCTCGCACGAAGTACCTTCACGTTCGACCAGATATGGAATTGCGTCCAGGCGAAAGCCATCGACTCCCATTTCCGCCCAGAACTTCATCACAACCCACATTTCCTCGCGGACGGCAGGGTTGTCGTAGTTGAGGTCGGGCTGATGACTGAAGAAACGGTGCCAGTAATACTCTTTGGAGACCGGATCCCATGCCCAGTTTGAAAGTTCGGTATCGACGAAAATAATACGGACACCTTTGTATTTGGTGTCGGTGTCGCTCCATACATACCAATCGCGCTTGGGATTGTCCTTCGACTTCCGCGATTCCTGGAACCAGGGATGCTGGTCGGATGTATGGTTCAGAACGAGTTCGACAATTACACGTATTCCGCGGTCGTGGGCAGCTTGAAGAAAAGCCTTGAAGTCGTCGAGGTTGCCGTAACTGGAGTGGACGGAAAAATAGTCGGCTATGTCGTATCCGTCATCGCGCAAGGGTGAAGGAAAGAACGGCATCAGCCAGACAGCGTTGACACCGAGTTCCTGAAGATGGTCGAGCTTCTGGGCCAGGCCGCGGAAGTCGCCGATGCCGTCGCCGTTGGAATCGAAAAATGTGCGGACGTGGACCTGGTAGATGATTGCGTCCTTGTACCAGAACTGGTCCTGAGGCGTGGGCAAAGCTTTATCTCTCCTGTGTTACTTCTTACGCAAAGTAATCGATCCCGTTTTCCGTACGCACGCGGCGCCGAAGACAAAAAATATGCGCGGGCAGGCGCTGCGGATTCAACTCGACATAGTTGCGCGATCCTCGCCAGACATATTTCGCGTCGGTCAGCAGATCGTGCATCTCATAAGGCTGGCGCAGATCGAGGTGCAGCGCGCCCAGCGGCAGATCAATCATACCGGCCTGAGTGCGCTCCGGATCCAGGTTCACGACCACAAGGATAATATTCAGCAGGTCGTCAGTCGTTTTGCTGTAAGCGATGATTTGTTCGTTGTCCACCGGATGAAACTGCAGGCTTAGATCGTCGCGCAGTGCTGGGTTTTCGCGGCGAATTTTGTTCACAGTCGTGATCAGGCCAGACAGACTGGCAGGATTATCCAAATCCCAGTTGCGGATCTGATACTTCTCCGAATCGAGATACTCCTCGCTTCCCTGCCGCACCGCGCGATGTTCAGCAAGCTCAAACGCGGGTCCGTAAATCCCATAATTGGCACCGAGAGTCGCGGCCAGCACCAGGCGGATCATGAATGCAGGGCGTCCGCCGTGCTGCAGATAGTCGGTGAGGATGTCGGGGGTATTGGGCCACAGGTTGGGACGGAAAAATTCGCGCACATCGGTTTGCGTGAGTTCTTCAAAGTATTCGGTGAGCTCCCGCTTGGTGTTGCGCCAGGAAAAATATGTGTAGGACTGGGTGAATCCCAGTTTTGCCAACTCGTACATCGGCCTGGGGCGAGTGAACGCTTCCGCCAGAAACAGGACGTCGGGATAGCGGCCCTTGATGTCGGTGATCATCCACTCCCAGAAATCAAAAGGCTTGGTGTGCGGATTGTCGACGCGGAAAATGCGGATTCCCTGATCGATCCAGTAGAGCACGACGCTCTTCAGTTCTTCCCAAAGCTCATTGCTCTTTTCGGTCTCGAAGTCGAGAGGGTAGATGTCCTGATACTTCTTGGGCGGATTTTCCGCGTACTGTACGCTGCCATCGGGACGAATGCGAAACCAGTCCTTATGTTCCTTGACGTAGGGATGGTCAGGCGCGCACTGATAGGCCAAATCGAGAGCTACTTCGAGGCCTAACTTGCTGGCACGCGAAACGAATTGCTTGAAATCTTCCAGCGTCCCCAGCTTCGGATCGATGGCTTTATGCCCACCTTCCGAAGCGCCGATCGCCCACGGACTTCCCACGTCATCCGGCAGAGCACGCTCATTATTATTCTTGCCCTTGCGATTCACGCGACCAATGGGGTGAATGGGCGGAAGGTAGACAACGTCGAAACCCATGCCGGCAACGTAATCCAGCCTCTTGGTGCAGTCCTGCAGAGTTCCATGCGGCTCCGGCCGGGGAGAGGTAGACCGCGGAAACATTTCGTACCAGGCACTGAAGCGGGCCTTTTCGCGATCAACGGTCACCGCAAGTTCCCTGCTGTAGGTTGTGGCGCGTGCTCGGTCAGCGTTGCGGATCATCAGAGTCTTGAGATCCAGGCTGGATGATTTCTCGACCGCCTTCGGCATATCGGTGGCAGCCAGTTTTCGTATGTCCGCGGCCGTGGCAGCGAGAAGAGATTTATCTTTCCCGGTTGAGCGGGCGGCGGCGGCTTCGATCAGTTGGACGCCAGTCAGGATATCGACGGACAAGTCCTGAGCGGCTTCAAACTTCTTTCCCAGGTCGCGGGTCCAGGATTGAAAGTGATCGATCCAGGCTTGCAGGGTGTAGAGGTGGCGACCCTCGGTGCCGACGATGAACTCTCCGCGCCAAACATCGTTGGGAAGTGCTTCCATCGGGACTTCGTCCCAATCCTTCTGGGCTGCCGACTTATGCCGCAGCATCGCGTACAAAATGTCGTGGCCATCGACAAAGATGTCAGCGGTCACGGTCACCCGATCGCCGATGATCCGTTTGATAGGAAACCGTCCGCAATCGACTTGCGGCCGGACGTTCTCGATGACGACCCTGCGGGCGTTGGCCGGATTGATGGAGCTGTTTCCTGCGCCCGTCATTGGTCGTGCCGACCTCCCAGCATTGAGTTCCAGGCCATTGGTTAAGGACAGGCGAGGTGGATCACGAACCCGTCGGCATGAGAAAACAGCGATGATTTGACCTGTTTTTCAAATTTATCACATGCGATGGCGGATCGCGCGCTACCGCTACACCCTTCTGGCCAGGGTGACCCAGATGAGGCAACGGGTCGAAATGACTACGTCAACGGATGTAGATCGCTGCCTCAAATCCTGCCAGCTGCACGTCAGTTGAAGACGAAGCCGCGGTTTCGATGGAAGGCTTCGGAGTGACGCTGTACTTGTCCGCTGCTGTCGACAACACTTGCCTCCACTCGCGAACATCGACCCCGACCGGAATGCTCTGGAATTGAGCTGAGAAATTCAGGACCAGGAGCGACCTCTCACCGTGCGGATCGGTGCGTTTCATAACCAGAACTTTAGCCTGCTCGTCAAAACGAATTTCAGTCAAATCTTTGCGGCAATTGTTCAAACTGGGATGGCGTTTTCGCAAAGCAATCAGATCGCGATAGAGGCGCAAAATACTGGAGTGAGGATCGACCTCGATCTTTGTCCAATCCAGCTTGCATAGCTCGAAAGTGCTCAAGGCTTGCGGGTCGGCGAAGTCTCTTTCGGAGTAGTGCGATCCCAGTTCCCTTTTGCGTCCCTCGGTCACGGCATTGGCGAGAGCGGTATCTTTGAAGCCGGTGAAATAGAAAAACGGAGCGGTCTCCCCGTACTCTTCTCCCATAAATAGAAGCGGCAGGAACGGCGAACACAGAGTGAGAACGGCGGCCAGCTTCACCTGACCTTCGGATACCAAGCTTGCAAGCCGCTTCCCGCGGCTGGTGTTGGCGATCTGGTCGTGATTCTGGATGAAGCCGACGAACTGTTCTCCTGGGTGGTCTTTCGACGAACTGCCAAAGTGGCGCTGGCGATAACGCGAGTACTTCCAGTCGAAGACAAATCCGTCGCGGATGGATTTCGAGAGTTCAGCGAGGCGGCCAAAGTCCATTAGAAAGCCTTCACGCTCGCCGGTCAGAAGAGCGTAAAGCGCGTGGTGAAAATCGTCGTGCCATTGCGCGTCGAGAGCATAGCCTCCCTGGGAACGGGGATTAATGATCCGAACATCATCCAGATCGCTCTCGGCGATCAGCCAGGCTCTACGATTCAGCCGGTTGGCCTGATTTTGGAAGGCTTCCGACAGTTCGTCGAGGAAGTGCCGGGCACCGAAGTCGTAGATGCCATGAATGGCGTCGAGGCGAAGAGCGTCGATGTGGTATTCGGTCAGCCAGTACAACGCGTTGTCGATAAAGAAGCGGCGAACACCGTCACTGCCTGGCCCATCGAAGTTGATCGCTTTTCCCCAGGGGGTGTGATGAGCGTCGGTGAAGCAAGGTGCAAACTCGGGCAGATAATTTCCTTCGGGACCGAGATGGTTATAGACGACGTCGAGCACGACCGCGAGTCCGTGCTGATGACAGGCGTCAACCAACTTCTTAAGGCCGTCAGGGCCGCCATAGGTCGATTGCGGAGCGTAGAGGCTGGCGCCATCGTATCCCCAATTTCGATTTCCCGGAACTTCCGCTACCGGCATGATTTCAATCGCAGTGATGCCGAGGTCGCGGAGATAAGGCAGACGGGCAATTGCACTCTCGAATGTTCCCTCGTTCGTAAACGTACCCGGATGAAATTCGTAAATGATGAAATCCTTGAGCGGGATTCCTGTCCAACCTTGATCCGACCAGCGAAACGAATCTGGATTTACGATACGAGTCGGACCATGTACGCTGCGGGGTAGCCAGCGGGAAACTGGGTCGGGGCGTTCCCGCTCGTTGTTAAGGACGTAGAAATAGTCGGCGCCATCTCTTACATCAGGCACTTTCGCTACGAAGTCACCAGCGTCAGTGCCTGTCATTGGAACCGTGCGCGGTTGGTCACCCTCAGACAGAATGCGGACGGCCAGGTTGGTCACATTCGGCGCCCACACGCGGAACTCTACTGACTTATCTTCGAGCGGTCGTGCCCCAAACCGAAGCGCCCATTGCTGTTCGGTCGCGCTACTCGGCATCGGCGGGAGCCTCGGTGGTGTTCTCAGCACCCACGTTCACCAGCGCGGCGATGGGCAGATGCGCGAACGCTTCAGAGATCGGGAGTACGAAGTCGCCATCCCGTAAAACGGGCGATACCGCTTTTCCGGTAAACACATCGCGATATATTCCCGTGGGAAGCCGCTTGCGCAAAACGACTTCCGCGTCGCCCCAGGTCTCGGCACCAACCGGAGTGCGGATCTGCGCTGCCAGTTGAGCGAAGAATCTTCCCGCCAGAACAAGTACGGTCGTCCCGCGGAAGGAGCGGGAGAAAGCAATTACGTGTTTGCTCTTGTCCCCAGATATACGCAGGGGCAGATAGCTTCCCTTGGCAAAAACCGAGCGATGCTCGCGGCGAAAGCGCAAGGCACTGCGGGTAACGTAGAGCTTCAAGGTGCCATCCTCAGGCTCGGACAGCAACCGGTCGACAAACTTCTGTGGTTCTTCGGATTCCGCGGTTTGAAGTCCTGCCAGTAGCTTCTGAAGGCGGTCGTAGTCAACCCGGCGCCGATTGTCGGGATCGGCGAGGCTGAAATTCCAGACTTCAGTTCCCTGGTAAAAATCGGGCAGGCCCGGGGCCGCGATCTTTAACAGAGTCTGCGAAAGCGAGTTGTAAATCCCTGCCCGCGAGATTCTCGTCTGGAACGGGAGGAACTGATCGAGGAAAGATTTTCCGGTCGTACGGTCGAGAATGGCATCGAGAAAATTGTGAAACGCGGCTTCGTATTCCGTGTTCGGATTGATCCAACTGGTGTTGACCTTGGCCTCGCGAAGGGCCTTCTCCATGTAGGTGTGGATCCTGCCGGCAAAATCAGCGTATCCGGCGTCGTCCATCGTTCCCAGGGGCCAGGAGCCGAGCAACGTCTGATACAGGAAATATTCTTCGTTAGCGCTGGGCACATTCTCGCCGGCCACCTGGATTTTCTTCTCCTCGTTCAAGCGTTGCCAGGCGCGGACGGCGCGATACCACTCTGCCGGAATCTCCGAAAGCACATTGATGCGGGCGCGGACGTCTTCGCTTCGCTTGGTATCATGCGTCGAACTGGCCAGCATGGCGTTTCGCCAGGACTGGCGGCGCGAAAGGTTTTTCGCGTGAAAGTCGGTGAGCGCAACACCAAATTTGTCAGGAGAACCGCCGACTTCATTGAGCGATAGCAGAGGACAATAGCGATAGAACGCCGTGTCCTCCAGACCTTTTGCCATGACCGGGCCAGTGAGCTGTTGAAAACGCATGACGAACAAACGGCGTTCGGAGCGGTCGGCATCGCTGATCCTATCCGGGTCTTTTAGCAGGAGCAGATCCTGGATGAAATCGAACACCGATCCGCTGGTGGCTGGGTTGCGACGCTTGGCGGCCTTGATGGCGCTGCGTATGTAACGTTCGTCCTGCTCGTCAGGATGCGTCGTGTCCATGCGAATATAAGTCCGGTAGACGGGGAAACAGGCGATGACTTCGCGCAGTGCGTCCCGTAAACTCTCGAGAGTAAAGTCGCGGGAACGGCGATGCTGCTCGGAAATACGGTCGAGCCTGCGGGACAGCACATTCAGTTCGCTCGACATCGAAACCTGCATGACCAGGCGCTTGCTCTCGTAAATCAGGTCGGAATAACTCTGCGACCATCCCGTAAACTTCCGATAAAGACGTTGAAAAAAGCGCGCCTTCGAACTGTCGACGAAGATCCCATTCAGTAGATTAAGAAAACCGTATCCCGTGGTGCCTTCGATTGCCCATCCGGGGCGCAGTTCTTCGCTTCCAACAAGAATCTTTTCCGCAGCGAGGTAGATTCGACGGCGGCCGTAGCCTGAGCCACTTGCGGACACAGCGCCGGGCAGAGGCGCCTGAGCCTGCAGATCTTCGAAATAGCGAAGAGGGTCGAACAAGCCATCGGGGTGATCGATGCGGATTCCCGACACCAGCGACTTTTGTATCAGCTCGAACGGGATGCGATGCACGTTGGCGAACACTTCGGGATTTTCAACGCGAATGGCGGCCAGATCGTTGATGTCGAAAAAACGGCGGTAGTTAATCTCGTCCGAGGCGACGCGCCAGAAGCTTAAGCGGTAAGCCTGATCGTCCAACACTTTTTCCAGCGCGTCAAAGCTGTGTGGATCGCCCTTGGCGCCGTTGATGATGGCCAGCACTTCCTTCAGACATATCTTGATAACATCGCTGTCCTCCACCAGTGCCGCGAGTCGGCGGCGAATGACTTCTTTTTCCCGCTGCCGCTCTCGAACCTTGGCGAGGTCAGTGTCTTCACGC
>Ga0157378_10003959_pt1 | contig 13087 bp, 13 predicted proteins | sample M65metaG_FD_115309 | JGI IMG/M metagenome (GOLD analysis project Ga0157378, IMG submission 115309) | Miscanthus rhizosphere microbial communities from Kellogg Biological Station, Michigan, USA - M6-5 metaG | ecosystem: Host-associated > Plants > Roots > Rhizosphere > Soil | place: USA: Michigan...
AATTCCAAGTTTGAAGTTTGATGTTGAAGTTTTGGTTGTTGTTGGGAGGTTAAGTATCGAGCACGAATATCAAACGACTAACAACAAACAACAAACGACTAACGACTAACGACTAACGATGACGTTATTCTCGAAAATAATCAAAGGCGAAATTCCTTCTTACAAGATTGCGGAAAGTGAAAAGTACTTTGCGTTTCTTGATATATTTCCGTTGCAGGAAGGACACACGCTGGTGATTCCGAAAATTGAAGTGGATAATCTTTTTGATTTGCCAGATGATTATCTTTCTGGCATGCTCGTTTTCGCAAAGCCCATCGCAAAGGCCATTGAGAAATCTTTTCGCTGTAATAGATGTGGAATTGAAGTCATAGGTTTGGAAGTGCCACATGCACACATTCACCTCATCCCCATCAATAGCATCGACGATCTGAACTTCACCAGGAAAAAACTGAAAGTAACTCCTGAGCAATTGAAAAAAACGCAGGAGAAGATATTATCGAATTTATGATCACTGAACTTTCGTTCCTTTCACCACATAGAAACATAGGAACATAGGATTCACATAGAAGAAAGAAGAACTAAAGCTCTATGTGATACCTATGTGCACCTATATGCCTATGTGGTGAATGAACGTAAGGCCCTCTATCTTACTCTAGCAGGATTCATTTTAACGAAGTCTTCCCAGGAATTACTTTTTCTTTTTAGTGCAGCCAATGGAGACTGCGCTTCATAAAAATGGCAAAGCGCTACGGCTAAGGCGTCAGAAGCATCAAAGAACTTCGGTTTGTTTTCTATTTCTAATAATCGTTGAAGCATTTTCCAGATCTGCTCTTTGTCGGCATTACCATTACCAGTAATGGAAAGCTTGATTTTTTTCGGAGAATATTCTGTTACGGGAAGTCCAGCGCTCATGGCAGTAGCGATCGCCACACCCTGCGCTCTGCCGAGCTTCAACATACTTTGAACATTCTTTCCAAAAAAGGGAGATTCAATGGCGAAGCTGTTCGGTGCATGTTTGTCGATGAGTTCTCTCACCTTTAGATGGATCAGCTCCAGTCGCGCATAGGGATCTTTCTTGTGCCCGAGCTTTAGTGCACCCATTTCAATAATGGCTGCTTTCTTTCCGGTTACAGATATCAATCCATAACCCATGATCAGGGTTCCGGGGTCAATTCCAAGGATTATTTTATCGGGTGTTTGCAAACTGACAATTATTTTTGGCAGATGTATTCGTTGGTCCAAAACAAAAATATCAAAATAATCATCAATTATGTTTTGGGTCCACTAGTATTTATCCTCCTTGCGGTTTCGATTTATCGACAAATTCAATTACAGCCGAATTGGAAAGAATCCATCTTTCAATTAAGACAAGGCTTCAATGGTTCCCACGCGTGGATGCTTTTCCTGGCGTTTGTGCTGATGTTTTTGAATTGGGGGGTTGAGGCCCGCAAGTGGCAAATTGTAGTAAGAAAGCTTCAACCACTCACGTTATGGGAATCTTTTAAAGCAATATTTACCGGTACCACGATGGCTTCTTTTACGCCGAACCGTACAGGTGAATATGTGGGTCGCATCCTGTACGTCCACGAAGGAAAGAGATTACAAGCCATATCGGTTACAATCATGTGCAGTATGGCACAACTGCAGGTTACGCTATATACTGGATTAGCCGCTTTATTGTCTATTCAGCAAGTTTTGCGGCAGCGACTTGCGCCGGAGAGTTTCTTTTTTCTATTTAGCGGCCTGCTGCTATTTGTTACGATTATTGGTGCTGTTCTTTTAACATTAATTTATTTCCGCCTGGGATGGTTCATCAAGAGGCTGCATCACTGGAAATTAATGCGCCGCATTCTACCTTATGTTGAGGTTGTTGAACAGTTCAACGCAACCATACTGCTCAGGATATTGTCATTATCGGTATGTAGATATTTGGTGTTCGTGGTGCAATATTACCTGGTATTCCGGGCGTTTGATGTGAATATAGAGTGGAGCGAATGCCTGATGGCGATCAGCGTACTTTTCCTGTTGCTCGCGATCATTCCATCATTTACATTCTTAACTGATTTGGGTATCCGATGGAAAGCAGGCATTGAAATTGTGAGCATCTTTAGTTCAAATACAGTCGGCATCTTTGCCACTGCATTCACCGTTTGGGTTTTTAATCTCATAATACCGGCTTTAATCGGTAGTTTGCTAATTTTGGGAATCAGGATCTTTAAAAATAAAGAGGCATAAATTCAGTTGATGTCCGGAAAAATTTACCTCAAACCACGAATCAAATGGCTTAACTCCTTTGCAGCTTTATCGCTGATCCTGCTCTCCTTCCCACTCCAAGCCGGTGACGAATTTTGTGGTATTCGCAATACTGCTTTCCAGGCAGGCGAGGTGCTCACCTTTAAAGTCTTTTATAATGCTGGTCCCTTATACATTGCGGCAGGAGAGGCCACATTCACCATTAATTTGGAAAAGCTTATCAACAAACCCGTGTACCATATTGTGGGCGATGGCAAGACGTATAATTTCTACGATAATTTTTTCAAGGTTCGCGATAAGTATGAAACATTTATTGATACGGCCACGCTGCAGCCGCTAAAATTTATCAGGAACGTTTATGAGGGAGGGTATAAGAAATATGAGAACGTGACTTTTAATCAGGCTGCAAACACCGCCGTCACCAATGATGGTGTTTTTAAGGTGCCGAACTGTGTGCAAGATGTTGTAAGCGCAATCTATTACTCCCGCAATATCGATTTCAATAAATATAAAGAGGATGATAAGATTCCTTTTAGCATGTTCCTCGATAATGAAACCTATAACCTTTACCTCAGGTATCTTGGAAAAGAAACGATAAAAACGAAATACGGTAAGTTCCGCGCTATTAAATTCAAACCGCTGCTCATTAAAGGAACCATATTTGAGGGTGGCGAAAAAATGATCGTTTGGGTCAGTGATGATGCCAACAGAATTCCCCTCCGCATAGAAAGCCCCATTTCAGTTGGAAGCATTAAAGTAGATATGATGAACTACCGAAATCCTAGGTATCCGTTAAGCGCGCTAATCAGTGTGCGCTAGATCTACCCCCAAAACTCTCAACTCGAAAGCGTACCTACTCGCCCTGAAGGGGGAGTTAAGAACTATTCATACGAACAGGAAATATGAAATTCTTTTATTTAAATACTGGGGCTGTCATCTCTCCCCAATTTGGTAAGTAGTGATATGAATAATCTTCCCATTATGCCTATACGCCTTTCCGTATTCTTTAATGAATTCCTCCTGTGAGGCTTCATCGCGAAGGAGTTTATCCATATAGGTTGTGACCTTGGTCTCTTGAATATTAATCGGCGCGCCCATTACAATTGCTTCGTGGATATAACCCAGCATCAAATAAGGAAGCTCACTATAAAATAAACTCGTTGAAGCGAACACGTCGCAGCCAATTACATTTTTTCCGGAAAGGCAAACAACTCCCACAATACTACTGTCGCTCTTCCTGAATTTTTCTTCAAAGAACTTCCAATACTCCTGTTCCGCGGCCAGATATTTTTTATCCAGCTTTCTTGCGGTATAGGCAATCGAAGGCGCTTTTATTTTATCTCTGTCCAGTTGATCATAAATTTCCCTCCAGATCATCACCTGGTTTTTTGACTTATCGAGCGTTCTGCGCAAATGGAGATTCGCCATTTCCTGATAGCTGAATTTTTTTTCTTTCTCACTCCATCTGCCTTCTTCAACACACATTACTGGCAATTGGATTTTTTGTTGAGAAGCAAGCATAATGGTATCCCGACTCACCATTCTGTCCTGCCGCCCTCCAGCTATAATTTCACCCGAAGCAATGAAGATGTTTTTCCTGGAAAGATTTTCTACGTTTAGCCAATGCACATTGTCGGTTGATGCAGTTCCTCTTTCAGAAACCCGCGCATATCCCTTATTGATTGCTTCGCCTAGTGATATGAGATTTCCATTCAATGGATAATCGAACCGACCAGGGCCTTTCCAGCGAATTGGAATGATTCGGAGGTTTTTGTATTCCCAGGCGCTGTCATAATCAACATGAAGATTCTGATACGTCAATTGTGCCTGTGTTTGAGTCGATGTTCCAATAATGAGAAATATGAAAATTAGATTGCGCATCAAGCTTGAAATTAAACGAATTCGAGCTACCTACATGTTGCCCCTATCGGGCAAAGAGGAACAAATACAAGATTAATATTGCAATATAAAGGTTGTACGAAGTAGTTTTCATTCCGTTTTAACCACCCTTCTTCCGATGTGAGATAATTACTCTCCTTTAAAGGGCGATAATCAGACGCGTTCTTGAATGACTCTGGGGGGTATCTTTGCGCTATGCGCAAAGTTCGTGTTCGTTTCGCACCCAGCCCAACAGGAGGCTTGCACCTCGGTGGAATGAGAACGGTTCTATACAATTATCTCTTTGCAAAACAGCAAGGCGGTGATTTCATATTGAGGATTGAGGATACAGATCAAACGCGGTATGTTCCGGGTGCGGAGGAATATATTTTTGAATGCCTTCAATGGGCCGGTCTGCAACCTGACGAAAGCGCGGTTCATCCTGGTTCGTATGGCCCTTATCGCCAAAGCGAGCGAAAGAGTTTATATCGAAAATATGCGGAACAGTTAGTGAACAGTGGACATGCGTATTATGCTTTCGACACACCCGAAGAATTGGAAGAAATGCGCGGTCGGCTAAAGACCGATGCAAATCCTTCTCCGCAATATGATCAGTTTACCCGGCAGAAGATGCGAAACTCTCTTGTTCTTTCGAAAGAAAAAACGCAGAACTTACTGGATGCGGGAACTCGACACGTGATCAGGATCAGAATGGAGAAGGAGGAACTGCGTTTTACAGACCTCATCAGGGGAGAAGTTTCATTTGATACTTCCGTTGTAGATGATAAAGTGTTATTGAAAGCCGATGGCATGCCCACGTATCATCTCGCGGTTGTGGTGGACGACTATCTCATGAAGATTACTCACGCGTTCAGAGGAGAAGAATGGCTACCAAGTGCACCAGTGCACATTCTATTATGGAAATATTTATTTGGCGAAGAGAATATGCCGAAGTGGGCTCACCTGCCGCTCATTATGGGACCGAATGGCAAATTGAGTAAACGCGATGGCGCAAAATATGGATTTCCCGTTTTCGCGATGAACTGGACCGATCCCAACACGAAAGAAACAACCGAAGGTTTTCGCGAACGAGGATTTCTGCCAGAAGCATTCATTAATATGCTGGCTATGCTTGGATGGAATGATGGAACGGAACAGGAAATTTTTGATATGCAAGAATTGATTCAAAAATTTTCTATCGAAAGAGTCCACAAAGGCGGAGCAAAATTTGATTTTGAAAAAGCGAAATGGTTCAATCATGAATGGATCAAACGCTTGCCTGTGGCGGAATTGCGACCGAAGCTAGAAAACTTATTTGTCGAACGAGGCATTAATATTAGTAATCGCGAAAAATTTGAAAAGGCGATATCGTTGGTGAAAGATAGATGTTTCTTACTGACCGATTTCGTAGATCAATCTGCCTTCTTCTTTAATTCCCCTCAGCAATATGACCTTGATGCTGTGAAACCGAAATGGAATGAAGACAAAAGAAAATTCTTCGAAACCTTTTCACAGGAATTAGAAGCCATTCCAAATTGGGAAGCAGCTTTCATTGAAGATGGTTTCAAAAAAACTGCTGCAGAGAAAAGTATCAAGCCCGGCGAATTGCAATTACCGTTGCGCATTATGCTGGTCGGCGGAAAATTTGGACCCCCCGTTTTCCATATTGCAGAGGTTTTAGGAAAAGAGGAAACCATAAGTAGGGTGCAGCACTTCCTTCCCGTTATCTGAATGCCAACCTATTGTTCCGGTTGCGCAAACCATTTTCGATAAAGCTGCCGGAATACAAACGTCATTAGTAAAATCAAAAGAACAAATCCCGCGATTTCTGAATAAACATAGTTGCGCGATTCATTTTCAAAATAAGGAACGACCTCATTTTTCATCAGGTAAATTCTCCTGATGATGTCATAGGTCATGGCAACAATGATCAAGGGAATGAATGGAGTGCCGAGTACAAAAAAATTCAGTGCAATTCCGCTGAATACATTGCGCGTTTTGCGCGATTGTTGAAAAGCCAGGATGCAGAAAATTGCATAATAAATTAAGAGCAGCACGTTTAGGGACAGATCTCTTATGTCAAAGAAAGCGCCGGCAAGTGAAGTAAATATTGTGACCAGGATGGCCGCCAACAGGCTGAGAAAGAAAGTGCGCAAACTAGTTCTACGGTAAATAAAAACAAACATGCTAAGAACTAAAGTGACATAATAAAACACCTCAATACTCGAACGAATAGTTTGATTGTTCCAACGATATTTCCTGCCAACTATATTGTACAAGCTGTTATTTACCGGAGGCAGTGAATACTTCCTGGAAATCCTACTTTCATAACTTTTGTTATCTGAATCATAGTAACTGTATTGTGATTTTTCAGGTGCGTATTTTAATAGTAGGTCCATCAGTTCTTTTCTTGTTTTACTTAGATCTGTCTTTTTGTAGTGTTGAAGCACTTCGCGATACAACTTGACCGATGTCCATAGGCCCGCCATGGAACGCTCTTCATCATATCGATAAGAAGGGATGTAGGTACTTACAAACTGATAGTTGGGACATTCGAAAAACAGGTATATGGAATCGTTTAATTTTTGAAGGCTATCTACTGATTGTACTTTTCTATTAAATTCAGCAGTATCTAAAACTTTGAATCCAGGAAGAATTCTGTCGCCTGTGGCATCAATCGGGTAATCGTTATTGTCTACAACTATTTGCTTTTGTCGCAGATCATTCACCACGTAGATAGTGTCCTTCTGCCATCGCAATGGAATAGAATCATGCTCCAGCAGCAGAATCCTACTATTTATTTTGTTGATATCACTCGCTATTTCCTGGCCGCTATACTTCAGATTAGCTCTCATACTTTCCACTATTGGTGGAATGAATGGACATAGCACCATAGTGCCGGTGCACAGAAAATAGAATACAAAAGTTTTTATCGCATTCAGGTTTCCCTGGTTGCCAAATCGTTTGAATACATTAAATCGAAGTAAGAAAATCAACCACACGATAAAACCGACGAAGGATATTAGACTCACAAAGATCACCCACAAATAAACAATACTATACTCGCGTGGATCATTTGGCACTACAAAACAAATAAACGTAAGGGCGATCATGAACAATAAGCAATAATAAACCACGAGATGTATTCGTGTGGACCAGGTATCGGGCTTGTTCAATAACAAATCACGGTCCCATTCCTTCAAAAATCCTGGGCAAAGTGGGCGATTGAGTTTCATGCAATTTCTTTTCAAAGAGTTGAACTAAAAATATCTTTTTGTAGAGTATGTGATGTCACGGAAGTACGTGATCGGAACTTTTTTGCTGATTAACTTGCTGATGATTTCCTGCACGGCATGTTGTTCCGAAGTGATGGTATAAAATCCACCATTGAATTGTATTTGCATATGATCTCCGAGGATCTCTAGAAGTTCTTGCCTATCGATGGGTGTTTCAATCTCCAGTGCAAAACTTTGTTGGGATGCTTTTCCTTTCACTACTTCGTACACACAATGTCCATTCTTGATCAATAGAACACTATCTGCAATTTTTTCCACCTCGTGCAATTGCTGAGAGCTGAGTAAAACGCCCATTGGATGCGCAATTGATTTCGCCATATAGCGGAAATCGGTGAGAATGGTTTGTTGCGCATTGATGTCCAGGTTTGCCAGTGGCTCGTCGAGGATGAGCAGGCTGGGTCGTTGTAAAAGAATTCTCGCGATTTCAAACCTTGTTCTGTATCCACTACTGATTTGATTCCAGGTAAGATCCTGGTACCGGCTGAGATTAAACCGTTCCAACATAAAGTCAACCATCAATTCATTCCATTTTCCGTTTATGCCATAGATCGCGGCGCTGAAATGCAGATTGTCTTTTAATCTTCCGTACCATCTTGGAATCCGCTGCGGAATAAATGCTACATGGTGCCTGATATCATACTGATCCGGCCGATTCAATAATTTGAAATCTAATTTTCCCTGGTCCAATGCGAGTTGACCGGCGATGCATCTGAGCAACGTGGTTTTGCCATGTCCGTTTTCGCCAACTATACCGAGTATGTCGCCGCCTTTCACCGACATGCTGATGGTGTGCAGACTAAAATTTCCCTTTGGGTAAGTTTTCGAAATGTGATTCACTTCCAAAAGCCCGATATCAGCTTTCTTTATACTCGCTTCCGCTTGCCGTGTTTTTGAAAGAAGATCGCTTCCCATTTTGAAAAATGGTTCTCCGGGTTGAGCCTCGCGATTATCAATTGATGCGTGATAGAGCTTACTCCACTGAATGGACTCCCGCATCAAATTTTCATCTTCAATTTCAAGGGAAAGGTCAAGCATTCGCCGGACGGCGAGAGATAGATCGTTATGCTGCAGGTGTGCATGAATTTCTTGAGAGGCGGTTGGGTTCATCAACAACAGGGTTTTGGGTATAATGCTAATAAAGCTGAAAAAATTATTCAGCAATCCATAATTTTTCCTGATTTTTTTACTAACCCTGTTTCTCCAATAATTCTACTAATTGATTCCATTTCATTTCAGGGTGCTCAATTCCTCTTATGACATCAGCATTTAATTGTTTCAATCCTATTGTATTTAGCTGTACCTGATCAGCGGTTCTGATTCCTGGTATCGCAGTACTGATTTCAGGGTGGCTAAGGATGTAGCTCAAGGCCATTGAGGTTTCGTTGATTTGAAGTTGATGGGCAATAGGCCATACTGCATCATTCAGTTTCTTGTTGGCAACCTGAATGATTTCCGCGGTGAGGCGGAAAGACCGGTGATCACTCGCATCAAATTTTGCATCCGGTTTGAATTTGCCAGTTAGCAGACCAAACTGCAACGGCATTCTGGCGATGATGCCGTAACCCGCTCCTGAAGCGAGTTTCAGGACTTCGCTTGCGCGCTGGTTAATAATATTAAATACTAATTGGAATCCGTCGCCAAGTTTTCTATCGATCAGGTATTCCGCTTCTGGCTGGGGATGAAAAGTGTTCAATGAAAGTCCCCAGTACCTAATCTTGCCAGATCGTTTCAGATCTTCCATAGCGGTGATACATTCACCATTGTGCAAGTGTTCAAGCCTCGCTGTATGGAGTTGATAGTAATCAATAGTCTCCCGTTTCAATCGTCGCAAGCTTTCCTCACATGCAGCGCGTATATAATCGCCGGAGTAGTCAAATACAATTTTTTCGTTGATATTGCGATGGCCTACCTTGGTTGCAATGATTACATCCTTGCGATGTGAAATCACGCGGCCGATCAATTCTTCTGAATGACCGAAGCCATAGAAATCTGCCGTATCAAAAAAGTTAATCCCTGCATCAATTGATGACAGTAATGCCCGCTCTGATTCCTCGTCGTTTGTATTTCCCCAGCCAATAGGCATGCTACCAACCTTCGCAGCGCCACCAATGGCCCAGGCGCCAAAACCAATTTCACTTACTTGTAGATCTGTTTTTCCAAATTTGCGATAATTCATTACAGTAAAGGTATCGGGTATTCCGTATTCGGCATAGGGTATTAGGTATTTGGTATTTGGGTATAGGGCATAAGGAAAATAGGTATTCCGTATTCGGTGTAGGGTATTAGGAAAATGGTGTTATCGAATCGCAATTAACCTGGTACCTAATACCAAATGCCCAATACCAAGAAACGGTATACATATACCTATACCCGGGCTTTCATTACTTTTACATTTATGTCAGAAAAAAACCAACGACCTATTAGAGTACTCGTCGCTAAAGTGGGATTAGATGGTCATGACAGAGGAGCGAAAGTGATTGCGACTGCGCTGCGTGATGCGGGAATGGAAGTCATTTATACTGGTCTGCGTCAAACACCGGAGATGGTAGTGAGTGCAGCCTTGCAGGAAGATGTGGACGCCATCGGTATCAGTATTCTTTCCGGTGCGCATATGACGGTATTTCCCAGAGTTGTTGAACTGATGAAACAAAAAGAATTGAATGATGTGTTACTGACTGGCGGAGGAATTATTCCGGAAGACGATATGAAAAAACTCAATAGCATTGGCGTGGGGAAATTGTTTGCACCTGGCACACCCACGGGTGATATTGCAGAATACATTCGGGATTGGGTGGGGAAGAATCGTAGTTATTAATGGACTTTCGTTACAATAGGCAATAGGCAATAGGCAACTGGCAATAGGCAACTGGCAATAGGCAATGGACTTTCGTTACAATAGGCAATAGGCAACTGGCAATAGGCAATGGACTTTCGTTACGACACCGCTCTGCGGAAAATAAGTATTATTCGTTAAGGAAATCGTGTAGGCCGGAATGTAATCCAATTGCTGAATGGCTAAGTAGTCGAGTTAGAAATCCGCCGATAAATATTTCTTAATTCGTGTCAATCTGTGTAATTCGTGAAATTCGTGTATCCGCCGAAGCGGCGCAAAAAACGCTTCACTTACCAAAAGAAATCTGAATCATGTATCAATCCCTACAAACAAATCTGGAAAACGGAATATTTACTATCACCATCAATCGTCCTGATAAATTGAATGCGTTGAATAAAACGGTGATGGATGAATTGGGCGCAGCAATCAAAGAAGTGTATGAAAATTCCGCAATCAAATCGGCAATCATTACTGGTGCCGGACAAAAAGCATTTGTTGCCGGTGCAGATATCAGTGAGTTTCTTGGATTGAATTCGGCAGAAGGAATGCAAATGGCCAGAAAAGGACAGGACATTTTCGCAACGATTGAACGTTGTCCAAAGCCGGTAGTAGCTGCCGTGAACGGATTTGCACTTGGGGGTGGATGTGAGTTGGCGATGGCTTGTCATTTCAGAATAGCGTCGGACAATGCACGATTTGGTCAGCCCGAAGTAAACCTGGGATTGATACCCGGATACGGCGGAACACAGCGTTTGGTTCAATTGATCGGTAAAGGAAGGGCAATGGAACTGCTGATGACGGGAAATCCAATTGACGCAAATACTGCACTTCAAACTGGCCTGGTGAACTATGTTGTTCCCATTGCAGAATTGTTGGACAAGGCAAAGAGTATTCTCGCAATTATTAAATCAAAAGCACCTGTGGCTATTGCGAAATGCATAGAAGCAGCAAATGCCTTTTACGACAAAGACAAGAATGGATTTGAATCCGAGATTGATGGATTTGGTGAATGTTTCAAAACAGAAGATATGCAAGAAGGAGCGAAAGCGTTCCTTGAAAAGCGAAAACCAAATTTTGTGGGACGATGAACGTTTTGAATACTAACCACATCCGATAGCATCAGAATGCGCTTATTGAATGGTAGTCCTCAATTAAATCCTTTTGTCGGAAATAATTTTTCCAACTCACTTACCAGGCAATCAACAACCGGAGCATAACCTTCCGGAAAGCTTAACCAATTATCTGTATTGCGTCTAAGTAAGAGCATTCCCGGAAAATAGTGACCGTTTCCAGTATATTTTCTTAAGGTTGCCTTGTACACATTTTCCTCGACAAGTTGAATGTTATACATCCCAACATGTCCCGATTCTGCTTCGGCGGAACATAAAATATTCATACAATAGAGTTTTAACGAACGACAGTAAGGATCAGCTCCTTTGCTTCATTCTTAAAAATCGCGTGCCATACAAGCGAGCTCAATTGATCGGACTCTAATTTAACAGCAGTTGGGATCATTCGCGTCCATTCGCGTCTCTGGTATTCGCGTCCATTCGCGTTTAAAAAAAAGGTGCGGCTTTAAGCCGCACCATCCCTATAATAAGTGGAGTTAATAGATATGAATAAAAGAAGCACTTTATGGTTTTCCAAAAAATTTCTTAGTTGACAGAAGGCTGCTCATCATGCATATTGTCGCCAAAGAAAAAGGCGATGAGGCGGGTCAATGGCTCAGTGCCTGGCTGTCTTCTGAAATAAGTTATTACGGTATCCATGGTCGTATTTGCCTGATCTTGGGATATACCTGTCTGTGCAATCAGCATATATACAAACTCCTGAATTCCTCTCCTGATCTTAGTATTCTTTTTCACGGTTGTAAGATTTTATTTATCAGAAATCATAGTTACGCTTTATGTAAATGCAAAAACATGCCAGTATCAGTTGGGGAAAAATCTGAGGAAATAAATGTAGAATTTGAGTAAAAATGTTGAATCTCTTACAGTTTGGCTGATTGTCAGTTCATGCCTGCGAAATTTCCTCCTCAATGAAATTGGGAATTGGAGAATAAGTAATGGGAATTATGAGAGGTATTTGATATAGGTATCAGGAAACTGATATTACCAACACGGATATTGTTTCGCTTGATTTCAGCCTCCATGTACTTCAAGCAAAGAATCAAATAAGTGAAGTGTTGCGATTAGGAAACGATGAATTAAAGTAAGGTTGGAGTTGTTTCAACCCAAGTACCGTAGCCTATGTCTAATACCGCTGGAATGTAAGACTCTAACTAATTAAGTCCTTTCCCCGCTCCATCATTTGGGTTTCCGAACATAGCTGTAACAATGCGGTGTAGGGGCTCACCGGGTGTTTTCTGCATATACTGAACAATCGTGTTCACAGCAATCGTTGCCTGCTCCCGTGTAAGTCCTGCCTGCATCATCAAAAAATCAATCATGTTCGGGATGGAGCCATTTGTATTCTTCTTTCCCATAAAATTGATTTCATCTATTAGTTATAAAGGCAAAAACATGCCATGTATATAACGTTTTTTCGAAACCTTTATTGCCTCATATTCACATGATAATCAATAAATAACACTGAATTTACTATTGTGGATTGTTGGATGGTTGTTGTGAAGAATGAGCAGGTTTTAACGAGCGGCCATGGGGCAATAATGAGATAGCGGCAGCAATTTCGAGACCTATAAGGTTTTTAAAACCTTATAGGTGTATAGATAATAAATCGAAAACCCGCCCTGGAGGGTGGGTTATTAAAACTCGTATACCAACAAAAAACTGATGATATTATCAGTCTTTCAAACTTCAAACTTTAA
>Ga0157378_10003961_pt1 | contig 13084 bp, 11 predicted proteins | sample M65metaG_FD_115309 | JGI IMG/M metagenome (GOLD analysis project Ga0157378, IMG submission 115309) | Miscanthus rhizosphere microbial communities from Kellogg Biological Station, Michigan, USA - M6-5 metaG | ecosystem: Host-associated > Plants > Roots > Rhizosphere > Soil | place: USA: Michigan...
ATCCTTGATCCGCTGGTCCAACAGGAAGGAAAACGCCAGCCCAAACGCTTTGTTCCCCAGCATATTCGCGAACTTCATCGCTCGCTCCTGCATCGGGTAAATCATCCGGCTTCCGTTCACGAAATCTCCCCGCCCCCGGACCAGCGCCTCGAAAAACAGCGGCAGCTCCTCCGGTATCACCGATAGATCCGGGTCCAGGATCAGCACCATATCTCCGGTCGCCCTCCGGAAGCCGGTCCACACGTTCTCCGCCTTGCAGATTCCCGGCCCATTCACCAGCCTCACGTTTTTCCACGGATATGCAGCCTGCATTCGCCGCACTTCGTCGGCCGTCCGGTCGGTAGACTTGTCATCGCAGAAAATAATCTCGGTGAACTTCCCCATCTCGGGAATCCGCTCCACCGCCGGCTGGATGTTGCCGCTGCAAAAAAAATCAGACACGCGGCAACAGCCGCCAGCAACGCCCCGTGTTGTCCCGCTATCTCCATCACCATCCGATCCGCCTGCCCTGCCGCCCGTCAAAAACAGACTCGTCATTCCGGGCGAGCGCGCTGCGGCTTTCCGTCGAGCGATTTTTGCTCGATGAACTCCGCTCGCTGATCTCCGTTGGCTGCTCTGGTATGGCACGCCTGCTACACTGGCACGGTATGTCTCAACACATCCTCGTCACCGGTGGTGCTGGCTACATCGGCGGAGCCACCGTCCGCCTGCTCCTGCAGCAAAACTTTCGGGTCACCGTCCTCGATGATCTCTCCCGTGGCCATCGCGACTCCGTTTCCTCCGCCGCTCGCCTGGTCGTCGGCAACATCGCCGACACCGCCCTTCTCGACGAACTTTTTTCGGCCCTGCCCGTCCACGCGGTCATGCACTTCGCCGCTTTCGCCGAAGTCGGTGAATCCATGCGCGACCCGGCGCTCTATTTCCGCAACAACACCGCCGCCACGCTCACCCTTCTCGAAACCTGTCTGCGTCACAAAATCACGCGATTCGTCTTCTCCTCCTCCTGCTCCGTTTTCGGATTCCCCGAGACTCTTCCCATCAGCGAAGACGCCCCAAAGCTTCCCGTAAATCCTTACGGCCAGTCCAAGCTGCAGACCGAAATCATGCTCGAGTGGTTTCGCCGCATTCACGGCCTGCGCTATGCCGTGCTCCGCTACTTCAACGCCGCCGGTGCGTGGGACGGCCACGCCGAACGCCACGATCCCGAATCCCATCTCATCCCCAACGTTCTTCGCGCCGCCCAGGGCTCTGCCGGTCCCGTCAGTATCTTCGGCACCGACTACCCCACTCCGGACGGCACCTGTGTCCGCGACTACATCCACATTTACGATCTCGCACAGGCTCACCTCCTGGTCCTCCGCGCACTCGAAGACTCCGACCACTGCATCTACAACCTCGGAACCGGTACGGGCTACAGCATCCGCGAAGTCATCGCCGCCACGCGCCGCATCACCGGAAGGGAAGTGCCCTTCGTCGAATCCCCCCGTCGCCCCGGCGATCCCCCGACATTGGTGGCCAGCCCCGAAAGAATCCGGCGCGAACTCAATTGGTCCCCCCAATACCCGACCCTCGACGAAATCATTTCTTCCGCCTTGCCGTGAGGTGGCCAGCAGACTTTAACCCGATTAGAATCAACACTTACAGACGCTATTCTTCGCAGCCCGTTGCCGTAGTTAGGAAAAACAAGGAAGGGGGTAGGTTCTCTGTGGAAAACTCCACGGCCGTTTACCTGAGCCCTCAATTTCTCTCTTGATTGACCTTATTTTCTGCCTCTGCTAGAGTGCCCCGCATGGCTAAGGCAAAAAAGTCCCACTCCTCCTCGTCTCACTCCAAGAGTGCCAAGCCGCAGAAACGAAAGTCTTTAGCGCCCGCACATCCTCCCCAGCGCGGCGGCGTTGAACTGGTCGATCCTCGCGTCCAGGCGCAAATGAAACTCTACGACGAAGCCCTGGCCCTCTTCCATCAGCAGAAGTTCCAGAAAGCCAAGCAGGAACTGGAGAAGGTTCTGGAAGGCCCCAGCAAGGAACTCGCTGACCGCGCCCGCATGCACCTCAAAATCGCCGAACAGCGCATGAAGCCTTCGCAAGAGCAGAATCCGAAGAGCGCCGAAGAGCATTACCAGCGCGGCGTGACCATGATGAACCTCGGCCGCTGGGACGACGCCCGCGAAAGCCTCGACAGGGCCCGCAAACTCTCCGCGAAAGCCGACCACATCGTGTACGCCCTGGCCGCCCTCGATTGTTTGACCGGCGAAGCCGACGCCGCCATGGCCAATCTGAAAATCGCCATCAGCCTCAACAGCGCAAATCGCTATCACGCGCGCAACGACGAGGATTTCGCGTTTCTGCAGGAAGATCCGCGCTTCACCGAACTTCTGTATCCGGAAAAAGAGTAAGCCTCCATTCGCCCGTCTCGCACATCACGCGGTTCATCGCACAAGAGTTCACAAGGTTTGCAGAAAGGGATTCGTGTCGTAGCGCTTGGCGGCGGCACCGGCCTCTCCGCCCTTCTCCGCGGCCTCAAGCTCCACGTTGCACCTCGCCACGACCCTTATCCAACGCGCAAGCGGCCCATCGTCGACCTCGCGGCCATCGTCACCGTCACGGACGACGACGGCAGCTCCGGCCGGCTGCGCCGCGAAAACCGCATCCTGCCCCCGGGGGATATCCGCAACTGCATGGTCGCGCTTTCCAAAGACGAAGCGCTCCTGAGCCGTTTGTTTCAATACCGGTTCAGTGCGGGGAACGGGCTCGTCGGACACAACTTCGGGAACCTTTTTCTTGCGGCGCTGACGCATGTCACCGGAGATTTTTCGGAAGCGGTGCGGGTCTCCAGCAGTGTGCTGGCGATTCGCGGACGGATTTTTCCTTCCACACTTTCCAACGTCACGCTGAAAGCTGTTCTGGAAAACGGCAAGAGCGTGCACGGCGAAACGCGAATTACCGCGAGCCGCTCCCGCATCAAGAAGTTGACACTGACGCCGCCGAACGCCAGGCCTTTGGATGAAGCGGTCGAAGCAATTCGCGAAGCTGATCTGATTCTGATGGGCCCGGGCTCGCTCTACACCAGCATCCTGCCGAATTTGTTGATCCCGGAGATTGCGCGGGCCATTGCCCGGTCACGCGCGCCGCGCGTGTACATCGCCAACTTGATGACGCAACCCGGCGAAACGACGGACTATTCGGTAGCGGAACATCTGCGCGCGATCCAGGAGCATGTGAAGCCGCGCATCGTGGATTTTGTGCTCGCCAACCGGCAAATGGTTTCGCCGGCTGTAGCGCGGCGCTACCAGCGCGAAGGTGCTGCGCCGGTCACCGTGGACGCGGAGAAGCTGCGCCCGATGGGCGTAAAGGTTTTGCTGGAAAATCTTCTCGAGGAACACGAAAAGATCCGCCACAACTCGCGACGCCTGGCGCAAGTATTGCTCGACAGATTCGCCCTGCGAGAGTGATGGGTTTGGCCGGTTAGCGAAGCTTGCCGCGCAGCACGGTGACGGACGCGCGCGGCAAAATGAACTGCGTGTCGGCCCTTGCATCGAGCGAAGAGACGGCGGGCGGGCCGTCGGGATCGGCCTGGCTCAGGGCGCCGGCCGGATGCCACACATACTGTTCGGCGCCAAATGTTGTCACCGAAAGCTTCCCATCGAAATGGCGCTGCGATTTTTCATCCGCAAATTGCACGCGCACGGCGTGAGCGTTGGTCGCGTCCTTGTTGATCAGCAGCAGCGACCATTCTCCGTCGGGCCGCGCGGCGGCGTACGCCGTGACCAGCGTGTTGCCGGCATCGTCGGTGACGTCCGCGTTCGCCGGATACAAGCGGTGAACGCCGGCGCCGTGCTGCACCCAGTCGAGATTGATCATGCGGCTCGCGAAATATTGCGAAGCGTACTGCTTGATGTTGAGGTCTTCGTCGGCGACGAAATTTCCGTAGGTGCTGTAGCCATGGCAGCCCGGGCGCAGCGGTTCCGGCTGAATCGGCGAATGGTAGTAAACGGCGCCGGCGCCGCCGAACTGCAAAAATGAGCCCACGCTATCGGCCAGCCAGAGAGCGGCAAGTACGTCCTGCATTGGCTCGGTGAGTTCCCAGGAAAGATTGCTTTCCGTGTTCATCAGGGGAATGTTTTCGGGAACTCCGTCTTCGCGCCAGACGCGCAAAATGTTGCGCGTCAATTCCGGTTCGCGATAGAGATCGCTCCAATTTATGTCGCACGGCGAGATGGGATAGTGTTCGAACGAGACGAACGTGAGATCGTTCATGCGGTTGTGCGATTTCAGGTAGTCCACAAAACGGCCGAGCCAGGATGTTTTTCCGTTAGCGTCGGGCCAGACCTTGATGTCGTCGTTAACGCCTTCAAAAACGGGACCGCCAAGTTTCAGCGCGGGATCTACTTTATGTAACGCCGTTGCCCACTCAAGATAGAGGGCGGCGTAATCTTCCGGAATCATGTACTGCCCGTCGGGCTCCTCGCCCATTTCGACATAGGAAATTGGATAGCCGCGCTTGCGGAGGTAGGCGAGCTCCGCGGCGCTGTCTTCCGGTGTTCCATAAAGCATGGAGACGGGAATCATCGCGGGCAGGCGATTGGTGTAGCCGCTCTTGAAGAAGATATCGAGGCCGGACTGAACCGAGTTGGGATTGCGATCGGATTCCGAATGCCAGGGGTCGATGGAAGAAACCAGAGTGGCGGTCTGGTTTTCTCCCGCGACGTGTTTGACCAAGTCAATGAACTTGCCATCGTTTGAAAAGTTGCCGGCGGAGATTTCAAACGCGGCATAGCCGACGCAGTTGCGCGGATCACCCGAGCCGTGCGAATCGCAGCTGTTCGACGATTCGGTCATCAGGATGCGAAGAAAACGCGCGCGAACCGGCTGGCCGGCCAGGCGCAGGAGCGGAGAACCGCCTTTGCTGTCCGAGATTTCACCTTGCGGAAAGGTGTTCCAGGCGCCGGCCAGCGGTCTGTCCATGGGATTTTCGCCGCCGGACCAGTACTGGACGAGGAACCTTGTGGCGTACGGATCGGCCCAAGCGATTTGAATCGCGTCGATCTGTTGTGATGTGCCAAAGTCGACGACGATCCACTGCGGATGGAGCACATCGCTTTCACCCGTGAATTTTGACGCCAGATAAGGATTGCTCTTCCAGTAGGTTCTGGCGTCACCGTCGGTCAGGCGTGAATAACCGTGCGAAGCTCCGCCGTTCCGCGTGTTGCCGCGATGCGGAAGCGGATAGGCGTAGGACATCCGAATTTCGTCTTTGGGATCGGCGCTTCCGGTGAAGTACCCGCTTTTGTGTTCCGGGTCGCTCCAGCTGCCCGAGGGATTCCAGTGCCAGGCGCCGATGCTGAGTTCGGTGTTCTGCCGGTAGGTGATAGGTCCCCAGCCGGCAGAGAGAGATTGCTTGATGGTTTCCGCGGAAAAGACCTTCTCAAAATGTTTCGCTGGAAGGATATCGAGCGAAGAGCCCAGCGCCTTGTCGGGGTCGAAGGGCATGGCCTTTGCGGAAGAGAGCTCCACGGTGACGGATTGAGCGAAACAGCAGCCTGTCAGTGCCAGGAAAAGAACCGCGGGAAAGAGCTTCTGCACCGGAAGTTTCATGTCGCCCTCGAGCCTTATTATTTCGATTTAATACTGTAAAACGCGCGGATCTAAGAGAAGGTACGCGGAATTCAGCTGGTTGCCAAGCGAAAACGCGATGACCGCGCGTTCTGGCCCCTGGCTTCATCCGATTTTGCCAACTTTCGTGCAACTGTGGCCCGGCGAGCGCGGTGATAGACTCTACGCCCAACGCAAGTCCCTAGGCCGGGTTAGCGAATGACATTCGTTTTGAAGCGCCTGATGTTGGGTGTGCTGCTGATCGTTGCGGCGTCCAGCGCCCTGCTGATTTCCGATTTGGGGCGCCGAACCGCCACGGCGCACAGCGTGCCGCACGTCGGGCTGTTGCAGCACGCGTCGACAATGCTGCTCGACGAGGGCACGCGGGGAACTATCGACGGGCTTGCCGAACACGGCTTCGTGGACGGCAAGACGATCATCATCGATCAGTTCAACGCGCACGGCGACATCGCTGTGGGGAATTCCATCGCGGCCGAAATGGTGCAGGCGCGGTATGACCTGCTGCTGACGATGAGCACCCTGTCCCTGCAAGCGGTGGCGAACGCGAATCGCGGCGGCAAGACGGTGCAGGTGTTTGGACTGGTGGCCGATCCGGCGGTGGCCGGTGTGGGAATCAGCCGCGACGATCCGCTGAAGCATCCCAGGAACCTGGTGGGCTATGGAAGCTTCCTTCCGGTCAAGGACGCCTTCGCTATTGCGCGAGAAATGTTCCCTGGGCTGAAGCGTGTAGGGGTCGCATGGAATCCGGCGGAAGCCAACTCCCGGGCGTTTGTCGAAAAAGCGCGGGAAACCTGCCAGCAAATGGGAATCGAGCTGCTCGAAGCGAACGTCGAAAATTCAAATTCGGTGCTGGAGGCGGAAGAGTCGCTGGTGGCTCGCGACGCGGAGGCCCTTTGGATTGGCGGCGACGTCACGGTGAGTGTGGCAGCCGATTCCGTGGTGGCGGTGGGGCAGAAAGCGCGCATACCGGTTTTCAGTATTACGCCGGGAAAGCCGGATCGCGGGACGCTGTTCGACTACGGAGCCGACTTCTATCAAATAGGAAAGCAGACCGCAGGTCTGGCAGCGGAGATCTTGCGCGGCGCTGACCCCGCCAAGATTCCAGTAAAGAACGTCGTCCCGGTCAATTTCGTGGTGAATACCACAGCCTTGGTGGGATTGCGGCAGCGTTGGCAGATTCCCGCAAAGATTCTAGAGCGCGCAAACATCGTGGTGGACGAGGCGGGCATACATAACCGAGGGCCCGGAGACCAGCCAGCGAGCGCCAAGTAGGACCGATGCAAATCACCAAACGCCAAAGCGGAAAAATCGTGGAGCTGCTGGTCGAAGGGCGCATGGATGTGCACTGGTCGGAGCATCTTGCCGCTGCGGTCAGAGAGGAGATGCGGCAGGGCTCGCACCACATTCGGCTCGATTTATCGCAGGTGCCGTACCTGAGCTCGGCGGGAATCGGCGTGCTGGTGAGGCTGCATCACGAGTTCAAGAGTATTCAGGGTTCGTTTGCCGTGGCGAACTGTTCGCCAACCGCCCTGAAATCCCTGGAGATTACGAATTTGGCGGCCTTGCTGGTCGCCAAGGACAGCGCTGCAGCAACCGAAACAGAACCGAAAACGATAGAGGCGTCGGCATTTGAAGCTGCCAGGCGGGTCGAGAAGAATGGTGCGAATTACGAAATTTTCTCGCTGCAGCCAGCAGCAAAATTGCAATGCCGGACCATTGGAGATCCGGGATCGCTCGAACCGAGAGGTTTCAGAACGGCGTGTTGCCACGGGCTGCAATTCTCAGAAGGCACGTTCGCGATCGGGTTGGGAGCGCTCGGCGAAGATTTCGCGGACTGCCAGGAACGATTTGGCGAATTCATCGCGGCGGGCGGCGCGGTGGCATATCTTCCGACGGATGGAACCAATGCCCCGGATTTCCTATTGGCGGGCGGCACCACGCTGCCCGGAGCCCAGGTCTGCTATGCGATCGCGTGCCAAGGAGCAGGGCCGCAGCCGTTCCAGAAATTAATTCGATTTGAAGCGGCCGGCAGCGATGCGCCCATCGCGCTTTCTCTGTTGCTCGGGGCGTGCCTCGAGCTGGCAGAGGCGCAGCAAGCCGGCGTGGTGATGATTGCCGAATCGGCCGGGCTGGTTGGAGCTGCGCTGCGACGGTCGCCGGTGATGGCACAGGCCGGAGGCGATGTTTTTGCATTTCCCGACGTGCGCGAATGGCTCAGCTTTACGGCGGAGACCGCCCACACGAAAAGCGTGGTCCTGCTGTGCGGAGTGGCGGCGCTAGCAGAGTGCGAAGAGCTAAAGGGCTGGATTCGGCCGCTTGGCGCTTTGACGAAGCTGAGGCCGCCTGTTTCGGGACATCTGCACGCCGCGGCGTTTTCCTACCGGCCGGTGCCGAAGGGGAAGATCGAGTTGAAAGAATCCGTGCGGGCCCTGTTTGAAGGGCAGTCGCTTGAAGGCATTTTGCATTTGTTGCATGACGACCGAGGCGAAGCGGGCGGCCGTGAGAGTGAATTCGTGCGCGGCGCATGCTGGATTGCGCCGATCGCGAAGGCCGCCGGCGAAGAGGCGCAAGGATGAGCCTGCTCATCGGCGCGCTGACGCTGGGCTTCATCTTTTCGCTGATCGCACTCGGCGTCCTTATCAGCTTTCGGATTTTTTCGTTCCCGGACATTACTGCCGATGGATCGAGCACGCTCGGCGCAGCGGTGGCCGCAATCCTTCTGGTGAACCAGTTTCATCCGGCGGTGGCAACCGCGGCGGGATTTGCCGGAGGCTTCCTGGCGGGCGCGTTGACCGGAACTCTGGCAACAAAGTTCCGCATCAACGGACTGCTCTCCGGGATTCTGGTGATGACCGGGCTGTACTCGGTCAATTTGCGAATCATGGGGCGCAGCAATATTTCGCTGCTGGGGGCTTCGACCTTAGCCAGCGCCGCCGAGCGGGCTGGCGGCGCGGTGGTAGGCAAGGCCACGCTGAACGTGATGGGTTGGGAAGTCACGCCGCGCGAAGCGTCCATGCTGTTGGCCGCGGTGGTGTTTATTATTTTGGCGGGCGCCGTGATCTATGTCTTCTTCCAGACCAATCTCGGAACCGCGATGCGGGCAACCGGCGACAACGCGCAAATGGTGCGGGCGTTGGGCGTGAATGACGACCACATGATCATTCTGGGGCTGGGCGTCTCGAATGCGCTGGTGGCGTTGGGCGGAGCCTTGCTGGCGCAGTATCAGGGTTTCGCCGATGTGCAGATGGGAATCGGCATGGTGGTGTGGGGCCTGGCAAGCGTGATCATCGGCGAGGCGCTGGTCGGGACCCGGCAGCTTGGACTGAGCATCACCGGCGCGGTGATGGGCTCGGTGTTGTTCCGCTTGCTGGTGGCGATCGCGCTGCGCATGGGCCTGAATCCGAATGACTTGAAGCTGGCGACGGCGGTATTCGTCTTCCTGGCGCTGATTACGCCAGCACTCCTCAAACGGCTGCGCCCGCTCGGAGAGAAAACGCCAGCTGGAGCATCCCGTGCTTGAGGTCGCAGGGGTGAGCAAGACGTTCAATGCTGGAACGCCAAATGAACTGCGGGCGCTGCACAGAGTCCGGCTTGAAGTCCAGGATGAATCGTTTGTCATCATCATCGGAACGAACGGATCGGGAAAGTCCACACTGCTGAACGCCGTGGCCGGTTCGTTTTTCGTGGACTCGGGGAAAATCAAAGTAGACGGCGCGGACATTACCAGGTGGCCGGAATCGCGGCGCGCGAAATTCATCGGAAGAGTGTTTCAGAATCCTTTCAGCGGAACGGCCGCAGGCATGTCGATTGCGGAAAATCTGGCATTGGCGGCGCATCGCGGAAAGCGGCGCGGGCTGGGCTGGCTGTTGCGGGGAAATGTGCTCGATAAAATGCGAGAGCAAGTGCGCGAATTGAACATGGGGTTGGAGGACCGGCTGAAAAATGCCCTCGGTTCGCTTTCCGGCGGGCAGCGGCAAGCGCTGACGCTGCTGATGGCGACCTGGCTGCGTCCCGAAGTGCTGCTGCTCGACGAGCACACCGCCGCGCTCGATCCGAAAAGCGCCGACCAGGTGATCGCGCTGACCGAGCGCATTGTGAAGCGAGACAAGCTGACGACGCTGATGGTCACGCATTCGATGCAGCAGGCGGCCAGCCTGGGAGACCGGCTCATCATGATGCATCGCGGGCAGGTGATTCAGGATTTTCAAGGAGCCGAGAAGAAACGGTTGCGGCCGGACGATCTGGTGGCGCGCTTTGAAGAAGTGCGGCGCGCGGAGCTGCTGGACGAGAGCGCGGCGGCTATGCTGCGGCGCATGTACGTCTGAAATGGCGTTCGTGAGCGAACGCGGCGAGAAATTGACGGCGAAGGGACAAGCTCGTGAGCATCCGCCCCGCCAACATTGCTAGCCTCTAACGCAAGCGAAACAGCATCACCGCAGAAGAGTAACGCGCAAAACGGGAAGTTTCGGGCCGAACGCGGAGCTCGAAAAATAGAGCGCTCGGCACACCGGATGAAATGGTGGCCGCGCCGGGCAATACGCGCTATGCTCACGGAACAAAGGTGCACCTGCCACAGCTTACTTTTGGGCACTGCACGCTTGCAGACGTAGGCTCGCTTGCGTCGTGACACTCCGCAGCGCAGGAAAGTTTGCCTTCTTTTTGACTGCGGCCCGCGTGGACAACGACTTCTGGTGCAAATCCTTCGCCTGATTTTTTCAAAGGAGAATCGTCCTTATGGCTCTCAGGCCAGACCCTACTTTCTATCCCTCCCCGAAGATGGCCATGCAGGCGCAGCCGGAACGGCTGGCGTACGTTGCGTTGCTGAACGTGACCAAGAACGGAAAGCGCGACGCGATGGGCGTCGTCGACCTCGAACCCGGTTCGAAAAGCTTTGGTCAGCTCGTGGGACAAACCGACCTGCCGCATAGCGACAATGAGCTGCACCACTTCGGGTGGAATGCGTGCAGCGCCTGCCTTTGCCCGCAGAATCCGCATCCGCACATGGAACGGCGCTATCTGATCGTGCCGGGAATCGGGTCTTCGCGCATGCACATTCTGGACACCAAGGAAAATCCGCGGCAGCCGAAAATCGTGAAAGTGATCGAGCCGGAGGAGTTCATCAAGAAGACGGGCTACACGTCGCCGCATACCATTCATTGCGGGCCAGACGGAATCTACGGAAGCGCGCTCGGCGCGGCGAGCGGCGATGGGCCCGGCGGGATTTTCTTGATGGATGCGGAAACGTTCGAGCTGAAAGGGAAATGGGAACAGGAGCGCGGGCCGCAGCACCTGGCGTACGACTTCTGGTGGCACCTGGGGCACGACGCCATGGTCACGTCGGAATGGGGCACGCCGAACATGGTGAAAGACGGCGTGAATCCGGAGCTGCTGCTCGCCGGGAAATACGGCCACAAGCTGCATGTGTGGAATCTGGACAAGCGGACGCACACCCAGGAGATCGACTTGGGCGCGGAACAGCAGATGGTGCTGGAGCTGCGGCCTTCGCATGATCCAAACAAGGCGTATGGATTTGTAGGCGTGGTGCTTTCGCTGAAGGATCTGTCTTCTTCGATCTGGATGTGGCACCGCGAGGGCGGCGGCAAGAATGGCAAGTGGGCGGCGAAGAAGGTGATCGAAATTCCGGCGGAACCAGCGGAAGCGGACGATTTGCCGCCTCTGCTGAAGGGCTTCAAGGCCGTGCCGCCGCTGGCGACGGACATTAATCTGTCGCTGGACGACAAGTTTCTGTACGTGTCGTGCTGGGGGACAGGAGAATTCCTGCAGTACGACGTGAGCGATCCGGCGAATCCGAAAAAGACCGGTTCGATCTACACGGGCGGAATCGTGCGGCGCGCGGCGCATCCCAAAAATCCGCGGCAGGCGCTGAACGGCGGGCCGCAGATGGTGGAAATCAGCCGCGACGGGAAGCGCGTCTACTACACCAATTCGCTCTATTCGCCATGGGACGAGCAGTTTTATCCGGACGGCGTGAAGAGCTGGCTGGTGAAGATTGATGCGAATCCGGCGGGCGGGATGAATCTCGATGAGAAATTTTTCCTGGAGTTTGACGGGTTGCGCGCCCATCAGCTGAGGCTTGAAGGCGGCGACGCTTCGTCGGATTCCTACTGCTACTCGGACAACAAATGACTCATGGAGAGCTGAGTGCGTCGGCGCTCGGGTTGATGCTGCTGCTTGGTGCCTACCACGGGCTGAATCCCGGGATGGGATGGCTGTTCGCGGTGGCGCTCGGCATGCAGGAGCAGAAGTCCGCGACCTTGGCGCGTTCGCTTGTGCCGATCGCGTTGGGGCACGCGCTGGCGGTGGGCGCGGCGGTGTTTGCCGCGGTGCTGCTCGGCGTGTCGCTGCCTCTGGCGGTGATTCGCAGCATCGTGGCGGCGCTTTTGCTCGGGCTTGGCGTGTTTTTTCTGGTGAAGCACTGGCACCCGCGCTGGGTGCGGATGCAGGTGGGCTTCGGCGACTTGACGCTGTGGTCGTTCCTGATGGCGACGGCGCACGGGGCAGGTTTGATGGTTTTGCCGGTGCTGCTCGGCGCAGGAACTGCGCAGGCAGACAGTAGTGGCGGCGCGGCGAGCCGCGCTCACGCGCACATGGCCGCTGCGACGAGTCCGCTCGCGGGACTTTTTGCTACGGCCGTGCACACGGCGGGATATTTAGTGGTCACCGGGCTGATCGCGTGGATCGTCTATCGCAAGGTGGGCCTCGCCGTTCTTCGGAAAGCGTGGTTCAACGTTGACACGCTTTGGGCGGTGGCGCTGGTCGGGACCGGCGTGATCACCTTCCTGATGTAATATTTTCTTGTGCACCGCTGGAAGGTTTGGCCGGCATCCGTCCGGCGAAATTCATTTTGAGGGATAGGCATGTCCACGTTGGGGTTGATTGAATACAAGGATGCGGGTCCGGAAGTGCGCGCGGTCTACGACGACATCATGGCCACGCGCAAGACGGACTGGATCAACAATTTCTGGAAGGCAATTGCGCACGATCCGGTGACACTGAAGCGGACCTGGGAGAGCATCAAGCAGATCATGGGGCCGGGGGCGCTCGACCCGCTGACCAAGGAAATGATCTATGTGGCGGTGAGCGTGGCGAACAACTGCCACTACTGCATCGCCTCGCACACCGCGTCGGCTGTGAAGAAGGGGATGACGCCCGAGATGTTCAAGGAACTGCAGGCGGTCATCGGCATGGCGGCGGAAACGAACAAGCTGGTTACCGGTTATCGGGTGGAGATCGATCCGCAGTTTGAGCTGCCGTTTGGCGCACCGAAGTAAACAGGAAGCCGCAAGCAGCCACCGGATTTCCCCCAATTCGAGCCTCTGATACTGATAGTTCATCGGAACGTTCCATCTGAGACGACAGGAAAGCGCGGTCCGCCATCGCCAGGCCTGTACCTCAGGACAGGTGTTTCCACGGTAGTACGCGCGTACTATCGTCGGGCTACTCCCGGTATC
>Ga0157378_10003963_pt1 | contig 13081 bp, 10 predicted proteins | sample M65metaG_FD_115309 | JGI IMG/M metagenome (GOLD analysis project Ga0157378, IMG submission 115309) | Miscanthus rhizosphere microbial communities from Kellogg Biological Station, Michigan, USA - M6-5 metaG | ecosystem: Host-associated > Plants > Roots > Rhizosphere > Soil | place: USA: Michigan...
CTTCATGTCGATGGTCGGGGTGTAGCAAACGCGAGGCAAACTGGCCAGCGCGCTGAGGAATGCAACGTTGGAGGTAACCGCTCCCGAGGTAGCGGTGATGGAAACTGCGGTCGAACTGGTGCTAACTACGGTTGCAGCTCCGTTGGCGCCAAACGCTGCCACCGAAGGGTTATTGGAATTCCAGGTCACTAGACCGGTGATGTCCGAGGTAATCGCATCAGTGTAGGTTCCCATCGCAACGTATTGCTGTACGGCGCCGATTCCGAGTGAAACGCTACCCGGAGTAATCGCGATCGAGGCAAGCGCCGGCAGAGTCACTGTCATAACCGCGCTGTTGCTGGTGACGACGCCGGAAGTGGCGGTGATGTTTGAAGTGCCTACCGCGGTTGCATGAGCCAGACCCGTCGAACCAACTGTGGCGTTGACTGAAGCCGACCAGGTTGCAGTGGCGCTCAGATCAAGCGTGCTGGCATCGGTGTAGGTCCCAATCGCGGTGAACTGCTGGTTGGAACTTCGGACCACCGAAACCGTGGCAGGCGTTACGGCGATGGAAACCAATGCCGGAGGCGCAACGGTCAAAGCAGCATTGCCATGGGTTGCATTCGAAGTGGCGGTGATGGTAACGGCGCCAACTCCAGTGCCCGTTGCAATACCAGTGTTGGTGATGGAAGCGCCGGTGCTTGCGGTCCAGGCTACTGCGGTCGTCATATCCTGCGTGGTTGCATCGCTGAAAGTTCCGATAACCGTGAAGGCTTGCGTGGTGCCCTTCGGAATCGTGACTGAGGAAGGCGAGACCGCCAGCGACATCAACGCGCCGGTCGCCACCGTCAGATCGGCCGTGCCATTGATGGAACCAGAGGTCGCAGTGATTGTGTTCTGGCCGAGAACGTGGGCTGTCGCCAAGCCTGCGCTATTAATGGAAACGCCGGAAGTCGAAGTCCACGAAACCGTAGAAGTGAGGTTCTGAGTAGTGCCGTCACTATAGACGCCGGTTGCGGTGTAGCTCTGCGTCAATCCCTTTGGTACCACGATGCTGGCCGGTGCAACTGTAATAGAGGCCAGTACGGGCGCGGTGACGGTGAGAGATGCGTTGTTGGAGTTCATCGAGCCAGCCGCCGCCTTAACGGTAGCGCTGCCCATCGCCGAGCCGGTGGCAAGACCGGTGTTGGAAATAATCACGCCCGCGGTCGCAGTCCAGGTAACCGTGGAGCTCAAATTCTGTGTGCTGTTATCGGTATAGGTGCCGGTGGCAGTGAATTGCTGCTTGTTGCCTTTTGCTACCGAGGCACTGGCTGGAGTTACTGCAACCGAAACCAGCGCTGCGGGAGCCACGGTCAGAATCGTCGAGCCACTTACTGAATTCAATGAAGCCGAAACATTGGCCGATCCTTGCTTGATGGTCGTGACTTGTCCAACGCTGACGGAAGCAACCGTTGCGTCCGATGAAATCCAGGTCGCGGTCGCAGAAATATCCTGCGTAGTGTGGTCCGTGAAGGTCCCCGTCGCCACGAACTGCTGGTGCAAGCCGAGGGCAACGGAAGGACTGCCCGGGGTCACTGCGATTGAAACCAGGGTCGCGGCCGTGATTGTTACTGCGGTGTTGCCGCTTACGGTCGCACCGGTAACAGAATCGGAAGCCGACGCTAAAATCGTCGAGCTTCCGGTGGCCAACGCGGAAACCTTGCCCTTGTTGACGCTGGCAACGCTCGCCGTCGAGGAATTCCAGCTGGCAGAAGCCGTCAGGTCCTTGGTAGTCCCGTCAGAATAGGAGCCGGTGGCGGTGAGTTGTTGTTGCAGGCCTTTGGCAAAAGAAGGTGCGCTTGGCGTAACTGTGATTGCGACCAACTTCGCTTTCGGAGTTGGTTCCGGGCTGGAACTGCCCCCACCACCGCAAGCCACCAGTAAACTCATGGCCAGCGGCACCAGGAGCCGAGTGGGCCAGATAAGAGAACGGCGCATCATTGAGAAACCCTCAGTGTTGAAATGAGACATCCAGTTTTGGGGAGGCGGTGAGACCAGTCGTCTTGCTTGTTCGGGGAGGAAAACTTTCCTAAAGAGCTTTTATTAGGGGAATACTTCTTCAACGAATTGAATAGTAAGGGGCCGCAAATTTTTTGCCTATGGGAGTTCCGTGTTAGCACTTGCCTGTAATAGGTGGGGGATGGGTTGGGAAGAATCCCTTGAGTACCCTTGTGTTGATCTGCAAGATAAAGAAAAGAGAGGGGAACGAAAGTTCTTTCGTTCCCCTCTCTGGTTACCTTCCGGCTATTGAAGGGGCAAAGCCACGGTATCGCCGGCGTTCACATTGATGTGCGAAATGTTCTGTCCGCCGTAAAGTTCTGAACCGTTGCTGCTCAGGCCGGTTACCGGAACCGTGGCCGAAGTCACAGTTCCCGGCGGCACCGTGATGCTGACCGCGGCATCGACGGAACCGAAGTTGGTCAGGCTGGCTTTCGCGCCTGAAAGGTTGTAGTTGTTGCGCCGCTGCATGCTCTGACCGACTTGATCAAGGGTAGGGCTGAGTACCGGCAGCTTGAACAAGCTCTGGTACAGATTGAAGGTGGCATTGTAGAGGTCCCCGAGCAGCGAGTGCGTTCCGTCGTAGGCGACCAGGTTGGGCTGGTGGAACATTTGGGGATCCATGTCGCCCTTTAACATGTTGGCTACGAAGCTCTGGCTGATGTTGTCCACAATGTTCTGGTAGTTGTAGTTGGCGTATTCCGTTCCGTTGTAGATGCATTGGTATTCGGAAGTCCATCCATCCGGCGTGGCCACGTTGAAGTACAGGTTGTTGGCGTGGCGGGGAACCAGATAGAGAGCGTCATTGATGGTGTCCGGCATGCCGACGTTGGGCGAAGGATTCGGACCGTTGTTCAACGTGTTGAGCACCGAGGTGTCGGTCACGACGTACTTCACGCCATCGGCAACTGCCCGATTGACGTAGGTGGCATCGTTCAGGCCAGTAATGCCAGGGGTGACCATGTTGGCCGGGTTGTAATAGGTCAGGCCAAGGATCTGCGCCTGCTGGTTATTCTTCAGGATCTCGTCATCGATGAACTGTGCTGTCTGGCCGTTCAGCGTGTCGGGATGGTCGTAGGTATGGCTGATCCACTTGAACTCCGACTGGTGCTTAAGGAATTCCGGAGTCAAGGTATCAGGTGCGTATCCGCCGAGGTTGGGGTTGCCGGTGGTGCCCACGCCGTTGAAGGCCATATGCAACACAAAGTTGGAGAACAGCGGATTCTGCTGCGTTTGTTTCTGCCAGGCCAGCAGGGCATCAACGTCACTGCCCACCATGCGGACCGAGTTCAAAGAGTCGGCGTCGGAATCCGTACGGTCGTGTGCGGCGTCGAAGCATTGGGTGTTGCTCTGCCACTCGTGGTCGTTGATGAACACGTCGTCCACCTGGGGGATGGCATAGACGTGGAACTCACCGAGGAACACGCCGCGTGTGACCCAGTTGATCAGGCCATACGAGGTGAGCAAGTCGTGCATCAGATACGGGTTACTGTCAAAGGTCTGGGACAGATACTCCCGACCATCGCCCGGGTTGTAGATGACGGAGAGGACGTTCCCCAAGGAGTCGGTGAGAAGCGGAGTAAGCGAAGCGCCGGCCGGCAGATTTGAAGGATCGATCGGCGACGAGAGATAGATCGAAGCGTGGGCGAACTGCAGCGGGGTCGCGGTGTTCAAGTAAGAGAAAACCTGATCAGCCGCCGGAGTGAAGTTCGCGGTGTAGGTGTCAGAGGTCGCCACCTGGTTGTTGAAGGTGTTCAATCCGTAGTCGGTGCCGGGGTAGACGAACCAGTTCAACTGGCGAACGTGGTAGGTCTGCTCGTAGGTCATCATGTCCCCATAGCCTGGCAGTACGTACATCCAGTTTCCGAAGGTGAAAATGATGCCCTGGTAGTAGCCGTGGCAGTTGCCGTCGGACAACATCGCCGGAGTGATGCCGGTGGTAGTGACGTCCATATCGAACACGTCATAAGGCGTGCCCAGATAATCAAGCGCTTGCGTGATGGCCGTGTAGTCAGCTTCCGACTGGCTCTTGGTAATGACCAGCAGCTTCATGTCGATGGTCGGCGAAGAGCAGACCGGAGGTAATGCGGCCACTGCGCTCAACCAAGCCGGGTTGGAAACGATACTGCCCGAGCTGGCCGTAACCGGAATCGCGTTAGAGCTGGTTCCCAGAATCTTGGCAAACCCGGTGGAGCTGATGTTCACCAGCGAACTGTTACCAGTCGTCCAGAGAACAGTGTTGGTCAGGTCTTGAGTGGAGTTGTCGGCGAAGGTGCCGATAGCGTTGAACTGCTGTTGCCCGTGCAAGCCCAATGACACGCTGTTCGGGTTTATGGTGATGGACACCAGCGCCGGAGGAACGATGCTCAATGAAGCCGAGCTGCTGATGGAGTTCAATGCCGCCGTCACCGTGGTGTTGCCGGTCGCGGTGGCAGTGGCTAGGCCGTTCGAAGCCATGGTTGCGCCAGCGGTCGCCGTCCAGGCCACCGTGTTGGTGATGTCCTGAGAGGTAGCGTCGCTGTAGGTGCCGGTCGCGGTAAACGCTTGGGTCGAGCCCTTGGCAATCGAAGCCGCTGAAGGCGAAACCGCGATAGAGACCAAAGCCGCGGGCTGAACGGTCATCATCGCCGCGCCGCTGATCGCGCCGCTGGTGGCGGTGATGGTCGGGGTTCCAACTGCGACAGCTGTGGCCATTCCACCGGAAGCTATAGACGCCTCGGCGGTGGAAGACCAGACCACGGTGCCAGTCAGGTTCTGGGTGGTAGCGTCAGTATAAGTGCCGGTCGCCGAGAATTGCTGGGTCAAGCCTTTGGCGACGGAGGTGTTCGCCGGAGTAACAGCAATCGAAACCAGCGCAGCGGGGTTGACGGTGAGGGCTGCACTTCCATTGATTGCGCCGCTGGTCGCGGTGATGGTGGGGTTGCCGACCGCAGTGCCTGTTGCCAGGCCAGTGGAAGCGATGCTCGCTCCGGTGGTCGAAGACCAGGTAACCGTTGTCAACGGCTGCGTGCTGCCATCGGTGTAAGTTCCGGTTGCGGCGTATTGCTCTGTCAGACCTTTGTTGATGGTCGCGCTTGCCGGGCTTACAGAGATGGAAACGAGGGTTGCGGCTTGCACGGTAAGAGTCGCGCTGCCGCTGACTACGCCGCTGGAAGCGGTGATCGACGAATTGCCCACCGCTGTACCGGTAGCCAGACCACCAGAAACGGTGGCGCCGGTTGCGGAAGTCCAGGTTGCAGTCGCAGTCAAATTCTGCGTGGTGTTGTCGGTGTAAGTGCCGGTCGCAGTGAACTGTTGCGTCTTGCCTTTCACGATGGTCGCCGTCGCCGGAATTACAGCGATCGAAACCAAAGTTGCAGGAGTCACCGTCATGGCGGCCGTGCCGCTGATGGCGCCGCTGGTAGCCTTAATGCTGGGCACACCGACGGCGGTAGCTGATGCCAATCCGCCGCTGGTGATGGTGGCGCCGGTAGTGGAGCTCCAGGTCACCGAGGTCAAAGCTTGGGTGGTTCCGTCGCTATAGGTGCCGGTAGCGGCGAATTGCTGCGTCTTGCCTTTGACGACTGATACTGGGTTGGGTGTTACTGCGATAGAAACCAACGTCGGAGCGGTAACGGTTAACTTTGCCGCACCTGCGATGGCACCGGTCATGGAAGCCGAGATGGTTGCACTACCTGCCGCCATGCCTGTCGTCAAACCTTTAGAGACGGTGGCAATCGTGGCGCTGGAGGTGGTCCAGGTGGCAGTCGCGGTTACATCGCCGGTAGTGTTGTTGGTATAGGTAGCGATGGCGGCGAGTTGTTGCGTCTTGCCCTTGACGATGGAAACTGTCGCAGGACTGATTGCAATCGACTTTACCGCCGGTGCTGTAGCTGGTCCGGAAAGAGCGATGTCTTCTGGATTGGTCACTGCGGTATCGCGGATGGAGAGAGTCCCAGTTCGCGTGCCCACCGCAGTCGGCTTGAACACAACGTTGAAGGTGCAGGTGACGCCGGCCCCGAGCTGTGATCCGCAGTTGTTGGTCTGCGTGTAGTCGCCGCTGATGGTCACGCCCTGGATCGGCATCGCGACGTTCTGGTTGTTCTTAAGCGTCACGGTCTTGGCCGCACTCGAAGTCCCGACTATCTGGGAAGCAAATGTCATTGAGGTCGCGGAAAGCGTGACCTGCGGAATGGCTGAGCCCGTAAGTAGAGCTAATTGAATGTTCGACCCTGCACGAACGCTCAAAATAGCGGCCCTGCCGCCGACCCCTGTGGGGTTGAACACCACATTGATCGTGCAGCTCTTCTTCCCTGCCAGCGACGAACCACAGTTGTTGGTCTGGTCAAAGTCGCCGCCAATGATGGAAACACTAACGCCGATCGCTGAGTTGCCAGTATTGGTTAGGGTGGCCGGCTTGACCGCGCTGTTATTGGTCACGGCGGTGCTTGGAAACGACAGCAAGGAAGGCGAGAGGCTCTGCGCATGTGTCTTCGGAACGGCCAGGAACAACACGAAGAGGGCGAAGGCAAAGCTGATACTGCGCGTGGGCCGGGCAAGCTGCTTCATGAAAACCTCGAAACAAAGATTGCGAATTTCGGGGGCATTTCGCGAACAACGATGGAGCTAAGCTGCTTTGAAAGGGAGGGACTGAGAAATCGCGTTCAAAAAGGGAGAGGCCTAATTACTTAAGGTCATCGAAATATACGGCCAAATTCGCGCCATGGCTAGGCTAGCTGGGACTAGGGCCGCTGGTTTGAAGCAGCGGTTACGGCTTAAAACCTTTGAAGGTTACCCTCTGTTTATAACTATGCAACCACCACATAGCGCACGTGTTCTCAAGGAAATGGGGGCCCCGGGCGGAGTCGAACCGCCGACCAACGGTTTAGGAAACCGCTGCTCTATCCATCTGAGCTACGGGGCCATGCGCAGACTGGATCAGTCACAAAGATTATCAAAGATTCAGGGTGCAGTTGGACTAAAGCACGCCAGCAGCTTCCAATCCGGCCAGTCTTGAGGCCGGCGGGACGGCATGACCTTTGGTGGCGTTCACGCGGATTTCAAAATGAGCCATAATCCTTCGGTCCGAGCCGACCGTTGGAGACTGAATATGAATCGCCTCTTGTTGGGATTTGCGCTATTCGCACTTTGTCTTTCCACGATGACGTCCGATGGGCAACATGCCAAGCTGGCTGTCGATGAATCGTCCGCTGTGCGAGCCACGGTGACGAACTACATCGAAGCCTACTACCTTGGCGATGCTGGCCGTATGCAACAGACGTTGCACCCGCATTACCTGAAGCATGTTATTCACGGGAACATTGCCATGCGGGAAATGACGGGGCCCGATATGGTCTCAGCAGTGCGGAACGGACCTCCAGACATTCCTCAATCCGAGCGAACCGAACAAGTCAGCGTTCTTGATGTGTCCGGGAACATCGCTTCCGCCAAGTTGGTCACTCCCGGCTGGGTCGACTACATGACCCTGTCGAAAGAAACACAGGGGTGGAGGATCGTTTCCGTGGTTCAGAAAATAGAAAACTAAGAGCGAGCGTTCGGTAAAAGCGCGATCCAGCACTCCAGAACAAATCGCGTTTGTTTGCCTATTTGTTCCGCCTTAGATGTCCAGCGACCGCTCTCTCGGCGGGGGCACCCGAACCCAGGCCATCCCGGCAGCATTGGCTGCCTGAATTCCCATGTCCGTATCTTCGAAGACCAGGCATGAGTCGGGCGCAACGTCCAATCTGCTAGCGGCCAGCAGGAAGGCTTCGGGATCGGGCTTGCTCCTCTGATAGTCCCCGGCACAGACCAGCGTCTCGAAGCGGTCCAGGAGCTTCAGTGACTTAAGTGAGGCCGTTACCGACCCTCGCGTGCTGCCGGAAACGACTGCAAATGGGATTCGACCAAAGCTCGACTCAATGTGCTCCATTACTTCTGGCACGGCTTGGAGTTCGGGAAGAATGTTGAAATACAACTGTTCTTTTCTCGTGGCCACCTCCCCAACTGGCATTTTCAAACCGTGCTTCACGTTGGGGCTCGCAATGATCTCGGCCACGGGCATACCACCCCACGCGTAGAACAGGTCTTCATCGAATGCACAATTCCATTCCGAAAGGGCTTTGCTCCTCGCCACGTAATGCAGGGGCATAGAGTCGGCGACGGTTCCGTCGCAGTCGAATAAATAAGCTTTGAAAACACCGGCTGGCAGCTTGAGTCCCATTGTGCTATCAACAATCTGATGTCATCGGATCTGGCCCCATCGTACTGACCCTGCAGCGGTTACGTCTTCTTAAGCCGGGCGGAATTTCAGCCGATAGTTCAACCCGCCCCGTCTTTACGGTCTTTTTATCTCTTTTTTATGACTTTTTTATGCCCCGATATTTCCAATAAACATAGTGTTCGCTGAAAGGGGCTTCATGGTTGCTGTTCTAATTCGCATTTTAGAAGTTCTTTTTGCCCTAGGCTTGCTGGGTTCAGGCGTCGTCCTGCTTCTCACCTTAATAGAAGACGCCAAAATGCTCTTCGAGAAGGACGAAAAGGTTCCCAGTATTACCGAACACGCGCCGGCTGCTCACGCCGTGGCAGTGCATTAACTTTCCCCGTATCCGGTGGGTAGTTTAGACTGCTTTCTAGCAGAATCGCAGCTAGGAGCGTCTAAATGGACCCGTTAAAAGTCGCTGCTTACATTCTCGGAGCTTTCTTCGTTGTCGGCGGAATCGGTTGCGTTTTCGCGATTCCGGTCATTGCGTTCAAGATGTTTAGCGTTTTGTTCGAAAAGGACGACGAGGAAGAGCCCGTTCCCGCCGCCTCCTAAATTCTTCCCTGAGGCACGCCGCCCCATACTCCGAGTTTCTGATTTATTGTATTAGTCGTTGATATCTTAAATTCCCCAGCGGAGGAATTCACAGTGTCTTCATCGTCGCTCCCGTTGGCGGCCCGCGGGCTCGCCATCCTGGTGGTTGCAATGATCCTACCGATCGACCTGTTTGGCGCCGCTTCCCAGAATTTTCGGGGTGCACCCGACTCAGCAAAGCAAATGCAAAACCCATTCGACGGATCTGCAGGAATACAGGCCGGCAAGCCTCTTTATCACCTGCGCTGCGCCAGATGCCACGGGGAACGAGGGGAAGGCTCTGGCAATATTCCTCGTCTAAAAGATGATGCGATCCGCGCCGCCACACCGGGTGAGATTTTCTGGTTCATTACCAAGGGCGACGTGAAGCATGAAATGCCATCGTGGGCAATGCTCCCCAAGGAGCAACGCTGGAAAATCGTCACCTATGTGAAGGCGATGGGGACGCCTGCGGCCTCCGCTTCCAGCGCATCCACTGCCGGGACCGGTAAGCTGAACCTGCCAGCGACCAAACCTCCGTTTACCGACTTCCGGGCGGAAAAGCCCGGAACCATGCGCAAGATTACGGTCAAAGATCTTCCGGCGCCTTTCGTCACCAAGTCAGCGGAGAATTCGCCAAAGGTGGTAGACCGCCCAGCCAACGTCTGGCCGCAAGCGCCAGCGGGATTCAAGGTAGAACAGTACGCCACCGGGCTGGAAAATCCGCGAACGCTGACCACTGCCCCGAATGGCGACATCTTCGTGGCCGAAACCGAGCCAGGACGCATTCGGGTCTTCCGCGGATTGACCAGTGATGGCAAGGCTGAGCAGATCGGAATCTATGCCAGTGGATTGAACCAGCCTTACGGCATCGCCTTTTACCCGCCGGGGCCCAATCCTCAGTGGCTCTACATTGGGAATGTAAATGCGGTTGTCCGTTTCCCGTACCACGATGGCGATATGAAAGCCGCCGGATCTCCCGAACACATTGCGGATTTGCCTGACGGCGGCGGACACACCACCCGGAGTCTCCAGTTCCGGCCTGATGGTAAAAAGCTTTTCGTTGCGGTGGGATCGGCTTCAAACGTTGACGATCCGGATACGACTCCCGGGGAGAAGAATCGCGCCGATATATTGGAGTTCAATCCCGATGGCTCCGGCCAGCGAGTCTTCGCATATGGAATCCGAAATGCCGGCGGGGGGATCGCGATCCAACCGAAGACCGGAGATCTATGGTGCTCGGTCAATGAGCGCGATGCACTAGGGGACAACCTGGTTCCCGATTACATCACCCACGTGCAGGATGGCGGATTTTATGGCTGGCCCTGGTGGTATATGGGTGATCATCAGGACCCGCGGCATAAGGGAAAACATCCTGAGCTGAAAGACAAGGCGATTGTTCCTGACGTGCTGTTACAACCGCACAATGCGTCCCTGCAGTTCACGTTTTACGAAGGCAAACAATTCCCTGCCGAATATCAAGGAGATATTTTCGCGTCTGAACATGGCTCATGGAACAAGGCGGCGCGTGCCGGCTACGAAGTAATCCGCATACCACTACATCAGACCGGCAAAGCCAGCGGCGAATATGAGGATTTCCTCACCGGTTTTGTTCTAGACAGCGGAGACGCCTGGGGACGTCCAGTGGGGATTACGGTGGCGCCGGATGGGTCGCTCTTGGTGAGCGATGACGGGTCAAACACAATCTGGCGGGTGAGCCACACCGGAAAATAGACCCAAAACCGATGTAGGGCTAACGAAGCGCCGACGGCAAAGTGTAGGGTATTCTCGTCCGGCCTACCCAGTAGTCGGGGACTTTCGTCGCCGCATTTTTATGCGGCGCGTTCGGTCCAGCTTGAAATTGCCTACCGTCTCTTCCAGTTCCAAGGCGAGGCGCGAGAGATCCTGGCATGATTTTTCAGCATCTTGTGCGCCGGTGGCTAAGTCTCTGACCGGCGCCGCAATCTGCTCCAAATTATTGTTGATCTGCGCAGAGGCGGCGGATTGAGTAGCTGCGGTCGCAATCTGTGTGATCATTTCTCCGACCTGGTCAGCCATACAATAATGCCTCTCAGCGAATCACCCGCTTGGGCAGTCGAGTTGACGCCGTCCTCTACTTGCTTCGTGCCTTGTTCCATCGCTACAACCGCGGATTTTGTGCCACTCTGAATGCTTTGAATCATCTCAGCGATCTGCTTGGTTGCTACCGTAGTGCGCTCTGCCAATTTGCGCACCTCGTCAGCAACCACTGCGAAGCCTGTTCCCCGCTCTCCGGCGCGGGCGGCTTCAATGGCGGCATTCAGCGCCAACAGGTTGGTCTGGTCGCCGCCAGTGGTGGCTCGGGACTGCGGCACTGGCGAGGGCAGGTCTCTCGTGTAATTGTTTGATCTGTCCTTCCAATTCATGGATTTTCTCCACCAGATGTTTGTTAATTTCATCCTGGTTCTGGCTTGGCCTGGATTCTTGAGCTCTCGCCGAACCAATCAACAGAGAGCAAACGATCATTATTTTGGATAGGTTGAAAGGCTTCCGTGCGCGTTGACCGAGCAAACTTCGACTCCTTGCGCCCGCACTTGAGAGGACTGGCCAATCAAAAGGAGCGCTACTTGGGAGTATCTTCGGGTAAATATGAGGTATAAAAGCGCGGAACTGGATTGGGGGCGGCTAAACGTGCGCCTGAGCGTGGTCTTGAACGCGTAGATACAACATGTAAAGCACAATGGCGAGATTCGCTATGAATATCGCCAGACGAATGGCAGTAACTTCCTTCACTAGTTCGTAAATTTCGAAGGGGAGATAAACGGTGCCCGATGCAAATGCGAACCATTCAGCCCACGCCCGTGCGCGCCACAGGCCGTAGGCCTCGATAAACCGAATGACCGAATAGGCCACACAACCTGCTGCAACAAGCCACAGCTTCTCATCAGTAACCCCATCGGCAAGTTTCAGAAAGATGTCAACGTAGTGGTGGTTTCGGCCGATATGCAGTAGATGAAGCAGGCTGCCAGCCACGTCCCATGCATCGCGGTGCACCAGTGATAAAACCCCAACCGCCGCCAGCAGCACTACCCCACCTTTGGCCAGCTCAAATGTAGCAATGGCTCGCAGCGCGGCGAGCTGCTTTTCAGTCTTGGTATGGTGCCGCAGCAGGTTGGAAGGCAGACCGCGCATGAAGAGAGGGCTAGCCCTGTTGTTCGCGAACACTGGCGCGCAATTCAGCGACAATTTCTGCTGCGGCTTGGCGAGCAGCGTCAGCTCGGGAGACGTCAAATGAAATGGCTCCTACCCGGGCGTGGCCGCCACCACCGTAGCGTTCACACACGCGGGCCAGATTCACCAGGCGCTCGCCGGAGGTCCATGGGTTTGACCCCACTGAAACCTTAACCCGAAAACTACTCTTGCTCAGTCCTACGCTATAGATCGACTTAGGATGGAGGTAGTAAGGAACGAATTTGTTATAGCCTTCCAGTTCGTGATCGGTCACATCGAAGAAAATAGTCCCATCCTGGAACTCGGAACGCTCTTTCAAGATTCCGATGGAACGTTGGTGCCGCTCCAGCAGGGGTGGAAGGCGAGAAGCCACAAATGGTTCTTCAATGATCTCGGCGAGCGCTTTGGTGGCCAGCAGCGGAATGAGTTTGGGAATGAACGTTGAATCCTGCGTGGATTCAATCACCATGGTCAATTTCATCGCCGGTTCCTTCATCTCCACCGCAGTTTTGGCATCGGCATAGAGGGCACCATCGATGATGTCTGTCCAGTACACCAAATCAGAAACGGGTGTGGGATCGAATCCGAATCTTTCTTTCGCGACCATGGCGATGAAACTAGTGCACGACTTGAAGTCGGGATCGTAAAACTTGCGGTTGCTTTGCTGCTGCTCGAAGTGGGCAGCGTCGTCCGGGCTTAGAAACGCGCTCTCGTGATGATCAAACCACCAGGTGATACGCGGCGAGCTGCAATATTTAAAGTCGACGATGGCATTTTCGTCGCCGTCGAATTTAACGTCGTCAAACAATGCACCGGCTCGGTGCAGGAGGCCCGAGAAGACAAATTCAACGTCGTCACGAATACGCTCGCTGTAGAAACGGGAAAAGATTGCAGCAGAAGATGCGCCGTCAAAACATTTGTCGTGGTAGTAAACGTGAACTTTCAACCCCACCCCTTTAAGAACCGCATGGAAATGCACAAGAGACTAGGAATGCCATTACCGGAGGTATCTGTCAAGCAGAGCAAGCGTAGCCGGTCTGC
>Ga0157378_10003965_pt1 | contig 13078 bp, 15 predicted proteins | sample M65metaG_FD_115309 | JGI IMG/M metagenome (GOLD analysis project Ga0157378, IMG submission 115309) | Miscanthus rhizosphere microbial communities from Kellogg Biological Station, Michigan, USA - M6-5 metaG | ecosystem: Host-associated > Plants > Roots > Rhizosphere > Soil | place: USA: Michigan...
AATGCCGCCGGTGGGTTGGCCGAACATCTGGGTATTGGTAAAGCCGCTTCCACCAAACGTGTAGCCTCCGAAGCCGCCGATATAGGTTTCGTGGGGACGATGGTGTTCTTCGCGCCGAACGAACGCCGGCGGCGCATACAGCGCCTGCGCCTGCGCCTCCCTCATGCTGCGTTCTGTCGTGGCTTGTGTCCGATTGCGTTCATCGGGTGTGGCTTGTGTCGGAGCGCGTTCATTGGGCGTCGTCCCTTCGGGCCCAGCAATAGCCCGACGTAGGGCGTCAGCATGAAAGTAGATTGCACATAAGGGGCATGAGGTGAGGCAATGATTGCATCGCCGTACATGATTCAGCTCCCACCGCCATGCGAAAACGCGATTGATGCTCTCAGCAGAGAGCAGCGGGGAGGTAAAATCGCGAATCCTGGAACAGATCCCGTTGAATGGACCGAGGTGGATCGGATCGACTCCCTGTTTTGCCCGATCAAGGACCCCCTGCGCTGTATCTCGGACGTGCGTGATCAGGTGATCCACACTCGCCTTAGACGCATCGACTGTGTACCGCGCCCGTTGTCTCAGCAGTTCCAATTTCTGCGAGATCGCCGCGCGCGTCTCCACAATGTCTCGTACGTCCTGGTCGATGTTACCGGGTTTCTGATCCATGCAATGTTCTCCTCAGGATATAGAGCGATCGAACCGCTCCTCATCTTTTGCCGGAACGTGGCATGCCTTCGAATCCCGGAAGGACGGCTTCAAAAAAAGCATTTTGAACAAGAGTCACAATCAGCTCCCAGGTGCTTGCCTGTGGATTGTCCACAGGTCCGGACAGGTCCGCCTTCGTGGCCACTTCCCCACGCGGGGTGTTTTTCATTACCTTTGCGGCAACGTTGACGAGTTTTTCATAAATCCTTTTTAAGAGGCCTTTGTCCGCGTCCGCGTCCTGCCCGGGATCGTAGGCTTTGACATCCTTAAAGATCGGCTTGACGTAGCCGTCCAGACTGCCCTTTTTCACCGTCATCTGGGTAAAGACGGAAAAGATCCCCGATGCGAGGTCGAGTCCCCCGTACGCGCGCAGAAGATTGTTCAGGGCAGGGACGTGGGTCTTCCACACCTTCAGATCGAGGTCGAAGTCGGGTGATTTGGTTTCCGGGCGGAAGGCGCCATTGAGTTGGGTGGCGCCGCTGCCCATAAACATGCCTCTGAGTCGCACAACCGCCGTGCCTTCCCTCAATTGGTTACTCCAATTCTCCAGATAGATATCCGTGCCACTGAGAAACACGCGATAATGGGGATCGGTCGCCTGATTGACGAAGCCAAACTCGCTGTTGTCGATCGTGCCCTGATCGATTCGCAGCAAGAAGGTGGGGTGGCCGGCGGCTTTGTCGGCCGCGTGCGCGACCTTCTGCTCCCTCTGCTTCTCCTTGTGGCGTACGTCGGCGGCATGGACATAATCAAGCTTCACATCGCGTAACGCGAGCGTTTTGAGCCGGACTTCTTGCTTGGACGGCGAATACTCCACATGGCCCTGTGCGGCGAGCACCCCCTGCGAGAGCTGCACCTGATGTTGCGCGGTCAAGGGCAACACATTCTTCAAGGCGATGTCGTTGAGTGTGATATCAGCGTTAATGGTCGTGGAGGGTTGGGCGAGAAAGTCCGCATGGCCATCGAGCGTGAGCCGGCCTTGCTCAAAGACCACCGCCTCGAGATGGACCGGTGACGGATACTCATCGGCCTTTGAGCGGACGTTGCGAATGTTGCCCGCTTTAAATGTGATCGCGCTCAGATGCAGCGGTTTGGACGTCGCACTTTCCCGATAGGCGAGCTCGCCCTCCTCGATGCGGAATTCATTAATCTGTAAGGGATAGATGGCCAACACGGCCTCCTGCCATCCCTTCTCGTCCGGCGGGACGTCATCGTGCGCTTCGGCGGGAGCCTGCGGCCGCGTGATGTGCAGGACGGGGTGGTCCATCATGTGATCACTCACGAGGCGGCCCGAGAGGAGTGCTCCCCAGTGAACGCTGGCATGCCACTTCGTGAGTTGGGCGACGGGCGGATCGGGATGCTCCGTTTGCACTACGCTGACCTGTTCCAGATCAAGGGAGAGGCCGATGGGATGGAAGTCCAGTTTGCCGATATGAAAGGTGTACCCTTGGACCCGTCGGTTTAGTTCCCGTTCAGCATACGCGCGCAACGGTTCATCAATGAACATGAGGGCCATGGCCACTACAAGGAGCAAGAGGAGGGGGACGGCCGCGAGCCACCACCACCATCGAGGCCTCCGACCCGCGGGAGGAGAGGAGTCTGGATTGGTTGTCGGGAGTGGGCGAGCAGGCTCCATGCGCAATGTCCTCTGGTCAGGCGGCCGCCGAGGGCGCGGCCGCTACAATCCGCGAGCCATAGCGGTTCGCGTACACGGCGGTGAATTCTGCTCCAAACAACAGTATTTGGCTGGAGTAGTATACCCAGACGAGTAAGATGACGAACGATCCGGCTGCCCCATACGCCGAGCCAACATCCGCCTTGCCGAGATACAGGCCAATTGCGAATTTGCCGGTGGTAAAGAGAAGACTGGTGAGCGCCGCTCCTACCCAGACGTCAGGCCATGCTATTTTGGCATCGGGCAAGAGCTTAAACATCATGGCAAAAAGCAGCGTGATAACGCCAAACGAGACAACGAGGTCTGCCATATGCAACACGCTTTCATGCCCGGGAAGCCAGCCCGAAAACAGTTTGCCGAACGCCGCGAGGGCCGCGCTGAGCACCAGGGCGACCAAGAGTAAAAAGCCGGTCCCCAACACGGCCATTATGGAGAAGAAGCGGTCTTTGATTGTGCCCCACAGGCCGCGACTGGCTTGAAGCTCGACGCCCCAGACGGTATTGAGAGCGTCTTGCAACTGCGCAAACACCCCGGAAGCGCCGAGTGCTAACGTCGCCAGTGCGATGGCGCTGGCCAGCATACCAGCTGTTGGCTTCTGGGCCAGGTTGAGCATCTCTGTGACGGCAGCCGCGCTTTGTGGCCCCACCAGGCTTTCCATTTGCATCGTGATGGCGTGCTGCGCGGCCTCCTTCCCAAACACCAATCCGGCGATGGTAATTGTCATAACGAGGAGGGGCGCGAGCGAAAAGACCGTATAGTAAGAGAGCGCCGCACCGAGGCGTGGAGCCTTATCGGCGCTCCACTTGGTGAACGTGTCCTTGAGGAGAGTCCACCATCGCATGAGGCCTTGGCTCTGCGCTTGGTCAGGAGCCGATGACGGTGCTTGGCTGGCCGAGACCACGGCCTCACGGTTTTTCGCCCCAATAATAGGCTCGAGTTTTGGATTCATCGCCCTATGCTCCGCAATTGATCGAGTGCGCTGCCGCCGGGTCTCCGTCATAAGGGAATTGTGCTGTCTCTGTTAAGTCTCCCTTTGTGTTTCTTTTGTGTTTCTTTCGGATCGGGTGAGGCCGAAGGTTTCAGTGAATATCCTTCGGCCACCTTAACAACCATTCTTTATGGTGCCTATCAGGGCGCATCTGTTGGGGACGTGGTTGTTCTACGAACGAGAGGTGATTCTGCCGCTTACATTTTACGGGTCTGTTCAGAGAATGGGTCGTCTAATACCGATTTGGTATCGCGTGGCGGGCATCTTCATTGACGTCAAGGATTTTCGTTTCGTTGGCGGTGCCGTAGCTCGATTCGTGTGCGCGACGTGCATGAGAAACTGTGTGCTCTGATGACAGAGATGATCTGGCACGTACGCGAGTCGCGCCAATGTACAGCATGGCAGGATGCACATTTGGACAACTGTGAGGTCGCTTGCTGGAAAAGACGAGCCTTCCTATCGTTTCTTTGTACGCGCAGGACGCCTGAAAAATGTACGGGGGAGAGAGACTATTGCCATTTGGAGCACTCGTCAAACAATTCGACGGTACGGGGAAGCTCCGGCGTATGTCGTCCTGGATCGTTGGAACCAGCCGCTACATCATCCCTAAAGCGATGACCTCGCTACTTCACGTTGGTCAGACGCTGCCTCCTCCCGTAACGCATCAGTGCGGCGAGACCCTAGCCGAAAAGCAGAATTGTCGTCGGTTCTGGAATTGGTTGCTGCGATCCTGTCCCAACAGGCGTGGCGATATCCGAGATTAGGATGCCGGTGACCCTTGCAGGGCCCCCTGTCACGGTGCCGCTTTGCGTCGCTGCCCCTGAGTTTAGATTGAGCGTAAAGAGTTGATTGGCAGCAGTGATGGCATATGCCGTGCTCGTTACACCAGAGATGTCAAGGTCCGAGATACCTTGGGTGCCGGCTATATTTCCAACAGTTACCAATGCTCCCGCGTTCTGATTTGACACAATGGCCAGAACAGGATTGGCAGTGCCGATAGGGTTAATGGCGCCGTACAACGTGGTCCAAGCGGAGTCAGGGAAACTGTTTGTGAAGGCTAGCCCTCCAGTAACAGGCAATTTGCCAAAGTTTACGTCTGAACGCACGGATCAATGTTGACACAGGCCAGACCGCAGTTGATTCCCCCTTAGCATTTGAGCTTCATTAGCTGAATAACCAAACTGCCCCCCCCACTGTGATGTTCTCGCCAACGAACCCGCCCTCCTGGAGTGTGAGTAAACATACCCTAAGCCTTCTGCAGTAATAGCGCGCTAGCCCGATAGGTCCCTACTCCCTGATAGCCTCCTCGTATCAGTCTCATCTATGGTACAGACATGCAAACCATAAGAAGGTGTGTCACCGCTCTTCTACTCTTGGGCGCCTCAGTCGGGTGCTCGAGCCACCGCCCTATTCTATACCCCAATGCTCATCTTCAGAGTGTGGGCGAAGAGTCGTCGAAGGAAGATGTTCAGAGGTGCCGCGAGGTCGCCAAAGAGGCGGGCGCGTCAGGCGGCGCAGGAAAGACAGGGACTGTGGCCGGACATACGGCTACGGGTGCCGGCGTGGGAGCCGCCAGCGGCGCCGTCGGCGGAGCGATCACAGGCTCTGCAGGAATTGGCGCAGCGGTGGGCGCCGCCACCGGGGCCACCTTTGGATTTTTGAGCGGCTTATTCTCATCCTCTCCACCCGATCCAGCCTATGTCAATGTTGTCAACCAGTGTCTGGCTGAGCGGGGCTATCAGGTGGCAGGATGGAAATAATAGACGAATCACCATGCCTTCTGTCACGCGTTCTTTTCTGCCTATACTACCTGTGATCTTCTTGTGCTTTACCTTTGGGCATTCGCCGCCGGAGACGCCAGGCGTGCGTATGGAAACGGAGGTAGGTGAACTCGTGAAGTTGTATCGTCTATGCCTGCAGAATTACGAAGCCGAGCCAGTCAAAGCGAAGGAGAATTGTGCGGGCTATCGCGACGCGATCCGTGATCTCGGGCCGGATGGGAAGAAATCCGTGTAGCTGAATTGCTAGATCGACTGGGGTCCAAACTCCGTTGACAAGGAGGGCGACGATGGATGAAAGAGATTCTGAACGGGGTAGTCTCCACCTGTCGGCATTTGTGGCAGGGGCACTGGTTGGAGCCGGTATGGCGCTCTTGTTGACCCCGCAACCGGGCGCTGAAGTTCGGGGCATGCTACGGCGCTACGCCTCTAAATCGAGAGAGAACGTCGTGGAGCACGGTCGTGATGCCTTGCAGACCGCGGTAGACCGAGGGAAGGAGTATATGGAAAAAGGGAAGGAAGCTGTCCGAAGCGGGATCGAGACGGGAAAAGAGGCGATCAAGGTAGGAACTGAATCCCCAAAAGACGCGGGGAAGAATGCAGAGCAAAAGAAGGCGCCATAAGAGCACGGTGCCGAAGTCACGCTGTGAGAGGATTTTCGTATCGCCGACCTGGCGGTCATCGTGTTCGAATGATGCCACGCCAGACTTTCTCCATTATCCTCATCATCTCTGTCCTGCTGTTCTGTTGTTCCTCTTTTTCATCTCCCCCGGTAGGCTGGCGTTTGGTCGGTCTGTTCTTAGGGCCGATGCTGTTGGCTGATGCCATTGCCGCCTTTGAAATTTATCGGGAGGAGTTTCGTGAAGAGGAGAGACAGTGCTCGTGAAGGCCAACAGCCAACAGCGTCCCGACAAAGTAGACATCCTGTCGAAAGGTGAAGATTCGGCGAATAACTTCGCTGTCGATCATCCAGTAGCCCAAAGCTGTGGAAAATTGTGTCAATGCGGAGGCGGATCATCGAGCACAATGGGTACGTACTCGTTGATGCCCGACGTCGCTATCCTCACCGAAGAAGTTAATCATGCCGGGCCATTGGTTCAGCGCACTGCTCAAGGACACGCTTCACAAATGGTGGGCTGATAATGCCTTGCGCCTCAGTGCGGCGCTCTCCTATTACACGCTCTTTTCCATTGCTCCACTGCTCACGATTGCCGTGGGGGTTGCGGGATTCGTCGTCGATACGACGTTGGTGGAGCAAGAAATGAGGGGTCAACTCGCAGGACTTCTGGGTGCGGAGAGTGCCGCCGCCATTGAGGGGATGGTGCATAGTACCCGAGAGCCCACGACCGGTCTGATCGCTACGATCCTGAGCATTGTCACCCTCATCGTCGTGTCGACGGGCATGTTTACGGAACTACAGGATGCGCTGAATCTCATTTGGGGAATTCCTCCAGGGCACGGCACGAGCCTCTGGGTGGCCCTGAAAAGCCGCTTTCTGTCCTTCCTGTTGGTCTTCGGGAGCGGGTTTCTCCTCCTCGTGTCCCTCCTCGTCAGTGCCGTGCTCGCAGGGCTAGGTAAATATCTCGGCCAACTGCTTCCCGTACCGAAGATGATCGTGGAGTTCCTGGATATCGGAGTGTCTTTCGTGGTGATTGTGATTTTGTTTGCCGCGATGTTTAAGGTCTTACCCGACACCTATGTCGCATGGCGCGACGTGTGGTTAGGCGCTGTCACGACCGCCGGGCTCTTTACCGTCGGCAAATGGGCGATTGGCTTTTATTTGGCGACGAGTCCGATCGCGACCATGTATGGAGCGGCGTCTTCCCTCATGATAATTCTCCTGTGGGTGTACTACTCGGCGCTCATTTTCTTCCTCGGAGCCGAATTTACCGTCGTGTATGCTGCCACCTATGGCTCACAGGTCCAGACTCAGCAGCAACCCGACGCCCGTTTGAAGGTATCTTAACAACTACGGTCGTGGTCAAGGTAACAGCAACCGTGCCGTAACAGGTTGTCATCTGCGCTGACGCACAATCAAGCGCATCGTAGATAGAGATAAGTACCACAATCTGCGATGCGGAAAACACTGGCATACCGCCTTTCTTTCAAGTGAGGAGTCCGAACTGCAAGGTGACTGGGCGCTTCAAAACATTCCCTACGACGGCGATTTTTTTCTCTTGGTAGCCTTCATACCAGCCGCTCCACCGCGCATACCGTCGCTCCACCCACGTCGTCACATCTCCGCTCCTCTCACCGTACCGCATTCGAATCACGTTCGTGAACTTATCTTGGTCACCATCAATCTCGATGATGTCTGGCTCTCCTTATCCGAGGCCTCGCGTGTCTTGTGTCCAGTGCTCTACAGCCAGAGGCGACCCATCTTCGGTTGAGGCGAGGTAGCAATGCTCCCAGCCGCATGGAGCTAAGGCAAAGTACATCTGTCCGTCCTTACTCCGAAGGACGATCGCTCCATCAATCACCTCCGCCCGATCAGCATACACATACGTATCTTTCTTTGTGCTAAAACGTATGCAATTCGGGCATGCTATAAGACTTTCACCGTGGTGCAAGACAGTAGCGGACTTCTAAATGAACTGCTAATCCGGCATACCAGTTTGTTGGCGTGTGCGGACTATTTCAAGGCACCCTTCCGACGTTTCACCTTACAACACAATCGCACCTGTTTCCAAAACATCTGCTAAGAGTCATAAAATTTACGGCGACTTACGCTGATGAAACCAGGCGGGGTTTTAAAAACAGGAAGGTTGGAACGGTTCTGTTCTTTTCCCTCACTCCTCGACATAGCTCCTTGCCCCTCCTCTGACCACGGCCCGATGCGACGGGGATGGTTACACTGTCTGGCCGCCATCGATGACCATGGCGTGCCCGACGACGAAGGAAGACGCATCGGAACACAGCCATAGGACTGCCTCGGCGATCTCTTCGGGCGTCCCCATTCTTCCGATTGGCTCCTGGGCGATCACCGCTTTCCGTCCTTCCGGAGTGTCTCCCGAAAAGCGCTGCATCATCGGCGTGTCAATGATTCCTGGGCAGACTGCGTTGATGCGAATGTTAGATGCTGCATAGTCGAGTGCTGCGGCCTTGGTGAGACCGACCACGCCGTGCTTTGCGGCGACATAGGCCGCTCCGCCCTGGAAGCCCTTGACCCCAGCGCCTGAGGAAGTATTGACAATGGCGCCGCCTCCCTGTTTGAGCATCAAGGGGATTTCGTACTTCATACACAGGAACACGCCACGGAGATCGATGTTGATAATTCGGTCCCATTCTTCTTCCGTAACGTCGGCGGCGGGCTTGATCGTATACTCGATACCGGCATTGTTAAAAGCAAAGTCAAGGCGCCCGAATGCTTCGACCGCCTTGTTTAAAGCCGCTTTCACATCCTCGGACCGCATGACATTGCACCTCACGGGGAGCGCCCGCTTGCCGAGTTTCTCGATCATGTGAACCGTTTCCTGCATGCCCTGCTCCAAAATATCGGTAACGACCACGCTGGCGCCTTCGCGTGCGAACGCCAGAGCCGCAGCGCGGCCGATGCCGTTCGCTGCGCCCGTCACGAATGCAACCTTTCCTGCGATATTCCCGTTGTTGTTCGTCGTAGGCATTGTTTGCTCCTTGGTTACGTTAACTGCACTTTGGCATATCAACGGGATTTAAACTGCTCGGAGGCGTGAGGAATCGTCATCGCTCTCGCTGGCAACACACCTCCAAGGCAGCACGGATCATCGCGAGACATTTTGCCGAGTGCGATGAGCGACCCTAGTCGAAGGTGCCGACCATTGCACCGCTGATTATTCATTCGGATTTGAGAGATGCCATATCGATCGTGAAGCGGTACTTCACATCGGACTTGAGCATTCTGCTATAAGCATCGTTGACCTGCTGAATGGGAAGGACCTCAACATCGGCCGTGATGTTATGTGTCCCGCAAAAGTCGAGCATCTCCTGCGTTTCGCCGATGCCGCCAATGGTAGAGCCGGAGAAACTACGACGCGCTGTAATAAGACCAAAGGCCTCGACTGCAAGGGGTTTCTCTGGTGCGCCCACAATCGTGATGTTACCGTCGTGGCGGAGTAGGGCGATATAGGCGTTGATGTCGTGTTCGGCGGACACGGTGTCCAAGATGAAATCGAAGGATCCCGTGTGCTTTTGCATTTCCCCCGTCTTTCGGGAGACGACGACTTCGTCCGCACCAAGGCGCAGCGCGTCTTCTTGCTTGCCCGGCGAGGTGGTGAAGACGACGACGTGGGCTCCGAAAGCATGGGCAAACTTCACCGCCATGTGGCCCAGTCCGCCGAGACCCACGATGCCGACTTTCTTGCCCGTGGTGACGCCCCAGTGTCGCATGGGTGAGTACGTGGTGATTCCTGCGCAAAGGAGTGGTGCAGCGCCGGCGAGATCGAGCTTGGAAGGGACACGCAGAACGAACCGCTCATCGACGACAATGCTTTCTGAGTAACCACCGTAAGTCACCGCTCCGAGATGCGTGTCTCGGGAGTTATAGGTGAGGACCATGTTCGGGCAAAACTGCTCAAGGCCCGTTTTGCATTCCGAGCAGGTCCCGTCCGAATCTACCATGCACCCGATGGCGGCAAGATCGCCTGGCTTGTACTTTGTCACGGCTGAGCCCACCTTGGTGACGCGCCCGACAATCTCGTGACCGGGGACAATGGGGTACACAGTGGAGCGCCATTCGTTGCGCACCTGGTGGAGGTCGGAGTGGCAGATGCCGCAGAAGAGAATGTCTATCTGGACGTCGCGTTCGGTCGGATCGCGCCGGACGATCGTCGTGGAGTCGAGCGGGGCTGTCGCACTGGGAGCAGAGTACGCTCTGATCTTATACATGAGACATTCTCCTGTCTGTTCGTTTTCGCCATAACCCTTATATTGCTCGTCGATGGCCTTTCCGGTCCAATCAAGAGCTCTGGTGCTCTGATACGTTCACGCCCCTCCATTGTGGGCCGTGGTTCAGCGCCAGGTTCAGCAGGCGGGTGGCAATTCAGTGTGAGGAACCAGGTTCAACGCCGGTAGGGGTGAGACCGGCTCTGCCGCCTTCCGTCGTGTCAAATAATATGCTGCACGTTAACGAAAGGACGCGTTGTGCGTTGGATGGGGGTGACCATGGGGCGAAGGGCCGTGGTCAGAGAAGGGCAAGGAGCTATGGCGAGTAGTGGGAGAAAGAACGGACACGTTACAACCTCCCCGTTTTTAAAACCCCGCTAATTTGACGATCGTAAGTCCCCTAAAATTTATGACTCTCAGTCGGCGTAATCGACAGGTGCAACACAGATAATTTGAGAACAGCTGGCTCATCATTGAGCGTGCCAACCGAGCGACTTGACTGCTTACATACATTTGGAGTGCCCGTACCTTGTCCCTTAAAGACGGATGTAATACGTTTAGGTCAATATGGCCACTGGCAATGTTCGTTGCTAGCGAAAGGGTATCAACGCATGGATGACGAGAAGTGTTCAACCGGTCTCGGTGAATTAGACGAGTTCCTGAGAGGTGGTCTGCCGCGGAAACGATTGTACCTTGTCCAGGGCGAACCTGGAGCGGGGAAGACCACGCTGGCCTTACAGTTCCTTCTGGAAGGCGTGCGGACTCAAGAGCGGTGTCTCTATGTTACCCTGTCCGAGACGAAAGATGAACTACTGCAAGTGATAGAATCTCACGCATGGGCCTTGGGATCCATTGCCGTCTTAGACCTCGCGGACGTGGAACATTTGGTCGCCCCAGAAGAGCAGAGCACGGTGTTTGTCCCGAGCGAAGTAGAGTTACATGAGACGACGCAAGTGATCTTGAAAGAAGTCGAACGGATCAAGCCTCAGCGTATTGTCGTCGACTCTCTTACCGAAATGCGCTTAATGTCCGAAACACCCTTGCGGTTTAGACGACAAATGCTGGCCCTTAAAAAAGTCTTCGCACGGATGGGATCCACGACGCTCCTGCTCGATGATATGAACGGTGCCCCCACAGACGTCCAACTTGACAGCATCGCGCATGGTGTCATACGGCTAAGCATTTTGCCCGTAGGGTACGGCAAAACGCGCCGCCAACTCATGGTGACGAAGATGCGCGGGGTCGACTTCCGTCAGGGCCATCATGATTACGTCATCCTGCGAGGGGGCCTGAAGATATTTCCGCGCCTCGTCGCGGCGGAACATGGAGAGGATTACAGCCGTGAAATTGTGGCGACGGGCATAGCGGACGTGGACCAGATGCTGGGGGGCGGGCTCCATCCAGGGACGAGCACCCTCATATCGGGACCAGCGGGGGCTGGCAAAACGACCCTCTGTTTTCAATTAGCCTCGGCATTAGCTCAACAAGGGCGCCGCGCCACGGCATATGTATTTGACGAAAATAAGGAGGTGCTCCTGGAACGGGAGGGCGCTCTGGGTCGTACCATTCAGGAACTGACCCGGACCGGACACCTCCGCATCGAGCAAGTCAATCCCGCTGAACTTTCCCCCGGCGAGTTGACCACACGCATTCGGCACGCCGTCGAACGAGGTCAGGCGTCTACCGTGATCATTGACAGTCTCAACGGCTACCTGAAGGCCATGCCCAATGAAGAGTATCTGGCTCTCCAACTTCATGAGCTCCTGGCCTATTTAGGCCAACAAGGCGTGATCAGCCTGCTTATCCTGTCACAATCAGGAGGCGTCGGAAATCTGGAGTCACCCGTCGATGTCAGTTATCTGGCTGATGGAGTTATTCTGTTGCGCTTCTATGAACATGATGGTGAGATTAAAAAGGCTATTTCGGTGTTGAAAAAGCGCACCGGCCCGCATCAAGCTGAGATACGTGACTTTCAGGTTGATACTGATGGCATCAGGCTCGGAAAGCCGTTACGCCATATCCAAGGTGTGCTGACCGGGAATGTTTCCACAATGCACAGTGGCGATCCGGAGTGAGCGAAGCATGAGGAAAGAAAGCGCAAGCGTGAGGCCGGGCGATCTCAAAGTCCTGATTTTGGCTCTTTCAGGCCAGGATGGGCCTCTCATTCAACGAGCCCTGACCGCCGCGCGCATTTCTTGCTTGATTTGTCGAAGCCTCGGCGAGGTGACCGAGAGGATCGTAGACGGGGCCGGAGCTGTGTTGCTGGCGCAGGAGGCCCTGGAAGCACAAGCCCTTGAAGCCTTCGTCAGGGTGCTACAGGCACAACCGTCGTGGTCTGACCCGCCCATTACATTGCTGACCTTACCGGGCGCAGGCCGGAGAGCTTTTCGTCACATCCCTCAGCCTTTTGATAAGGTGGGGAACCTCACCGTGCTGGAACGTCCTCTACACGCATCCACGCTAGTCAGCGTTGTTCGGGTTGCCCTGAGATCGCGCGCCCGCCAGTACGAACTGCGAGATTTAGTGGAACGTCTGACAACCTCACAAATCCAACTGCAAGAAAAAATCAGCGACCTGGAACAATTTCAAGATGTGGTGGTGGGGCGGGAGCTCAAAATGATTGAATTAGAAAAGCGGCTTGAAGAATTGCAAGGCGGGCACACAGGTTAAGCAAGATGGTAACAAGGACCTCGTGCCCATGTCCAACGACATTGTGATTGAACTATGGCTCCCAGGCGGTCATTGGTTTCTGAAAAAGAGTGGTAATCAGGACAGTAATCATTTTCATCAAACCCTGATTCGAACTGTAACTCTTGAATGAATCGAAACGTGAACTTGCTCTCTTCCTCGTCCCTTTTCTTGCATTGCCTCCGACTTCTTCATTGCCGCTTAAGCATTGCAAAAACCTAGGACGCAGTCGGACGTCACCATTCATAACTGTCCCGACTCGACTGATGACTGAAGTTCCCCTGATTTTGTGGACACCGCTTAGGCATAATGCCAGGAGGAGGTGTCCGATGAAGCGAGACCGACGTGCATTTAGCCAGGAGTTCAAAGAGGAAGCCGTTGGGCTGGTGCGCC
>Ga0157378_10003970_pt1 | contig 13068 bp, 11 predicted proteins | sample M65metaG_FD_115309 | JGI IMG/M metagenome (GOLD analysis project Ga0157378, IMG submission 115309) | Miscanthus rhizosphere microbial communities from Kellogg Biological Station, Michigan, USA - M6-5 metaG | ecosystem: Host-associated > Plants > Roots > Rhizosphere > Soil | place: USA: Michigan...
AAATCAATGGGGCCGACGAAGCCAGGCGTGCAGTACGCGAGCAATTAGCCCATGGTGCCGACTGGATAAAAATCTATGCCGACCGGAGTTATTACAAGCTGGCGGGTGGCAGCTATCGCAGTCTTCCCAATTTTACCGCAGAGGAAATTAATGCAATAGGAGATGAAACCATTCGCTCAGGCAAAAAACTGGCTGCACATGCCGTAACGAGAGATGGCATCATTGCCGCCATCAACGCCGGCGCTGCTACCATTGAACATGCATTTGGTATGGATGATGAATGTATACAACTGATGGTTAAAAAAGGGATCTACTGGTGTCCCACTATTTATGTTTGCGATTATGTAGCAGAAGGCCGTGCGAACGCAGGATCGCCCATCAATAAATATTTTATGGAAACATTGCCTGCATTGTTTAAAAAAGCTATGAACGCAGGTGTTAAAATAGCGTATGGCACAGATATCGGCGGCTATAGCTGGGATGAACCCGAGGCCAAAGATTTTGAATACATGGTCAAATATGGTATGAGCAATATACAGGCCATCCAGTCTGCCACTACTGTAGCGGCACAGTTACTTGACATGGAAGGCAAAATCGGCGAACTGAAAGCCGGTTGCTTTGCTGATATCATCGCTGTAAAACAGGATCCGTTAAAAGATATCAGGGCGTTGGAAAACATACAATGGGTGATGAAAGACGGCGTGGTATGGAAATCGAGATAATAAAGCAGTTGTTGAATCAGAAAGCTATGAGTCTTGTATCCCTACGATGCTATGTGGTAAAAAAAAATCCGGTTCGTAAGACACGAACCATGGCTTGGGTGATTTAGCTTTACATACACCATTGCAGGCTTGTTTATCCGGCAATCTCTACAAGTGGCTGCAGATTGTTCAGTTCCTCGTCTGTAAACAACTTCGACTGAATACAAAAGCGAAGACCCAGGGGAATCTCGAGCGAAAAACTACTGCCACGACCCGGCGATACATCCAATATCAATTGGGTATGTTTCCAGTATTCAAACTGGCTGGCGCTCATATAGAATTTGCAGCCGGCAACCATACCCAGGCATACATCATTGCTGCCTACCTTTAATTCTCCTTCCTCAAAACACATGGGCGCCGATCCATCGCAACAACCACCGCTCTGGTGAAACATTAGTGGACCGTGCAATCCCTTTAATCGTTCAATCAGTTCGACTGCGGCAACTGTTGCTTTAATTCTTTGAACCAATACCATGGTTTATCTTTTTAAAAGTGCAGTTTTGATTTAAAGTTTACCACAGAGTATAATGAGGTTTTACATACTTAGAGGAGATAAGCCCTGCGCGACTCTGCGCATGCCTTCTCATCCCCTGTGGTTAAAATAAAAAAAAACAAACAGCGGCCTTTTAAAACCGCTGTCTTTCTGACTTATTGCTCTGCCTGCCTTAAAAAAACCCAAGCTTTGTTTTACTGTATGATATCAGCATATTCTTTGTCTGCCGGTAATGATTCAACATCATCTTATGCGTTTCGCGACCAAAACCGGATTTCTTATATCCTCCAAATGGTGCGTGCGCCGGGTAAGCATGGTAACAATTCACCCAAACACGACCTGCCTGAATGGCCCTGGGCACCTGGTACATTTCATGCGCATCTCTTGTCCATACTCCCGCACCCAATCCATATAAAGTATCATTGGCGATACTGATGGCTTCTTCCACTGTTTTAAAAGTAGTAACCGATGTAACCGGGCCAAAAATTTCTTCCTGGAAAATGCGCATCTTATTCTGCCCTTTAAAAATAGTAGGCTTGATATAGTAACCGTGCTCCAGTCCGCTGTTTTGGTGAAACGCTTCACCCCCCGTTAATACCTGTGCACCTTCCTGTTTGCCAATATCCAGGTAACTTAAAATTTTATTATACTGATCTTCCGAAGCCTGCGCACCCATCATAGTACTTGCCGACAATGGATTGCCCATCTTAATAGCCCGGGTGCGTTGTATTACCCGGTCCATAAATTTTTCATAGATATCTTCCTGTACCAGTATACGGCTGGGGCAGGTACACACTTCGCCCTGGTTAAGCGCAAACATCACAGCCCCTTCTACCGCTTTGTCAAAAAATTCATCGTCTGCATCCGCCACGGAACTAAAAAATATATTAGGGCTTTTACCGCCCAGTTCCATTGTAACCGGGATTAAATTTTCAGAAGCATATTGCATAATCAGCCGGCCGGTGGTTGTCTCACCCGTAAAAGCCACTTTATTAATGCGTGGAGAAGTGGCGAGTGGCTTGCCGGCCTCCGGGCCAAAGCCAGATACCACGTTCAATACACCGGCGGGGATTAGATCACCAATCAGTTCCATTAAGCACATAATGCTGGTAGGTGTTTGTTCCGCTGGTTTCAATACCACACAGCATCCGGCCGCCATCGCCGGCGCCATCTTCCAGGTTGCCATCAGCAGCGGGAAATTCCAGGGTATGATTTGTCCTACTACGCCAATCGGCTCGTGCAGGTTAATACTTACCGTTGTTTCGTCGTGTTCACTGACGCTGCCTTCTTCGCTCCGGATAACACCGGCGAAATAACGGAAGTGGTCTACCACCAGGGGTAGATCGGCTGCTCTTGTTTCACGAATGGCCTTGCCGTTATCGATGGTTTCAACTACGGCCAGGTATTCCAGGTTGTCTTCGATGCGCTGGGCAATTTTTAATAAAATATTGCTGCGGTAACTGGCGGCCGATTTACCCCAGGTGGTAAAGGCTTTGTGAGCAGCTTCAATGGCTTTTTCTACGTCTTTGGCATTGCCCCGGGCTGCCTGCGTAAATACTTTGCCATCAATGGGAGAGGTATTGTCGAAATATTCGCCACCGGAAGGAACCACCCATTCTCCTCCTATATAATGGTCGTAGCGGTCTTTAAATTTTGGGCGGGTTGCCACATCGGACGGGGCTTTGGCTGTTGCTGTGCTCATATGGGTTAAATTTAATCGTTAAATAATCCTGTAAGTTTTCCCAATTCGGTTTAAAAGGCCGTGAGGATAGTATTTTTATTTAGCACAATTGTACCTTCTATTTTGCATGCCCGGGCAAATTTGCACCTTACTCTTCTAAACGAAACAGCTACTTGTCTGCCGCACACCATTTACAGCGTATCGATCTCACCCATCCCAAATACCTGCAGACGCTGGTAGAGAACAGGCGCATATTTAGCCTCCATAACTGCGAACTGAATGTATTTGAATCGTATAAACAGGCTTACCGGGTACCACTAACTTTCAGTGATTTTGTTATTACCAGTATGGTGCGCGGCAAAAAAATCATGCATCTTTTCGATAAGCCTGCATTCGATTACCTCCCCGGAGAAACGGTTATCGTGCCTGCCAACGAAACCATGGTAATTGATTTCCCGGAGGCGGAACCGGAAAATCCATCGCAATGTATTGCCCTCGCAGTAGACGCCGTTTATATCAACAACACCATCAATTACCTCGATGAATTCTATAACAGTGATGCAGCACCGCAACACGCATGGAAACTGCAGTTTAACCAGTATCATTTCGATAACGATACGGAAGTGACCGGTCTTATCAACAAGTTAATGCGCGTGTGCAGCAGTACAGATCGCACAAAAAATATCTATGCTGATTTAAACCTCAAAGAATTACTGATACGGCTGATACAAAGCCAATACCTGCAACAGGTAAGCACGGAAACCGAAAGCAATAGCAATCATACCCGCCTGCATTATATGCTGCATTATATCCAGGAAAATATCGCAGAAAAAATACTGGTGAATACGCTTTGCCGGAAAGCCTACCTCAGCCGCAACGCTTTTTTTAAATTATTTAAAGAACAATTTGGGTTAACACCCCTCGAATATATCAATCGCGAACGCATCAAACTGGCGAAGCAATTGTTGAACAGCACAAACCAGTCTGTTACGGAAACCGGGCTGCAATGCGGATTCACAGACGTCAATTATTTTGTGCGCACCTTTACAAAAATAGAAGGCATTACCCCCGGCCACTACCAGAAATGCCTCCGCCAGGATAGCCACTGATTTAAAAAATTGCTGATTTTGGGATTTGGAGATTGCGCGGGCTATCCGGCAGCTTTCCTCTGCCAGCGCTTCGGCTCTCTGGTTCTGTTCCGCTTGTTTTTACCGGTTGTTTAGTCGTCTTTACCGACCCAGTAAGGAAACTTCTTCCTTTTTTAAAATATAATACCTTGCCGCCCGTCTACCTCTTTACATGGAGGAGCTATTGACGATACCGGCGCACATGACCACCGAACAAAAAAGCAATATCACCCGCGTTATCAATGATTACAGCAGGCGCCTGCTGGGCTTTATCCGTAAACGGGTAACCAATGAAGCGGATGCGGAAGATATTTTGCAGGATGTGTTCTACCAGTTTATTGGCAACCCCGAACCCATTGAGCAGGTAACATCCTGGCTATTTACGGTAGCCCGCAATAAAATTATTGACAGGCAACGCAAGAAAAAGCCGGAGGCTATCGAAGATATCTATGGTGCGGCTGAGGACGAACTTGCTTTTGACTGGACAGAAATTTTCTTTGACGACAGCGAGAACCCCGAAACGGCATACCTCCGCTCCCTGTTCTGGGATGCGCTTGACAATGCATTGAATGAATTGCCACCTGAGCAAAAAGAGGTATTTGTAATGAATGAAATCGACGGCATCCCATTTAAGGAAATTGCCGCTGCAACAGGTCAAACAATTAATACATTGTTATCGCGCAAAAGATATGCGGTGCTTCACCTGCGCGATCGGCTTCGTGTTTTAAAAGATGAATTATTAAATTATTAAACTGATAAAAATGAAAAAGGTTTATTTTGTGAAAAAGGCAATTGGCATATTGATATTTGTATTTGCATTTATTGTGGGCCTGAGTTTCGCCGTCATGGCGATATGGAACAATGTGCTGGTGCCGGTGCTGCATGTGGGCGTTATTGGATTTTGGCAGGCCCTCGGCATTTTTGGTCTTGCTAAAATATTGTTCGGCGGTTTTCCCTGCGGCCGCTTTGGCGGAAGAAGGCCATGGAATCAGCACATCGAAAACAATTTGAAAGAGAAATGGATGAATATGAGCCCGGAAGAAAGAGAAAGGTTTAAAGAAAGATGGAAGGGTCGTTGCGACCGTTGGTCAAACCAGCCAGCCGAACAAAGAAACCCGGCGGAATAAGGACGCTGTGGTACAGTTGTTGTACCAACCCGGCCGGTATATACAATGAATTAGTTCGCAAATCCCTTACACAATAAACAAATGCTGCCGTTTGTACATGCCTGTGAAAACCGTAATTCTTCATCATCAAACTAGCATGTATGGAAATTCTTGTTTTTAAAACCGATATCCATAGCCGGAAAAAAATAAATGCCCTGGCGCCACACCTGGAAAATATTAAAGGCATTATTAAATGGAATGTGGATCTGCATGATGTTGACAATGTGTTGCGAATTGAAGCAGCCAGTATCTCTCCTGAACTCATAGAAAAAAAATTGCAGCAGGCAGGATACTATTGCGAGGAATTACAGGATTAGGTGCTGTCGGCAAACAGCATTGTTATTAACCAGCTAAAGTACTTTTAGCAGCATCGTTGCCCGCCCGGCTGGCGTTCGGACGGGTGTCACTCACTTCTACTGCAAACCGCTATTGCGCACAGCACTGCCGCGATTGCTGATATGAATGCCGTAATTATTTATCAACGACGACCACTGCACCCGTTTCCTTTTGCAATTGTTCAGTCCCTGCATTTTTCTTGTTGCCATATTCACTGATCAATTCCGCTACCAGGGCGGTCCATCCCGTTTGATGACTGGCACCCAGGCCTTTTCCATTGTCGCCGTGAAAATATTCGTAAAACAATACCAGGTGCTCATTGCCCGGCTGCTGGTAAAACCAATTGTATTCGCCATAGAGCCGCCGCTTTCCATCTGCATCCTTTTCAAACAAACTAATCACCCGCTTTGTCAGTTCGTCGGCAATGGCTTCCAGGTTGATTTTATTGCCGGAACCAGTGGGATATTCTACCAGTAAATTATCGCCATAGAATTCCCCGTATTTGCGTATCGATTGTATGATCAAAAAGTTGATGGGAATCCATACCGGTCCGCGCCAGTTGCTATTGCCCCCAAACATATCGGAAGTAGAATCGCCCGGATCATAATGAATGCTGTAAATAATGCCTTCAACGGTTACCGAATATGGATGGTCTTCATGATATTTGGATAAGGCACGAATGCCGCCTTCTGATAAAAATCCTTTTTCATCCAGCAATCTTACCAGCAATGCTTCCAGTTTATCTTTCGGTACCAGCGACAATAATAGTTCCTGCCCATCGCCTCTTTCTTCATTGGGCCAGAATTTTTTGTTTTTCTTCCGGTATTGTTCAAACCAGGTAATCCGTTTTTTAAAATCCTGCAGCTTGTTTAATGTTTTCCGGCTGATGGTTGAAACTGCATATAAAGAAGTGAGTCCTACAATGGATTGTATTCGCAGGGGCAAGGGATCTGCGCCGGTAACACACAATACATCATAAAAGAATTTGTCTTCATCGTTCCACAGGCCGTGTTCGTTCAGCGCTTCTGCCACCAGTACAAAATGCTCAAAGAATTTGGTAGCGGTATCTTCAAAAGCTTCATCATGCATGGCAATTTCCAGCGCAATATCCATCATATCCAATGCATAAGTGCCCATCCAGCTTGTGCCATCGGCTTGTTCCAGTTGCATTTCGCCCGAAAAATGAAAGCTGCGGTTAAAGACCCCGATATTATCCAACCCAAGAAAGCCGCCTTCAAAGATATTGTTGCCGTTTACGTCTTTGCGGTTTATCCACCAGGTAAAGTTGATCAGCAGTTTTTGAAAAACTTTTTTCAGGAATACAATATCACCAATACCGCCTTTCTGTTTTTTTTCGATATTATACACCTGCATGGCTGCCCATGCCTGCACCGGCGGATTCACATCGCTGAAATTCCATTCATAAGCCGGCAACTGGCCGTCTGGTTTCATATACCATTCGCGCATAACCAGCAACGTTTGATGCTTGGCGAAAGTGGGATCGGCAACTGCCATGGAAATACACTGAAAGGCAAGATCCCAGGCGGCATACCACGGATATTCCCATTTATCCGGCATTGAAATAATGTCCTGGTTCTTCAGGTGCTTCCAGTCGTTATTGCGGCCGGTCATTTTCCCAACACTTACCGGCGTAATGCCGTCGTCGGTACTTAGCCAGCGTTCCACATCAAAATGATAATATTGTTTACTCCATAGTAAACCTGCCAGGGCCTGCCGTTGTATATTGGCCATGTCGGCACTAACACCCTTTGGCAGAATAGCTGCATAGTATTCGTTTGCTTCTTCCTTGCGCGTCCTGAATATTTTTTCAAAACCGGGTACAAAAGCATTGTCCATGTCTTTATTGCTGAGCCGGCAATAAATGGTTTTGGTATCACCCGCAGCAACTTTCATTTTGTACACAGCCGCAAATTTCGTCCCCGATTTTTTATTCCGAAGAGCGGCTGCGTTTTCTCCTTTTATAATTGCATCGTGAAACGCATCTTTTACAAAAATGCTTTCGTTTGGTGTATTGGTAATTTTTTCTGTATTGGTTTCATTCTCGGTAAAAAAACGATCAGTAGGCGGCTGGAAATAGAAAAAATAATTTTCAAGGCGTTCATGCTCTGCGCGCACGCATGCTTTTCCGGCAGAACTAAGTATGGGTTTTTTATCGAGGCCACCGTAATTCCATCGGTTATAAAACCATAGGGTAGGCAATACCGTTATATCGGCAGCCTTTGTATAGCGGTTGGTGATGGTAATTTTAATAAAAATATCCTGCACGCCCTGTTTGGCATAAGTAACCATCACATCAAAGTACTGGCTGTTATCAAAAATGCCGGTATCCAGTATTTCATATTCGGGCTCCTGCCGGCTGCGCCTGCGGTTTTCTTCTTTTATTTTATCATACGGGAACGCCTGCTGGGGATACTTGTATAAGAATTCCATGTAGGAATGGGTGGGCACATTGTCGAGGTAATAGTACAACTCCTTTACATCTTCTCCATGATTGCCCTGGCTGTTGCCCACGCCGAAAAGGCGCTCTTTCAGGATAGGATCCTTTCCATTCCAGAGCCCGATGGCAAAACACAGGTTTTGAAAATAATCTGAAATACCGGCCAGGCCATCTTCTCCCCAGCGGTATACGCGGCTATGCGCATGGTCGAAAGGAAAATAATGCCATGCGTCTCCGTTAGGACTATAATCCTCCCGAACTGTACCCCATTGACGATCGCTCAGGTAAGGTCCCCATTGAACAAGTGGTATCTCACGCGTGGCGTTTACTGCAAGGCGCTGGTGTTCTGCTGTCATGCTTTTGATTTAGTCAACAATACCGCGGGCGGCAACCAGTGTAACCTTACTAACATTACAGGTATTCCAATATACACCGCTTCGCAGGATGGCAGGCTCGTTTGCAAACAGTTTTCCTGCATGCGTTGTCGCAAATTTAGCTAATAAGGCCCAATGAATGGATTTATTGATACTTCTTCCAGAGATCTGCCAGTATCTTTTTATCAACGTCCGTGATTTCCCTGCTGGAATCTGTCTGCACAAAATGAAGTTTAAAGGAATAAACGGCGGAGGCACTGTCCTGAATATTATAACCGATTATTCTCAAAGCCTGCATAGCATTAAAATCAACCGGCACCTGCGTAGCAGTGGTATCATACCATAAGCCAAAGCCGTTGTTGGCCAGCAGTTGCCAGGGAAAGTTGCGGTTGGGATCTACCTTCCTGCCCGGTGCAATATCTGCATGACCAATAAAATTTGCGGCAGGAATATTATAATTCTTTTTCAAGGCCGTGAGTAAGCGCAGAAGGCTGCTGATTTGGGTTTCGGTAAAAGTTTCAAAGCCATTGTTGTCTATTTCAATTCCTATGCTGTTGCTGTTGATATCGGTGCTGTTACCCCATTTGGCAGCGCCGCCATGCCAGGCACGGAGATAGTCGTTCAGCAGGTGATGAACGGTGCCATCTTTACAAATGACATAGTGGGCACTTACCTGCGTTTTTGGATTGGTAAATGTTTGCAGGGTCTGCTCACAACTGTTTTGTGCAGTATGGTGAATTACGACAAAATTTGGTTTACGCAAATTAAAATTGGTGGTGCCTGCTGCATAGGCAGGTGGCTGTAAAGAATCTGCCACCGGAAAACTGCGCAATTGTTTTGCAAATTCCCTGGCCTGGCGCCGGTAAATTTTATTACTGGCTTTATATGGATTTCCCGCGCAGGCGCAGATAAAAAATAACAAAGAAATATACAGACAGGGCTTTATATGATTGCAAAAGGAAGACCTCATCAACTGCTGATTTTTGTAAATATAATGAAAGCAGTTTGCAAGCCCTTGTTAAGCGCTTACGCGTTGCACTGCCTGAATAGTAAACAGGCACTCTATTCCCAAAAGAACAAAAAGTATTCCCGCCAATGGAAGTAATAAATTATTTGTGTTGTATAAACGCCTGCTTTTCAGAAAGTTTCATTTTGGTATCCTGCTTGAAAGACATACAACAAATTAAAAATCTACAATGAAGAGAATAATTGATTATCTGTTACAGGCGCTGAAAGCAAAACCTGTGTTGAAAAGAAGTTATTGTGAGATTGAAGAGCGTGAGCTTCCCAGAATGCCGGCGAAACAAAAAACTAAAGTAAGATAGATAGAGTAGGATCAATCTTTTTCGTACAGTTTGAGAACCCCTAATCCCAGGGCCATGCGCGAAAGTGCTGGCCCTTTTTGCTCTTTACGCTAAGGTGATTTTCTGCGGTTCGCGCTCATTTAATACATTTTGCTGTTGCCGGTAGGTGAATCATAGCAATCCTGAAAATCGTAATAATCTGCGTTCTATCACGCAACCGTTAAACTGCGCCCGGCTGTGAGCAACCAGGCTTGCGTTTATACGATTATAACTAATGCTTATCTAACTAAAAACTTTTCTATATTTTTTGTCGCTGTGTGACTTTAGTTCATCGCAAAACTGCGCCCCGCCGGGAACAACCGGGCTTCATCGTACGATTATAACTAATGCATATCTAAAAAATTTCAATATTTGTAAAACGAAAACCCGCAATCACAATCAGTTACCCGCACCATCGGTTTTGCCTCGCGCTACAGCGTAGTTGCCTACGTTAGCACCCACTTCAAGTCCAACCACGCAATCGGCACGATAATGAATACCTGCATACATTCTTGACATAGATGCTTCAGTTGCCATTGCCTTATATTTTTCAGCATTTTCCGGAACGATATATGACAATACGGCTGCCGCTGCACCGCTGAAAGTAGAATGCCCGGATATATATGATGGAAAATTAGGAATGCCCGTCAGTGTTTTAATAGCGGGGTTATTTTGTGTAGGCCGGGGATTGAAATAAAAATACTTGGTATCCCAGCATACAATGGCCGCATCCATCTCGGCCATATTCAACAGGGCCAGGTTGCGGGCCCAGCGTACTTCACTAAAATTTTTCCCGATAAAATCCTGCGCCGCGATAGCGTTCCAGTGTCCTGGAGGCGTAGAGGTTCCCACACCGTCGGCCCAGAAATGAACAATCCGATAGTGCTCACGGGTATCATTAAGCGTAAAGTTAAGAGCTTCATCTGTTTCCTGTTGCATCTTCGATGAGCCGGTGGTCGGTGGGGGACCGGGCCGCAGGGAAATCGCCGTCAGTGAATCGAAAAGAAAAGCTTTTACTGCACCGTAGAGCGGCAGCATGGGCGGACGTTTCGGTACTTCGAGGCTAAGCCATGGTTTTTCACCGCGCGCTATACAATCCGTTTCGAGCTTGGTCCACTGTGCCTGCGTGCCAACTGCTGCGCCTGCCCTGTCACCCCTCGCCCTGGTTACAAATTTTTGTGCTACCGCTTTACCGAGCGCTTCACCTGCTTCCAAATCACTTCTTACATTCGCGCCCGCCAGTATGCGTGCACGTTTGTGTTCTTCTGCTTTTTGTTGCACGAATTCCTGGTCGCCGGGGAATAGTAGTTTCAGCATTTCCACAGTCGTCCCTTCCACCACCGCATCTTCAGAAGGATATGAAGGGAGGTCTGATTTTGGAATCAGCACATTTACGGTTGCATCCACATTATAAGGTGCCGCGCGGTTATATAATTTCTTGTAATAATAAGCTGCTACCAATGCATCGTACTGTGCGGCACTCACATATCCATAGGCCCTTGCTGCATAGGGTGGATTTGAAAAAGGAAAAAGCGGGTAAGCCAGCGGGTTATTGGCACTCGGAATGGGATACGTATTATCTGCATTCTGGTAAGGCGGTAAATTGTGCTTTGCCACCAGCTCTCTCAGAATTTCATTCCAGCGTAATACCGCGCCTGCACTCCAGTATTTTACAATCGCTTTTTCATCTGCGGTCATATTTGCCTGCCAACTTTTTATTTCATTTACCTGTGCAATATAATCGGGTGTTGTAGTAGCGATCGGCGCTGCTACGGGAAATTCTGAAGCACTTGCCAGCAACACCGTCTTCCAGCTACCTGCATCGGCATCCGTTTTAGCTGGTTGCAAAGGGGCAAGATTATCAGTTCTGCCTTCAACCTTTTTTGAACAGGCATACGGAATACACAATCCCGCAGCAACTATGACAATGATAAATAATCCTAACTTCTTCATGATCGGTTATTATTTATTATTTAGAAGGTGTATTGGTGGTTGTTTTCTTATGCCCCGCGAAAGAGAGTATATAAAATATGCCGCCGTCCACGCTGGTCGCCTGCCCAACGTTTCTTCCGGCTATTGTATAATTCCCACCGGCAATAACTGATAAGCCGTCCACTGCTTTCACATTATATTTCAGGTTAACACCGGCATTGGTCATATTCATTCTGTTACTGGGAAAAGGCATGTTGTTGCGCGTTATATCAAAGCCACCCAATGTGGTCCAGTTACCGAGCAGCGCTTCTGCTATTATCCTTTCTGTCCGGTAACCTATCCGCAGATTGTATTGCGCTGCATTGGGCATAGCTACTTTACTGGTATAATGCATTTCGGTTGTATAGTACGCATCGCGATCAATCGTGATATTGCTTCTTACTACATAACTGGCCGCAACCGTTGTAAAAAAACTTCCCAGTTGATAATCCACCATAGCACGCAATGTAAGATTGGTGCTATGCAGACCGATTGACAAGGGAAGGTAATCGCGTACATAATTACTCACGGGGACAGACAATCCGCCAATGCCATAGACCGACAATGTTCCATTGGCGAATGTCGTTTCAATTGGCATATACTTCAGCCAGAGTGAAAGATCCTGCAACCCTTTTTGCCCATGAAGTGTGCCGGCAGAGGCCTTGGTTTGCACATAAGGCAATCCAAACAAAACATTCAGTTTTTTACTGATGCCGTAAGTGCCCATCACACCGATCATTTGGGTTGAGACGGTTCCAAGATTCTTGTTGTTTCTTTTCAGTGTTCCTTCCCAGTAATCCTTCCAGCTACTGTAGCCATACATACCGCCGATACACAAATTTTTTTTCGCCATCATAATGGCATCGGCGTCTGTTTGAGCGTGCAGGGCCTGCGCAGAAAAAAATAAACAATAAATAAACAGGCTAAATTTTGCCATACCTGTGGCAGTTGATCTCATAATAGTAGTTTTAGTCCCCCGTAAATACATTAGCCACTGCTATTACATGCCTGTATGCAATTGTACTTTAGCAGGGTTGTGTTTTGATTTTTTATTGATGCGGTAAGCGTAGCCAAGGCTGATGGAATAATCTGCAAAGGCGGCGTCGCCCTGTACATGGACAAACTTATTCATATCAGTAATTTTTGAATTCTGCAGGTTCTGGTCTGCTTTATCGGCGGCGCTTTGTATGCGGTTCTTGATAAAATTATATGGAACGAATAAACTGAAAGTATGGCTGCCGGTGTGATAAGAAACACCAGATTCGATGGCAACAACATATCCTGGTCTGCGATAAGCTACTTGTCCGCCCAATACATCATAGGCAGGAATACCTTCCATTCTTGCAGCCAATGAGAGG
>Ga0157378_10003972_pt1 | contig 13068 bp, 7 predicted proteins | sample M65metaG_FD_115309 | JGI IMG/M metagenome (GOLD analysis project Ga0157378, IMG submission 115309) | Miscanthus rhizosphere microbial communities from Kellogg Biological Station, Michigan, USA - M6-5 metaG | ecosystem: Host-associated > Plants > Roots > Rhizosphere > Soil | place: USA: Michigan...
TCAATGTAACAAATCGTCATGGGGAGCCGAGCTTTGCAAGCGCATAAGCTCTGATAACTTTAAGTTACTGTTTGATATCTACCATATGCAGATAGACGAAGGCGATATCATCCGCAATATAACTGACCATCACCAATATATCGCTCACTTTCATACCGGCGGTATACCCGGCAGGCACGAGATAGACGATACGCAGGAGCTTTATTATCCGGCTGTGATGAAGGCTATTGTAGCAACAGGCTTTAAGGGATATGTGGGGCAGGAGTTTGTACCGAAAAGGCCTGATAAAATAGCATCGTTACGCCAGGCTATACAGCTGTGTGATGTTTAATCAAACCAACTAATATAAATCTACATGACTAACAGAAGAACATTTTTGGCGCAGGCCGGACTGGCGTCGGCGGCTATTATGCTGGCCCCCGAACTTTTAAAGGCAGAGACCAGGCACTATCCGGGCATTCAATTGTATTCGCTTCGCGACCAGTTACCGAAAGATGTAAAAGGCGTAATAGCTAAAGTCGCTAAAGCCGGGTATAAGGAAGTGGAGACTTTTGGTTTTGATATGAAAACCGGCTACTGGGGTTTGACAGAAAAGGATTTCAGCAAGTTGTTGAAAGACAATGGTCTTACAAGCTCGAGCGGTCACTATGGTATCGATTCGTTTTTTGGTAAGGGAGATACCAGTGACTTAAAAAGATATATTGAGGTGGCAAATGCGCTTGGTCAAACGTATGTAGTTGTGCCTTCATTAAATGGCGAGTTTATTAAAACTGTTGACGAATGCAAAGCAGTGGCCGAAAAGATGAACAAGGCTGCGGATATATGCAAAGCATCAGGCCTGAAACTTGGCTACCATAACCACAATTTTGAATGGAAACCACTGGGCGGCGGCGCTACTTTTTATGATACGATCCTGAAAGAAACCGACCCAAAACTCGTTCATATGGAGATGGATATTTTTTGGGTGGTGCGCGCAAGGCAGGACCCGATCAAAATACTGGAAAAACATGCAGGACGTTATGCTTTGGTGCATGTAAAGGATAGGGATAAAACCAAAACTGATCTGAATACCGAAATAGGTAAAGGAAGCATCGATTTCAAATCGATCATCCCGAAAGCCAGGGCGGCAGGAGTGAAGCATTTTATAATGGAGCAGGAGAATTTCACCAATATCGATCCTTATGTAAGCATCACCGAAAGCTGTAATTACATGAAGAATACACTGCATGTGTGAAGCAATTATCAACCAATTAAATCATTAAAATGAAATACAAACTTATTTTAACCGCAATGATGGCAGGAAGCCTGTTTATGGCCAAAGCGCAGGAAAAAGCAAAACCCGAGGATACAGAAGTGTGGGAACCTGTGCCCAAAGTGGTTACACCAGGCGCTCACCTGGGTGACGCACCTTCGGACGCGATCATTTTGTTTGACGGCAAAAACCTGGACGAATGGGTTCAAAATAGTGATGGTTCCCCGGCAAAGTGGGATGTAAAAAACGGTGTGCTGACAGTTAACAAGAACTACGGCAATATCGAAACCAAAAAGAAGTTTGGTAACTATCAGTTACACATTGAATGGAAAGAACCTACAACTTTGGAAGGCACCGGACAAGGCAGGGGTAACAGTGGTGTGTTTTTAGCTTCGATAGGTAAGGGCGATGCCGGGTATGAGTTGCAGGTGCTTGATCCGTACAATAACAAGACCTATGTAAATGGTATGGCCGGAAGTATTTACAAACAGGCTATTCCATTAGCTAACCCCGGTCGCAAAGTAGGGGAATGGCAGGTGTATGATATCATCTGGACAGCTCCCGTTTTTAACGAAGACAGTTCATTAAAATCGCCTGCAAGGGTTACAGTGTTGTTTAATGGGGTACTGGTTGAAAATAACTTTGAATTGAAAGGCCCGACGTTATATATTGGCAAACCTGAGTACAAAGCTCACGGCCCATCAGCAATAAAACTGCAGGCTCACGGCGATAAAAGCGAACCGCTTAGCTTCCGCAATATCTGGGTGAGGGAACTATAAACTTTGAATTATAAAACTTACTGAAGGCAGGCCTTTCCCGTACGGGGAAGGCCTGTCTTGTTTGCCATTTGTATTAATTTCATGTGGTGTCTCACCGGTTTGATTTTTTATTAACATCCCTAACTTTTCTATCCCTCTTCCGTAAAAACAATTTATGAAAAACAGTCCCGGGTGTTAAGCCGGGCAGGTGGCCTAAAAATAGATTATAGAAGCAGACCGGATGTTAAATGCCCCCAATAAAATAAACGCTTGCAGGAAGGTGTTTTTTGCACTTTTCCTGATAATCCCTCTTTTTTGTTTTTCACAGAATCAAAGTCTCAAGTTTGAACATTTCGGTACACGCGAGGGGCTTTCCCAGATCAATGTAAACTGTATTATCCAGGATAGCCGCGGGTTTATGTGGATAGGCAGCCGTAACGGACTAAACAGGTATGACGGCTATAAGTTTATCACTTATCGTTACGATTCTAAAGATGCCAATAGCGTAAGTAATAATATGATTACCGACATGGCTGAAGATCATAACGGGAATATCTGGATTGCCACGCAGAACGGGCTGAACATGCTTGACAGAAACACCGGCCGTTTTATCCGCTATACACATGATGAGCACAACGCCACCAGTATTTCAAATAATATTGTAAGCAGGTTGACTTTTGACAGCGATGGCAGCCTTTGGGTGGCCACGCAAAACGGCGGGCTTGATCATTTCGACACCAAAAAGAAAGTTTTTCAGCATCATTTGCATTCCGACGCCGATCCTAACAGCATTGGAGATAATACAGTCCGTACGGTGTTTATAGATTCGCAGCATAATCTATGGGTGGGAACGTCCAGTACCGGCTTAAACTTGTATGACAGGAAAACTAAAAGCTTCAAAAATTTCCTCTATACGGACCCTGAAAAGCATACTATAGTTGGCAACAATGTTATCAGCATCATTGAAAATAACAAGGATCAATTGTGGGTAGGCACACAGGAGGACGGCTTATACCTGTTTGATAAGACCAGCAAGGTCTTTAAACGTTATAAGCACAATGATAAATCCGCTAATAGTATTTCGAGCAATACGATTTACAGCATGCATAAGGACGAGGCCGGTAAACTATGGATCGGGACGGAAAATGGCGGCCTTTCAATACTGGATATAAAAAATGATAAGTTCGATATCTATCATCACGACGAGGTAGATAATAATAGCATCAACGGCAACTCAATTTACGCTGTATGTAAGGACAGGCAGGGAAACATGTGGCTCGGCGCATTTAGTGGCGGTGTCAACCTGTATAAAAAGACAACGGCGAGTTTTCCTGTCTATAAGCACAATTCATCCGCTGCAAGTCTATCGCAGGATTATGTACTGGCGCTATATGAAGATAAGGCAAAAAATATCTGGGTAGGAACAGACGGCGGGGGTATCAGTAAGTTCGATCCGGAAACGGGTACTTTCACCAATTTCAAACAAAAATCCGGGGGCCTGTCTGGCAACTATGACCTGGTAATTAGCCAGGACCATGATGATAACCTGTGGGTAGGTACCTGGGGAAACGGCATTACCGTAATCGGTTCCAAAACAAATAGATGCAGCTATTTTGGCAAGGATGCGGCAGGTTCGCACAAGCTAACAGGCAATAATGTCTATAACCTATTGCCTGGCAGGGACGGTAAAATGTGGATAAGCGTATTTGGTGGCGGACTAAATTGTTTTGATAAGGCCGCTAACACGATAAGCTATTACCGGTTTAATGTGAACGATCCCAAAAGTATTGCAAGCGATTACATATACTCAACTTATGAGGATAAGAAAGGTAACCTGTGGATTGGTACATCGGACGGCGGGCTGGACCTCATGGACCGCAAAACCAATACATTCACCCATTTTAAGCATGACGAGAGTAAAAACAGCATCAGCAATAACGGTGTGACCGATATTTTCGAGGACAGTAAAGGGAATTTATGGCTGTGTACACTTGCTGGTCTCGATCTTTTTGATACCCAAACGAGGCATTTTACAGTATTTAATAAAAAGAACGGCTTACCAAGCGATATCACCTACGCCGCAAGGGAAGATGACCAGGGCAAACTATGGGTGAGCACCAACACAGGCTTATCTGTATATGACCCGCTTACTAAAACTTTCAAAAACTATACGACTGAGGACGGTGTACAGGGCGATGAATTTAAACCGCATTCAGCACTCAAAGCCTCTGATGGGAAGATGTATTTTGGTGGTATAAATGGCTTCAACGCGTTTTATCCCGAACAGATATTAAACCCTATTGCTTTTTCGCCGGTAGTGGTGACTTCATTGCAGATATTCAATAAGCCTTTAACAATAGCTAAAGATAGTAATGATCCATCGCCCCTTAAAAAGGATATTGCCGATACCAGGTCCCTTGTGCTATCCTACAAGCAATCGTTTGTTACGCTCGAGTACGCTTCGCTTGATTTTGGTTCGCCCGATAAAAAGGAATATGCCTATAAGCTTGAAAATTTTGATTCTGATTGGAATAACGTCGGCAGCAGGAATACAGCCTCATATACCAATTTGCCTCCGGGAGATTATACGTTCAAAATAAAATACCGCAACAGCGCGGGTTTATGGTCGCCTGTTTCTGAACCAATAAAGTTTACCATAATCCCTCCTTTTTGGATGACCTGGTGGTTTAGGACTTTAGCATCCCTGGCAGTTATTGGGTTGATCTATGCCATATTCAAATACCGTGTGAGGATAATTAGAGCACAAAAAATATTGCTCGAAAAGCAGGTAAAAGAGCGTACAGAACTGCTCGCACAGATGACCATTGACGAGCGTCGGTCGAGGGAGGAAGCCGAAAAGGCCCGTGAGGAAGCGGAACATGCCAACAAAGCCAAAAGTATATTCCTGGCCACCATGAGTCACGAGATACGTACGCCTATGAATGGCGTAATAGGTATGGCCACGTTGCTGTCGAGCACCCCGCTTACAGAGGAACAGGAGGAATATACCGAAACGATAAAAAACTGCGGTGATGCTTTGTTAACGGTGATCAATGATATCCTTGATTTCTCAAAGATCGAATCCGGTAACATGGAATTGGATGAGCAGGATTTTGACTTGCGCGATTGTGTAGAAGGTGTACTGGATGTATTCGCAGGCAGCGCCACGCGTCAAAATATCGACCTGGTTTACCAGATCGAACACAATGTGCCTACGCAAATAATCGGAGACAACTTAAGGCTCAGGCAGGTGCTGATCAACCTGGTAGGGAATGCCGTAAAATTCACCAGCAAGGGCGAGATATTTATTGGTGTAAAAGCGGTAAGCGGCAAAGACGGTAATCTTGAGTTACTGTTCAGTGTGCGCGATACTGGTATAGGCATACCGGCTGATAAAATAGACAAGTTGTTTAAAGCATTTTCGCAGGTGGACTCGAGTACGACCCGCAAATACGGCGGCACCGGGTTAGGCCTGGCTATCAGCGAAAAACTGATTCAACTGATGGGCGGTGCGATAAGCGTCGAAAGCAGGGCTGGTAAAGGAACGACATTCCATTTCAGTATAAAATCTAAGCTTAGCTCAAAATCGGCACGTAACTATGTGCATCTCAGCACCACCGATATCGAGAATAAGCATGTGCTGGTGGTTGATGATAACTATACCAACCGCAGCATTATGGCCGCGCAGCTGATCCAATGGAAATTTATCCCCCTAATGGCCGAGTCGGGCTGGCAGGCGCTTGAAATGCTGGCCGCAAATAAGATCGACCTGGTTATCTCTGATATGAATATGCCCGAAATGGATGGCATCGCCTTAGCAAAGAGCATAAGGAAAGTTGATCCTGATATGCGCATTATCCTGCTAAGTTCCGCAGGAAATGAGCAAAGCCGGAACGAAGCGTATCTGTTTAATGTGGTCTTAAATAAGCCTGCCAAACACCATGTGCTTTATAAGCATATTATCGATCAGCTGAAAAATGTTAATACGGCAAGAGAACCGCACCCGGTTAAAACACAGTTTTCGCCCGATTTCGCCAAACAGCATCCGATGGATATCCTGATAGCAGAGGATAATTATGTCAATCAAAAACTGGCTGTGCATATACTGGAAAAAATGGGTTACAAACCTGACGTAGCTTCGAACGGGCACGAGGTTTTAAATTCATTTGCCAAAAAACGCTACGACCTTGTGCTGATGGACGTTCAGATGCCGGAAATGGACGGCCTTGAAGCCACGCAGTTTATCCGCACCCACATGACTGAACAACCGGTGATCATAGCTATGACCGCCAATGCCATGTCCGAAGATCGCGAGGTTTGTCTCAAAGCCGGCATGGACGACTATCTGAGCAAGCCGATGAAACTGGCCGAAGTGATATCCGCACTTGAAAAATGGAGCAGGCAAACTCAGCCCCGCACCTGATGATCCTGCCAAAAAATACCGCAAATCAAAATTATTCCCCGTTGATTTATTTGTATTGAAAGGGACTCTTTTAAGACATTATTTTTAAGTTATATTTGCCTTAATTGACCCTAACTAACGTCTTGTTTTTCAACGGTATTTATAAACTATGAGAAAGCTATTTTCGGTGTTTTTCCTGGTGTTTATGTGTAAGTCACTTTTCGCCCAGGTTCAAAAGGCCCCTGCCTACCCATTGATCAATCACAACACTTACATGAGTATGTGGTCGTTCACCGATACACTCTCATCGTCAACGACAAAACACTGGACAGGTAAGAATCAATCCCTGCTCGGGTTTATTCGTGTTGATGGCGATGTTTACCGCTTTATGGGTAAAGCGCCAAGGGAGTATAGAACGATATTACCTGCTTCGGATGAGAAAGCCTATCAATGTAAATATACTGAGACAAGACCTGCCGATAGCTGGATAAATCCCAAATTTGACGATGCAGGATGGAATACCGGCAGCGCACCTTTTACAGACGATAAATCGCAGGCAAAAACTCTTTGGAAAAGTAAAGACATCTGGATGAGAAGATCATTTACACTGGATAACATCAATGTTGATAAACTCGTGCTGAAGATTAATCATGATGATAATGTGGAGGTTTATCTGAATGGTGAACGGGTTTACGGCAATATCGGGTGGACCAGCGATTTTCAATTGATACCGCTAAGAGAAAATATAAAAACAAAGTTGAAGGTTGGTGATAATGTACTGGCAATTCATTGCGCCAATACAGCCGGCGGCGCGTGGCTTGATGCGGGTTTGGTTGACCAGGTGAAGGATAAGCCGGAGAACAATGTAAAGACCGCTGTGCAGACCGCCGTGAATGTAAGCGCCACCCAAACCCACTACAAATTCAGATGTGGTAAGGCTGATCTGCTCGTAACATTTACTTCGCCTTTGCTGATGAACGATATGGAGGTTTTCACCAGGCCGGTATCTTATATCACTTACAAAGTAAGGTCGAATGACAATAAGCGTCATGATATCAAGGTTTTCCTGGGAGCTTCAACCGATATAGCGGTGAACAAGCCCCGGCAGGATGTCGCTGCCGTCACCTATATCAATAATAAATTATCAATTTTAAGAGCCGGAACCATTGAGCAACCCGTGCTTAAGAAAAAAGGAGACGACCTGCGGATAGATTGGGGATATATGCATGTAGCTGTTTCTAAAACAGCAAATGCACTACAGTACGTAAGCCAGGCTAACGAAACCATTAACCCTTTTGCATCAAAAATATATACGACTACTGATACCGTAAAAGGGGACAACTTGTCGCTTAACACCATCATTCCCTTTGGATATGTTGGGAAGAGTTTCGTTTCGAATTTTGTTGAAATCGGGTATGACGACCTGTTCCCGGTAATGTTTTTCGATATACCGCTTAAACCATGGTGGAAGGCGGACGGCACTAAAACCGTGGGAAAAACCATCGAAAAGGAGCTGAACAAGGGATTTGAGGAGTATGCTTCAGTGATGAAAAAATGTGGTAGTATGGATAACACCGTCTACAACGATGCGCTAAAAGCAGGGGGCGAAAAGTATGCCAAATTATGTGTAATGGCTTACCGGCAAAGTATAGCTGCGCATGTATTGGTAAAAAGTCCGCATGGCGATATCCTGTTTTTATCGAAGGAGAATTTTAGCAATGGCTCTATCAATACGGTGGATGTTACTTATCCGTCGGCGCCTTTGTACCTTGCCTACGCCCCAAAGTTTTTGGAGGGTATGCTGAACGGTATATTCTATTACAGCGAAAGCGGAAAATGGAAAAAGGGTTTTGCCGCGCACGATCTGGGTACTTATCCCATCGCCAACGGACAAACTTATGGAGAGGATATGCCAGTAGAGGAATCTGGCAATATGCTGATCCTGACAGCTGCCATTTGCAAAGCGGAAGGAAATGCGGACTATGCCAAAGAACACTGGCAAACGCTGACGACCTGGGCCAATTACCTGGTAAAAGCAGGTTTTGATCCGGCAAACCAGTTGTGCACAGATGATTTTGCTGGGCACCTGGCGCATAATGCCAATCTTTCTATTAAAGCTATTGTCGGGATAGCCTGCTATGCCCGTATGGCCGAACAATTAAAACAGCCGCAGATTGCCGCCAGTTACAGGAATATAGCCCAAACTATGGTAAAAAACTGGATGAAAATGGCGGATGGCGGTAGCCATTATTCGCTGGTATTTGGTGATAAGAATTCCTGGAGCCAAAAATATAACCTGGTTTGGGACAAGGTGCTGTGACTGCATTTGTTTCCTCAAAAGGTATATGACACCGAGATGAAATATTACCTGGGCAAACAAAATAAATTCGGGCTGCCTTTGGACAGCCGGAAAACCTACACCAAATCGGATTGGATCATGTGGACCGCAGCTTTGAGCAGCAACACACAGAATTTTAAGGCTCTGACCGATCCGGTTTACAAGTTCGCAACCGAAACACCTTCAAGGGTGCCTTTGAGCGACTGGCACGAAACCACCAATGGCAAAATGGTCGGTTTCCAGGCGCGGAGTGTTGTAGGGGGGTATTTTATGAAGGTACTCGAAAATAAATGGGTAAAATAAATTCTGCTATGAGAACAAAATATATCAAATTTCTTTCTGTTGCTTTTCTTTTAACGGCTTGCCTGGCATTCACTGTGACTGAACAGCCCGCACGGTATTATTATCAGATAAAGATATATCATCTGAAAACCAAAGCACAGGAAGACAGGCTGGATAAATATTTTAAAGAAGCTTTGTTACCGGCGTTACATCGTGCGCACATTGCAAGTGTTGGGGTTTTCAAACCTGTTGAACAGGATACGGCAGACAAGAAGATATATGTATTTATCCCTTTCAGAACACTGGGAACGTTAGAGAATATCGAAAAGACCTTATTGGCTGATAAACAATACCTTGCCGCAGGCAAGGATTACATAGAGGCGCCTTTTAATGACGCAGCTTATAACCGGGTGGAAACCATTGTGCTCAAAGCATTCCCGAAAGCCCCCGCACCGGAAAAACCGATGCTGAAGGCCGCTAAATCCGACCGTGTTTATGAATTGCGGAGTTATGAAAGCCCGACGGAGAAGTATTATATCAACAAGGTAAAAATGTTTAATGACGGGGGCGAAACAGTATTGTTTAAGCGCCTTAATTTCAACGCGGTTTTTTATGCTGACGTAATAGCAGGCAGCCACATGCCTAACCTGATGTATATGACCACCTTTGAAAACAAGGCAGACCGTGATGAACACTGGCAAAAGTTCTCCAATGATTCCGTTTGGAAGGCACTTTCACTGGCGCCGGAATACCAGCATAATGTTTCAAAGGCGGATATCATTTTCCTGCATCCCACGGAATATTCCGACTTTTAGATCAATATCTTCCAGGCTAAACTGATGAAGCTTGAAAAACGTGAGTACGATGCTATAATAGTTGGCTCGGGGCCGAACGGTTTGGCTGCCGCGATATTGATGCAGCAAAGCGGCTTGTCGGTTTTATTAATTGAAGCAAAAGATACCATTGGTGGCGGCATGCGTTCCGCTGAATTGACCTTACCCGGATATATACATGATATCTGTTCGGCTATACACCCGCTTGCCGTTGCATCACCCTATTTTGAAAGATTGCCGCTTGCCGAACATGGCCTTGAATATATTTATCCCGATTTTGCGGCAGCGCATCCGTTTGATAGTGGCAAGGCAGCTGTGCTAATGCATTCTGTAGATGAAACTGCCGCCCGGCTTGGTATAGATGCGAAAGCTTATAAAGGCCTGCTGCAGCCGGTAGTTGATTACTGGCCGGGCATAGCTCCGGATGTGCTTGGGCCGCTTCATTTCCCCAGGCATCCTGTAGATATGGCTCGGTTTGGGCTGACAGCTTTACGATCGGCAGTTGCTGTTGCCGGAAGATTTAAAACAGAAGAAGCCAGAGGGCTATTTGCGGGGATGGGAGCGCATTCTATGCAACCACTAACTAATTTAAGTACGGCGGCTATTGCGTTGGTGCTGATGTCTGCCGGGCATTTGAAAGGCTGGCCCCTGCCGAAGGGCGGGACACAAAACATAGCCAACGCTTTAGCCTCATATTTTATATCGCTGGGAGGAAAGATTGAAACCAATACTTATATATCTTCTTTAGATCAGTTGCCATCATCACACGCTGTTTTGTTTGATATTACACCAAGGCAATTATTGCAAATAGCAGGGCATAAGTTCTCCAGCATCTATAAATGGCAACTGGAGCGTTACCGCTATGGCATGGGTGTTTTCAAGGTAGACTGGGCTCTGGATGGACCGGTACCTTTTAAAGCGGAAGAGTGCAAGCAGGCAGGTACTGTACATATTGGGAATACCTTAAGTGAAATTGTGGATTCGGAACAGGCAACCTGGAGTGGCCAGCATCCTGAAAAACCTTTTGTGTTGCTGGCACAGCAAAGTTTATTCGATTCATCCAGGGCACCCAAAGGTAAACACACTGCATGGGCCTACTGCCATGTTCCCAATGGCTCGACAGTGGATATGACCGATGCCATTGAAAGCCAGGTAGAGCGGTTTGCCCCTGGTTTCAGGGAGCGAATATTGGCGAAACATACTATGAACGCGGCACAGGTGGAGGAATATAATCCAAACTATATTGGAGGGGATATCAGCGGCGGCGTCATCGACCTGGGACAATTATTCACCCGTCCGGCTTTGCGCTGGTCGCCTTATAAAACTTCGGCAAAAGGGATATACATCTGTTCCGCTTCTACGCCACCCGGGGGCGGGGTACATGGTATGTGCGGGTACTATGCCGCTAAACGTGTACTGCAAGATATATTTTCTTATAATGTCAAAAAATGGATATAAAATTCTGTAATATATAGCTTTATAGAAATATTATTCTTTTTACTTCGTTTTTATGGAATAATCTTATTGCCTGCATCCTTGTAGAAAATAGACTAACCATGAAACGATCAAATCTTATCTTTTGTGTTGCAGCCCTGCTCATCACATCGTTATCACAAATTGCCCGGGCCCAGGTGCCACAACTTACTGTAGATGGCAAACCCAATAATGGCGTAAAATTACAACAGCTTAAAATAGAGGTTGCTATTTATGGTAACATCAGCCGAACGACCTGGCAAATGACCTTTTATAATTCCACTTTGCGGATATTGGAAGGCAATCTGACATTCCCGTTAAAAGACGGCACTAATATTAGCCGTTATGCCCTGGACATTAACGGCAAAATGCGCGAAGCCGTACCCATTGACAGAGGAAAGGGCACTGCGGTTTTTGAGTCGGTTGAACGAAGGCGGATCGACCCCGGCTTGCTTGAAAAAGTGGAAGGCAACACTTTCCGCACGCGGATATATCCAATTAACCCCCATGGTACGCGAACCGTGATCATCGGTTACGAGGAGGAAATTCCGCTTGCCGAAAACGGGAGCCCGAAATTTGTGCTGCCCCTTAATATGAAAGATACGGTTCAGAATTTCACCCTGAACTTATCAGTTATACAAAGCGCGACGGCGCCGGTTACCGATGCCGCCAATACTGATGATCTGAAATTCGATAATCATCAGAATACTTATTCGGCTTCCATTGTAAAAAACAACTATGTTCCGGATCATCCCTTATCATTCTCGATACCCAAACCACAAGATGCGAGCGAAGTAATGATACAGCAGCAGGGTAATAAATATTACTACTTTATAAATACCACCTTGCAAACCAAAACCATTGATAAACCAGCGCTCCATAGTATTGGTTTATTATGGGATGCTTCGCTGAGCGGCGCAAACCGGGATAGTAAAAAGGAAATTGCTTTGCTTGACAGCTATTTTAAAAAGTTGAATAACCTGAGGGTTGTCCTGGTGACTTTCAGTAATGTTGTTTTGAAAACCAAAGAGTATACGGTTAGCAACGGCAATTGGCAGGAACTGAAAAACGAACTGGAACACGTGGTTTATGATGGAGCCACCGATTTTGGTAAGATCAACCTGGCGCAATACCCGGCGGATGAGTACCTGCTGATGAGCGATGGGCACCAGACCTTCGGGGAGAAGGGTATCAGCATGAATAATAAACCTGTGTATTGCATCAATTCATCAGTTACGGCCGATTTCAGTAACCTGCGGTTGATGAGTCTTAAAACGGGCGGCGAATTGATCGACCTGACAAAAGACGATAATGATAAAGCACTTACGCTTTTGACCACACAACCGCTTCGCTTTTTGGGTATAAAAAATGGCAGTTCGGTTGAGGAAAGCTACCCTTCATTGCAGGTTTCGGTGGCGCGTACGTTTTCGGTGGCTGGTATCACCCGTAATCCTAATCAAACCATAACTCTCCAATATGGCTATGGGGGCAAAGTGAGCTACGAGAAGAGCGTGTCTCTCGACTTTTCAAAAAACAGCGTCGATAATATTGATGTGGCCAGGCTTTGGGCGCAGAAAAAGATAGGAGAACTGGATATTAATTATAACGCCAACCGGCAGGATATCGAATCGTTGGGGAAACGCTTTGGGATTGTTACGAGGAACACCTCGCTGATCGTTTTGGAAACGGTTAATGACTATATCCGCTATGAGATTGAACCGCCAGCCGAA
>Ga0157378_10003974_pt1 | contig 13065 bp, 14 predicted proteins | sample M65metaG_FD_115309 | JGI IMG/M metagenome (GOLD analysis project Ga0157378, IMG submission 115309) | Miscanthus rhizosphere microbial communities from Kellogg Biological Station, Michigan, USA - M6-5 metaG | ecosystem: Host-associated > Plants > Roots > Rhizosphere > Soil | place: USA: Michigan...
TGATCAGCGCGACGTCGGTACGCGGATCGGTGCCGATCACCTTGGCCGAATAGGTCTTGCCGTCGTCGGTCGTGACCTCGACCTTGTCGGCGCCGTCGACCACATGGTTGTTGGTCACCGCATAGCCGTCAGCCGAGATGAAGAAGCCGGAGCCCTGCCCGGTCACCGCACCGCGGCCGCCACCGTTGCCGCGCGGACCGCGCATGCCGGGCGGCAGGCCATCCGGACCGCCGAAGCGGCGGAAGAAGCGCTCCATCGGCGAGCCCGGCTGGAACGGCGAATCCTCGTCCTTGTTGGCGCCGTCGTCCTTGTTGCTCGCGACCTTCTCGTTGATGTTGACCTTGACCGAAATCACCGACGGCTTCACGCGCTCGACGATGTCGGCAAAGCCGACCGGCTGCGCGACCTTGCGGACCTCGTTATTGACCTGGGCGTGGGCCGCGGTCGTGAACACGTCCACCGGACCGTGCGACGGCGAGAAGCCGTAAATGGCAGCCCCCAGACCGGCGACGACGGACGCCATCAACGCGAACTTGCGCGCCGAGAACAGCGAACGACGGGGCGTCCGGTAGGACGGAAGCGAGGAAAGATCGATGGGACGTTCGGTCATTGTTTTCAAATCTCCAGATCCAGAAATCGACGGTGCCGAGGGCGTGCACCTGACAGGACTGAAGATGGGGTTTGCCGCCTTACCGCGCGCTGGCGAGGGAGTTAAACTTTTGTAATGAAAGAGGCTGCCGCTGCGGCAGTTTAGCGCAGGTAATCAATGGCTTAGCGCAGGCGAAAAGGTGGCTTTTCGGGGGCGGAACCGGCCCGCCCGGCCCCAGCTCTACTGTGCATGGGGTTGTTTTCGAGATTTTGAGTCTTGGCGCCCGTCCACCACTCTTCGTCATGCCCGGGCTTGTCCCGGGCGTGACGATGGCGAAAGCAGCGGGCCGTTAGCCCTTCTTGAGGTTCAGCCGGCCCATGAAGTCGCGCTTGCCGAGCGGCACGCCATTGGTGCGCAGGATGTCGTAGGCGGTGGTGGCGTGGAAATAGAAATTCGGCAGCGAGAACGACATCAGAAAGCCCTCGGCGACGAACGGTAATTGATGCTGGCCGAGGTGGAATACGACGTCCTTGCCGCCGAGCGCGTTGACCGTCTCCGGCGTCAGTGCGGAGAGCGCCTTCTGGGTGTCGGCAACCAGCCCCTGCAGCCCGGCGTAATCATACGGTGTCTTGAACGCCGGCGGCTTGAACTCGCCCTGCTGCACGCCCTCGATGGCGCCGCGGGAGTGCTGGGCGACGGAGATGATCTGAAACCGGAACGGCAGCATGTCGGGCGCAAGCCGCGTCTCGACGATCGATTCCGGATCGACGTTGTTGTCCTGGAAATGCGCCAGCCCGCGCTCGAGCACGCCGCTGAGGCCGCCGAGGATCTGCAGATAGTTCGCGACCGTCGCGTCGTAGAGTGACAAGGCCATGTTGGTATTCCCCCTCTGTTTTCTTGATGGATCGTCTTGGTGAAAACGCAGCCCGGCGTCATCAGGCCTGTTTTTCTTTCGCCGATTCCGCGAGCAGGCGTTCGATCCGCGCCTCTTCCTCTTCCGTCAACTGCAGCACGGTTGCGTTGCCGTCGGACTTGCGACGCCGGCTGTAGAACCAGAGCGCCAGCCCGCCGCTGAAAAGGGCCAGCGGCGGCAACAGCCACAGCACCAGCGTGTGCTGGTTGACGCGCGGCTTGAGCAGCACGAACTCGCCGTAGCGCGCCACCAGGAAATCGATCACCTGACTGTCGCTGTCGCCGGCTGCGATGCGTTCGCGCACCAAGAGGCGCAGGTCGCGCGCCAGTGGCGCCTCGGAATCGTCGATCGACTGGTTCTGGCACACCATGCAGCGCAGTTCGCGCGACAAGTCCCTCGCACGCGCCTCCTTGGCCGGATCGGCCATGATCTCGTCGGGTTGCACGGCAAAGGCCGGGCTTGCGATCAGCACCGCTGCGACGAATACCGATACAAGGAGTTGCTTCAAGAATTTACTCCGCCGGCTGCAGCGCGCGCGAGGCTTTTGCGGGCTTGGGCGCGCCGACACGCAGGCGGCGGTCCGACAGCGACAGCATGCCGCCGAACGCCATCAGCACCGGTCCCCACCAGATCAGGAGCACCATCGGCTTGTGATAGATCCGCACCGCGATGGCGCCGTCGGCCGTGGTATCGCCGAGCGAGATGTACAACTGGCTGCCGCCGCGCGTCAGCAGCGCGGCCTCGGTGGTCGAGGAGCCGCGGGTGGTGAAGTTGCGCTTCGACGGCGTCATCACGCTGAGCTTTTCGCCGTCGAGGTTGACGGTGAACTGCGCGATCATCTCGCGAAAATTCGGGCCTTGGCGCTGGTTGAGACCGTCGAGCTTCAATTCATAGCCGGCGACTCTGGCGACGTCGTCCGGCTTCATGGTCGCGATATATTCGCTATTCCAGGTGGTTTCGCAGACGATCCCGATCAGCGCCACGCCGACGCCGGCATGCGCGAACGCCGTGCCCCAGGTCGCCCGCGGCAGACCGCGCGCGCGCCGCATCGCAATTCCGAAGCCGACCCGAAACAATCCGATCCGCTCGGCGAGATCGCAGAGCGCGCCGGCGATGACCCACACCGCCAAGCCGATCGCCAGCGGCGCAAACGTGCTGCCGCCGTGGGTCCATGCCAACAGCACCGCGATGGCGATCAACGCGGCGATGCCGGCGGCCATCAGCCGTTGCGCCGCGCCCGCGAGGTCGCCGCGCTTCCAGGCCAGCAGCGGTCCGAACGGGACTGCGATCATCAGCGGCACGAACAAGGGCGCAAAGGTCAGGTTGAAGAAGGGTGCACCGACCGAAATCTTGTCGCCGGTCAGAACTTCGAGCGCGAGCGGATAAAGCGTGCCGATGAAGACTGTGGCGCATGCCGTCGTCAGGAACAGGTTATTGAGCACCAGCGCGCCTTCGCGCGAGATCGGCGCGAACAGCCCGCCCTGCTTCAAGGTCGAGGCACGCCAGGCGTACAGCGAAAGCCCGCCGCCGATGAACAGGCACAGGATCAGCAGGATGAACACGCCGCGCGCCGGATCGGTCGCAAACGCATGCACCGACGTCAGCACGCCCGAACGCACCAGGAAGGTGCCGAGCAGCGACAGCGAGAACGTCAGGATCGACAGCAGGATGGTCCAGACTTTCAGCGCGTTGCGCTTCTCCATCACGACCGCGGAATGCAGCAGCGCGGTGCCGGCGAGCCACGGCATCAGCGATGCGTTCTCGACCGGATCCCAGAACCACCAGCCGCCCCAGCCGAGTTCGTAGTAGGCCCAGTACGACCCCATCGCGATGCCGAGCGTGAGGAATATCCACGCCATCAGCGTCCACGGCCGCACCCAGCGCGCCCAGGCCGCATCGATCCGGCCTTCCAGCAGCGCGGCAATCGCGAAGGAGAACGAGATCGAGAACCCGACATAGCCGAGATAGAGCATCGGCGGATGCACGGCGAGACCGATATCCTGCAGCACCGGATTGAGGTCGCGGCCCTCGATCGGCGGGTTGGCGAGGCGCAGGAACGGATTCGAGGTGACGAGAATGAACAGATAGAACGCGCTGGCGACCCAGGCCTGAACCGCCAGCACGTAGGCGCGCAGCGACAGCGGCAGGTTATTGCCAAAAGCGGCGACGAGACCGCCGAACAGCGCCAGGATCGACACCCACAGCAGCATCGAGCCTTCGTGATTACCCCACACGCCGGTGATCTTGTAGATCAGCGGCTTCATCGAATGCGAATTCTCGAACACGTTGGCGACCGAGAAATCCGACGTGACGTGCAGCCACACCAGCGCCGCGAACGAGGCTCCCGCGAACGCCAGTTGCGCCAGCGCGCTCGAGCGCGCGACGTTCATCAGCGCGACGTCGTCCGAACGCGCACCGATGATCGGCACGGTCGACTGGATCAATGCCAGCGCCAGCGCCAGCACCAGAGCGTAATGTCCGGCCTCGGCAATCACCGCGAAGCTCCTTTCGTCGGCGCCGCCGCTGCATCCGGCTTGGCGCCGTAGTCGTCCTTCCAGTGCCCTTGTTTTTTCAGGGCGTCGGCGACGTCCTTGGGCATGTAGGTCTCGTCGTGCTTGGCGAGCACCGTATCGGCCTTGAAGACGCCCGCTGCATCGAGCGCGCCCTCGGCGACGACGCCCTGCCCTTCGCGGAACAGGTCCGGCAAAATCCCCTTGTAGGCGACCGGCAGCGTGGCGCCGCCATCGGCAACCGCAAACGTGATCGCGAGATTGTCGCCGCGCACCAGCGATCCCGGCTGCACCAACCCGCCCAGACGGAAACGCTTGCCGGGCGGAATATGCTTCTCGGCCGCCATCGTCGGCGTCGAGAAGAACACGATCGAATCGCGCATCGCGTTCAGCACCAGCGCCGCCGCCACCGCGAGCACCGCGAGCGAACCGCCGATCATGGTCAAACGCCGCTGTTTGCGCGTCATCGGGTTCCTCGGTCGTGGGTTGAGTGGACGATGTCAGCCATCCAGCCCCATATTCTTCAAGCCCTCATTGAGCTGGCGCAAGCGTTCGGCATCGCCGGCAACCGCCTGACGGGCATCGGTCAGCGCGCCCTTCGCCTTGTCGCGTTCGCCCATCACCATATAGGCGCGCACCAGCCGCAACCATCCCTCGACGTCGTCGCCGTTCTGCTTCAGCCGCTCGGCAAGCCGATCGACCATGCCACGGATCATGGCGCCGCGGTCGGCCTCATTCATGTCCTTGGCCGCCGACATCGTGTCGTTCGAGAGCGCCGGCATGTTGGGTCCGCCGACCCGCACCAAAGCGGCCTGGACCAGCGGGCGCCACGGGGCTTCGGCGGGTGCCTTTTCCAGCATCGTGCGCCAGATAGCCGCCGCATCGGCCGTTCGGCCGTCCTGCTCGGCGGCGAGCCCGAGGAAATAGTTGGCCTTGGGCTCCTCGGCCTTTTGCGCCACCGCGCGCTCGAATTCGGCCTTGGCCTCGCTGGTGACGACGCCGCCGGCCGAGCCCATCAGCGCCTCGCCAAGGTCGGAGCGGCGCTCGGCGCTGTCGCCGTTATAGGTGATCGAATTGCGATAGGCGCGGATTGCTTCGTCATAGCGGCCAAGCTTTGAAAGCACCGGCGCCAGCACGTTCCAGCCGCGGCCGTCGGTCGGATTTTTCTCCAGATGCGCCTCCACCTGCGCCACCAGATTGGCGAGCGGCTGGTTGACGTCGGCGGTGCGACTACGCTGGCTGAGCGGGAAATCGCCAAGCTGCGGCGAACCGATCGAAAGGTAAAACGTCACGGCCGCGATCGGCAGCGCCACCAGCGCCAGGATGGCCGAGGCACGCCGCAAACGGAGGTTCGACTGCGCAGGCAGGGTGCGTCCGCCGTCGACGGCGGCGAGCAGACGGCGGCCGATCTCGACCCGCGCGGCCTCCGCTTCCGATGTGCCGATCAGCCCGGCCGTGACGTCGCGATCGATCTCGGCGAGCTGGTCGGTATAAACGGCAGCCTCGCTGCCGCCCACCGCAGGCGTGGTGCCGCGGCTCAACGGCCAGAGCACGGCAAAGATCGCCGCGACCGTCATCAGCGCGAACACAAACCACAATGCCATCAAGCGGTTCCCGGGCGGAACGGCGCCTTCCAGAGCGGCGCCGATGCGCCGCTTTACACCACTGGCGGCAGATGCGGCAATTGACAATTACAGGAGGGAAACGGGGACGGTTTTCGCCGGAATCGGGTGCGCGGCGGTCTACCCGGCCCGCTTCGGCTTCGGCTCGACTACGACGGCGTTTTCCGCCGCGCGGCTCATCAGCGAGGCGTAATCGTGGCCGAACAGCACTTCGCAGAACCGGATCGCGGCCTTGACCTGCATCTGCCGATAGCTGCGCGCCTTGGTGTCGCCGCCCCGCAGCGACTGCACCAGGCTCTCGGTGGATCGCTCGACGTAATGCTGCAGGTCGGAATAGGTCCGGAGCGTCACTTCGTTGATGGCGAGTTCGCTGGCATAGGTGCGGCAGACCGCCACAAAGTCGATCAGGGCCGCGGTGTCCTCGACCTCGGTGGCATCGACCTTGGGGGCGGAAGCGATATCCTTGTCGGCGCGCTGGCGCAGGATGCGGCGAACGCGGCCGGGCACGCTGTCGATTTCCGACTGCAACGAGTTGGAGATGTCGGCGCGGATCGCGGCGAGCTGACGGCCCCACGACGAATCCTGGCGCAGGTCAAGTTCGGTGCGCAGCCCCCGCACGGTGTCGTGCAGTGATTTCAGTTGCTCGCTGACATTGTCGAGCTGACCGCGCCTGATATCTGTGCGCAGGCAGGCGGCGAGGAACGACAGGTCGTGCAGCGCAATCGAGACCGCGATGCTGTAGGGCGTGGCGGCGACGCGAATCTCGTCGTCGGAAGCCGCCATCTTGATCGCAAGGCGGATGATCTGCCATGGCGCCACCAGCCGCTGCATGATCAACGACAGCGCGAACGGCAGCATTTGCGGGGTCTGCAACGACGGCACGTTGAGCGCCGAGGTTACCGACGTGATCTGGGAATCGCTGAAGGTGCGGAGCTGGCTCGGCAACCGGCCGCCAAGCGCATCGAGCGCTTCGCGCGTCCGCAGCACCGCCCCGATCGACAGCAGGTCCTCGACCACATTGGGCGGACCGATGCGCGACAGCGCGCGCTGCGTATCCTCGCCCGGCACAGGGGTCGAGATTTTGGCGATCGCCTCGCCTGCGGCAGCCTGGAACTTGCGGGCCGCGGCTTCGAGACCGCCGTTCGAACCGCTCTGCCTGATCTCGTAGATCGCGGTTTCGAACGCGCGTGCGGCATCGGCAGCGCCATCGCGGCCGAGCCATTGCCAGACCGGCTGCAACGAGGTCCGGCGGATCTGGCCGGGCCGCATCGGAAAATTGCTCTCGACCAGGAACGGCTCGAGCGGCTCAAACAACAACCGCGCCGGATCGTCCGAACGCGGATGCGCCTCGTCGTCGTCCTCAGCCCCGCGCACTACCTTGCGCAGTTGCTCCAGCACCATGTTGGCGACGGCGACGTCTTCGCCACGCTCGATCGCGCGCTCGAACTCCCGCAGCAACAGCGCCTGCGCCTGTGGCGGGAGCTGGGCGAGATAGTCCCTCAGCCGCTCGGTCGATGTCTGGCTCATGCGCCTGGCGTGAATATGCGTGTGTCATCCCGGACGGCAGGAGGCGTCCAGTGACGATTTTAGAAGTGTGCGCGTTAAGAAGTCGTTTAGGAATGATGAAATCGGCGACAGCATGGCCGTTTCCTGCCGCTTGACGGTATTCGCACGGGGCCGTCGCTCAAAAACGTCTTACACCCCCGGCAGCACCAGTTCGGCCCGCAGACCGCCGGTCGGGGCGTCGCCGAGGGCAAGACTGCCGCCATAGAGCGCGGCGAGATCGACCACGATCGACAGTCCGAGCCCGGAACCCGGCTTGGACTCATCGAGCCGCTGGCCGCGCCGGGAGACCTGGGCGCGTTCGGCCTCCGACAGTCCGCGGCCGTCGTCATCGACGATGATTCGCAACCGGGGTCCCCCGCCCGGCTCCGTCGACTGTTCGACCAAGACCTCGATGAAGACCTGCGACGCCGCCCATTTGCAGGCGTTGTCGACGAGGTTGCCGGCCATCTCCTCGAGGTCTTGACGCTCGCCGCGAAACTTCGCCTGCGGATCGGCCTTGAGCTCGATCGTAATTCCGCGATCGCGGTGAATTTTCTCCATGGTCCGGCGCAGCGCTTCGATCGCGGGCGCTACGTCGGTGACGGTGCCGACGATGGTGACGCGCGCGGCGATCCGCGCCCGCTCCAGATGGTGCGCCACTTGATCCCGCATCACATCGGCCTGCTCCAGCACCTTGTTGGCGAAGGGATCGATCGGATGCGCCGCCGCCTCATTGACGATCACCGACAGCGGCGTCTTGATCGCATGGGCGAGATTGCCGACATGGGTCCGCGCGCGCTCGACGATCTCGCGGTTGGCATCGATCAGCGCATTGGTCTCGCGCGCCAAGGGCGCGATCTCGACCGGAAACTCACCCTCCAGCCGCTCCGCACGGCCGGATCTGATATCGGCGATCGATTCCGAGATGCGCTTGAGCGGCGCGAGGCCGAAGCGGACCTGGAAGATCGTGGTCAGCAACAGTACGATCCCGAGCGCTGCAAAGGTGCCGCCGAGGTAGTAATCGAAGCTGCGGGTCTCGTCGAAAATCTCGGTAGCGTCGCCCGCCACGCTGACCTGGAATTTACCGTCGGCGCCGAGATCGACCGGCCGCTCCACCATGCGCAGGTTCTGGCCCTCGGGACCGTCGACATAGCCGAGCCGGATGCCGGCGGCGGTCAACTCCGCGCCATGTTCCTCCAGCTTCGGCAGCTTCTTGTCCCACAGCGAACGCGACGCCCGCGTCTCGCCTTTCTCGGTGTCGGTGCGGACGATCTGCCAGTACCAGCCGGACAGCGGCAGCTCGAACAAGGTTTCGCCGAGCGACTGGAACTGGCGGTCGGGCGGCTCGTCCGGGGTCGCTACTTCGGCGATCAGGGTGCGCAGATAGAGATTGAGGCGGCGGTCGAACGAACGCTCGGCCGCGTTGCGATAGACCGACGACAGCACGATGCCGGTGATGACGAGAATCACGACCACCCATGCGGTCGCCGACAGAAACAGGCGTGTGGCGAGCGAGCTGCCGCGCATTAGAGCATGATCCCGAAAAGTGGATACCGGTTTTCGGAAAAGATCATGCTCGGAAAAATCAGGCGCCGGCCGCCGGCGGCGTCAGCAGATAGCCGAGCCCGCGTACGGTCTGGATGATATCGACGTCGAGCTTCTTGCGGATGCGGCCGACGAACACCTCGATGGTGTTGGAGTCGCGGTCGAAGTCCTGGTCGTAGAGATGCTCGACCAGCTCGGTGCGCGACACCACGCGGCCGGTGTGATGCATCAGATAGGCCAGCAGGCGATACTCGTGCGACGTCATCTTGATCGGATTGCCGGAGACGCTGACGCGGCCGGTGCGGGTGTCCAGCGAGACCGGCCCGCAGGTCAGTTCGGACTGGGCATGCCCGGTGGAACGGCGCAGCAGCGCGCGAATCCGCGCCAGGATTTCCTCGAGATGGAACGGCTTGGCGACATAGTCGTCGGCGCCGGCATCAAACCCCTGCACCTTGTCGCTCCAGCGGTCGCGCGCAGTCAGGATCAGGACCGGCATCACGCGCCCGTTGCGGCGCCACGCCTCCAGCACCGAGATGCCGTCCATCTTGGGCAGGCCGATATCGAGCACCACGGCGTCGTAGGGCTCGCTGTCGCCGAGGAAGTGCCCCTCCTCGCCGTCGAACGCGCGATCGACCACGTAGCCGGCATCGCTCAGCGCCGTCGTCAACTGACGGTTCAGATCCGGATCATCCTCGACAACAAGCAGGCGCAAGCTGGCCTCCAATAATGAGCCTCACGATAGCAGCTACCAGATGAGGCTCACCGGCGTGAATGCACTATGAACAGGACGGACGGTGCAATGTTACTTTTTCGTCATCCGACTCAACGCCTAACATGCCCCGAGGGCTCCCCCAAGAGGCCTCGGGGGGCGACTAGGCTCCCGCCGGCGGTCCCCTGACCACGATCAGATCGACCGGACCGCCAGGGCTGTCGTCGTCGAACACCCCAACGGTCAACCGGCCCGTCCGCCAGGCCAGCGTATCGAGATTGGTGCGGCCTTCGAGCAGCAAGGGGCCGGCGGGATCGTTGTCATGGCCATGGACGACGTGGCGGCCGGCGTAGCCTGCGCCGTCATCTTTCGCATAACGCTTCCAGAGCAGTATCGCCTCACCCTGCTGTTCCAGCGGAAGTTCGGGATCGAGGCCGGCATGGACATAGACGCGGTGGGCATCGACATGCATCAGCGGTCGCTGGTCGAGCCAGGCGATGTGGGCTGCCGGTACTGCGGACGGTTCGCCGCCATAGGATGCGACCGCGGCATCGCCGCCTCTTTCGAGCCAGAACGCTAGTCTGGCGGGATCGCGCAAGCCTTGCACCATCATGGCGTCGTGGTTGCCCTTCAACGCGACCAGATGCCAGCCGGGGATGGCTGACATCAATCGCTCGATCACCTGCCGGCTGCGCGGCCCCTTGTCGACGTAGTCGCCGATTGTCACAATGACGCCCTCGCCTGCACCGCGATGGGCCGAAATCTCAGCTAGCGCCCGATCGAGCAAATCGTCGCGGCCGTGAATATCCGGAATCACATAGGTGAAGCTCATGCGGCAGGCGCTGGCCCGATTGCGGTGCCGCGACGGTCCTATTTCACTCCGGCGCCGTCAACCAACGGGCGGCTCTATCACCCTCAGACGCGGAAAAATACGAACCAGACGATGCCGAGGATCAGGACCGCCAGCCCGGTGGACGCCACCAGCAGCGCAAGCACCGACGGCCCAGGTTCGGCCTGACGGGCCTCGGTTGGGGTTTCTATGATCTGGCCATGTCGCTGCGTTGCCATGGGAACCTCTTCGGGTATGTCGCTGTATCACCAGCGAATGCCTCGACACCCGCTGTCGAAAGCAACGCATGATCCGAACACCTGTTCCGGATTCTTGGGCCCGCTGTAGACGGCCCGCGGGTTAAAAAGCTGCAACCTCCGCCCGGAACCATTGGCCGCGACGGCCCGGGCCCCCGCCTGCTGACGGTTAACGCCGTTGGCAGATTCCCTGCCCCGCCATGTTTGAGACCGGGCCATCCGATGGTATTCTTGCCGGTCGTCTGTAGCGTCTTTCGGAGTATCCCATGGCCCCCCGCGCCAACTGGAAGGGTTTTCTGCGCCTTTCGCTCGTGACCTGCCCGGTCGCCCTGTATCCGGCCACCTCGGATACCGAAAAGGTCTCCTTCAACCAGATCAACCGCAAGACCGGCCACCGCATCAAATACGCCAAGGTCGACGCCGACACCGGCGAGGAAGTCGCCAACGAAGACATCATGAAGGGCTACAAGATCGACACCGACACCTACATCGAGGTGTCGAAGGACGAGCTTGACGACATCGCGCTGGAATCGACCCGCACCATCGAAATCGACGAATTCGTGCCGCGCACCGATATCGACAGCCGCTATGTGATCCGCCCCTATTACCTGGTGCCGGACGGCAAGGTCGGCCACGACGCCTTCGCGGTGATCCGCGAAACCATCCGCACCATGAACAAGGTCGCGATCGGCCGCGTGGTGCTGACCAACCGCGAGCACATCATCGCGCTGGAGCCGCTCGACAACGGCCTGATGGGCACCCTGCTGCGTTACCCCTATGAGGTCCGCAGCGAGAAGGAATATTTCGACGACATCCAGGACGTGAAGATCACCAAGGAAATGCTTGATCTCGCGCGGCATATCGTCGAGCAGAAATCGGGTTCATTCGAGCCGGAGCAGTTCGAGGACCGCTACGAGCAGGCCCTGGTCGACCTGATCAACCAGAAGCGCAACGGCCTTACCGCCACGGCGAAGGCCGCACCGAAGGACACCGGCAACGTCATCAACCTGATGGATGCGCTCAAACGCAGCCTCGCCGGCGAAAAGCAGGCTCCCGCCGCCAAGGGTCAGGTCAAGACTGAAGCCAAGGGCAAGAAGCCGAAGAAGCGCGTCGAGGGCCAGCGCGAAATGCTGCTGCCGATCAGCGGCGGCGGCAAGCGCGCCGTGAAGGAAACTGCAAAGGAAGCCCCGAAGAAGGCGGCAAAGCCGGTGGCGCGCGGCGCCGTGCGCGCGAAGAAGGCCGGATGACCGCGCGAGCGCTCGTCCCCTGGCCTAACGACTAATCGCTGCCACCGTCGCCGCCGCCACCATCGCCGTCGCCTCCGCCGAGATCGAACAGGCCAAAGTCACCCCCGTCGCCGCCGGTACTGCCGCGCGAACGCCGCCTGCTCAGCATCAAGTCCAGCAAGAGGACGAAGACCAGCACCGCGGCAAACACTTGCCACGGATGGCGCTGGACAAACGTGAGGGTTGGCGGACCCCAGTTCAGCAACAGAGGACCAAACAGCAGTTCCTGCATCACTCTGCTGCCGATCTGCCGCTATTTGAGCGAGGTGCTGACCGAGACGAACTTGGTAGAGAGCGTGCTGCCAATGCCGTTGACGACAGTGACAATGACAATGCTGAGGCCTGCCGCAATGATGCAATATTCGATAGCAGTGGACCCGGACTCATCGCTGAAAAATTTCTTGAATAATTGACGCATCCCCAAACTCCTGTCGGCGCTTCCCCGGGATTCTCCCACGCCGTGCGGAATGGAACTCTAGGCCGCGAGCGTTGATGGCGCCTTGACGAACAGGATGAACGATTGATTAAGCCCGCGACAGACCGGACGCCGGTATTCATACGGGTGGGAAAATTTACTTTGGACGGCGCCCGCTCCTCTATGGTCACCCGATCGGCGACGTCCGGAGCGAGCGCACATGGCCCCACAGAAGCGTGAGGCGGGAAAGAACTATATCGGCCTCTTGAGCGACGAATTCGACGCGCCGCATGCCGCCGCCATGCCGGCCGATGCCGATCGACCGATCCGCAATTATGTTCTGGGCTTGATGGCCAATTTGCTCAGCCGCCGCGGCAAGTCGCTGTAACTCTCCGACCTCAGCCCGGCTTTGGCCGGCCAGTCGTCGCCGCCCACACTTTGGGTCAGGTCATCCAGACGGCAAAACGCATATCAGGACTTCCGAAGCTACGCGCTGCCTGCGCTTTACCGCGCGGTCAAATCCTGTTCCAACTGTCGGAAATCGACCGGACCAAACCGGCCGTCAGATCCAGGGGGAGACCGTCATGAAATTCGGCACCGCCATTGCGGAAATCATGAAGCGCGAGGGGATCGAGATCCTCACCGGCTACCCCGTCAACCACCTGATCGAATATGCCGCCGAAGCGAATATTCGCCCGGTCATGGTGCGTCAGGAGCGCATCGGCATCCATATGGCGGACGCGATCTCGCGCGTCACCTCGGGCCAGTCGATCGGCGCCTTTTGCATGCAGCACGGGCCCGGCGCGGAAAAAGACATCGGCGACGTGGCGCACTGCTACGGCGCA
>Ga0157378_10003976_pt1 | contig 13061 bp, 12 predicted proteins | sample M65metaG_FD_115309 | JGI IMG/M metagenome (GOLD analysis project Ga0157378, IMG submission 115309) | Miscanthus rhizosphere microbial communities from Kellogg Biological Station, Michigan, USA - M6-5 metaG | ecosystem: Host-associated > Plants > Roots > Rhizosphere > Soil | place: USA: Michigan...
ATCGTCGGTTTCAGCGAGTCGTTCGACGTGATCGTCGCCGTTGTTCGCGCCAAGGGTGTCGTGCGCATCGTGTGGATGAATTATTGTTTTCGCGATGGGTTGACAAGAGGTGGTATTGACAACAATGGGTTGTACGTGGTCAACAACGCGACGCTCCTGCAGAAGGTCGCCAGCGGGGCATATCCCGACGTGTACATCGCCGATTGGCGCGACTACACCGCGCCGGTCCGTTCGTGGTTCGTACCCGACGGAATTCACTACCAGCCCGTCGGCGCGCTCGGTTCTGCGGACTACCTGTCGCGTTGGATCACGTTCCTGTTCGACGAGCCGTGCCCCAAGCCGACGACGGTCGGCGGTCCGATCGCCAACCCCTGCACCTCACCCGACGGCAGCCCTCCGCCGGATGTCGCCGCGCTGTACGGCTAGACGCGGCGTCAGGTGGTGGGTGTCGGGGGAGACGGAACGGATGGGAACTGCGGCTGCGAGCTGACGACGAGTCCGGGGAAGTCGTAGCGCGTCAGCGGCCGGTCGCGCAGCTCACCGTTGCCCGACGGCCACTGTTGCCGAACACCGTCGATGGTGATCGAGATCTGCGAGACCCCGGTGATCTCCGACGCGGTCAGCACGATCTGGGCGACGCCGTCGATGAGTGCTTCACCGTTCAGCTGTTGTAGCTCGTTCGACACATCGACCACGAGGACCTGACCGTTCCTGTGGACGCTGTTCAGCTGAGTGCCTGGGAGAATCGCCGAGCGCATCTGTGCCTGCAACTCTCCCGGGTTGGGCCCCTTGAAAAGGGTGCGCAACGCGTCGGCCGGGGTGTTGCCGACGTCGCGTGCAACCGACTTCAAGCTCCGCGGCTGCCCGGGGACTTCGGGAGTCAGCAGATAGATCCGACCCGAGCCGGTTGCCGCGCCGGCACCCTCTTCCGAATCGGTGTTCAGCTCGCCGCGATCACGCTGCGGGATGTCGCGCGGCCCGCCTTCGGACTTGATCGAGCACGAGGTGAGCGCGACGCCCAGCACGGCAACCGACCCGAGCGCTCGGCGCCGCAGTCGTGCCGAGGTCATCCGACGCCGGCCTCCTCGGCCGGCAACTCGAGCACGAAGCGGGAGCCGGGCTCGCCGTCGGCGCGGTCCTCGACCCACACCCGGCCGCCGTGCATTCGCACATGCTCCTCGACCAACGACAGCCCGAGCCCGGCACCATCACTGCTGGACCGTCGGCCGGCCACCGCGCCGCGCGCGAAGCGTTCGAAGATCAACGTGCGTTCCTCGGCGGGCACGCCCGGTCCGTGATCCTCGACGACGATCCATACGTGGGCGAGGGGGTCGCCCTCGCCCTCGGCCTCGGTGACGGTGATCTCCGGAGCGCCTCCGCCGTGAACCCGGGCGTTGTCGATGAGGTTCGCCACGACGCGCGCAAGTCGTCGGCGGTCGCCGTGCATGATGAGACCCTCGGCCCGATCGCTGACCGTCAGCTTGCTCTGCGGCATGCTGCTGACAGCGACCGCCTGGCGGACGAACTCGGCCACGAGCAGATCTTCGAGGTGCAGCCGAATCGCGCCGGCATCGAATCGGGAGATCTCCAGCAGGTCCTCCACCAGACCCTGGAACCTGGCCACGTCGCCCACCAGCAGGTCGAGCGCGGCCTGCGCACGTTCCGGCAGATCGTCGCGCCGTGCCTTCATCACCTCGACGCTGGCCGCGAGCGTCATCAGGGGCGATCGCAGTTCGTGACTGACATCGCTCGCGAACCGAGCGTCGCGCTCCACGCGGGTCTGCAGCGCCTCGGCCATGTCGTTGAATGCCGTCGACAACAACTGCAGGTCGTGGTCGTCGGTCGCCTCGAGACGCGTGTCGAGCCGTCCCCCGGCGATCGCCTTGGCTGCCTGCGCCGCATCACCCAGCGGGCGGATCGCTCGTTTCGCGGCGATCAGTCCAGCCAGCGCGCCGGCGAGCGTGGTGATCATGCCCCCGAACAAGAGGCTGAGGCCGACGTTCTTCAGCGTCGAGTTCGCATCAGCCAGATTGGAGAACTCGAAGTAGGCCGCTGTCGAGTCTTCGAGCGGGATGCCGACGACGAGCGTCGGAACTTTGTCGGGTGTGATGATCATCCGCGCCGGTTCGCGGTCATTGATCACTCGTCGTTGCATCGCCGGTGGAATGACGTCCGCCGTCGACTTCGCCGACGCCGTCGTCCAATCCCCGTTGATGTTGACCGCCGCCTGCGTGACGCCGTTCTGTTGGAGTTGATCGATGATGGCGTTGCCGTTGGCGTTGCCGGAGCTGATCTCGCGTTGGGCGATCGCGGCGTTGCGGTACGCCTGCTCGGTGCTGGTGCGTTCACGTTGGTTGAGGAGACTGCTGCGCGTGAACGAGTAGGCGACCGCAGCCAGGAACGTCGACAGCAGCAACGCTCCGATGATGAACATCGACATGATGCGAGTGCGCAGCCCGAACCGTGCCGGGCGAAACTTCGTGAACAGCCCCATCGCGCCCCGACGAATCGACCCGTGAGTGGGCTCGACGGCCACGGCGTCGTGGGCGATCGTCACGACTGGAGGCGATACCCGAGGCCGCGAACGGTCACCACGTGACGCGGGTTCGCAGCATCGGTCTCCACCTTGGTGCGCAGTCGGCGGACGTGCACGTCGACGAGTCGACCGTCGCCGAAGTAGTCGTAGCCCCAGACCTTGTCGAGCAGGCTCTCCCTGCTGAACACGCGTCCGGGGTTCTGGGCCAGCTCACACAGCAACCGGAACTCGGTCTTGGTGAGGTGCAGTGCGACGCCGGATCTCGTGACCTTGCCCTCGTCGGGGATGATCTCGAGATCGCCGAACACCAGCCGGGCGTGCCCCGGGCTGATGGGGCGGATTCGGCGCAGCAGGGCGCGGATGCGCGCCGACAGCTCCTTCGGTGCGAATGGCTTGGTGAGGTAGTCGTCGGCTCCGGCCTCGAGTCCGGCAACGACATCGTGGGTGTCGTTGCGTGCCGTGACCATCACGATGGGAACGTCGCTGTTGCGTCGCAGTGTGCGGCACAACTCGAATCCGTCGATGCCCGGCAGCATGATGTCGATCAACACCACATCGGGCAGCACCCGGTTGAACAGGTCGATCGCCTCTTCGCCGCTACCTGCCTCGTCGACGGTCCAACCCTCGTCCTCGAGCGCGAGTTTGACCGCTGTTCGGATGCGCTCGTCGTCTTCGACGGAAAGGATGCGAGTACCCACGGCTCACATGATGCCAGGATCGGTGCCGGGTTCGGTGTCCGCGAGCAACTCGATCATCTGCTCGAACAGCGCCGGACTGGCCGCGAGGACCTGTTCCGAGGCCGCGGGTCCACCGTCGAACCGACCGGTTCGGCAGCCGGCTTCACGGGCGATCAGTTCGCCGGCCGCCCAGTCCCACGGGCCGAGCCACTCCTCGAAGTACACGTCGACTCGTCCGGCGGCGACGTAGCAGAGGTCGGGCGCAGCTGCGCCGAACCGGCGTATGTCGCGCACCCGTGGGATCAACGCGGCGATCCGTGCTGCCTGACGGCGGCGCCGTTCGATGTGGTACGAGAACCCCGTGGCGACGAGCGCGTGCTGCACCGAGGTCAGCGTGCTGCAGTGGATCGGTGTCCCGTTGAGGCGCGCCCCACCGTCGGCCACGGCCGTGAACAGCTCCATGCTGCTGGGGATGTAGACGGCCCCGGCCAGCGGCCGTTCGTCGGCGAGAGCAGCGATCGATACGGCGTAGCCCGGAAGGTCGTACTGGAAGTTGGTGGTGCCGTCGATCGGATCGATCAGCCAACGGATCCCGGACACGCCGACGGCATCGGTTCCTTCCTCGCCGACGAGCGCGTCGTTGGGCCGTTCGGCGCGCAAGCCGTCGACGATGAGTCGCTCCGAGGCGCGGTCGAACTCGGTGACGATGTCGGTGTCGGTCGACTTGGTCGACACCGACGTGAGGCCGTGCTTGCGGCCTTCGCGCACGAGGTCGCCAGCAGCGACCGCAAGGCGGGCGGCGAGGCCGCACAGATCGTCGGGGGAGTCGGTCACGTTCCGGCGTTCCTGCGTGCGTCGCGTTCTCGGCGCTCGATCTCTTTCCACTCGCCGAGCGCGCGCAGCACCAGGACCGCGACGACGCTCATCCCGATCGCGGCGATGATCGCGCCGAACAGCGCGCCGAGCCCGCGTTGCGTCGCGCACGTGCCATGGCATTGCAGCTTGACGAGGGTGTAACCGATCAGCCCACCGGCGAGACCGCCGAGCAATATCGCCACGAAAGCGGCGATGCGAGCCTTGGGTGGGGGGAGCGCGGAGAGGGGAACCTCTGGGTCGGCCACTGCCACATCGTACGGGGCACCGACCTCGTAGGCTCAGCTGTCGTGCGTGTCACCGTGGTCGTGCCGACCTACAACGAAGCCGGCAACATCGAGCGGCTGTGTCGCGAGGTGCGCCTGGCAGTGCCGGAGGCCGACATCCTCATCGTCGACGACGCCAGTCCCGACGGAACGGGTCAGCTCGCCGAGGACATCGGTCGTGAGCTCGGCCATGTTCGCGTGCTGCATCGGGCCGGTAAGGCCGGCTTGGGTGCGGCATACCGAGAGGGTCTGCGCAATGCGATCGAGAACGGTGCGGAGATCTGCGTGCAGATGGACGCCGACCTGTCGCACGATCCGCAGGTGTTGCCGGCCCTCATCGCCAACGCCGAGAACGGCGCCGATCTGGCGATCGGCAGCCGCTACGTGCCCGGTGGGATCACGGAGAACTGGCCGCGGCGACGGCGGGCGTTGTCGCGATGGGGCAACCGGTACGCAGCAGGCGTCCTCGGGTTGGCGGTCAACGACGCGACCGCCGGGTACCGCGCGTACCGCAGTGATGCCCTCGAGCGAATGGAGTTCGACAGCGTCGCGGCCGAGGGCTACGGCTTCCAGGTCGAGATGACCTACCGGTTGGTGCGGATCGGCGGAAAGGTCGTCGAGTTCCCGATCACCTTCCGCGACCGCACCGCCGGCACGTCGAAGATGTCCGGCGGCATCGTGCGCGAAGCACTGGTCATCGTCATCAAGCTGTGGGTCGACGATTTCGGCGGCCGGCGACGACGGCGAGCCAGGGGCGGCTGAACCAAAGTGGTTGGCACGGCATGAGGAACTGGGTCGTCGGAGGTGCATTGATCCCTCGGGTCGGCGGCGTGGACGTCGGTGGCCTCGTGCTCGTCAGCAACCGCCGCAAGGATCGAAGTCTCGAGTGGACACCGCCCGGCGGAGTGATCGACCGCGGTGAGTCGATCCGCGCCGGACTGGCACGTGAGGTGCTCGAGGAAACGGGACTCGTCGTCACCGAGTGGGCAGACCTGTCGTACTCCGTCATCGTCGAGGCACCTCAGCTCGGTTGGCGTCTGCGCGTCGAGGCGTGGGAGGCCGCCGACGTGCTCGGCGACGTCGTACTGGCAGATCCGGACGGCATCGTCGAAGAGGTTCGTCAGGTTGCCCTGCCGGACGCGATCACACTGCTGGCCAACAGCCCGCAGTGGGTCCACGTTCCCGTCGGCGACTGGCTGCACGGCACTGCCCATCCGACGGGCACCTTCCACTTCCGGGTGCTCGGCAGCGATCGCCGAACATCCACGGTGGAACGCCTCGCATGACCGCACCGCGAGTGATCCTGCATGTCGACATGGACGCCTTCTACGTCAGCGTCGAGCTCCGTCGCCGGCCCGAGTTGGTCGGCAAGCCGGTTGTGGTCGGCGGTACGGGTCCGCGAGGTGTGATCGCCGCGGCGTCGTACGAAGCGAGGCGCTACGGCGTGCGCTCGGCGTTGCCGAGTGTGACCGCGCGGAGGTTGTGCCCGCAGGCCGTGTTCCTGCCCGGCGACCACGCGCTGTACGCATCGGTCAGTGCCGAGGTGCACGAGATACTCACCTCGGTCACGCCGCTCGTCGAGCCGCTCGCGCTCGACGAGGCGTTCCTCGACGTGTCCGGCTGCCTACGGCTGCTGGGTCCCGGCGCGACGATCGCCGCTGGAATTCGCGACCGCGTCTGGAACGAGTTGCAGCTGCGGTGCTCGGTGGGAGTCGCGCCCAACAAGTTCCTCGCCAAGCTGGCCTCGGTCGCGGCGAAGCCGGTCGCTTCGGCCGACGGCGTGCGCGAAGGGCGCGGTGTGGTCGAAGTGCTGCCCGGACACGAGTTGGAGTTCCTGCATCCGCTGCCCGTGCAGGCGCTGTGGGGTGTTGGCCCGGCCACGTTGCAGCGCTTGCAACGTTTCGGCGTGCGAACGGTCGGCGATCTCGCCGATCTCGAGGAGTCGACGTTGGTGGCCAGTGTCGGCGCGGCGCACGGTCAGCATCTCCATCGCCTGTCGTGGGGTCTCGACGATCGACCGGTCGAGCCGGACCGCGAGGTGAAATCGATCGGGCACGAGGAGACCTTCGCCACCGATCTGCACAGCCACGCGGAACTCGCTCCCGAGCTGGTACGGCTGTGCGACGCGGTGGCAGCACGGCTTCGTGCGCACGGCACCGCGGCTCGCACGGTGACGTTGAAGGTGCGGTTCGCCGGCTTCGACACCATCACCCGCTCGATCACGCTGGCCACGGGTGTGTCGACGGCTCATGCCATCGTCGCCGCCGTGGACCCGCTGCTGCGGGCGATCGACCCCTCGCCGGGGGTGCGCCTGCTCGGCGTCAGCACGAGCAACTTCGGTTCCGGATCACACCAGCTCAGCCTCGACGACCTGACCGACGGGACCGTCGGCGACCCCGACCAGTGGCGCCTGGCCGAAGACACCGTCGACGCGATCCGGAAGCGATTCGGCACCGCGTCGATCGGTCCGGCGAGCACTGTCGGTGACCAGGGCCTTCGGGTGGTGCGTCGAGGCGCCCAGCAATGGGGGCCCGACTCGGCGGACGAGGCGTAGGTCACGGCCGTCCCTGCGTTGTCTCCGGGGCGGAATCGTGGAAAGATGTCCACGAGGCAATCGGTCAGGAGTAGCTATGCCGCTCTCAGAGGACGAACAACGGATCCTGCGACAGATCGAAGAACAGCTTCAGCGCGACCCGAGTTTCGGTCGCGACATCAAACCGCGTCGGGTCGGATCACGTCGTGCCGTCGTCGTCAGCTCGATCGCCACTGTGGTGTGCCTGGTCCTGACCATCCTCCTCCTGGCCGTCAGTCCGTACCTCTCCTTCGTTGCCTTCGTCGGTGCCGTTGCCGCTCTCGTGATCGCCGAACGTCATGTCGCCGCCATCGGCGAGGCCGGCCTCAACCACCTCAGCGACAGCGTGCGCTCTCGCCTAGGTGGCTCCGGCAACAACCGCGAGAACTAGTTCTTCGACCGGGGTTGATTTTTGGGTGACCCGTGCGCCGACACGGTTTCCGTGAGGCGCACAGCAAGCTGAGTGCGGCCGGAGGCCGCTCCGATCACTCGACCGAGAGGAGTGAGTGAGCGAAGCGAGCGAACGATGGAGGTCGAAACTCAGCCCGCAATACGTCCCCAGGCCGAGCGGGGGTCGAGGTGATCGAGCACGCGCGTGACGAGGCTCATCTTCGCTCGGCATGCCGAGTCGACCTCGTGCGACAGCAGCTCGCTGCGGTCGGCCGCTCCGGCATCGACACCGCGCGGTGAGTACACGGCACGCGTGACGAGCCGGGCGATCTCGACCGTCTCGGCCCGGCCGACGTCGACGGTTCGGGCGTACTCGAGCGGTGTTGCTCCGGCGACCCGCGGGGCGCCGGCCATCGTCAGCGAACGCACCGTGGCCGCCCACGCCGACGCCACTCGGTCGGCAGGATCGCGTTTGTGGCGACGGAACCATCGGTTCAGCACTCGCGGCATGGCGACAACCCAGGCGACGATCAGCAAGATGATGGCGCCCAGGATCAGACCACCGGACGATCCGTTGCCGGAGTCCTGTGCGACCACCGTCGTCACCGGCACCGACGGGCCGGTCGGCGCCCCGTTCTCCGGCCGCGGTCGCTGGATCGACGGCTCGAACGTGGGAACCGGCGCATCGGCGCCGTTGGTGTTGCCGGGCGTGCCGTTGCTTTCTTCCTGTGCGGCAGCGACACCCGTGTGATTCTCGGAGCCCGCCGCACCACGACCCGGCGTCGGATCGAACAACACCCAGCCGTAACCGTCGAACCACACCTCGTCCCACGCGTGGGCGTGGCGCCCGGCGACGTGGTACAGGCCGTCGGAACGGAGTACGCCCGGGGTGAAGCCGACCACGACGCGGGTGGGGAGACCGACGGCGCGAGCCATCGCCGCGAACGTCGCCGAGAACTGTTCGCAATAGCCCTTCTTGATGCTCAAGAAGTTGAGCATTGCGTCGTCGCTGTGGCCGCGCTGCACGGTCAACGAGTAGGTGAAGTTCGTGCGGAACCAGTCCTGCAAGACCCGGGCCTTGTCGTAGGCGGTGGGCGCCTGTGCGGTGATGTTGGTGGCCAGATTGCGGACTTCGCTCGGCACGTTGTCGGGAAGTTGGTAGTAGATCGGGTCGGGCGCGTTGTTGACCGATGCCGACCGCAGCTCATCGGCCGATGGGTCGAAGTCGTAGGACGTGACCTGGTACTGATAACCCGGCTCCAAACCGTCGTCGACGATCAACGCACCCGACTTGTCGCCGTACTGGAGCGTGCGACCGACCCACGAGGCCGACGTCGGGGTTTGCACGGCGGGCGCGTAGTCGCCTCCGAGCCGGCGGATGTTGATCTGTTGAACCACCAGTTCCGAGTTCGGCCGCGGCTCGCTGAGCGAATCGTCGGCGACACGCAGATTCTCGGGCAGCGGGCTCCATCGTGTGCCGTCGAACTTGGCGAGCGAAGTCAGTGCCAGATAACGCGGCACCTTTGTGTCGACGGTGAACAGTTCGACGTTTCCACGGTTGACCAGTCGCGAGCGGATGTCGACGAGTGGGCTGACCACCTCGGTGACGGATCCGTCGCGGTTGCGCGTGTCGAGCAACGCCTTGTCGCCGGCACCGGGCAGTTGCGGCGCGACCGCGACCGCGCCGGTCGTGGCGAACAGCGCACACGCCACTGCCGCAGGAAGCGCTGACCACAGAGACTGTCGGCGTTTGCCCATCCACGCCGAGTCGTCGCGGGAGTGCGCCATTCGCAACGCCGCGACGGTGAGGATTGCCGCGCCGATCCACAACGCCGCGACCGCGACGCGGTTGCGGTCGACGCCCAGCGCAGACGTGAAGATGAACACGACGCCCGCGGGCACGACGGCCTCGGCTCGGCCGTAGGCACGGAACGCAAACGTGTCGGACAGCCAGGCGCACGCCCCGAGCGCAGTGGTGGCCGCGATGGCGAAGCTGCCCTCGCTGGGGACCGGTGACACGGCGCGTGGGAACTGCCGCCAGACCAGTCGCATGCTGACCCGGAACTGGTCGATCGTGTCGGTGGTCGGCAAATCAAACCTAGACGAGTCGCGGTAGTAGATCAGACCTATCAGCACTGCCATCGCGACGAGCCCGGTCGGCAGCGCGAGCCAGGCGTTCACGCGCAGCACCCGCAACAGGTACATCACGGCGTGCACCCCGAAGCACACGACCAGCATCGGCCGCAGGTACGCCCAGTCGGGGAACACGCGACACAGGCTGACCGCCGTGACGAAGGTGAGGAACGTCAGCGCCAGTGTGGCCGGCACGTGACCGAGCGCTTCGTCGTTGCTGACGGGGCGCGTTCGTACCGCCGCCGTGGCAGTCACGAGTGCACCGCCTGCGTCGATCCGACGATGAGATGCGACCACGTCCCGATCAGCGACTCGGTCGAAGTCGCATCGACCACGAAACGAGTGCTCGGTGAGTAGGTCGTCGCGCACACGACCACGAGGGTCTCGTCCTGACTGATGCTCGAGCGCAACTCTCCGACCACTGGACTGGTGGCGGCTCCGGTGACGATGACAACGAGACCCATTCCCTCCGACATGCCGCCGTTCATCGAGGCGACTTCGGCGACGCCCGTGACGGGCTCGACGGTGGCCAGCCATCGCAAGGTGTTGGCCGCGACGTCGGGACCGCGCAGGTCGACGTCGTGGGTGATGAATCGCGTGTTGACGCCGGCGTGGGCGGCGCTCGACGTGACGCTGGCGGCGGCGACCACGGCCTGCTCGAACGAGTCCCCGGTGTATTCGGCGGCGTTCGCATCGAGCACCACCGTGCACCGCCGGATGCCTTCCAGGGCCGTTTCGCGGACGATCAACCCGGTCGCCCGAGCCGACGCCTTCCAGTTGATGCGGCGAATGTCATCGCCACGCTGGTACTCGCGCAGCGAGTGGAACTCGGTGCCGGTCTGGCCCCACGACTTCATCCGCAGGTGCTGACCGAGCCGCCCGGACGACCCGACGGACGGGAACGGCAGGGGGATCGAGTGCGGAACGATGAGCACTTCGTCCGTACCGGCCAGCGTGGTGGTGCGCTCGGTGAGCCCGAGCACGTCGCGGCGCAGCGCGCGCAGCGGGCCGGTGCGGATGAGGCCGCGGCGAGCGGTCGGCACGCGGTATGCCGCGCTGGCGGCTTGGCCCGGCGCCAGCTTGGCCAGTTGCATCGGCGCGCCGCCGGTGTTGCCGACCGGTTCCCACAACTGCAGATAGGGCGACGCCTGCCTGCCGAGGTTGGCGAGTTGGATGTCGACGCGAGCCGGCTCACCGACCGCCACCATCGCCGGGCTGACGATCCGCTTCACGTTGAGCGGCGGAAGTCGTCGCTGCACCGAGATCACCGCGACGAGCAAGGCGATGACGATGCCGACGCCGAGCACGTACAACTCGATCAGACCGAAGACGCGCCCGATCACGAAGCACGCCACGGCCGCGATGATCGCTGTCCAGCCGTGCCGGGTGATCATTTAACGACCGACGGGAACGGGCACCGAGGCCACGATTTCGCGAATGACCGTGTGACCGGTGACGCCCCTCGACATCGCGTCGGGTCGCAGCATCACGCGGTGTGACAACACCGGTTCGGCCACCGCCTTGACGTCGTCGGGTGTCGCGTATTCGCGTCCTTGGCTGGCGGCCCGGGCACGTGTGGCCCGTGACAACTGCAGCGTGGCTCGTGGCGACAGTCCGAGCAGCAGCGCCGGGTGGCGACGGCTGGCCTCGGCGAGATCGACCATGTAGCCCTGCAACGTGACGGCGAGGTGCACGGTGCGCACGGCATCGATGAGCGCCATCACCTCGTCGGTCGTGACGACTGCTTGCAGATCCGCCATCGCCGCGTTGCTTCCATGCGTGTGGACGATGGCCAGTTCAGCCTCGCGGTCCGGGTAGCCGAGCGACAGGCGCATCAGGAACCTGTCGAGCTGACTCTCCGGCAGGCGGTAGGTGCCCTCCTGCTCGACCGGGTTCTGGGTGGCGATGACCATGAACGGTTCGGGGAGGATGTGACTGGCGCCGTCGGCGCTGACCTGACGCTCCTCCATCGCCTCGAGCAGTGCGGACTGCGTCTTCGGTGATGCCCTGTTGATCTCGTCCGCCAACACGATGTTGGCGAACAACGGCCCGCGTTGGAAGACGAACGACTCGCTCGACCGCTGATAGATGCTGACGCCGACGAGGTCGGCCGGCAACAGGTCGGGGGTGAACTGCACACGCTTCCACGTGCAGTGCACCGAGGCGGCGAGCGCCTTGGCGAGGCTGGTCTTGCCCACGCCCGGAACGTCTTCGATCAACAGGTGGCCTTCGGCCAAGAGGCACGAAACGGCGAGCTCGATGGCGTCCTTCTTGCCCTGCACGACCCGAGCGACATTGCTCGTGATGGCATCGAAAAGCGATGCGAATGATCTGGTTGGAGCTGTCTGGATCGCCGTCACACGAGGAAGGGTAGACGGCGCAGGCAGGATTGCAATGGCGGGAGGCTACGGTCGGGCCGCGTGAGCCGTTGCTACCTTGCCGTCGACGTCGGCGGCACCAAGCTCGCCGCGGGCGTCGTCGACGATTCGGGGCGGATCCTGGTCCGCGATCGGCTGCTCACGCCGCCTCGCGATGTGTGGCCGACGCTGTCCCGTCTGATCCTGCGCGTGCTGGCCGCGGCACCGTCGGATCCGGTCGGTTGTGGGGTCGGCTGTGGTGGCCCGATCGACCCGTCGACTCACACGGTGTCGCCGCTCTACATCCCGACGTGGAAGCAGTTCCCGCTCCTCACCGAGATGCAGGAGCTCGTGCAGCTTCCCGTTTCCGTCGACACTGATGCCCGTGCTCTGGCACTCGCCGAGGCATGGTGCGGCGGCGCGGTCGGCGTCAGCGACTTCATCGGTGTGGTGATGGGGACAGGCGTCGGTGGTGGGGTCGTCAGCGGCGGAAAACTGCTGCAGGGTCGCATGGGTAACGCCGGGTACATCGGCCACGTCGTCGTCGAGCCCGGCGGTCGGCCGTGTGTGTGCGGCGGTCGCGGTTGCCTGGAGACGTACTGCAGCGGGCAGGCGATCGAAGCGGAGACCGGTCGGCCTCCGCAACGGGCTCCTGTGGCAATCGTCGAACGCACCGGTGTGATGGTCGGACGGGCGTTGGCATCGGTCGGCGCGCTGTGCGATCTCAAGCTGGCAATCATCGGAGGCTCGGTGGCACTCGGCTTCGGCGAGCCGTTCTTCGCGGCCGCGCAGGAGGAACTCGACAAGCGGGCGCGGCTCCCGTTCATCGCCGGCTTCCAAGTCGTGCCGGCGACGTTGGGTCCGGGTGCGCCGCTCATCGGCGCGGCAGCCCTCGCCCGACAACACGACGACTAACCTTCACGGCATGCAACCCACGTATTCCGCCGAGGCCGAGGCCTATCGCGAGAAGGTGCAGGCGTTCCTCGCCGAGAAGTTGCCGCCCAAGTGGGCCGGTATCGGCTCGTTGGAGGGTGACGATGTCGCCGCGTTCGTCCGGGAGTGGCGAGCGACGCTGTTCACCGCCGGCTATCTGGCGCCCGGATGGCCGACCGAGTACGGCGGCGGTGGATTGTCCGCGCTCGAGCAGGTCATCATCGCCGAGGAGTTCGCCAAGGCGGGCGTGCCGACCGGCGGACCCAACGACGTGTTCGGGATCCAGATGCTCGGCAACACGTTGATGCGATGGGGCACAGACGA
>Ga0157378_10003980_pt1 | contig 13058 bp, 12 predicted proteins | sample M65metaG_FD_115309 | JGI IMG/M metagenome (GOLD analysis project Ga0157378, IMG submission 115309) | Miscanthus rhizosphere microbial communities from Kellogg Biological Station, Michigan, USA - M6-5 metaG | ecosystem: Host-associated > Plants > Roots > Rhizosphere > Soil | place: USA: Michigan...
GATCTCAACGCGGCGCGACTATCGCACGTCGGCAAGAGTCCTGCGGCAACTTTCAGAGAACTATCTGATCTTTGAGTTGCCGGCTCGCGGACCTTCGCTTACGTCGAGCGGGGATTGGGACCGGTTTCACGTGCGCAATCTGATTTTGGCTGTTCAGCGCCGAATGGCGAGGGAGTTTGGCGGTGATGCGGCCGCGATTCGAAAAGCTTCGTTGGAGACCGTTTGCGATGCGGTCGGCGCGCGCAGAGTTTTCAGGAACGAGTCCGAAGCACGCGCCTGGAGAGATCTCTCACTCGTGCTGGCGCAGATCCCCGAACTGGAACGCTGGGAGGCAGAGGATAAAAGGAATATCGTGCGCATCATTCAGGCCAAAGCCGGCGCGAACGAGTCGTGGTACCTGCGGCTAATGAAAAAACATGCTCGCTTGCGATCAGCAATAATCCGGCTGGGATCTAAAAACGCTTGAGCGTTCAAGCACCGGTTGCCTGTGACCGCGTGTGCGGACTGATTGAGAAGTTCGCCGCGATCGGATTAACCAGCCTCTCAAAATCTCCGAATGACATCTTGATCAGATCCGTGTGCGTGCCCGCATTGAAAGCGATCTGTTCGTCTTCTCTTAAACGTTGATCGACGAAAGTGTTCATGTCATAGAGCGTCCCAAAGGGTGGCATGGCGCCGGTTTCGCAGCCGGGAAAGACCGCTCGGAATTCATCCTCAGCGGCGAGCCTAACAACTGCCGCGCCGGTGATTTGTTTCAAGAGATCCAGGTCGATGTTCAACGAGGCCGGTAGCACGGCCATGGCCAACGTATCATCCAATTTTACGATCACCGTCTTGGCTAACTCCCAACCGGAAATGTGGGCTGACTCGGCCACTTCCTGAGACGTGAACGCTTTCGAGTGGCTGATGTTCAGGTACTTGATCTGCTGACTGTCGAGAAACTCTCTGAGCTTTGTGGCCGGCATGAGTAAACTCCTTTCGTGCCTTCTTGGGTTTTGACCACGGGGGAATACTGAGAGTTTACCGCAGTCAAGACAACCGCGAAACCTTATGCCTGCCGGATCCGGCTTTGCAGACGGTTTTCGAGAACGGTTTCTTCGTTAAAATTTTCGAGCAAGGGAAAGTACGCCGCATTGCGATCCAGCGCCGCCGCCGGTACCAGGCCGACGATCTCGGTTCCCGCGATCTGCACTCCAAGAGCCGTGGCCTGCTGCTGCACAGCCGCGAAAGCTTCCGACAACCCTGTGCATTCATAGTTGATCAGGTTCATCGAAACCTGGACCAGGCCACGTGAGTGCAATTCAAAGCCGAGCGCTTTCAGGAAAGGCAGTCCGCCGTCACGCGCCCGGACCACCCGCGCAATGCTGCGCGCGATCGAAACATCGCTGGTGCGCAGATTGATGTTGAAAGCAATCAGAAATGGCCGCGCGCCAATGGCAATGGCCCCGGCTGACTCGTGCACGGATGAGGGTCCCAGATCGGGTGCGCGTTGCGGATCAACGATGATTTCTTGCCGTAATTCCTCAAGGCCCCGGCCCCGCACATTTTCGAAACGCACGCGCCGCTCGTGGAGTGCCGCCTGTTCGTAGAAATAGACCGGGATATTTAGTTCGGAGGCGATGCGCCGGCCGGCCTCGTGTGCCAGGGTCACGCACTGGTCCATGGTTACGCCATGCACGGGCACAAAGGGCAGAACATCGGTGGCGCCGATTCGAGGGTGTTCCCCTCGATGCTGCCGGAGATCTATCAACTCGGCCGCTCGCGCGACAACACGCACCGCCGCCTCGGTAATGTTAGCCGGCGGCGCCACAAAGGTGATCACCGATCGATTGTGGTCTCCGTCGCTATGCGTTCCCAACACGAACGCCTTGTCTACTGATTCGACTGCAGCGATTAAGAGGTTGACCGTCTCGGCCCGGCGACCTTCGCTGAAATTCGGTACGCACTCAACTATCTGGTTCATTGGCCTCGGTCAGCTCTGACGCGAATTCTGAAAACCGCAGCAGATTAACACGTAACGCAAACGGTGAGTTTGCGGCCGGCGCAAGCTAACAGCTTGCGTTACCAGATTAGGGAAAGCAGGTGAGCCGCTTACGCTCTGCAATTTCACCGGCTATCTCCGAGATGCGATTGATGTCAAAAGGCTTTGAGACAACCCAATCGGCCTTCACGGCGTTGCGCGTGTCGCGACTGATGGCATCGGCCCAACCGCTCACGATTGCCAGCGAGACCGTTTCACTTCGTCTGCGAATCGCAGTGGCTAGCTCCCAGCCGCTCATATCCGGCATGCCGATGTCGGTGAAGACAGCGTCGAATTCGCCATGGTGTGCGTCATAGATGGTCAGGGCAGCCTGGCCGTTCTCGGCAGCGATTACCTCGCATCCTTCGGCCGTCAGGGAGTCCGTCAGAACTTCGCGAACTGCGGCTTCATCGTCGACCACCAACACGCGCACTTTTCGCTGCCGCGAAGATTGATCTGAACCGGATTCGCCAAAGCGCGAGTGCATTAACGAACCTGCTGCCAGCGGCAGGGAAATACGAAACGTGGTGCCGCAACCCACTTCGCTGTCCACTTCGATGGAGCCGTTGTGTCTGCGCACGATACCAAAGCTCACAGCCAGGCCCATGCCCGTGCCCGCTTTGCCCTTGGTAGTAAAGAATGGATCGAACAGCCGAGACTTCACTTCCGGTGGCATTCCCGTACCCGAGTCGACGATCGTCACGGTCACCCGGTCGCTGCTTTCATGTGCGCTCATGCGGATTTCTCCGCCTTGTGGCATGGCATCGATGGCGTTGTAAATTATGTTGACCAGCACTTCGCGCAGTTCCACTGGGTCGCCCATCACCTGGGCGGTCGAGTCTGCGTAAAGCGTCAGGCGGGTGGCAGCTGTCTCTAGTCGCGACTCCCAGCGCGGGCGAGTCATTTCGCAAACATCCTTCAGTAGCCCGGCCACGGACACGGCCTCAAACTCCCGGTTGGGTCGCTGCCGGGCGAAGTTCTGGATTCGCCGGATGATCTGCGCCCCATCCTCGGCACTCTTCACGATCAGCTGAATTCCGGCAGCGATTTTTTCCGGATCGGTCGTCCGCAAGAGCAGCTGGGCGCGGCCAAGGATGCCGGTGAGAGTGTTATTGACGTTGTGAGCCACCCCAAATGAGAGTTCACCGAGCGCCGCCATTTTATCGGCATGCGCGGCTCGCTCTCGCTGCGCTTCGTGCTCAGCATGGGCCGTGGTGATTTTATCCAAACATCGCCCGAGACGTTCTCGAGTGGCGACTTGTTGGGAATTTGCCAGCAACTGATCGACCCGGGCGCCGATCTCCCTGCGCTCGTCGTCAGAGAGCTGATCACAAATCTCTTCAATCATTATCAGGAGGGGCTTACCTGCTCCCTCATGGTCGCCACACCTCTCGGCGACTCGCTGCGCGCGATGAAGGATTGGTTTAGCTTCGTGCCGCCGTCCAAGTTTACAAAGCACCAGCCCATGGGTCGTCAGAGCTTCAGCCAACAGGGCTTCTTCACCGCTTGTTTCCATGGTTTCAACAGCACGGCTAACGCAGCGTTGCGCAAGCTCATACTGACCTGAAGACAGGTAGAGTTGCGCGAGCGTCTCGTCGACCTGCGAACGTCTCACACTGTCGCCCAGTTCTTCAAAGAGCCTTCGTGCATGCTCAAGGTGGAACTGCGCTTCAGTAAATCTTTCTAAAGCCGAAAGGAGATAGCCGTGATTGTTTTCAACTATCGCCGTGTAGCGGCGGTTGCCGAGTTCTTCAAAGTGCCTAAGGGCCTCCCGGTAATGACCCAGTGCCTTGTCGAAGTATGCATTTCTACCCTCAGCAATGCCCAGGTTCTTCAGCGTCGTCGCAAATTCAAGATGAAATCGCCCCTTGGTCCAGGGAGTGAATGACTCAATCAAGCGACCGGCCTCATTGAGTAAACTCAGCGCGTCATGCAAGCGACTGGCGTGTCGTTCAACCGAGGCGATGCGGATTAAGGCAATCCCCTTTAACTCAATGTCCTCCTCCGTAAGATCCTTTAAGGAGGAGCGTAGCGTGTTGCGCGCAAGATCGAACAAGCCCTGCCGGTAATAGCAATATCCCAACTCAATACGGCCATCAGCCGACTTTGCGCGGGTTCCCAGCTGGTCAAACAGCGCGATTGCCCCGCTCAAGAGTTGCTCAGCACACTTTTGACCCCCCTCAATCTGGCGAGTGCTATCGACCCACCCAGTCAGGGTTCCGGCAGTAAGCAGCAGTTCGGCCGCGGCCAGCTGATTAAGCCCCACTGGTTTCGGCCATTCTCCGATAGTCCACCACTCTTTCAACACCGCGCATCCGGCGTCGTAGTCTCCTACCTCGAGCTGTTCACGCGCGATGGTGCAAAACGCTTGAACTTGCTCGCTCACGCTAAGCGGCGAAGACTGAATGTGCTCAAGTAGTTTGGAGTTGACGGTCATTTGTTGAGAAGAATCTGTTCGTGGCGATTGACGCCCTCAAGAGCCAGCGACTCCATGGACGGCTGTGAGAGTGCTGGTTACTCGGTATCCACTGTTACACGGGTATGCATAACCTGCTTGAATACCTTCTAACTCTCATCGACAAAGAGCTTAAGCTTAGAATTAGTCGCCAGGCCAGCAAGTCTGTATACCAAGTAAGCACGACTTCGTCGGCGCCATTTTTGCTTGAGTGAATGAAGTGTCGAGCCGCTAAAGCTTTCAGGCACAGGAATTTGTGGGTTACGGCTCGCCTCGTCCTTTCTTTGGCACAAGCCTTGTAAAAGGAAGAAGCAGGAAATGGTTATTTGTTAACGGTCGGGCCAACCAGAGGGATGCTTTCCAGAGCGAATTCCTCAGACGAACCCGACCTTCCCCGCAAACACGATTTACAGGAGAACTAACATGAAACGCTTTCAAACAATTCTTGCCACGTCACTTTTAACCTTGGCAATTTGCTCCACTACTTTCGCTGGCGATATCACTGGCCGCAAAGGCGACATCACTGGAAAGAATTCTGGTGGCGACATCACCGGCAAAAACTCGGCCGGCGACATCACTGGCAGAAATTCGGCTGGGGACATCACTGGCAAAGTTGGAGTGGGCGACATCACCGGCAAGACTGGTGACATCACTGGTCGCTTCGCTGAATACCTCCTGCTGGCGTTGTCGATGGTCTACTAAGGATCTTGACCTCCCGGTCAGGATGAATGGCGTCGGTCAGTCTGGCGCCGTCTCCTTCCAAAGATCGTTCAATCTGGCGAGAAAACCGCTCAAAAAGCGCTCGCACGATGTTAGGGAGCAAGTGATATGCCGCAGAGTTATTACAGGCCTAGCACCGCATTGGTAAATAGGCATTCGTCTGGTGCCGGCTTTAATTCAGATTCTCTAATACAGGCTCTTCGAGAATACAGCCGTATCGGACATCATCATGAGGACACCGCTGGACGAGGGTGGATCGACTCGCCGGAGTGAGCCGACGCTGTTCCGCTCGCAGCCGCCAACACCTCCTGACGTGACGACGAGACTCGAACTAGGCCTTCGATCGAGTAAATAAAGGTTTGGCGTTCAGCGGCCAGGGCAGTAGTCACGACTTTGAGAATTTTAGAGGCATCCCGCTAGCGGTCAATTTCAGCAAACGTCTCGATGCATAGGTGTGTGTGTTTCGCAGGTTGCACGTGATTTCCTGGGCGGAGGCAGAGAAGAGTTTTCATGCCCGCGAGCCGGGCTGCGTCGAGTTCACTTGTAACATCGGAAACGAACAGGACTTGCTCAGTTGCGCTCCCCAGTTCAAGGGCGATGCAGCGATAGCTTTCAGCCGCTGACTTTGGGCCCGTGGTGGTATCAAAGTAGCAATCAAGAAACTTGGTAAGATCGCCCGCCTCCGTGTGCGCAAAGAGAAGTTGTTGAGCCAGGATACTGCCGGATGAAAAGATGCTCAGGCTAAGACCTGTTTCATGCCAGTGCGCAAACGCTAGCGGCACATCGGAAAATACTTGCGCATGCAATCGCCCAGCTAGATAACCTTCCTGCCAAATCTTTCCTTGCAGTGATTTTAGTCCTGTCGACTTTCGGTCGCGGTCCATCAACCAATGGACGTAAGCGGTTACTGAGTCGATAGTCTCTGCCGATGTTCCGGTGAGTAGGTACGGAGGATCTAGATTCTGTGATACGTCATTGCGGTGTTCCTCGCGCAGGCGCGCCAGGTCCTTCTGAACTGCGGTCTGCTCGAAGTGCTCTTCCAGGTATCCTCTGGTTCGGGAACGCGCGAAAGGAAACAAGACATCGTAGACGAAGGCGATTGGTGTAGTCGTGCCTTCGATGTCAAGCAGGATAGTGGTGATGCTGTCCGCAGAGAGACTGAACGCCATATGCCAGCCGCAGACGAACCATTTTCGTTAGCTGCCCGCGCCACTCGCGCTACCTTGAATGTAAGACAGTCCCAGGCACAGCGGTTGGAAATCTTCGTCGACGCCGCTCCCGGTGTAATGTGGCGTCCAGCCGGCACTGTCCTGAAACAGTCGAATGGCGCGGATCTGCTGGTCTGAGCAGAGATCGAACCAGTGCCTGGTCTCAGCCGGCACGCGGATCAGATCTCCGGCTTCGACTTCAACCGCCAGCACTGGTCCATCTTTGGGATGGATATGAAACAGCCCGTGACCGGCGATGATGAAGCGGACTTCGTCCTCGCTGTGCCAGTGCTCGCGCTTAAACTTTGCCAGCATCGCGTCGAGGCCGGGCGTTTCTTTGTTGACATCGATCACATCCGCAGTCACATAGCCACCGCGCCGCTTCAACTCATCGATCTCTTCCGCATAGGCCAGCAGGATTTGTTCCGCGGGGGCCCCAGGAGGAACGGGATGACCTGGCTGCCATTGCTGGTAGTCAATACCGCACAAGGCGAGATATTCAGTAATTGTCCGCCCATCAGTTAGCTTTCGATTCTCTTCAGGTATTCTGACAACTGCCATTTCAAGCGCTCCCAATATTTCCGCTGGTCATCAACCTCGTTCGTCCCACCGCTTCCAAGAGAAACTCCAGAATCTCGCAGTGCCGCTTCGCCTGGGCCAAATCCTTTCCCCAGGTGTAGAGACCGTGGCGCCGCAGAATGAATCCATGAGCGCTTTCATTAGCGCCCAATGTTTGCCTGACAGTAGCAGCCAGAGCCTTCATGTCCTGCGAGTTAGCGATGATTGGCAGCCACTCGCGATGCTCATGGGTCTGGACACCGGCGAGTCCTTTGAGCATCTCGTAGCCTTCAATCTCCAAGCCGCCGTCGGCCGCATGCAAATCTGACAGGGTAGTGCTCCACACCGAGTGCGTGTGCAGTACTGCGCCGGCGCCGCATTCGCGAGCCAGCAAAAGATGCAGTGGACTTTCGTCTGAGGGCTTACCTGAGTGACCGCTAACTACTTTTGCCTGCTCGTCGATGACCAGAATCTGATCGGCACTTAACAACCCTTTGTCCACACCGCTCGGGCTAATAGCCAATCGCAAAGGATCACGGCTGATCAAGGCGCTGAAATTCCCGCTGGTGCCCAGGACCCAGCCACGCGCGTAGAGGGCGCGACCGATTTCGGCAAGTTGTCCTGCATACGCGTGAAGGCTTTCCGACACTGAGGACGCTCCGGAGTAATAAGTCGGGAGTTCTGAACCTCAAGTCTGAGTCAAGACCCGTACTCGTTTAGAATGACGAAAGCCACAGCCAGGACATTGCCTCAGGACTGCAAACTCCAGACTCGCGACTAGCTAACTAAATGCCGGGGGCGGCGGCGGCGCATAAAGCGAGGCTCGTGGCGCAGCTCCAAAGACCTGCAAGTAAGCTACTGCCATCGCGGCGTGGGTTATGGGCAGCACAAACACCAGCCCCACATAACATAGCAAGGCGCCACCCAATCCCAACAGGCCATTCAACAGCAGCAGTCCAAAGAGAGGAAAGAAATTGCCCATGGCGGCCTTGAAGCTGAGCTTGACTGCATTCAGACCCGAGAGCTTGCGATCGACGATCAGCGGATAGGTAAAGGCAAAACCCACCGAGACCAGCATGATCAGCAGCAGCATTATCGGCATCCCGATACCCAGCACCGAGAGGAACGCGACCAACGCCGCTGGATTCGGCTCGCCGTTACGACCACTCGACATCGCCATCGCCATCTGCGCAGAAAAAAGGAATATGTAAAAGGGAACAATGATGATGACCATCGGAATCGCATGCAGCAGCGCCGCAATCAGGCCATCCACAAAGTAATCAAACCCCTTGAAGAGTGTGCCAAACTCAACCGGCTCACGGGCGTGCTTCTTTAACAACGAGAGGTAGACGCCACACATCATTGGACCCATTAGTATCCCTAAGGGTACGGCACTGCCAATGATCGTGCCCACGATCGAGATTCCCACAAAAAGCCAGTATTGATCCTTGATCAGATCCCAACCACGCTTGAGACACTCGATTGGTTTCACTGCCCGGCGCTCGAATTCCGGCATGGGTTGTTCGGGGGTCATCATCTACTCCTTGAAAGTCCGCTTGCTTCCTGGTCGTCGCTCACAGCTTTGCCGATCGCAATTTGGCTGGGGACAGATTACACGCCCTGACGTTCGAGTTGAAGCAAAAAATCTTCCAGGAGGTTCAACGAAACGCGCAGTCGATAGTCTCGCGACGAACGAATATCGTCGATGGGAGCAATCTCTTTCGCCAATTGCTGCTTGCCTCTTTCAACCAGGGCCCGGTTAAGTTTTTGACTTTCGAGGGCCGCTTCAGTGCCAACACAACGAATGGGAATTGGGGCCACGCTGCCCAGGGCAATGCGCAGGTCGGCGACTTTTCCGCCGCTTAAGCGCGCGCACGCGGCGAAACAGACTTTTGAGATAGCCTGAGCTTTTCGCGTCCCAACTTTGCGATAGTAGTGCTGCTGCTTTGTGTGGGGTCTGGGCAACCGAATGCGCGTCAATAATTCCTGCGGTTGAATGAGCATACTCTTATAGCCGGTATGAAAACCCTGATACGGGAGCCAGCGCGAGCCTTCGGTCGAGCCCAGTTCCAGTTCCGCATCGTAGGCAAGCAATGCTGGGGGAGAATCCGCGGCCGGCGAGGCGTTAACAATGTTGCCGCCGAGCGTGCCTCGATTCTGAATCGCCAGCCCGCCTGTTTCCTGCGCCGCCTGACCAAGCATGGGGAACTCTGCACGCAAGACGGCATTCGCTTGAACGTCGGTGTAGGTGGTCAGCGCTCCTAGGGTGACACTGGTATCCGTGACCTCGATACCGCGGAGTTCCTGCAGGTTCCAGATGTTCAGATAGTTCCTATGTGACAGCTTGCCAGACTCGAGCAAGACCATCAGATCCGTGCCGCCGGCAAAGGGCTTCCACGCGCCTGGCTCCCGGGCGAGCAGATCCAGCACGTCATTCAGACTCGCTGGAGAAATCATTTCGTATGCTGGAAGGTAGGCTCTCATTTCCCGCTATGCTTGTTTGATTTGGAAACTCCAGCCGGTGTCGGGTGATTCATTTTTCATCGTTGCCGGTCTGATCTTGGGGGCACCGAGCGATAAACTCAGTCCCCGCAGCTGCGACACAAGCTTTTGCCGAGCGATCATGGCTTTGTCAGACAGATCAACCTTCGGCATCTCAGTTTCTTCTTCCAGTTTCTTGATCGTCAAGATCTGGATATCCAACATCAGAGTTTTCGTCTATTTCTGACAAGCTCGCACGACCGATTCAAAGATTTTCATATAGCCGGTGCAGCGGCAGAGATTCCCTGCCAACCCGTTGCGAATCTGGGCATCGGTCGGATGCGGATTCCGCTCCAACAAATCGACGGCAGCGATCACCATCCCCGGGGTACAGATGCCGCATTGCGCCCCGCCGCATTCAATGAATGCCTGCTGGACCGCATGCAGTTGGTCGCCAGTTGCGATCCCTTCAATGGTCTTGATCTCAGCGCCGGCGACTTGGGCTACCGGCACCAAACAACTATTGACGATCTCGCCGTTGATGAACACAGTGCACGCGCCACATTCGCCTTCGCCACAGCCTTCTTTTGTGCCGGTGAGTTGTAACTGCTCACGCAGCGCATCGAGCAGGCGCTCCATGGGGAATGCGTTGAGCGTGGCCTGCTGGCCATTAACAGTGCAAGAAATCTTAGTCTCTTTGACCATTTGGATCGTCTTTGCGCTTTGCTCTTGAAGCCTCAGCGAAATCGACGGTTTCCGCAAAGGCGACAAGACGCACAGGCTAACAGCTACTCGGTACCTGAACTCAACGATTCCATCATCGCTTCGGGCATCAATGGAACATGATTGAAACTCACCCCAGTCGCATTCTCGATCGCGCTCAGGATCGCCGGGGCGGCGCCGTCCATTGGCAACTCGCCGATTCCCTTCGCACCTCCCGGCCCATAAGCGTAAGGGTTCTCCGCAAAATGAACTCGAATGGGCGGCAGGTCGGCCGCGGTCGGCATGATGTAGTTAGTCATTTGCCCGTTTGCCATGCGACCGTTTTGCCAGACCACGTTTTCATAAAGAGTGAACCCGATTGCCTGGGCGACGCCGCCTTCTATTTGCCCGGCTGCCATGGTGGGATTAATCACGCGGCCCACTTCCTGCAATGCCACGAAGTCTTCTACATGCACTTCGTAGGTCAGCAGATCGACGGAGACTTCAGCGACGTAGATCGCCCACGCAAAAGCTCCGTAGGCATCACCCTGATACTTGTCATCGTCCCAGCGAATTCCCGGCGGCGGGCTGTACTTGCTGAAACTCTTTAGCGGGCCGAATCTATCGATGTACTCGCCGCAGGCCTTTTGAAATTCCGGCTGAGTGAAGTTCTCCGCCAGCAGATTGGCGGCTACGAGTGTCTGCTTCAAGCCCAGCACCGCTGATTCAATTAGCTTGCCCACAACCATGCAGGTGCGCGAAGCTACGGTTGGCCCACTGTTGGGAACGTTGTCGGTATCAGGTTGCGCAACCTCGATCAGATCGTAGTCAACGCCGAGTGCTTCAGCGGCAATCTGCGAAAAGATCGTGTTCGTGCCCTGGCCAATCTCGGTGCTGGCGGCCAGCAACCTTACGCGACCTTCCGCTGTTGCTTCCGCGCCGACCACCGATTGTAAGTAGACCTCGCCAGAGCCGGTAAAGCCCGCGCCGTGCATGAACGATGCAAAACCAATTCCCTTTTTGACGGAAGCCGAAGGATTCTCGGTCGCAAAACGTTCGCGTTTCGCCGTGTAGTCGGTCAGCGCGAAGGCGTGGTCCAGCAGTTCGCCCATCTCTACCTGCTCATGAATCACCTGTCCAGTGGCCGTCGTCTCGTTTTGGTGAATAAAGTTGCGGCGGCGGAACTCTTCCGGACTCAAGCCGACGGCGTGCGCAACTTTATCCATCTGCCGTTCGAGCGCAAAGATGCTTTGCGGCGCGCCAAACCCACGAAACGCTCCGTGCGGCGGCAGGTTGGTCGCCACGGCGCTGCTCTTGATCCGGACGTTGGGACAATAGTATGGACCGGCGGCGTGAATCGTGCCGCGCGATAGTACGACCGGCGAGAGAGTGCAGTACGCTCCGCCATCAATCACAAAGTCGATCTCCTGGGCCAGCAGCTTTCCCTCTTTCGACACTGCGGTCCGGTGTCGAGTACGCGAGGGATGCCGTTTGGTGGTAGCCACCATGTCTTCCGCGCGGTCGTAAATCATCTTCACCGGCTTGCCTGACTTCAACGCCAGCAACGCCGCGTGCCCGGCGATGAGCGACGGGTATTCTTCTTTACCACCAAAGCCGCCGCCGGTCTCCGTTTGAATGACGCGAATCTTATCTTCCGGCAAACCGAAGAGTTTCACGAGCGCCTTGTGCACGTAGTACGGACACTGCATCGAGCCCCAGACTGTCACCCCTTCGTCCGCATTCACGATCGCGATGGCGCCGTTGTTCTCAATGTAGAGTTGTTCCTGAGCACCGGTGAAGTATTCGCCTTCGACGACGACAGCGGCAGTGGACCAGACATCATCGACGTTGCCTTTATCGACCAGAAACTTTTTGAAGACGTTGTCCTCGCCCCAGACGATCTCTCTCTTAGCGAGGGATTCTTCCAACGTAAAGATTGCCGGCAGCTCTTCTATCTCTATTCGCACATTGCGGCGCGCTTCTTCGAGCAGATGTTTGTCCGGGTGGGCCAGCAGAACGATCGGTTCTTCGGGGTGGTTGACCAGGTTCTCGGCGAGGTATGGCTGGTCGTTAAGAATCAGCGCGACGTAGTTCTCACCGAGTTTCAAGTCGCGAATGTCTTTGGCCGTGACGACAGTGAACTCTGCCCAGGGAATGTCGCCTGCGAAGGCAATGTCCTTGATTCGTCCCCGCGCAACCGGGCTGCGCACCGTTACACCATGCAGCATCTCGGGGAACGTCAGGTCATCGACATACAGCGCCGCGCCCGTGACTTTCTTGCGGCCTTCTTTACGAGGGATAGATTTGCCGATTAGGTTCATCAGTTCGGCTCATTAGAGGTTGTCCGCAGCCTTCCGTTCATCCCATTCAATCACGCAGCATATCTTAACACCGTTCTCAGAGTGGCTGCCCACCGAATGCACTGAGTCCAGGGTCCGCTGAGTGGTTCAAGTATGAGGAATCCGCATAGGCCGACCGTTCCTCTCTACTTCACAATCGCGAAATCAATCCACTCAGACGCAGCGCCCTGCTTATCTTTGCTTAGCAGATCGTCGACAATCACCATCAGCACATAGTCACCGGGTGGAAGCCCCGAATCAAGTTGCAGTTGGGTAGTAACAGCGATGCGCTCCATGTCCGACTGACCAGTGACATCAAATGCCATCTCCTTGCCGCTTTGGACCACTTTACCGTCTCGGTAGATGCGAGTTTGCGTGCGCAGTTGCGGCAGACGCCTGTTCTTGTCGAGGCGCGCATTGTAGATAGCGTAGGAAACAGTAACCGGTGAACCAGCCTGAAACCGCCGCACGGCGGGACCTTTGCTCAAGTCATTCGCCCTTCCCGCTCCACCGACCAGGACGCCAGAGAGCGCGAGGCGGTCATTACCAAACAGCGGCACCTCGATGAATTGACC